>Ga0302325_10002560_pt1 | contig 43967 bp, 48 predicted proteins | sample Palsa_T0_2_FD_201948 | JGI IMG/M metagenome (GOLD analysis project Ga0302325, IMG submission 201948) | Peat permafrost microbial communities from Stordalen Mire near Abisko, Sweden - Palsa_T0_2 | ecosystem: Environmental > Terrestrial > Soil > Palsa > Peat permafrost | place: Sweden: Abisko... | reverse complement strand
TCGCCGTCGAAGTCGGCGTTGAACGCGTGGCAGACGAGCGGATGGACCTGAATCGCCTTGCCCTCGACGAGCACCGGCTCGAACGCCTGGATACCCAGGCGGTGAAGGGTCGGCGCCCGGTTGAGCAACACGGGATGCTCGTGGATGACCTCCTCGAGCACGTCCCACACCTCGGGGATCATCGAGTCGACCATCTTCTTGGCCGCCTTGATGTTCTGCGCAGACTTGCGCTCGACCAGGCGGGCCATGATGAACGGCTTGAACAGCTCGAGTGCCATCAGCTTCGGCAGCCCGCACTGATGCAGCCGCAGTGACGGACCCGAGACGATCACCGAGCGGCCCGAGTAGTCCACGCGCTTGCCGAGCAGGTTCTGGCGGAAGCGGCCCTGCTTGCCCTTGAGCATGTCCGACAGCGACTTCAGCGGCCGGTTCCCGGGGCCCGTGACCGGGCGTCCGCGGCGTCCGTTGTCAAACAGCGCATCGACGGACTCCTGCAGCATCCGCTTCTCGTTGTTGACAATGATCTCGGGGGCACCGAGGTCGAGCAGTCGCTTGAGCCGGTTGTTGCGGTTGATGACGCGACGGTAGAGATCGTTCAGGTCGGAGGTGGCAAAGCGACCACCGTCGAGCTGCACCATCGGGCGCAGCTCCGGCGGGATCACCGGCACCGCCTCGAGGACCATCATCTCGGGCTTGTTGCCCGAGGAGAGGAAGGCCGAGACGACCTTCAGGCGCTTCACCGCGCGGGCCTGCTTCTGGCCCTTGGCGGTTTTGACCTGCTCCTGGAGCTCGGCGGACTCAGCGTCGAGGTCGACCTGCTGGAGCAGATCGCGCACCGCTTCGGCACCCATGCCGCCGCGGAAGTACTCACCGAAGCCGTACGGCGAGCCGAAGCGATCCTTGAACTCCCGGAACGTGGTTTCGTCGTTGATGACGTCCTTGGGCTTCATCGACTTGAACAGCTCCCACACCTGGCGCATCCGCTCCGCCGCGTCCTCGATATAGGCCTCGGTGTCGTCGATATCGGCCTGGAAGCTCTTGCGCAGCTCCTTCAGCATCTTGTCGCGCTCGTCGTCGGTGAGCTTGGCCACGTTGACCTCGAGCGTCTCGGCCCACAGGTGGTCCTCGTCGGAGAAGTCGCGGCCGGTCCTGGCCGTCTGGAGGAACTCCTCGCGGCGCGCGAGCGACTCCTTGAGCTCCAGGACGCGCTCCTCCTTCTCGGCGGCGTAGGCGTCGAGCACTTTCACTACCTCGCCCTCGAGCGATTCCACGTCGCGGGCGCGAGCCTCCTCGTCGACCCACGTCACCATCGACGCGGCGAAGTAGAGGACCTTCTCGAGCTCCTTGGGCGCCATATCGAGCAGATACCCGATGCGGCTGGGGACACCCTTGAAGAACCAGATGTGCGAGACGGGCGCAGCGAGATCGATGTGACCCATGCGCTCACGGCGAACCTTGGAGCGCGTGACCTCCACCCCGCAGCGCTCGCACACGATTCCCTTGTAACGGACACGCTTGTACTTGCCGCAGTAGCACTCCCAGTCCTTGGTCGGACCGAAGATGCGCTCGCAGAACAGCCCATCCTTCTCGGGCTTCAGCGTGCGGTAATTGATTGTCTCTGGCTTGGTGACCTCGCCGGAGCTCCAGGAGCGAATCTGCTTGGAGGAGGCAAGGCCAATCTCGATGGCGTCGAAATTGTTGATGTCAATCATGTGTTTCTTTCTCTTGAAAACTGGGGGCGGGGTTGGGGAATCGCCGCCGGCGATCCCGAGTGCATTGCGCCCTGACGCGATTCCCAAGTGAATTGCGCCCTGCGCAATTCACCACTCACGTCTCTGCCTCCTCGGTGACGGCTTCCGCGGTTATGGCCTCAGCCTCCTCGGTGATGCCCTCGGCTTCGCCCGCATCGATTTCGGCCTCGAGCATCGGGTCGACGTCGGTCTCGAAGTCCTCCTCGGCGAGCTCTTCACCGGGCTCGAGATCCGGGTCTTCGGTCACGACCTCCTCGGCGGAGGCCTCGACCGTGTCGCCCTCGTGTTCGATGGCCTCGTCCGCGGCCGCACCGTCGGTGGCGCGAACACCACTGAGGTCGATGCCCAGCTCCTCGGCTGCCCGCAACAGATCGTCGTCCTCCTCGCGCATCTCGGCGCGCTCGCCCTCCTCGGAGACGACACTGACGTCGAGGGCCAGCGACTGCATCTCCTTGAGCAGGACCTTGAACGACTCGGGGATCGACGGTTCGGCGATGTTCTCGCCCTTGACGATCGCCTCGTAGGCCTTGACGCGGCCGACCGTGTCGTCGGACTTGATCGTCAGCATCTCCTGCAGCGTGTAGGCAGCGCCGTAGGCCTCGAGCGCCCAGACCTCCATCTCGCCGAAGCGCTGGCCGCCGAACTGCGCCTTGCCGCCCAGCGGCTGCTGGGTGACGAGCGAGTAGGGACCGGTGGAACGCGCGTGGATCTTGTCGTCGACGAGGTGCAGGAGCTTGAGGATGTACATGTAACCGACCGTCACCTGCTCCTCGAACGGCGCACCGGTGCGGCCGTTGAACAGCCGTACCTTGCCCGAGGCCTGCTCACCCTCGCGCCGGTTCTTGTCCACGTCCATGCGGATCAAACCGTCGGACTCGGTGTGCTCGTCCTGCCACCGGACCAGCGCCTCATCGACGTCGGCGACCGTGGCACCGTCGAACACCGGCGTGGCCACATACACCTTGCCGGCACTGCCGTCGGCCCGCGAGCCGCCGTTGGTGGCGTGCCTGCGCGCCTCCGAGCCATCCTCGTACCAGCCGTTGGCCGCGACCCACCCCAGGTGGGTCTCGAGGATCTGGCCGAGGTTCATCCGGCTCGGCACGCCGAGCGGGTTGAGGATCACGTCGACCGGGGTCCCGTCCTCGAGGAACGGCATGTCCTGCACGTCGACGATCTTCGAGATCACGCCCTTGTTGCCGTGGCGTCCAGCCAGCTTGTCGCCCTCGGCGATCTTGCGCTTCTTGGCCACGAACACGCGCACGAGGTCGTTGACCCCGGGCGGCAGGTCGTCGCCCTCGTCACGGCTGAAGGTCTTGACGTCGATCACGACGCCACCCTCACCGTGGGGAACCTTGAGCGAGGTGTCGCGGACCTCACGCGCCTTCTCCTTGAAGATCGCCCGGATCAGCTTCTCCTCGGCGGTCAGCTCGGTCTCGCCCTTCGGCGTGACCTTGCCGACGAGCAGGTCGCCCGAGGCCACTTCGGCCCCGATCCGGACGATCCCGCGGTCGTCGAGGTTGCGCAGCGACTCCTCCGAGCGGTTCGGGATGTCGCGGGTGATCTCCTCGTCACCGAGCTTCGTCGTGCGGGCGTCGATCTCATATTCCTCGATGTGGATCGAGGTCAGCTCGTCGTCCTGCACGAGTCGCTTGGACAGGATGATCGCGTCCTCGAAGTTGTAACCCTCCCAGGACATGAAGGCGACCAGCAGGTTCTTGCCCAGCGCCATCTCACCCATGTCGGTGGCCGAGCCGTCGGCCAGGACCGCGCCCTCGTCGACCGCCGTGCCAACATCGACGATCGGCTTCTGGTGGATCAGCGTGCCCTGGTTGGAGCGCATGAACTTCTGGAGCTCGTACTCGTCCTGGCTGCCGTCGCTGCGGTCGACCAGGATCTGCTCCGCGTCGACGTAGGAGACGTGGCCGGCCGAGCGCGCGATGCTCACGTCGCCCGTGTCAATCGCCGCCCGACGCTCCATCCCGGTTCCCACCAGCGGCGCGTCGGTGACCAGCAGCGGCACGGCCTGACGCTGCATGTTCGAGCCCATCAGGGCACGGTTGGCGTCGTCGTGCTCCAGAAACGGGATCATCGCCGTCGCCACCGACCAGATCTGCTCGGGCGAGACGTCGATCAGGTCGACGGCGTCCGCCGCGACCGTCACATACTGGCCCGCCTGGGTGCGGCAGATGATCTCCTCCCCGATCAGCCGACCCGATTCATCGACCGGCGTGTTCGCCTGCGCGATGATCTGCTCCTCCTCCTGGGTGGCATCGATGCGGACGATCTCATCGGTGACCTTGCCCTCCCGAACAATCCGGTAGGGCGTGGTGACGAAGCCGTGCTCGGAGATCTCCGCGTAGGAGGACAGCGAGCCGATCAGGCCGATGTTCGGCCCCTCCGGGGTCTCGATCGGGCACATGCGCCCATAGTGGGTCGGGTGCACGTCGCGGACCTCGATCGGCGCGCGCTCACGCGTCAGACCACCCGCGCCGAGCGCACTGAGGCGCCGGCGATGCGTCAGACCGGCCAACGAGTTGGTCTGGTCCATGAACTGCGAGAGCTGGCTCGAGCCGAAGAACTCCTTCAGCGCAGCCACCACGGGCCGAATGTTGACGATCGTCTGGGGGGTGATCGTGTCCGCGTCCTCGGTCGTCAGGCGCTCGCGCACGACGCGCTCCATCCGGTACAGGCCAATCCGGAACGCCTCCTGGATCAGCTCGCCGACCGTCCGCAGACGGCGGTTGCCGAAGTGCTCGTACTCGTCGAGGTGATCCTGGATCGGCTCGCGGGGCATCGAGACCGCCTCGGCCGCGTAATCCTTGACCTCGCCGTCGGGCTCCTCGGGCATGCCGAGCAGCTTCGGCAGCAACACGAGCTCCTTGACCAGGGCGATGATGTCGTCGTGGGTCAGCGTGCGGGTGTCGAGATCGATGTCGAGACCCAGCCGCGAGTTCAGCTTGTAGCGACCCACGCGCGTGAGGTCATAGCGCTTGGGATCGAAGAACAGCTGGTGCAGCAATGACTTCGCGGCGTCGATCGACGGCGGCTCGCCCGGCCGCTGCTTCTTGAACAGCTCGATCAGCGCGCCCTCCTCGGTGCGCAACAGCTCGGCGTCGGCCTCGACCGTGTTGTGGATGTAGAGCGAGTGCTCGAACAGGCTCAGGATCTCCTCGTCCGAGGCGTAGCCCATCGCGCGCAACAGGACGGTGACCGGCAGCTTGCGCTTGCGGTCGATGCGGACGTAGACCCGCCCCTTCTTGTCGATCTCGAGCTCGAGCCACGACCCGCGGGCCGGCATCAGATTCGCGATGAAGACCTGCTTCTCGCGATCCTTGGGCTCCATCACGTACGCCCCGGGGGAGCGCACGAGCTGGGTCACGACGACCCGCTCGGTGCCGTTGATGATGAACGTGCCCCGCTCGGTCATCCACGGAAAGTCACCCATGAACACCGACTGCTCGCGAATCTCGCCGGTTTCGCGGTTGATGAACGCGACCGTAACCGTCAGCGGCCGCGCGTAGGTGAGGTCCTTCTCGCGGCACTGTTCGAGGCTGGCCACGGGCTCGTCGAACGTGAATTCGCCGAACTGGACGGCCAGGTTGCCGGTGTAGTCCTCGATCGGCGAGATGTCATCGATCGTCTCGCGCAGGCCGCCGCCGTCAGGGTCGGTCAGCCAAGCGAAGGACTTGCGTTGGATATCAATCAGGTTGGGGACTTCAAGGACCTTGGTCAAACGCGCGAAACTACGGCGCGTCCGGGGGGCATGAGCGGTTGCCAAGACGGCGACTCCTCGGGCGGTCGAGAGGGAACGTACGCGGACGTAAGCACAAGTGGCTCACGTTGAGCGCGACCAGCAAAGATAGCACACGGCATCGGTGCCCTGTGTAGGACCTTCAGCTCTCACGGACCCCGCCCTCAGTGACCGCGTATGTGGCGCGGTACCGCATGGTTTGGGCGGCTACGGCTATTGGCTGACCGTGGCAGTGTAGGGGGAAATTGCCCGCGGAGCAAGCGTGCGCTCCGGGCAGGCCTCCCGCGCTCGGGCCCTTAGGCGGCTAGGGGACCGAGTTGCGGTTCCGAGCCGCGCCGCGCAATGGGGACTCGTCGGAGCGGACGCACCCGCCACGGCGATGAGATCTCGACATAGCGCATCGCGACCGGGCCGAAGCGCACCACGTCGCCGTCGCACAGGTCGGCCACGGTGACGCGCCGGCCGTTGACGAACGTACCGTTGGAGCTGCGGTCATCGAGCACGCGGGCGCGAGCGGCCCACTGGGCGATGATCGCGTGGCGCCGAGACACTTGCGGATGTTCAAGCCGCAGGTCGGCGACCATCCCGCGGCCGACATGGGTGATCGAGCGGTCGATCGGAACCAGCAGCCCCGGACCGTCGGATTCAACCGCCAGGTAGCGCCCGGGCGGCGCGCCAGCCTCGGGCAGGGCCGTGGCCCGCGCGCGATGGTCGAGCAGCGAGAAGGCATTGAGGATCGGCGCCGGGGGCGCTTCGATGTCGAGCGTCGAGTGCAGCGAGGGCTGCGGCACCCGAGAGTCTGGAAGTTGGGCTTGAATCGTCATGCCCCCAGATCAGCAGGCGCAGCGAATATGGACCTCAGAGCCGCCGAAGAACTTGCGAAAAGCCTGGCGCCTGCGGGGAAGCCGCCTGGCGGGCGTTTCATCTGTGTGGGACGGGCTCGGCGAGGCTGGTGCGGGCGAAATGTGGGTCCGGTTACCTGCACCGTCTCCCAAATCGCGCTGGCGGGCGGCAATTTGGGTCATCACGCACGTGGGGCGTGTGCGATCGCCCAAATCGGCGGCCCGTGGCACGATTTGGGATTTCATACATGTGCCCAGCGGAAGATGGAAGCGCCATTGGGCGTTCGCCTCACGACACACGCCTCAGCGCTTCCACATTCTCCCACTGGAAACGCCGCCAGCCGTCCCCGCTACTTCAGTTCGACGGTTCCGCCGGCTTCCTCGATGTCGGCCTTGAGCTTGTCGGCCTCCGCCTTGTCGACGCCCTCCTTGACGGCCTTGGGGGCCTCGTCGACCAGCGCCTTGGCCTCCTTCAGGCCGAGGCCCGTGGCGGCACGTACGACCTTGATGACCTGGATCTTCTTCTCGCCCGGCCCGGTGAGGATCACGTCGAAGGCGGTCTGCTCCTCGACCTCCTCGGCCTCGGTAGCGGCGCCCACCGCCGGGGCGGCTGCGACCGCGGTCGCCGAGACGCCGAAGGTCTCCTCCAGCGCCTTGATCCGCTCGGAGAGCTCGAGCACGGAGATCGTCTTGAGCTCGTCAACCCACTCTTGTGTGGTTGTCATGGTTCCTCCTTATTCGTCGGACGGGTCCGCGTCCGACGCGGTGTCCGGTTCAGATTCGTGGGCTTGTTCCGGTGAGGCTTCCAGCTCGGAGACCTCGGCGACGGGCTGAGCCGCCGCCACTACCTCGGGCTCAGCCGCCGCCACTACCTCGGGCTCAGCCGGTACCTCAACGTCGGGCTCCATCGGCGGCTCGACGACGGGCTCAGGCTCTGGCTCCACCTCCGGTTCGACGGGTGGCTCCACCTCGGGCTCGACCGGCGGCTCGACCACGGGCTCGGGCTCTGGCTCCAGCTCGGGTTCGGTCGGAGTCGCCGGTTCAAGCTCGGCCGACGCCTCCGCTTCAGGTTCGACCGCCTCCGCGGGCGCCGGCTCTGGCTCGGCCTCTGGCAGTGCCGCTGCCTCTACCGGAGCCGCCGCCTCAGGCTCGACAGGTGTCTCCACCTCAGCCTCCGCAGGTGTCTCCGCCTCGGGCTCGGCCGGTACCTCGGCCTGAGCCGCCGCCTCTGGCTCTAGGGGGGCTGGTTCAGTGACGGTTGGTGCGGGCGCCGGCGGTGCAGAACCGGGGGCGAGAACGGGCGGGTCCATATCGGCGATCGCCTTGAGCTGAATGGCCAGTCCCACGATCAGCGCATTCAAGCCGCGCACGAGACCGGTGAGCGGGGCCGCGATGGTCGCCACGAGCTGGCCCTGCAGCACCTCGCGTGAGGGGAGCCGAGCGATCGAGCGGACGTCGTCGGAGCTCAGCACCGAACCGTTGAGCAAACCGCCCTTGAACTCGAGCAGGTTCAGCGAGCGTGCCGTGTCGTTGAGCGTCTTGGCCGCCAATGCCACGTCGCCGTGCACCAGCGTGAGCGCGGTCGGCCCCACCAGCATGGGCTTGAGCTCGTCAATCCCGGCTTGGTCCGCCGCGCGCTCGGTCAGAGAGTTCTTGACGATGCGAAACCGCGCGTCGACGTCGCGCAGCTTGGCGCGCAGGTCGGCGGCTTGGGAAACCGACAGGCCCCTGTAGTCGACGGCGAAGATCGCATCTGCGGCCTTGATCTGGCCCGCGATCTCGTCAACGACGGCTGTCTTTTGGTCTCTGTTCATGTCGGCTCTCTCTCACGAGCAACGCCCACACAGCGGCGGGCGTCGAGAGGCAAGCCTGTGGCTCGCATCGAGGCTCCACCTACTCCGGGCTTAGGCGCTCGCGCCGCCGGAGGTCTCGGGCATCGTCTCTTTGTCGTGCAGATCAGTCTACGCGGGGACCGGCTCCTCGACGATGTCGCGGACCCGCGACGGGTCGACCTTGACGCCAGGGCCCATCGTCGTGGCAAAGGTGACCGAGCGGATGTAGCGGCCCTTCGCGGCCGAAGGTTTGGCGCGGATCAGTTCGTCGATCACCGCGGCGTAGTTCTCCAGCAAGGCCTGTTCCTCGAAGTCGCTCTTGCCGATCACCAGATGCACGATCGCCGTGCGATCGGTGCGGTACTCGACCTTGCCGGCCTTCGACTCCTTGACCGCCTTGGCGACGTCCATCGTGACCGTCCCGACCTTGGGGTTGGGCATCTTGCCCGCCGGCCCGAGGATGCGGCCGAGCTTGCCGACGACCGGCATCATGTCCGGCGTCGCGATCGCCACGTCGAAGTCGTCGAAACCATCCTGGATCTTCTGGGCGAGATCCTCGCCGCCCACCACGTCGGCGCCTGACTCCTCGGCTTCGCGGGCCTTCTCGCCCTGGGCGAAGACGATGATCTTCACCTCTTTGCCAAGACCGTTGGGGAGCGCGATCGTCCCCCGCAGTTGCTCGTCAGCGTGACGAACGTTGAGCCCGGTACGGACGTGAACCTCAACCGATTCGTTGAACTTGGCCCGTTTCAACTGTTTGACCAGCGTGATCGCCTCGCCGGGCTCGTACTCGCGTTCCCGGTCAAAGCGGGCCTTGGCATCGTCGTAGGTCTTGCCGTGCTTGGCCATCTCAGATCACGTCCACGCCCATCGAGCGGGCGGTGCCCGCGATGATCTTCGCCGCCGCATCGATGTCGTTGGCGTTCAGGTCCTTCATCTTCTTCTCCGCGATCGCCCTCAGCTGATCCTGGGTGATCTTCGCCACCTTGTCGCGGTGCGGCTCGGCCGAGCCCTTCTCGAGCGACAGTGCCTGCTTGATCAGCACCGCAGCCGGCGGACTCTTGGTGATGAAGGTGAACGAGCGATCCTCGTACACAGTGATCACGACCGGGATCACTGTACCCGTGTCCGACTGCGTCTGGGCGTTGAAGGACTTGACGAACTCCATGATGTTGACGCCGTGCTGTCCGAGCGCAGGGCCCACGGGCGGCGCCGGACTAGCCTGGCCGCCTACTGCTTGGAGCTTGATCTGAGTGAGAACCTTCTTCGCCATCGCGAACTCACACCTTAGCTAGATCTTTTTGACCTGATCGAATCCGACCTCGACCGGGGTTTCGCGGCCGAAGATCGAGACCAGCACCTTGAGGCGCTGAGCGTCCTCGTTGACTTCCGAGATCTCGCCTGAGAAGTCCGACAGCGGGCCTGAGATCACCTTGACCGATTCGCCGATCGCGAACTGCGCGCGACTGCGCGGCCTGACCTCGGTCTCGCGATGCAGCAGGCGATTGACCTCGTCCTGGGTCAGGGGGACCGGCTCGTTCGACGCGCCGACGAAACCGGTGACCCCGGGGGTCCCTTTCACCAGCGACCACGAGTCCTCGTTGAGGTCCATGTTCACCAGCACGTAGCCCGGCATGGTTCGCTTCTCGACGGTGATCTTCTGGTTGTCCTTCATCTCCGAGACGGACTCGGTCGGGACGACGATCTGCCGGACCGCGCGTTGCTGACCCAGCGACACCACGCGGTGCTCGAGGTTGTGCTTGACCTTGTTTTCGTGGCCTGAATAGGTGTTGACGACGTACCAGCGGAACATGTTCTCTCTTGGGGCAGGAAGCGGTTTTACTTCAGGATGAAAGTGACGATCTTGCCGGCAAGCTCATCAGCCAGACCGAGGTAGATGCCGGCCACGATCACAAACCCCAACACAACTCCAGTGGCCTGTATCACCTGCCGACGGTCCGGCCACTGTACCCGTTGTAGTTCGCGCCAGCTTCCCTGAAGGAAGTTTATGAGGCGGAAGCCGGACCGTGCCCGATGCTCGGGAGCGGATGCTGCAGTTCTCGCCAGCTCGGCGCTGTCCGCGGCAGCGGCGTCGTCGAGGTCGGTGCCGTTTGCGTTGCCCGCGCGACCGTCAGCCCCGATCGATGCCTCGACCTCGATATCGAACTCATCGGCGTCATCCGGGGACTCTTCGGTCGTCTCCGGCCGTCCGATCGCGAGCTGCGCAGCGGCAAGCTCCACGTCCGGAGCGGCGTGCTCGAGCGGATCCGGCGCCTCCTCGACGGACTCAGCGCGCGCCGTCGCGACCCCGGGCTCAGGCAGCGCCCCGTCCGCCGGTCGGCGGCTTCGCCGCTCTTTGGCGCGTTTGCGGTTGCGGGCCACGGAGTACTCCGGTCGCGGACTCAGCGCGTTTCGCGGTGCGCGGTGTGACACCTGCACCAGCGGCAGTACTTGCGCAGCTGTAACCGTTCCGGGTTGTTCCGCTTACTCTTATTCGTCTGGTAATTCCGGCGCTTGCACTCTTCGCACGCGAGAGTGGCGGCGATCCGGACGTCTCCACGGGCCATAAGGGCTTCCCGACAGGTGGTGATCAGGATAACGGCCACCGAACCGCGGGCGTCAAAACGAACGCCGCCCGGCGCCGGTAGGCAGTGTAGCGCCCCGCTTATTCCACTAGCTCCACGGGGGACAGCTCCAACTCCAGCTGCTTGTCTCCGCGCAGAACGACGACCGACAGCTCGTGTCCGATCTTATCGTGGCTCATCAGGCGCTGAATGTCGTCGACACGTTCGATCGAATGTCCGCCAAGCTCGACGATCAGGTCCTCGGAGCGCAGGCCCGCCCGCTCGGCCGGGCTGTCGGGCGCAATGTCGACGATCTCCACCCCGCCACTGCGTCCGAGTCTGGCCCGCGCGCGCGGCGGGAGCGGACGCGGTCCAGCCGCGATCCCGATGTAGGCCCGGCGCACCCGCCCGTCACGCATCAGCGCGCCGACGATCTGCCGGGTGGCCGGGTTGATCGGCACCGCCAAGCCGAGGCCCACGCCGGCGACGGCGGTGTTGATCCCGACCACGTGCGCGGAGCTGTCCACCAGCGCTCCGCCCGAGTTGCCCGGATTCAGCGCCGCGTCAGTCTGGATCACGTTGTCGATGTAGCGCACCGTTCGTCCGGCTCGGGCGGGCAGCGAGCGTCCGAGCGCAGACACGACGCCAGCGGTCACCGAGCCGGCAAAACCGTTCGGATTGCCGATGGCCACCACCAACTGTCCGACCCGGAGGCGCTGCGCCTCACCCAGCATGGCCGGCGTCAGCTGATCGCCGTCGGCCCGCAGGACGGCGAGGTCTGACAACCGGTCGACGCCGACGACGCGGAAGCTCAGCTCACGCCCGTCGACGAACAGGGCTCGGCCCGACCGCCCCGGCCCGGCGACCACGTGTGCGGAGGTCAGCAGGAAGCCATCCGGCGTCAGCGCCACGGCGCTTCCCGCACCCGCTGGCACCTGCCCGGCGCGGCCCCGTCGCATCACCCGGAGGTTGGCGACGGAGGGCGCCAGTCGCTCGGCCACTTCGACCACGACGCGCGAGTACGCGTCGAGGGCCTCGACCTCGCGAGGATCGGGATGGTCCGTTGCCATGATGCTCATGCTGACCTCCTACCTGGGCGCTCGTGCTGGCTAGAACTCGACCGAAACGGACCGGTCCTCGGTGCCGCGGAGCACCGTCAGCTCGAGCCGACCCTGCTCGCGGGCAGCGTCGAGGGCCTCGTAGAGGACGTCGACCCGCTCCAGCGGGCGATCGCCGGCCGCCACGATCAGATCACCGCGCTCGATGCCGGCTCGATGGGCCGCACTGCCATCCTCCACCGCCCGGACCAAGACGCCGTCGCGCTGCGGAAGTCCGACCGCCCGCCGCAGCCGACGGGCCACCCGTGGCGGCGCGATGGCGACGCCCAGCTTGACGCGCTGGGGAGCCTCTCCGCGCCCGAGCGCCTCGACGCGCCCGAGCAGGGCGGCGTCGGCGGGGATGGCGAGGATCAGACCTCCGTCGACTCGCACCGAGTTGATCCCGAGCAGCCGGCCTTCGAGGTCGACCAGCGGACCCCCGGATGAGCCTCGGGGCAGCGGCGCAGTGTGCTCGATCGCTCCGGCGATCCGTCGGCCGCGGGGTCCGCGGAAGCTGCGGGCCGCGGACGACACGAATCCGGGCGTCACGCGCAGGCCCCGGCCACCGGGGTTGGCCACCGCGAGCACCGCGCGCCCGATCTCCGGCGGCGCTTCATCGGCCCGCCATTGCACCGGCGCGACCTCGCCGGTCTCGACGTCGATCACGGCGACGTCGAGGTCGGGGTCAGACCCGGCCACGCGGCCACTCTCACGCCGCCCGTCCAGGAATGTGATGGTCACCTCGTCGTGGCGCAGGTTGTGGGCATTGGTGAGCACCTTTCCCGGCGCGACCACGACCCCGGACCCGACTCCCCAGCCGCGGCCCAGCCCCACGACCGCCGGCCCGACGCCTTGTACCGCTGCCTGAACTGAGCCTTCTAGTTCTTCGAGCACAGTCATGTGTTTCTCCTTCATCGCCGCGCAATCGCGCGACGTCAAACGTATTTATGCTTGTTACTTGCAAATTGCAAGTCAGAACGTTATCAGCCGCAGCGTACGATGGTCGCGGATGCCCGAAATGCCTGAGCACTCGAGGCCGACTGCGCCCGGAGAGGTGGCCGCGCCGAGCCTCGCGGCCTCCGGCGAGCCGATCGACGATCCCGCCACCTCGGCACTGGCCGATGCGCTCGCGGCCGTCGGCGACCGCTGGACGCTGCTGTTGATCGCCGCCCTGCTCGACGGGCCGCGGAGGTTCGGCGAGCTACAGGACGAGGTGCGGGGGATCGCGCCGAACGTGCTGATCCAACGGCTGCGTCAGCTCGAGCGCAACGCACTGGTCATCACGCGCCCGTATTCCGAGCGCCCGCCGCGCTTCGTCTACGAGCTGAGTTCAGCCGGCCAGGAGCTCGCGGGCGCGCTGAGACTGCTGGCCGGCTGGGGAGCACGCAACGCCGAGGGGGCAGCCGCGCCCCGGCACGCGGTGTGCGGAACTGCGATCGAAGCCCGCTGGTGGTGCCCCTCGTGCCAGCGACCAGTGGCCGATGAGGAGGGCGAGGAGCTGCATTTCGCCTAACGGGGACCGCTGGTGGCGCGGTTACCGGGAACAATGCCTCCATGCTCCGACTGATCGGCCTCGTGGTCTCGATTGGGATCGCCGATTCGCTGAACCCGTCGACGATTGCCCCGGCGCTCTACCTGAGCACCGGCGAGGGCGCGCGGCACAGCCTGATCGAGTTCACCACAGGTGTATTCGTGGTGTATTTCCTGGGCGGAGCGATCATCGCGCTCGGCCCGGGGCAGCTCCTGCTGTCCCTGATCCCACACCCAGGGCCGCATGTGCGCTACCTCCTGGAAGTGGTGGCGGGGGTAGCAATGCTCGCCGGAGCCGCCTTCCTGTGGGGATACCGCGATCGGCTCGCCCGGCGTGACCTGCCAGAGGTGAATCCAGGCGGCAAATCGAGCGCCGTCCTGGGAGCCACGATCACCGCCGTCGAACTACCTACCGCGTTCCCCTATTTCGCCGCGATCGCCGCAATCGTGGGCTCTGGTCTTGACCCGGTCCGACAGCTCGTCCTGCTCGTGATGTTCAACATCTGCTTCGTCCTACCGCTCCTGGCGATCATCGCCACGCTCACCTTCGCGGGCGCCGACGCAGAGCGGATGATCGCGTCGGTGCGAGCGCGGCTGGAAGCAAACTGGCCGGAAATACTCGCGGTTCTGGCCCTGCTGGCCGGACTGTTCGTGACCGTACTGGGCGCCACCGGGCTGGCGAGCGTCGGTCATGGCCATTTCGGAACCCTCGCCCGGAGGGTGCGCAGCTTCCTGCATCCATGAGGCCGGCAGCGCAGCCGAGCGCTGGTTCGGGCGGCTGGTTGACTACGGCGGCGGTGCCAGCCCGGCGGACCCGGCGGACCCGGCGGACCCGGCGGACCCGGCGGACCCGGCGGACCCGGCGGACCCGGCGGAACGAGCCTCGCGGACCAACCGGCGCATCCCGCCCAGCCAGCGCTCGGGCTGGGCGCCCTTGAGCGCCATGAACTTGGCCACGTCCGGGTGGGGAAGGATCAGGAAGCGCTCCTCGCGGATCCCGGCGACCACGGCCTCGGCGACATCAGCCGGCTCGAGCAGACCGCCGGCCAGCAGCGGCGCGGCGCCCACCGGATCCTCGAGGGCGATCTCGAGCAGCGGCGTCCGCACGGCCTGGGGGCAGAGGCACGAGACCTTGATGCCGGCGTCCCCATAGGTGATCGCCAGCCACTCGGCGACGGCGACCGCCGCGTGCTTGGTGGCCGAGTAGGCCAGCGCGGAGACTTGGGTGAGCAGGCCCGCCGCCGAGGCGGTGTTGAGCAGGTAGCCGTCACCCCGGGCGACCATCTCGGGCAGCACGGCCCGCGCCGCCCGCACGTGCGCCATCACGTTGATCTCCCAGATTGGCTGCCAGTCCTCGTCGGGCGCCTCCGGTCCGCCGGCCGGTCCGGCCACGCCGGCATTGGAGCAGAACAGGTCAATCGGCCCGTTCGCATCGCGGGCTTGGGTGACCAGCGCCTGGATCTCGTCGTCGCGAGCCACGTCCGCACGCACGGCCATCCCACCGATTTCCGCTGCGACGGATTCGGCGCTGGGCAGATCGAGATCCGCGACCACGACCGCGCGGGCCCCCTCGGCCGCGAAGCGCTCGGCCAGCGCGCGGCCGATTCCGCCGCCTGCGCCGGTGACCACAACGTGTCGACCCGCCAGCTCCATCAGTGTTCTAGTGCGGGATCTCCATGCGCTGGGCGGGAGAATAGTGAGAGGGTGTGAGACAGCGTGCTCGGACGATCAAGGAGCTGACCAGATGGACTTCGAACTCACCGATCGATGCAACGACCTTCGCGAGCGTCTGTTCGCGTTCATGGATGAGCACGTGTACCCCGCTGAGAGCGTCTATCACGAACAGATGCTGAGCTCTGGCGACCCCCATTTTCAGCCGCCGGTGATGGAGGAGCTGAAGGCCGAGGCTCGCCGTCGCGGACTGTGGAACCTGTTCCACCCCCACCCCGACTGGGGGCCCGGGTTGACCAACTCCGAGTACGCGCCGTTGGCCGAGATTACGGGCCGCAGCGAGCTGGCTCCCGAGGCGTGCAACTGCGCCGCCCCGGACACCGGCAACATGGAGGTTCTGACCGTGTTCGGGACCCCCGAGCAGCAGGACCGGTGGCTCCGGCCGCTGCTCGAAGGCGAGATTCGTTCGTCGTTCGCGATGACCGAGCCCGCCGTGGCAAGCTCGGACGCCACCAACATCGAGCTGCGGATCGATCGCGACGGGGACGAATACGTGCTCAACGGTCGCAAGTGGTGGACGTCGGGAGCGATGCGGGAACGGTGCCGGATCATGATCGTGATGGGAAAGACCGACCCGGAGGGGCCTCGCTATCGCCAGCAGTCGATGGTCCTGGTGCCTCGCGACACGCCCGGGGTGACCATCCTGCGCAACCTGCCCGTGTTCGGCTACGTCGATCCGGAGGGCCACGCCGACGTCGGGTTCGACAACGCTCGCGTGCCGGTCTCGAACCTGATCGGCAACGAGGGTGACGGCTTCCTGATCTCCCAGGCCCGCCTCGGGCCGGGTCGGATCCACCACTGCATGCGGGCGCTCGGCGCGGCCGAGCGAGCACTCGAGCTGATGTGCCGCCGCACCAGCACGCGCGTCACCTTCGGCCAACCCATCAGCGAGCGGGCGAACGTGCAGGACTGGATTGCCGAATCACGGATCGAGATCGAAATGGCTCGCTTGCTCACCATGAAGGCAGCGTGGATGATGGACACGGTGGGAAACAAGCACGCTCGGATGGAGATCGCGGCAATCAAGGTCGCCGCGCCAAACGTGGCGCTCCGCGTTGTCGATCGTGCGATCCAGGCGCACGGCGGTGCCGGAGTATCAGATGACTTCCCGCTCGCGATGATGTATGCCCACCTGCGGACGCTGCGTCTGGCGGACGGGCCCGACGAGATCCACAAGCGCACGATCGCTCGCGATGAGCTGCGGCGGCTGGCCCGCCGAGACGAGCTCACCGTCGCTTAGAGCTCACGAGCCGTCGGTGCTCGCCGTCGCGCCGATGGCGGCCTGGCCGCGACCGTGACGACTTAGGCGGCCGCGTCGGCCACGGTCTTCGCGCGCTGACGCTCGGGAGTGATGCGCACGACGTTCCAGGCCAACCCAAGGCGGTGCAGCGTCGAGATGATCAGGCCTGAGGGGTCGACCTCCCACCAGCGCAGACCGTGGTAGGCCGAGCGCGGGAAGGCGTGATGGTTGTGGTGCCATGACTCGCCCAGCGACAGCACGGACAACCAGCCGACGTTGGTCGACTTGTCCTCGATATCGAACCGGCGGCTGCCAAAGAAATGACAGACCGAGTTGACCGACCAGGTGATGTGATGAACGAGGAAGATCCTCACCAGCCCGCCCCAGATGTAGCCAAGCAACGCACCTCGCAGCGTGAAGCCGTCCAGGACGTAGCCCGCCACGGTCGGGATCAAGAGCGATAGCACGACGAGCAGGGGGAAGCGTCGACCGATCTTCCGCATCGCCGGATCCTCGTACAGCTCCGGGGCGTAGCGTTTCCAGTCGGCCTGCCCCTGCGTCTCCATCAACCAACCGACGTGGGCGTGCCAGAGCCCGCTCAGTCCGCTGCCGTGGCCCACATGGGGACTGTGCGGATCGCCCTCCTGATCGGTGTGGGCATGATGCTTGCGATGATCGGCGACCCAGTCCATGACCGAGCCCTGCACCGATAGGGAGCCCATCACGGCGAACGTCCGCTCGAGCCACGGATACGTCTGAAAGGCACGGTGGGTGAGCAACCGGTGGAAGCCGACCGTCACACCGATCGCCGTCAGCAGATACATCACCGCCAGGATCCCCAGGTCGGCGCCGTCAACCGCACGGTTCCAGAACAGGACCACGGCAACGAGCACGCCGAGAAACGGGACCACCACACCGACCAGGTTCGCATAGCGTTCAGCACGAGTCATGGGATAAGAACATCATAGATATCCATACATTTCTTGCGCTCTTCCACCATGGCTATGCCATGAGATCTATGCGTTCTTTATGAAATCGCCCGTCACTGCCGAGCGGCTCGACCGGCGTAGCATGATCGCGAGCACAGGACGCGGCATGGCGAGATGAAGCGTGCGGCAGTTTTCTGATGCGCATTTGGCAGCCCTGGCAGTGCTGGCGGTGACCGTCGGCCTGTCGGTGTGGGCGCCCCGCCGGCACCCGGGCCCATGGATCGTCCCGGCCGCGCGGACGTTGGCGCTGGTCATCTTCGCCGGTTGGGCGGGGGAGTACGTCGCCGACATCGTGCTCGGCACCTGGACGGTTCGCTACACCCTTCCCCTGCAGCTCACTGACGCCGTGTCGGTGGTCGCGATCCTCGCCCTCTGGACTCGCCGCGCGCGGCTGATCGAGCTCGTCTACTTCTGGTCGCTCACGGCCACCCTGCAGGCACTGCTGACGCCGGATCTGGCCAACAGCTTCCCGTCCGTCTACTACTTCACCTACTTCATCTACCACATCGGAGCGCTGGTCGCAGGCTGCTTCTTGGTGCTCGGCTGCCGCCTGTATCCCAGGCCCGGAGCGGTCGGACGCGTGTTCGTGACGACGCTCGCGTTCACGGCGCTGGCCGGTCTCGGTGACATCCTCAGCGGTGGCAACTACATGTACCTGCGCCAGAAGCCGGCCCATAACTCGTTGCTCAATCTGATGGGGCCGTGGCCCTGGTACATCGCCTCCACCGTCGCGCTCGCGCTCGCGTTGCTGCTACTCGTGAATTGGCTCACCGACCGGATCAAGAGGCTGGATCCGGCGCCGCCGGCTGCCAACCCACTGGACCTGCGACGAGCGTAGGGGAGCCGGCCGCCGGGTCAGAATGCTTCTTCGGGGTGCTTCTCTTCCCAACGCAGAGCGGCTGCATCGGCGGCCGCGGAATGCCGAACCGCCCGCTTGCTCGCACGTGCCGCGAGTCGCGTCATCGTGTCCAACGTGCCGGATGCCTGCCACACCGCCGCCACCTGGCCATCCCGAAAATGCAGCAAGGTCATCCCCTCGATCTTCGTCCCGCCGCTCGCCACCGGCGCGCCGTAGAAATCCTGCGCTTGGATCCCCGAGAGTGTGTATCGAGCGGCCAGCCGGTCGCCGCTGGCGATGGTCTCGTCAACGCTGAGATGGGCATCCGGGAACGCCGCCCACAGCTGCGAGTAGAAGCTGCGCGCGCCTTCGCGCCCTTCGATGCCCCTCGGATAGCCGTGGAGCACGACATCTGGCGCGTAGAGATCGAGGTAACGCTCGCGGCTGTTGGGGTCGTTGAACGCGGCCACGGCCCGACCTAGGGTTGCTTCGTTGACTTCCGACATATGCCTTCCTCCATTTCTTCTTCACGCCGTCTTGAGGCTCACCGAACGCCAGTGCCCGGCTCAGCCGAGACGGGCAACGTTGCACTCGCGTCTCCCAGGCTCAGGGTTCACAGACTACTTCGGCTGTCCCTTCGGTCGTGCGCCGGCCCTCGGCGTTCTCGGTCCACAGCGCCAACAAGACGACGCGTCTCCCCCGCTCCCGGCCGATGGCCACGACCCTGCCGCGGCAGGTGATGGCCTCACCGAGGCGGTCCATGCCGCGGTAGCTGGCCGAGATACGACGCACAAAGCCCTGATGGCCAAGCCAATCGGACACGAGCTGACCGAGAGCGGCGTACTTGAACCGGCCGTGGACGAGGTTCGCGCCGATCTCTTGCGCCTGCGGGAAGTCGGGATCGTAGTGCAGGGGGTTGAAGTCGCCCGAGCCCGCCGCGTACTTGACCAGCTGCTCGCGGTCAGGCTGCTTGACCAGGGCTGGAAGCTCGTCCCCGACCTCGCACCGGGCAATGTTCGCCATGGTGATTGTCAGCTCTCGTAGAAGATGTAGTGAGAGCGCTCGCGGACCACAATCTCACCGGCCTGATCGCGGTAGGTGGCTTCGCGGCTGACGATCAGCATCGTGCCCAGGGAACGACTCTGCCTGAGCTTCAGATCGACCAGCCGGTCGGTGACACTCAGCGTCTCGCCGGCGTGGAGCGGGCGTTCGTAGATGGCCTCGGTGCCGCCGTCCAGAACGCGGGTGAGCCCGTACCGCGGCCGCGGTCCGCTGCCCTGCGGGACCGAAAACACCGGATCGGTGGACCCGGGCAGATAGACGGGAGTACCCAGGTAGCCCGGTGGGGCAGGTAGCTGCTCGTATCCAGCCGTCGCGGCCGCCTCACGGTCGTAGTAGACCGGGTCCTCGTACCCGACCCCGCGGGCGAACGCGCGGATGCCGGTGGTCGTGACTTCGTACCGCGAGGCCGCCGACTCGACGCCAATCTCCGCCTGCATCTCGGTCGTGATCACGAAGTCCATGGCGTGCGAGGCGTCTCCCGGAGGTCGGTGGAAACGATACGCGGAAGCGACCGACGGCGTCAGCGCGCAGCGAATAATGTGTGCGCCGTGACTGGCCGGGTGAACAAGAACCTGGTGCTGGCCGCGATGGTGTTCGCGGTCGCGATGACGTTCATCGATCAGACGATCGTCGTGATCGCGATTCCGTCCCTGCAGAAGGATCTGTCGATCTCGGCGGCCGGCTCGCAGTGGATCGTCAACGGCTACCTCCTGTCGTTGTCGGCGCTGTTCGCGTTCGGCGGCAAGCTCGGCGATGTGCTCGGACGGCGAAACATGGTCGTCGTGGGTGTGATCGGCTTTGCGCTCGCGTCCGCGTGCTGCGGGTTCACGCCGACCGGCAGCATCGCCGAGGCGTGGATCATCACCTTCCGGGTGATTCAGGGCGCGGCGGCCGCGCTCATGTTCCCGGCCGCCGTCGCCATCGTCGTCGCGTCATTCCCGATTCGCGAGCGGGGCAAGGCGATGGCCATCTTCTTCGGGATCACCGGCGGCCTGACCGCGATCGGGCCGCTGGCGGGCGGCTACCTCACCCAGTGGACCTGGCGGGCGATCTTCTGGATCAACATCCCCGTGGCGATCATCGCCCTGATCCTGATTTGGCAGTCCCAACCGGACAACCAGAAGCACCCGGCGAAGCTCGACTACCGCGGCGCGGTGCTGATCACCGGGGCGATGGGATTGACCGTGCTGGGGTTCGAGCAGTCGAGCGTATGGGGGTGGGGCAGCGTCTCGACCTGGGCCTGCATCGTCGTCGGGCTGCTGCTGATGGTCGCGTTCGTCGGGTGGGAACTGAGAACGCCCGAGCCACTGCTGCGCTTGCACATCTTCCGTGACCGTGGCTTCTCGGTCGAGACCATCGTGCTCGGCCTGATGTCGGTCGTGTTCGTGCCGTACTTCTTCTTCGCCAGCGTCTACGCTCAGCTCTCGCTCGGAGAGAGCCCCACCAACGCGGGCCTCTACCTGCTGTATTTCTTCCTCGGGTTCGTGATCGCGTCGCAGATCGGCGGGCGGGTCCTCGACGCCAGGGGCGCGCGACCTGCGGTTGTGTTCGGCAGCGCGCTGGCCGCCGTCGGGTTCTACCTGCTGGCCGGGAAGCTGACCCACCTGTCCCTGGGCGCGCAGTGGGTCTACATCATGATCGCCGGCGCTGGCGTGGGCCTGATACTCAGTCCGGCCAGCACCGATGCGGTCAACCGCGCGCCGAGCACCAGTTACAGCGAGGTGACCGGCATCACGCAAACCGCGCGGAACTTTGGGGCCAGCTTCGGCCTCGCCGTTCTCGGGGCCGTTCTGATCAGCCAGAACAAGACCAACATCACGGCCGCCCTGACCAAGCATGGCGTCCCGAAGACCGCGGCCCAGAAACTCGCGGCGTCGTTCGGATCCTCGAGTACCGGGTCCAGCGCCGGCTCGCATCAGCCGGCCGCGCTGGTGCATGACGTCCAGGCCGCGTTCGCTCTGTCGACCCAGACCGTCTTTTACATCATGGCCGGCGTGATGGCCGCCACCTTCCTGGTCGCCATCCTCTGGCTTCCCCGCGGCCGGGTGCAGGCGCCAGCGGAGTCCGAGGTCCCGGCGGACACCGCCGCACCGGTTCAGGCCGCCGGCTCTGCCTGACTGGCCTGCACTCAACCGCGGTCAGAACGCACCGGAGCCCCGCGTGAACGCGGGGCTCGGGCGCCTTGGGCGGGTGAGTCAAGCTCTAGTGGGTGACGTTCGCGCTGAGCAGCAGCTGCAGCTGCGGTGCGTTCTGATCGGCGTCAGGTGCGAAGGCGAGTCATTGCGGTTCTCCATCCACTCGGCGTGGAGGTAACTGTCGCCGAGCCGGGTTCCCCTGCCCAGGCACCCAAGGTGTGAAGCGGACCACCCCCCGCCGGTGAGTGCCGTCGACGGCACGGGGTACGCCGTCGGACGTGACCGCGCGAGGTCGCCCCCGCGCAATGAGTGGCCGGCGCGCCGCGCTCTAGGTGGCCGGGCTCGGTACCGGTGTGGTGGTGGCCCGCGGGCTGCGGCTCGGCTCGAGCCGTAGCGCCAGGAACAGCATGAGCAACCCGTAGATGATCACCACGATGCCGATGATCAGCACCAGCGGCCCGATGAAGTTGATCTTCGAGGTCGAGATGAGGTGGCGGCCGCATCGATATCGGCGGCGACCGAGCGCCACAGCGTCACATGCACGGCAGGCCGCACGCGCAAAGAGGTCGTGCCGGCGCGGCCGGTCGAGATCGCGTGGGTCGCCTCAGAGGTCGTAGCGAATCGCTGCAGCGAGAGTGCGGCCGGCAGCGCGCGGCCGAGGCCCAGCGTGCTCGCGTGCCAAATCTCCAGGATCGGGGTGCCGCGGACGTCGAGCCTGACCAGCGCGCGGCGGCGCACCTCCTCGACCACGGAGTGGGCGAGGGTGAGGATGATCCCCTCGCCCGCCGCGGCCGCGGCGATCGCCGCAGCGTGACTCGTGTAGGCGGCGAGGTCCTTCGGCTCTAGCCCGCCACGGGCGAAGAACAGCCCGGCGCCCATGGTCGGGTCGAGGCCAGGGGGGCCAATCAGCCAGCGCTGGTCGGCCAGCGAAGCGGGGGAAATGTTCCGGCGCCCCGCCAGCGGATGGCCGGGCGCCGCAACGACGAGCAGCCGGGCGCGCAGGAACGGAACGGTGGCGATCGTCGCCGAGCGCTCGGGCGCCGGCGGGGGGCCGAGCGCGATGTCGGCGCGGCGGTGCTCGAGCAGGTCGGCAACCGACGCCCCGGCCACCGACTCGACCGTCAGCTCCAGCCCGGCGTTGCGAGCCGTGAAGGCGTCGATCAGCGGGCCGATGTGCTCGGCCACGATGTTGGTGGCGGCGATGCGGACCAGCGGCGACTGGCCGGGCGAGTCCTGCACCGAGCGGCGGGCCTGCTCGGCCAGGCCGAGGATCTCGCCCGCCAGCACGGCCAGGCGCCGGCCCCCATCGGTCAGCGCGATGCCCCGCCCGTCGCGAACGAACAGCTCATCGCCGAGCTCCTTGCGCAGGGCGGCGACGGCGACCGAGACGGCAGGCTCAGTCACCTCCAGCTCGGCCGCCGCGGCCTTCACGGATCCGTGGCGAGCCACCAGGACAAAGGACTGCAGCTGGGCGAGGGTCATTGGGCTAAGCGATTCCTTAGGTCCTGTTGTAACAAGCCCAAGATAACAGCGGCAACGTGATACACAGGGAGGCGAGGCCCCCGGCGAGCGACGCATGACCGGCTTTCAGTTTCCGGGTCGTCGAGAGGAATGATGCGTGCAGGTTCCAGCACCTTTCGAGTATGAGCGGGCGACGAGCGTCGACCATGCGCTCGAGCTGCTGGCGCGCCTGGGGCCCGAGGCACGCCTGCTCGCCGGAGGCCACTCGCTGCTGCCGATGATGAAGCTGCGCCTCGCGACGCCCGAGTATTTGATCGACCTCGATGGATTGGCGGGCGAGCTCGGCTACATACGCGCCGAGACGACGACATCGGGCTCACCGCCCAGCGAGGTTCGAATCGGCGCGATGACCCGCCATCGCGAGCTGCTCGAATCCGAACTGCTCGCCGGCACGCTGGCGATCTTCGGCGATGCTGAGCGGATGATCGCCGACCCGGTGGTTCGGAACCGCGGAACGATCGGCGGCGGGTTATGCCAGGCGGACCCGGCCGAGGATCTCAGTGCCGTGTGCGCCGCAGTCGACGCGCGGCTCGTGATTCGCGGGTGCGACAACGAGCGGACTGTCGACATGGGCGAGTTCTACCGCGGCCCCTACGCGACCGCCGTGGGCGCAGGTGAGATGCTGGTGGAGATTCGCGTCCCGCTGCGCCCAGCCTCGGGTTCGGCCTACGAGAAGGTTGACCGGCGGGTCGGAGACTGGGCGGTGGCCGCCGCCGCGGCGTCGGTGTCGCTGAGCCACGGGACGATCGGGTCCGCCGGGATCGCCTTGACCGCTGTCGGGGCCGACGTCAGATCGACTGAGGCCGAGGAGTTGCTCGCCGGTCAGCTGCCGTCTGACGAGCTGTTCGCGCGCGCGGGTCAGCTCGCCGCTGAGGCGTGTTCCCCGGCCACCGATCAGCGCGGGTCGGCCGAGTACAAGCGTCACGTCGTCGGCGTGCTGACCCTGCGCGCACTCCAGCGGGCGACCGCCCGGGCATTGCGGGAGGCGCAGTCGTGCAGGTGACGGTGTCGGTCAACGGCGAGGAGTACACGCGGTACGTGGAGCCGAGGCTGTTACTCGTGCACTTCCTGCGCGACGAGCTGGAGCTCACCGGCACTCACTGGGGTTGCGACACGTCGAACTGCGGCACCTGCGTCGTGCTGATGGACGGGGAGCCGGTCAAATCCTGCACGGTGCTGGCGGCCACCGCGGCCGGTCACGAGATCCGGACCGTCGAGGGCCTCGCACTCGACGGTGTGCTCGACCCCGTTCAGCAGGGGTTCACCGAGGAGCATGGCCTGCAGTGCGGCTTCTGCACCCCCGGAATGATGCTGACCGCGCGGGCGCTGCTTGACCGCAATCCCGATCCGACCGACCAGGAAATCCGCGAAGCGATCTCCGGCCAGATCTGTCGCTGCACCGGCTACGGGACGATCGTCCGCTCAATTCGCTGGGCGGCCGAGCATGCGACCGACGAGATCGTGAGCTAGCGGTCTCATGGCCACGATCGAGGAGCGACCGATCGGGTTCGGCCGGCTGCGGCGTAAGGAGGATGCGCGCTTTATCCGGGGACAGGGCAAGTTCGTCGACGACGTGAAGCTGCCGGGCATGCTGCACGGAGCGCTCCTGCGTAGTCCGGTCGCTCACGCCCGCATCGTTTCCATCGACACCTCGGCGGCGCTCGCGCATCCGAAGGTTCATGCCGTGATCACGGGCCGCGACCTCGAGGCCCAGGGTCTCGCGTGGATGCCGACGATGTCGCGTGACACCCAGGCGGTGCTGGCCACCGACAAGGTTCGCTTCCAGGGCCAGGAGGTCGCCTTCGTGATCGCCGACGATCGCTACTCGGCGCGCGACGCGCTGCAGCTGATCGACGTCGAGTACGAGACGTTACCGGCGGTCATCAACGCCCGCACGGCGCTCGCACCGGAGGTGCCGGTCATCCGGGACGACAAGGAAGGCCAGCAGGACAACCACATCTTTGCCTGGGAGTCCGGCGACCAGGCGGCCACCGATGCCGTGTTCGCACGGGCGGAGGTCGTGGTCGAGCAGGACATGCTGTACCCGCGCGTGCATCCAGCACCACTGGAGACCTGCGGCGCCATCGCCGATTTCGAACCGGCCGCGGGCAAGCTGACGTTGTGGTGCACGACGCAGGCGCCGCACGCGCACCGAACCGTGTACGCGCTGCTGACCGGGTTGGCCGAGCACAAGATCCGCGTGATCTCGCCCGACATCGGCGGCGGGTTCGGCAACAAAGTGCCGGTATACCCGGGCTACGTGTGCGCGATCGTCGGTTCGATCGCAGTCGGTCGGCCGGTCAAATGGATGGAGGACCGGTCGGAGAACCTGATGTCGACCGGGTTTGCCCGTGATTACGTGATGAAGGGCGGGATCGCCGCCACCCGGGACGGCAAGATCCTGGGGATCCGCGTCGAGGTGATCGCCGATCACGGCGCGTTCAACGCGAGTGCTCAGCCGACGAACTACCCGGCCGGGTTCTTCCACGTATTCACCGGCTCCTATGACCTCGAGGCGGCCCACTGCCACGTCCGGGGCGTCTACACCAACAAGGCGCCCGGCGGGGTCGCCTACTCGTGCTCGTTCCGGGTGACCGAGGCCGTGTACCTGGTCGAGCGAATGGTCGACTGTCTGGCCGATGAGCTCGGCGCTGATCCGGCCGAGCTGCGGCTGAAGAACCTGATCGCCCCCGACCAGTTCCCCTACCAATGCAAAACCGGTTGGGTATACGACTCCGGCGACTATGAGAACACACTGCGCAAGGCGCTGGCCAGGATCGGCTATGACGAACTCCGCCGCGAGCAGGCCGAGAAGCGGATGCGAGGCGAGCTGATGGGCATCGGCATCGGCTTCTTCACCGAAGCGGTCGGTGCCGGACCGCGTAAGCACATGGACATCCTCGGCCTCGGCATGGCCGACGGCGCCCAACTGCGCGTGCACCCGACCGGCACCGCGCAGCTGGGCATCAGCGTGCAGACCCAGGGCCAGGGTCACGAGACGACGTTCGCGCAGATCGTCGCCGAGGAGCTGGGGATCCCGCCGGAGGACATTGACGTCGTGCACGGCGACACTGATTTGACGCCGTACGGCCTGGGCACCTACGGCTCGCGCTCCACCCCGGTCAGCGGAGCGGCGACCGCGCTCGTGGCCCGCAAGGTGCGCGATCGAGCCCGAATCGTCGCCGGCGCGATGCTCGAGGTGTCCCCGGAAGACCTCACGTGGGTCAAAGGCCGCTGGCACGTCAAGGGCGATCCTGAGCAGGGGGCGACGATCCAGGAGATCGCGATGGCCGCACATGGCTCGGTCGATCTGCCCGATGGCATCGAGGCCGGCCTCGACGCCGAGACCGTCTACAACCCGCCGAATCTGACCTTCCCGTTCGGCGCCTACATCTGCGTTGTCGACATCGACCCGGACACGGCCAAGGTGACGGTGCGCCGTTTCCTCGCGGTGGACGACTGCGGCACCCGGATCAATCCGATGATCATCGAAGGCCAGGTCCACGGCGGGCTGACCGATGGCGTCGGGATGGCCCTGATGGAGCTGATCGCGTTCGATGAGGAGGGCAACTGCCTCGGCGGGTCGTTGATGGACTACCTGATCCCGACCGCGCGTGAAGTCCCCGACTGGGAGACCGACTTCACCGTCACGCCATCGCCGCACCATCCGTTCGGCGCCAAGGGGATCGGCGAATGCGCGACCGTCGGCTCGCCACCGACGATCGTCAACGCCATCTGCGACGCGCTCAAGCCCTACGGCGTGCGGCACGTGGACATGCCGTGCACGCCCTCACGCGTGTGGGAAGCGATGCAGGGCACCGGCAGGCCGCCGCAGTAACCGCAGTCCAAATCGGCAGGCGCTGCGGTCGCTCAGCGTCGCGTGTTTTGCCCTGGCGAGCAGACAACGCGCAAACCTCCTCAAACCGAACTAATGCTTTGGCCTAAGCGATCGCTTAAGTCCGGTTGACGAGGCCAGCTAGCATCGGCACAGTGGTACGCGGAGAAGAGGCCGTTCGCGCGCAGGCGCGGTGCGGTCGTGGTTCAGGTCGAGAAGCGAGGAGAGCAAGATGACCAGACGGGCTGAGACCCGGGCATTAGATCGTGCAGGCGCCGCGTGCTCGCCCTGAGCGCCGCGTCCACCGGTTGGACGGTCGGGCTTGTGCTCGGCGTCGTGGTGATAGCAGTGGCGGCCGTGATCGTGATCGTGATCGTGGCGCTGGCGATCCGGATCGCCAAGCAAGCCAAGACGTCCGAGCAGGCGGTCGAGGTGGTGCGCCAGCAGACGGCCGAACTCGGTGGGATCGCCCGGATCAATGACTCGGGCGTGCGCATTCTGCACGCCGCGCGGTCGCTGCGAAAGGTGGCGGTCGGAAAATGAGCCTGTCGATAGCGGCAATCTCCGGAAACACCTACTGGGCCATCGCCCTGGGGATCGGATTCGGCGCGGCAGTGGTGGTCGCGATTCTGCTCACCGTGCTGCTGTCGTCGGTCAACAGCATCGAGAAGTCGGTCGCCGGCCTGCTGGAGACCGCCGGCAAGGTCGGCGCAAACACGGCAAACATCCCCCAGCTCGAGGCCACCGCGCCCGTGCTGTCACTGATCGTGGAGGAAGCTGTGGTCCAAGACGGCTACATGAACGCGCTCACCGACGGGTACGGCGGAGCATGAGCAGCGCACACGTATTGATCCTGCTGAGCGTCGTGCTGGCCGTGGGTGTGATCCTCGTCTTGGCCGTCGCGCTGATCGAGGTTCGCCGTGGTCTGACCAGGATCTCGGAAGGTCTGGCCACACTGGCGACTGCCCTCGAGGGCGTTGAATCGGAGCACCTACGTCCACTCGAGGGCGCCGTGAAGGCGATCAATGGGCAGTTCGACATCATCCTGGGGGCACTTCCGGGGATCGCCGGCAAGGCCGCGATCGTGGCCGAGAGGAGGCCGCGATGACCCTCTGGTGGATCGGAGACGCCGTCCTGCTAGTGGTGATCCTCCCTGTCGTCGTCTACCTGCTCCGCGGTGTGCTGAACGCGGCCAGGAGCGTCGTGCCCAGCGTCCGGGAGATCGCGAAGGTCGCGGCAGCGGGCTCCAAGGACCTTGACGCCGCGGCGTTGCTGCTGAGGACGCAGGACCAGGTCACCCAGACGGTCGCGGGGGTCGCGAACTACGGCGGCTCCCTCGACGTGATCCTCGACGACGCGCAATAGGAGGACGAATGCCTGCAGTAGCCATCGTCATGATCCTGGCCGTTCTGCTGATCGTCCTCGCGCTCGTCTTCTATCTCGTCTCGACGATCCTGGCGCTGCGACAGATCACCACCGGCCTCGATGAGGTGATCGCCGGCGTGAGTGAGATCGTGACCAAGAGCGCGCCGGTCAACGACGTGGTGACGACGATCAATCAGCAACTCGACGCGGGGGTCGACCTGCTCGAGGGGCTGCTGGTGAAGAAGGCCGGCATGAGTGACGCCGTCGGTCTCGTCGACGGCTTGTACGCTGGCGCCGCCGCCGCCGGGCTGAGGAATTTTCCCGAGAGCCTGACGGTCCACGCGCCACGCATCGCCGAGGTCTACACGAAGGGCACGCTGACGCTCGCCCGTCTCGGCCGGGAGGCGCCGATCGCCGCCGCCAGCCCGGAGGGCGTGGTGCTGCGCAACGTCGAGGGCGGGAGTCTGGCGGCTCGCTCGCTCTACCCCGACGTCCGCCACACGAGTCCGGAGAAGCTGCCGAGATCCCCGGTGATCGGCACCAACGCGCCAATACAATACGAGCAGCGGGACGACATCGGAGAGCCACGCAAGCGACTCCCCGGCCGCACCGCCGTCGCGACGCCGCCAGAGCACCCGTCCGACGAGCCTCCCGATTTGACGATCCGCTGGAACCGCAGCGCATGATCGTTTCCTGAATGAGAGGAGCACCTGTTGCAGACACCTGCGTCATTTGAGTACGAGCGCGCGACCAGCGTCGAAGGCGCGATCGCATCGCTACAGAAGCTCGGCTCTGAGGCGCGCATCATCGCGGGCGGGCACAGCCTGCTGCCGATGATGAAGCTCCGGTTGGCGAATCCCGAGTACCTGATCGATATCAACGACCTCGCCGAGCTCTCCTACATCCGTGAGGGTGGCGCGACGACATCCGGTTCGCCGTCCCAGATCCGCATCGGTGCGCTGACCCGGCACGTCGACCTGTTGAAGTCGGAGTTGCTCGCCGAGCGCTTTCCCCTGTTTCGCGACGCCGAAACTGTGATCGCCGACCCGGTCGTGCGCAACCGCGGCACGATCGGCGGCTCGCTCTGCCAAGCCGATGCCGCCGAGGACCTGTCGGCCGTCTGCTCGGCCGCCCAGGCGGAGGTGGTCATCCGCGGCCCCGACGGGGAACGGGTGGTGGGCATGGAGGACTTTCACATCGGGCCGTACATGACCGCGGTGGGCGCCGGCGACCTGCTGACCGAGATCCGTCTGCCGCTGCGTCCCGGCGCCGGCAGCGCGCATGAGAAGGTGGAGCGACGCGCCGGTGACTGGGCGATCGCCGCCGCATCGGCCGCCCTGTGGATCGACGGCGGCACGATCGCCGACGTGGGCATCGCGCTCAGCGCCGTGGGGCTGACGACGATCCACCTATCGCGAGCCGAGGACCTGCTCCGGGGCCAGACCCCGTCGGAGGAGTTGTTCGCGCAGGCCGGCGAGATTGCGTCCACGGACTGCTCCCCCGGTGCGGACGGCCGGGGACCAATCGACTACAAGCGCCATCTCGCGGGTGTCCTCACCACCCGCGCGCTGCGCCGTGCCGCCACGCGCGCCCTGAATCAGGAGGCCTGACCATGCACGTTTCGATCAACGTCAACGGCGAGGAGATCTCTCGCGAGATCGAGCCGCGACAATTGCTCGTGCACTTCATTCGCGACACGCCGGGGTTGACCGGCACCCACTGGGGCTGTGACACCTCTAACTGCGGCGCCTGCGTCGTCTTGATGGATGGCCAGCCGGTGAAGTCGTGCACAACCCTGGCGGTGATGTGCGAGGGCCACGAGATCCGGACCGTCGAGTCGCTCGAGGTCGACGGTGTGCTCGATCCGATCCAGCAGGGCTTCCACGAGCGCCACGCGCTTCAGTGTGGCTTCTGCACACCGGGGATGCTGATGACCACCCGGGCGCTGCTGGACGAGAATCCTGATCCAACCGATCACGAGATCCGTACCGCCATCTCAGGTGGCATTTGTCGTTGTACCGGGTACAAGAACATCGTGAGCGCGGTTCGCTGGGCGGCCGAGTTCGAAGCTGCGACGACATCCGGTTCGTCGAGCACGACATCCGGTTCGCCGAGCAAGCAGGAGGTATGAGCATGGCCATCACCGAGAACCTCCCCAGTCCGCAGACCGAACGGCCGATCGGTTTCGGTCGCCTCAAGCGCAAGGAGGACGCGCGCTTCATCCGCGGCCAGGGGACCTACCTCGACGACATCCGGCTGCCGGGAATGGTCTACGGCGCGATCCTGCGCAGTCCGTACGCACACGCGCGGATTATCTCGATCGATACCTCCAAGGCGCTGGCGCACCCCAACGTCGCCGCCGTCGTCACCGCCAAGGACCTGGAGACCCTGGGGTTGGCGTGGATGCCCACGATCTCGTATGACACGCAGGCGGTGCTGGCCGGCGACAAGGTTCGCTTCCAGGGCCAGGAGGTCGCGTTCGTCGTCGCCACCGACGAGTATTCGGCCAACGACGCGCTGCAACTGATCGATGTCGAGTATGAGCCGCTCCCGGCGGTGGTCAACGCCCGCACGGCGCTCGACCCCGACGCGCCGCTGATCCGTGACGATAAGGCCGGCCAGCGTGACAACCTGGCCAGCCCGACCTGGGAGGCCGGCGACGAGGAGGCAACCGATCGCGTCTTCGCCGAGGCGGACACGGTGGTCACACGCGACATCATCTATCCGCGCTGCCATCCGGCGCCGCTCGAGACGTGCGGCATGATCGCCGACTTCAACCCGGAGACCGGCCAGCTCGACATCTACAACGGCAATCAGGCCCCGCACGCCCACCGCACCGTCTACGCGCACGTGGCCGGCCTGGCCGAGCACATGATCCGAATCCGCTGCTCGGACATCGGCGGCGGCTTCGGCAACAAGGTTCCGGTCTACCCCGGGTACGTATGCGCGATCGCCGCGTCGATCGTGGCCGGCGTGCCGGTCAAGTGGGTCGAGAACCGCTCCGAGAACCTGATGTCCACCGGCTTCGCTCGTGACTACATCATGCGCTCGGAAATGTGCTCGAAGAACGGCAAGATCACCGGCCTGCGCGTCGACGTGATCGCCGACCACGGCGCCTTCGACAGCACCGCGCAGCCAACCAAGTTCCCGGCCGGCTTCTTTCACATCGTCTGCGGCTCATATGACCTGGAGGCGTCGCACGTGAAGGTCAAGGCGGTGTACACGAACAAGGCCCCCGGGGGCGTCGCCTACCGCTGCTCATTCCGGATCACCGAGGCGGTCTACCTCGTGGAGCGGATGGTCGACGCGCTCGCGCTGGAAATGAAGGTGGACCCGATCGAGCTGCGGATGAGCAGCTTCATCGGCCCCGAGCAGTTCCCCTACGAGACCACCACGGGCTGGACATACGACTCAGGCAACTACGCCGAGACGATGCGCGTGGCGATGGACATCGCCGGGTACGAGGACCTGCGCCGCGAGCAGTTGGAGAAACGCGCTCGCGGCGAGTTGATGGGCATCGGCGTCTCGTTCTTCACCGAGGGGGTGGGAGCGGGGCCGCGCAAGCACATGGACATCCTCGGGCTGGCCATGAACGACGGAGCCGACCTGCGAATCCACCCGTCCGGCAAGGCAGTGGTCAGCATCAGCGCCCAGACGCAGGGCCAGGGCCATGAGACGACGTTCGCGCAGATCGTGGCCGAGGAGCTCGGGATTCCGCCGGAGGACGTCGAGGTCCGCCACGGCGACACCGACAAGTCGCCGTACGGGCTCGGCACCTACGGCAGCCGCTCGACCCCGGTGTCCGGCGCGGCGGTCGCGGTCGTCTCACGCAAGGTGCGTGACAAGGCGCGCCTGATCGCGGCGACGATGCTCGAGACCAGACCGGAGGATCTGGCCTGGGAGAAGGGCCGCTGGTACGTCAAGGGTGACCCCGAGAAGGGCGCGTTGATCGAGGACATCGCGATCCGGGCCTACGGCGGTGAGCCGATGCCGGCCGGGATGGAGGGCGGACTCGACGCGCAGGTGATCTACGACCCGCCCAACCTGACCTACCCCTACGGCGCGTACATCGCCGTGGTCGACATCGACCCGGACACCGCCCAGGTCACGGTTCGGCGCTTCATCGCGGTCGACGACTGCGGGGTTCGGATCAACCCGATGATCGTCGACGGCCAGATCCATGGTGGCCTCGCCGAGGGGGTCGGGATCGCGCTGATGGAGCTGATCTCATTCGACGAGGAGGGCAACTGCCTCAACTCGTCCTTCATGGACTACCTGATCCCCACCGCGCTCGAGTGTCCCGACTTCGAGCTCGGCGAGACGGTCACCCCGTGTCCGCACCATCCGCTGGGCGCCAAGGGCGTGGGTGAGTCGCCGAACGTCGGCTCCCCCCCGGCGATCGTCAATGCGGTCATCGACGCGCTGTACGAGACCCATGGCGTGGAGCACGTCGACATGCCGTGCACACCCGCACGCGTGTGGGCGGCCATGCAGGGCCGACCGGAGCCGCCGCAATGATGTCCGTCGAGATGTCGCGGCGAGCCCAGGAGCTCGCCGCCCAGGGCGTGGCGTTCGTCACCGCGACCGTCGTGCGTGCCCAGCGCCCCACCAGCGCCCAAGCCGGCGACTCGGCGATCGTGCTCGGCGACGGCACAGTCGAGGGATTCGTGGGCGGCGTCTGTGCCGAGCACAGTGTGCGCGCGTATTCGCTGCTGGCCATGGAGAACGACGAGGCCGTCCTGCTGCGCATTCTGCCCTTCTCCGCGCAGGACGATGCGGCGGGCGCGGCTGACCAGGTCTCGAGTGAGGACGGGGCCGTGACGGTGCAGAACCCGTGCCTGTCGGGCGGGGCGATCGAGGTCTTCCTCGAGCCCGTCCTCCCCGCCCCGCGGGTGCTCGTTGTGGGCGAAACGCCGATCGCGGGCGCGGTCCTGCGGATCGGGGCTGACCTGGGACTCAACGTCGTCGCCGTGGACGGCGACGTGCTGGATCCGCGGCCGGATGATCTCGCCCTCGTCGTGGCGGCGCATGGGCGAGACGAGTTGCACACGCTGCGCCGCGGCCTCGAGTCGGGGCTGCCCTACGTCGGTCTCGTGGCCAGCCGCAAGCGCGGCGACGGGGTGCTCGGGGAGCTACGCGGCGACGGCGTGCCGAAAGAGCTGCTGGATCAGATCGACGTGCCCGCCGGCATCGACATCGGTGCTCGCACCCCCGCCGAGGTGGCGCTGTCGATCCTGGCCCGCATCGTCGCGGTCCGGCGCGCCCACACTCACGGCGACACGCACGCCCAGGCTTCCGCGCACGAGTCCACGGCGGCCAGCGGGAGCGATGACCCCGTGTCACCGACGATCGCCGTCGACCCGATCTGCGGAATGACGGTCGCCGCCGTGGCGAGCACGCCCGCCCTGGAGCACGACGGCGAGACGGTGTACTTCTGCTGCGAGGGCTGCAAGACCAAGTTCGAGGCCCAGCACGAGCATGCCGTCGCCGCGGACTGATCTGTTCGTCACCGGGCTGGTGCTCGGCGCCGGCGGGTCGAGTCGGCTGGGGCGTCCGAAGCAACTCCTGCCCTACCGGGATACGACGCTGCTCGGGCACGTGATCGCCACCGCCCGAGCCTGCCGGTTTCACCAGATCGTGCTGGCCATCGGCGGTGCCGCGGACGAGGTCCGCGCCCACGTGGACCTGGCCGGCGCTGACGTGGTGGTCAACGAGTCCTACGGCGCCGGTTGTTCGTCATCGATTGCCGCGGCACTGGGTACCGTGGACCCGGGTTGCGATGTGATCGTGCTGATGCTCGGGGACCAGCCAGGAGTGACCGTGGACGCGGTGGTGGCGCTGCTGGAAGGACGCGGCGATGCGCCGTTGGCGCTCTGCCGCTACGACGAGGGGCGCGGGCATCCGATCGCGTTCGCGCGCAGCACATTCGGCGAACTCGCGCACCTGCACGGGGACAAGGGCGTCTGGCGCCTGCTCGGGCGGCGCGCTGACGAGGTGACCGAGGTTGAGATCCCGGGCCAGATCCCGCTCGATGTCGACACCCCGGAGGACTATCGCGCCGTCCTGGCGCAAGCCGGGCTCGACGAGTCGGCCGGCGTCCACGGCGCCGCCCGGACCCTGGCATGAGCACGATCTCGGTCACGGGCGAGGCGGCCGGCGAGATCCGCTGGCGGGTCCCCGACGTGGAGGCGTTCGCGCGCAGTCTCGCCGAGGTTGACTATCTGGTCGACGAGGGCCTGGCGACGTCGATGTTCCTCAGCCTGCACCTGCCCCAGCCGTTGCTGCTCGAGGGCGAGGCGGGCGTGGGCAAGACCGAAGCGGCGAAGTCGCTGGCGCTCGTGCTCGACACGCCACTGATCCGCCTGCAGTGCTACGAGGGCATCGACGCGGCCGAGGCGCTCTACGAATGGAACTACCCGCGCCAGCTCCTCAGCATCAGGCTCGCCGACTCCCACGGATCGACGCTCGGCGAAGAGGAGTTGTTCGGCCCGGATTATCTGATTCGCCGTCCTCTCCTGCGCGCGCTCGAGCACCCCGGTCCGCGGCCGGCCGTGCTGTTGATCGACGAGATCGACCGGGCTGACGACGATTTTGAGGCGTTCCTGCTCGAGCTCCTCGCGGAGGCCAGCGTCACGATCCCGGAGATCGGCACGATCCGCGCCACCCATCCCCCGATCATCGTGCTGACCTCCAACCGGACGCGCGATCTGCACGACGCGGTCAAGCGCCGCTGCCTGTACCAGTGGATCGACTACCCGACCCCTGAGCGCGAGGTCGAGATCATTCGCCGCCGGGTCAAGAACTCGTCCGAGACGTTGGCGGTGCAGGTCGCCAACGCCGTCTCCCGTATGCGCGACAGCGACGTGCAGAAGCCGCCGGGTATCGCCGAGGCGATCGATTGGCTGGCCGCGCTGAACCTGCTCGGCGTCGAGCGCCTCGACCCCGCCACCGTCGATCTCACGCTGGGATCCGTGCTCAAGTACAGCGAGGACCAGGAGGTGATTCGCGCGGCTGGCCTGGAGCAACTCGTGCACGGCCGTGACTGATTCCAGCGTGCGCAGCCGTGAGTTCGGCGTCGAGACAGTTCACCTCGACCTCCCGCCCCTGGTGGGGGCGTTCAGCCGCCGCTTGCACGATGCCGGCCTGCCCATAACCCCCGGGCGCTCGGCCGCGTTCGCCCGCGCGCTGACGCTGGTCAATCCGATCACCCGCCGACGCCTGTACTGGACCGCTCGCGCCGTCTTCGTGTCCGAGCACGCGCAGGTCAAGGCCTTCGACGCGGTCTTCGTCTCGGTCTTCGGCAGCGGCGAGGCCGCTGAAGATTTCGACCCGCAGGACGTGCAGACCGTCGCTGCGCCGCCCGACGAGCGACCGCGGGCCGAACACAAGGCCTCACCGCGCTACACGATCGAACCCATCCCGGAGGCCGCCGTGTCGTCGTCGCCGCCCGGCCGAGGCGACCAGGACGAGGACGTGCCCGAGGCTGAAGTACCGCTGGCGATGGCCAGCGACGAAGAACTGCTCGGGCGCAAGAGCTTCGACGCGCTCGACCCGTACGAGCTGGCGCAGCTCTACCGACTGATGTCGCGTCTGCAGCTGGCCACCCCGATGCGCCGCACGCGCCGCTACGAGAAGGGCCGTCACGGGCAGCAGATCGACATGCGCAGGACGTTGCGCGGGAGCCTGCGTACGGGCGGCGATCCGATCCGCTTGTCACGCCGACACCGCCGCGTGGTCCGCCGACGGCTCGTGATGCTGTGCGACATCTCCGGCTCCATGGAGCCCTACGCGCGCGCGTACCTTCAGTTCCTGACCTGCGCCGCGGGCAGCGGTCCGAACGCCGAGGCGTTCGTGTTCGCCACCAGACTGACCCGCGTGACGCGCGCGCTGGCCTCGCGCAGCCCGGAACGAGCGATTCAGCGCGCCGCCGCGGCCGCGCCAGACTGGTCCAGCGGCACGCGAATCGGCGAGGCGCTGAAGGAGTTCAACGACCGCCACGGACGTCGCGGCATGGCGCGCGGCGCCGTGATCGTGATCCTGTCCGATGGCTGGGAGCGCGGCGATCCGATGCTGGTGGGACGCGAGATGGAGCGGCTGGCCCGCTTGGCCTATCGGATCGTGTGGGTCAACCCGCGGGTCAGCGCCAGCTCCTTCTCGGTGCAGGCGGGCGGCATGGTGGCCGCGCTGCCCCATTGCGACGCGCTGGTCAGCGGCCATAGCTTTCAGGCGCTCAGCGAAGTGGTCGAGGCAATCGGGGTGCAGTCGTGGGACCGTCGCGTCTCCCCCGCAGCTCAGGCCGCGGCGCAGCCATTCACCGAGGACGAGGAACCGTGGGCCAGTGCCACCCCCGTCGCCGGCAGTTCGGTGGCGATGCCCAGCGGACACGGCCCGAGCCGGGGGCATACCACCCCCGGATGGGTGGTCGATGAGAACGAGACAGAAGGAGCTGGTGAGTGATGAGCGAGAGCTCGACCAAGATGTGTATCTACCCGGGATGCGGGCGACCCGCAGTGCCTCCACACCCGCTGGGCGGACCGCAGCCGTCCTTCTGCGAGCTGGAGGAGCACAACGCGCTGACCGCCCACCAGGAGCGTCAGCGCCTCGCCAGCGAGAGCCCGGTCGGTACGCCGGCGGCCACGCGATGACCGCTCCCAACCAACCAGGAGGTGACTGACAATGGCGGGCGAGGCGTATAGAGCTGTATTTCTCCGTGTGCACCCCACCGGCAAGATGGTGCTCAGCCTGACCACCGAATCCGACGGCAGAGAGGCCGAGTACGCCCGTCTGATCGCTGACGAACTCGGCGTTCCGGCGCTTGACATCAAGGTGGTTCCGACGGACACCGATCGGTTCGGCGTCGGTCACGGCTACAACACGAGTCCATCGGACGGGACCGCGACGGCGATCGTCAGCGCGACGGGCAAGATCCGGGACAAGGCGCAGTTGCTGGCCGGGGCGGCGCTGGAAGCTCCCCCGGAGAGCCTCAAGTGGTTCAACGGCGCGTGGGTGACGGGCGCCGGAGACGATCCGACCCAGGTGAAGACCGTTGAGGACATCGCGCTGTACGCCCACAGCAGCGGCGCGCTGCCGCCCGGGGTCGAGGGAGGGCTCGATGCCCAGACGGTCTACAGCGACTGATCAAAACCGCTGCGCCGGCGCGGACGTCACCTGGACGCCGGCGGGAGGCTGGCCGGCGCTGGCCGGCGCTGGCCAGCGGCTAGGTGAGCGGCAGGCTGGCGTCGAGCTCGAGTTCGACCTGGTCGGCCACCTTCAGGGCTCCGAACAGAGTTGAGTACGGCTTGATTCCCCAGTCGCTCTGTTTGATCACGGCGCTGCCGGTGAGCGTGCCGTCCGGGTCGATTTCGAGCTCGAACTCGACCGGGCGGGTCTTGCCCACGAGCGTCAGTTCCCCCTGCACGGCGATCCGCTGGCCGTCAGCGTTGAACTGCGCCTCGGTCGAGCGGAACGCGATGTTCTGCCGTTTCAAGACGTCGTCGTCGATCGACTTGTGGATGCTGGCCTTGTCGTCCTCGCCGAGCGCCTGTATCCCGCCCCGGCCCTCGCGCACGCGCAGCGAGGCGGCGTCCGCGTCGAGGGCAATGACGACGGTCTGCGCAGGCCCTTCGCCGACCTCGAGCGTGGCCTCCCAGGCCGTCACGTGGATGACCAGGTCGTGTCCGGCCTTAGCCGCGGCGCCGGTGCGCTTGGTCATGACCGACAGCGTCCCGTGACCGGGGCCGAGTTTGTATGTTCCTGTCTGGATTGACATGCACGGAGTCTATATGACTTCAGTAACACATAGACGATATTCCAATGATGCGGGCGGTGGTCCGACAGTCTTCTATCGGTTTCGAACCTTTCGGTTCGGAGCTCACCCCGCCCTCGTCACACACACCCCTTCGATCAAGGAGCAGCTTCGTGGCCGTCATTTTGGATAACCCGTTCTCGACGACGAAATCGATCGACGAGAGCTTCCAGTCGATTCTGGATCTGGAGCGAGTGGTGCCGTGCGTCGAGGGCGGCAGCGTGATCGAGCGGGTCAGCCCCGACGCGGTCAAGGCCGAGATCAAGGTCAAGATGGGGGCGATGTCGATGAAGTTCACCGGCACGGTCGAGATCGTCGAGCAGGACGCCGCCGCCCATCGGGCGGTGATGGCGGTTAAAGCCAAGGAGGCCGGCGGCCAGGGGCACGCCAACGCCACCGTCGAGTTCACGCTGACCGACGGTGGCGGAACGATCCACACCAACGCCCAGATCACTGGCAAAGCCGCCTCCATGGGCGAGGGCGTCGTCGTCGGGGTGCTCGACGCGCTGATCACGGACTTCACCGGGAAGCTCGGCCAGATCTGAGCGGCCAGACCCGCGCCAGGCGCTCAGCGCTATGACGACGATCACGATGAGACGAATCCGCGCTGGCGAGGTGCCGTTCGACGGCGGCACTGCGGTGCAGGAGGACGCTGACCGGCCGGTGTTCCGCGGCAACGGACCCGATGACTACGTCTGCGTCGAGTGCGGCAACGTGCTCGCGGTGGCGATGCAGCCGCTGCAGATGACGTTCAAGGTCCGGGTGCGCTGCGGACGGTGCTCGACCGTCAACGTCGCGGTCACCGACGAGCCGGAAGCCAAGGGCTCGCGTCGCGCCCACTGAGTCAGGCGCCGAGCAGGGCCAGCAGCCGGGCCCGGTGGCGGAGGTACGCGGCTGCGCCATCGCCATCCACGGCGGCGATCCGAACCAGAGCCGGATGACCCATCGCCGGGGTGGCGAGATCACGCAGCGCATCGTGGTAGGCCAGCTCACGCGGCCTGCCGCCGAATCCGAACCCCTTGGCGGCCAGGGCACGCTCCAGGCCATCGCTGCGGGCAGACCAGGCACGGCACAAGTCCTTGTACTCCTCGAGGTCGAAGCCGAGGACCGCATCATCGGGATACAGGTCGAGTGCAGCGAGGCGGAAGGAGGTGAAGTGCGGTGCGGAGTCCACCTCGACCACCGTCCCGGTCGGCTCGTGTACCAGATCGACCGGGAGCAGCAGATTTCCACGCGCCGCATGCAGGACCGAGATGTCCCCCTTCAGGCGCGCGTAGATCGCGCCCAGCGGCTGGAGCGCGGCGATCACCGGCCGCACCAGCGCCGGGTCGCGACGCTGCTGGGCGACGCGTTCAAGTCCGACGTGGCCCTGCTCAGACAGCCAATCGAACGACTGACTGCCGAGCCGGATGCCGTCCTGCGCCGCTGCCTGCGCGAAGGCCACGTGAACGTCGCCGGGCGCCACCGGGTGGATCTTAGGGTTCGTCGGTCCTGAGCCTGGGCTTTGTCAGCCTGAGAGCCCGGACCGCCGGGCACCTGGGCCCGGGGTCCAGTCATCCTTTCCGGCGCCGGGAGGGCAGCGTCCCCCAGAGGAGGCCGAGGTTGCCGGTCGCCGGGCTCACGGTGGGGTCTTCTGAGGCATGAGGGTCGCTCTGTATCGCTAGTGCAACAGCTTCAGGGTGTTGTCGCCATCGTCGACGAAGTACACGGCGGTGCCGGCCGGATTGACGACCAGGCCGAACAACGATCCGGCCCCGGTCTTCTTGTCCGCAGTGCGCAACCGCAACTGCCGCCCGGCCGGAGTCGTCTCGACGATGTTCCCGTTACCCGCGTTGGCGGTCAGGATATTGCCGTTGGGCGCCAGCGTCAGCCCGAGCGGCTGGTTGAGCCACCCACCGCGCGAAACGGTCGTGCCGCCCCCCGGCGCCGGCGTCGTGCGCGTCAGCGCCTGCGGGATCGCCGCGATCCGGTTCGAGAGCGTATCGGCGAGGTAGAGCGTTCCGTTCTTGGCCAGCGCAACCCCGGTCGGGCCGATCACGAGTGCGTCCGGGTCATCACGCCAGGGAATCCGGTTCGCGACCACCTGCTCGCCGAGAACCTTCGGTGGCTGGCCCGGGCCCGACTGAACCCGGATTCGTAGCACAGTCGAGTTGTTGATCGTGTGCACTCCCTTGGCCGCCCCACCGTTGAGAGCGTTGCTCACGAACAGGTTGGTCACGTTGCCCTGTGTCGCCGCTGTCATGTCCCACGGACCCGCGATCTGGGGACCCGAGATCGTGCTCACGGCCTTGCCGTTACTGTCCACCACGATCAAGCAGCCGAGCTGTGCAGTCGCCGACTTACCGTTTGTCGTGGGCAGGCTACCCACGACGACATACCCTCCCGGCAACACGTTGAGCGCGGTCGTAAGTCCGACCCCTCCGGGGCAGCTGCCGGGCAGTGCGCTCGCGCTGATGGTCGAGAACAGCGACCGCTTCCCGCTCGGGCTGATCTGCATGATCGTCGTGCCGGTCCCCTGGTTGTTGGCCTTGTCGTTGAAATTGCTGACGAGCAGATCGCCCGCGCGCAGCTTGCCCGTCGTGCCTGGGACGATCACCACTCCGTACGGGTTCACATCGCCGTTGGCGGGCACCGTGGATGCGATGGTTGACACTGCGTGCAGCGGCGCGAGGAACGCGGTGCTCGACGGCGCCGCGGCCGCGGTGCTCGACGTTGCCGCGGCATTGCTGCTCGTCGCCGCCGCGTTGACGTTGGTCCCCGTGGGACTCGGCGTGCCGGTGCTGGTGCTTGAGCTACCGCATCCGGCCAGTGCCAGCACGGCCAGCGGAGCCGCACCCAGGATTAATCTTCTTTTCACTTGATTCCCCTCAGGATCTCGACAGGACAGTGCGCAGCGAGTTTCGGCCCGCGCATAAGCGATGACGCCAATAGCGACGGGTTCCTTCCCGCGTGCGAGCGTCAGTGCGGCAGCGCGAGCGTGAGGTGCACAGCGGTGGCGATCACGTGAGGTGAGACCTTGCGTCGGACCGGGCGGGGGCGCTGGGCCGACCGGCGCGGGAGCTCCCGCGGAGCGGACCTCAGTACGAGTAACTGCCGCCGCCCGATGCCGGAGCCGGGGCGGAGGTTGTCGGTGCCGGAGTTGACGCCGCGGGCGTCTGACTCGCCGTGGCGTTCGTGGTCACCGCGGTCCACGTGCCCACATCCTTGATGCCTTCTCCGGCGACCTGCCCGGGCTTCACGTCCTTGACAAAGGTGTACAGCGGCATGCCCGTGTAGGTGACCTGGATCGCTCCGCTGGGACGCTTGACGGTTCCGAGTGATCCAACGCTGCCCTTGAGCGAGACAGCAGCCTTGGTGGTGAGGGGATGCCATACAGCCACGCAGGCGGCGCTGGTGCAGATCCACTTCCCGTTCTGCTCACCGGTGAGGTGATACAGGGTGAGGCCCTGCGAATTGACGAGAACCGTGGCGCCAAGCGAGGAGTTGGAGGCAGTCTTGACCAGCGACACGGACACACCACCACTCGCCGGGGCCGCAGCAGGCGCGCTGGCCGCAGACGCACTGCTTGACGTGCGGCTTGAACTGCTTCCGCACGCGGCGAGCAGTAACGCTGTTGAAAGCGAGGGGAGGAGAAACTTTGCCATCTGACGCACACTGCGCTCCTTAGCAGAAAGATCATTCTGCGAAGGCGGCTCAGTGCCGCTACTGCCAGAGGACGACATCGCAGTCGCAATCCTTCCCCACCGTCGCCGGCACGCAGCGCGATCCGAGCACCAACGGCTGACAGTCTCGCGGCCGGGGGCTCGCTGGGCGGGCGGGTGGATTGGTACGCACCGGTGAGGGTCTCAGCGCGGTTGCAGAACCTCGCAGGATGCGCGTCGGCGCACCGCCGCCGCGGGATCGCGGGAGAACACCCTGGCCAAGCGTCGCCGCGGACGCGGGGGCAGCATGATCGCGTCGCAATCGAACTCCTTTGCGCCGTCGGCGAGCGCCCGATGCCACGGACCGAACAGCACCGTGAGCTCCGCCGGCGCTTCCACCAGCCGCGCTGCCCGTTCGAGGTCGGCGCGCGCTCGGTCAAGCAGGACGTCATTCCAGACGCTGGTCAGTCGAGGCCAGCGCATGACCCACCGCATCGGCTGCTCCAGCAGCACCACGACCACAATCGTCAAGCGGGTCTGATACCGGTGGGCCAGAAGGTCGGCCGCGACGACGGCCTCGTCTCCCTCGGACGTCCCGTCATAGGCGACGAGGAGGTGCCGGTAGGCCATGACGGGCAGCGTATCCGCGGCCGGACCGGGCGGTATCGGTGGGGGGCGGGGTTGCACTCGTTATGCTCGGCCGGTGGCGTCTCGGGATGTTCAGACCTTGCTCGCCGAGCTGTCCGACTGGCCCGCCGCGCGGGGCGCCGTGTCGCAAACGCACCGATACGGCAGTGGCCCCGAACACCACGCCGATCTGTTGATGCCCGGTGACAGCGGTCCGCATCCGGTTGCCGTGCTCCTCCACGGTGGGTTCTGGCGGGCTCGCTACACGCGAGCGATCATGGCGGCGCTCGCCGTCGATCTGGCCGACCGAGGCTGGGCGAGTTGGAACGTCGAATACCGCCGCGTGGGTAACGGCGGCGGTGTGCCTGAGACACTCGACGACGTGCGCGCCGCGATCGACGCGCTGGGGACCGTCGACGCTCCGCTGGATCGGGCGCGGCTGGTGGTGATCGGCCACTCGGCCGGCGGCCAGCTTGCGCTGAGCGCGGCTGGGATGCCCGCGGTCGCCGCGGTCGTCTCGCTGGCAGGTGTCTGCAACCTCCAATCCGCTGCGCGTGAGCGGATCGGCGACAGCGCGGTGCTCGAGTTCGTCGGCGGAACGCCGGCGCAGCGGCCCGAGGCCTACGCGATGGCCGATCCGACCCGCCTGCTGCCGAGCCACGCGGCGGTGCTGCTCGTGCATGGAGACGTGGACGACCGCGTGCCGGTGCAGCAGAGCCGCGGCTACGCCCGAGCCGCCCAGGCCACCGGCGATCGGTGCGAGCTGCTCGAGCTCACCGGCGTCGACCACTTCGCGCTGATCGATCCGCGGACGCAGGCCTGGGCGACCGTCGCCGGCACCTTGACGCGCTGTGGGAGCGTTGGCGATACGCGCCGACGTGACCGATCCGGCGAGCGTTGAGGCGGCCCGCCGCTCGCCCGAGACCTGGGTGCCCTGATCGTCAGACCCGGATCGCGATCGTACGTCATGCCCGACGATCCCGGTCGCCATCGCCATCGCCATCGGAGTCGAAGACGGGGCCGGCGTCAGCGTCAGCGTCGGGTCCGGTGTTGGCGTCTGCGAGTCGTTGCATGAGCTCGCTGGCGAGGCGAACGAGCTCGCGCTCGGTGGGGGTGAGCTGTGCGTCGATCGAGCGCGCGAGCCAGAGGTCGCGCTGACGCATGTCGGCGCGCAGGACGCCGCGTCCGTCCACGGTGAGCTCGAGCCGGGCGCGCCGGTGGTCGCGGGGGTCAGCGGTGCGGCTGATCAGGCCGTCGCGCTCCAGGCCGGCCAGCGCGCGGGTGAGCGACTGCGGCTGGATGCGGTCGGCTGCGGCAAGCTCGCCGGGGCTCAGCGGCCCGCTGCGGTTGAGGTGCCCGAGCACGCTGAGCTTTTGCAATGAGATTCCGGGGCGCGGCCGCTCGGCCCGGAGCCGGCGGGCAAGCTGCATGGTGGCGCGACGCAGCGCGCTGGCCGTCTGTCGAGACTCATCGTCCATATTCATACGCTATCGCTTTAGAAAGTCGGACGATGTGGGGACCAACCACCAGCGGCTATCGCGATATTCTAGTACGCTCTGCGTAGGAAATGCGGCTGCTGCGAGATCGAAACGGGGCAAGCGTTGGAGTCGAAGATCTGGCGACGCAGAACGCGCAGCGCACGACAGCGTCGGCGCAAGGCTGGCGGACCACCACGGCGCTCGCGGCGATCCTCGTCGTCGCGGGGCTGGCGTTCGCGTGGGGAGCGAATCACCAGGTTCTGGAGGTCTACTACGCGGCGTCCGTCCGGTCGATGTCGGCCAGCTGGCACGACTTCCTGTTCGGCGCGTTCG
>Ga0302325_10002558_pt1 | contig 44006 bp, 37 predicted proteins | sample Palsa_T0_2_FD_201948 | JGI IMG/M metagenome (GOLD analysis project Ga0302325, IMG submission 201948) | Peat permafrost microbial communities from Stordalen Mire near Abisko, Sweden - Palsa_T0_2 | ecosystem: Environmental > Terrestrial > Soil > Palsa > Peat permafrost | place: Sweden: Abisko... | reverse complement strand
CCGAGAATGAGATCTGGGGCGTGTCCCGCTACCGCGACGTGCTGGCCATGGAGCGCGACACCAGCCGCTACAGCTCAGCGAGAGGCTCCCGCCCACGCATCGAGATGAACGACTCCATGATCAACAAGGACGACCCCCGCCACCTCCAGCAACGCAAGCTGGTCTCGGCCCGGTTCACGCCCAAAGCGGTGCGTTCGCACGAGACGCGGATCCGCGACCTGGTGACCCGCCTGATCGACGCCGTCGCCGGCTCAGGCGAAGCCGAGGTGGTTGCAGACCTGGCCGCTCCCCTACCGGCCATGGTGATCGCCGAGCTCCTGGGTTTCGGGTCCGACCGCTGGGGTGACTGCATGCGGTGGTCGGAGATCACCATGGCCGCCGCCGGCTATCGCGACGACGACCCCCGCCAGCCGCCCGGCTCATTCGAGGTCGTGATGGAGTTCGCCGAGGCCGCGCTGGAACTGATCGCGGCCCGCCGCGCCAGCCCGCAGGAGGACCTCATCTCCGCCTGGGTCCATGCCAACGTCGACGGCGAGCCGCTTCCGGAAGGTGAGATTGTCCAAGAGGCCCTGCTGCTCCTCGATGGCGGGGCGGAGACCACTCGGTCGGTGATCGGCCAGACCGTGCTCAACCTCATCCGCCATCCGGACCAGCGTCAGCTGCTGATCGACGATCCGGCGATCCTGGGCGCCACCGGCGTGGAGGAGTCGATTCGGTACGTGACGCCGATCTCCAACATGCGCCGCACCGTCGTGGCTGATCACGAAGCGCACGGCCAGACCCTGCGCGCCGGCGACGAGGTCCTGCTCATGTACGGAGCTGCCAACCGAGACGACCGGGTCTTCGACGACCCCGACCGCTTCGAAGTCACCCGCCGGCACAACCATCACGTCGCCTTCGGATTTGGCACCCACTTCTGCCTGGGCGCCAACCTGGCCCGCCTGGAGCTGCGGGTCATGTTCGAGGAGCTGATGCGCCGGATCCCCGACCTCCGTCTCGCTCCCGGCCCCGAGCCGGCGCTTGTCCCCGGCTACTTCGCCCGGACGCTCCGGGAGCTCCAGGTCGAGTTCACTCCCGAGCCGGCGTGACACCTCGCCTGCCGAGATGCAGGATGGCGACTTGTGACTCGTTCTCGTAGGACTTCGTCGTTCTTGGCGTCAAATCATGCACTAATCATCATGATTTGACGCCAAGAACAGCAGCCCCCTACGAGAATGGTGCATGAAATACTATTAAACGTCATGAACACCTCTTGGGGGAGGCCGGATGGTCAAGGTCGCGGTCCGACCCTCGGATCGGCGGTCGCCTTCCGGTCCCGCCGGCTCGTCCGGCCGGCTCGTCCGGCCGGCTCGTCCCGCCGGCTCGGGCCGGCGCTCAAGTCGGGCCAGCCGCGTCGACGATGGCTTCGGCCTGGCCGTCGACGTAGGTGACCCGGTTGGTGCGGACAGCGGGAATGGCGTCGCCGGGGACTATCACCCCGACCAGGTTGAGCGGATCGGTGGCGTTGAGGACCACCCGTTCGCCGGTCCTGGGTGTCTTGCGGACGTGAGCCAGCTGCTCCACCGCGCCGGGCAAGGCGTACTGCTCGCCGCTGAAACCGGAGACGAAACGCCCGCCCCGAACCAGCCCCCGATCCTCGAGCCGGCGCAGAGCCCACTGGATGTCGCGCCACGGCAGGCGGAGCGAGTCCTGCACCGCGAGATCGCGGAAGACCACGCCCCAACGGTCGAGCAGTTGCTCGGCCACGGCCTCGGCCAGCTCGTCCCGGTCGACTCCGGCTTCGCCCCCGACCCCGCCGGCCACGCCGGCCCCAGCCCCGCCGGCCCCGGCCACCCCTGCCACACCTGCCCCGGCCCCGGCGGCCACGCCGGCCACCCCAGCCCCGGCCACACCTGCCCCGGCCCCGCCGGCCCCGGCCCCGGCGGCCCCGCCGGCCCCGGCCCCAGCCACGCCGGCCCCAGCCACGCCGGCCCCAGCCATCACAGCGGGAACGAGCGCCCACCGCCCGGCCGAGCCGGCGCCGGCACGGGTCACTCGCCCCAGGCGGGACATGCGACGGGGAGCCGGCCGGCTGCGGTTGCCGGCCACCCGGGCCCGGATGGCGCCGAAGCCGTCGCACATGATGAGGCCCCGAGTCACGCCGTCCCACAGGCCGCGTTCGACATCGTCGGGTAGGCGCCGGGTCGCGACAGCCAGGTCCGAGGCAAACGACGCGCCCTGCTCGCGGAGGCTGTCGATGATCTCGGCGGTGGCGCCGACTGTCGGCTCGCCGGGGGGCGCGCCGGCCCGGGCGGCCGCCAACAGCCAGCTCAGATCGGACCTGAACACCACCGCGATCGGCGTGGCCTTGGACGGCGCCCCGACAGGTCCGTCGGCATCAGCGCGGGCCCGCGGGCTGAGGCGCAGCCAGGCCACCTCGCCGTCGTGGCACAGCCTGTCGAGCCAGCCCGGGTCGTAGTGGCGGACCCGTCGGGCCAGGAGTTCGGGTTCCCACGCCACGGCCGCGGCTTCGAACCCTTGGAGCTGCTCAATGACGGAGCCGAGGCCGGCGTCACCGGCGAGCTGCGTGCCGGGGGCCACGTGCTGCCAGCGCAGGAGGAACCTCATGAAGTCCTGGGCGGTCGCCGTCTGCACGCTGTCGCGCCGGGAACGCCGCGAGTAGCCGTGCATCCGGGCCAGCAGCCGCCGGGCGACCCACTCGGTGCTCGTCGCAGTTGGGGTGTAGCGGCCTTGCAAGGCGAACCCTCCGTGCTGGAGGGCGGCCAGGGCGACCGCCACCCGGCTCGGAGCGAGCCCGGTTGCGCCGGCGAGGCCGTCGACGGTGGTGATCCCGCTCAGCTCGAGATGGCCGCGGACCAGGCGGGTTGACGCCTCGTCGTCGCCGGCGAAGGCCAGCCGCACATCGGTGAGCGCTTCGGTGGTACACCACAGCTCGATGCCGTTGTGCTCGATGACCTGCGCCCGACCGCGGTCCACCAGATCCCTCCACAGAGGAGCCCAGCCGCTCCGGGCGGGGACGGCGACCAACGACGACAGCAGATCGTGGAGGTCGTCGGGGGTAGCCGGGTCAGGGACGATCTCGGCGTGCACCTGCTCGATGGCCGCGGGATCGAGGGCGCCGATGGACGCCAGATCGACGTTGAGGCCGCGGCGCAGCCTGACGGCGTTCGTCCGCCTGTTTTGAAATTCTTCATCGTCGAGGAAGGCGTACGGGCGGGCGGTGACGATCTCGTGGGCGAGCACGGACGGCTCGGTGGTGTCGCAGCAGTGCACCCGGACCTCTCCGGCCTCGATGCGTTCCAGGAGGCGGCCGAGCCCGTCGACGTCGAGGGCTTCGTGGAGAGTGTCGTCGATGGTCTGCCGGACGAGCAGATGATCGGGGATCTCGATGGGACCGGTGACGTTGTCCTGGCAGGCCGCGGCCTGCGGGAACACGGCCGCGAACAGGTCGTCGGACTCCATGCGCTGGATGGGCGGCGGATTGCGCCGGCCGTTGCGGAACCGCAGCACCATCAGCGACCGGTTGAGGTTCCAGCGCCAGCGGGCCGCGAACATCGGGGAGTCGAGTATGGCGTGCTCCAGGGTGTCGCGCACGGTCCGGCTCGACACGTAGCGGGCTACCTCTTCGAGCGGAAAGCTGTGGTGGGGGCCGAGCGACAGCACGATGGCGTCATCGGTGGCCGCCGCCTGCAGCTCGAAGTTGAACGTCCGGCAGAACTTCTTGCGCAGTGCCAGGCCCAGGCTCCGGTTGATCCGGCCCCCGTACGGCGAGTGAACGACGAGCTGCATACCGCCGGTGTCGTCGAAGAAGCGCTCCAACACCAGGCACTCCTGGGTCGGCATGGCACCCAGTGCGGCGCGCCCGACCGCCAGATAGTCAACGATCATCACCGCCGCCTCGCTGGCAATACCACACTTGTCGATCAGCCAGCGCCGCGCTCCGTCCGGATCGCCGGCCGCCAGATACTCGTCGACCCGATGGCGCAGCCGGGAAACCTCTTCGGACAGCTCGGCCGTGCGGGCGGGCGCCTCGCCCATCCAGAACGGCACGGTGGGCGGGGCGTCGCCGGCGTCACGGACCCGCACCACGCCCGGTTCCACCCGGCGGATCTGCCAGGAGTGCGAACCGAGCAGGAAGATGTCGCCTGCCATCGATTCGACAGCCCAGTCCTCGTTGACCGTCCCAACCAGCATGTCGTCGGGGTCGGCGAGGACGCGGTAGTCACCCGTCTCGGGGATGGCGCCGCCAGACGTCGCGGCGGCCAGCCGGGCGCCCTTGCGGGGACGCAGCTCACCGTTGACTCGGTCGTGATGGAGGTAGGCGCCGCGCCTGCCGCGCCCGGTCTCGATGCCCTGACTGACCAGCTCCACGACCTCGTCGAACTGGGCCCGGGTGAGTCCGTGGTACGGGGCAGCCCGGCGGACCAGATCGAACAAATCGGCCGTCGCCCACTCCTTGGCTGCCACCTCGGCGATGACCTGCTGAGCCAGGATGTCGAGGGGAAGGCGGGCCAGACGGATGGTGTCAAGCCGCCCGGCGGCAACCGCCGCGAGCAGGGCGGCGCACTCGACCAGTTCGTCTCGGGTCAGCGGGTACAGACGGCCCTTGGGAGTACCGGCCCGACTGTGATTGGAACGACCGACCCGTTGCAGGAACGTGGCGATGCTGCGCGGTGAGCCGATCTGGCAGACCAGCTCGACGGGACCGATGTCGATGCCCAACTCGAGCGACGCGGTGGCCACTAGGGCCCGCAGGTCTCCCGCCCGCAACCGGGACTCGACGCGGTGGCGCCGGTCCTTGGACAAGCTGCCGTGGTGAGCAGCCACCACGTCGTCGCCGAGTCGCTCCCCGAGCTGGTGGGCGAGCCGCTCCGCCAACCGGCGGGTGTTGACGAACACCAGGGTGGTGCGGTGCTCGGCGACCAGGGTGGCAATGCGGTCGAGCACGTCCGACATCTGCTCGGCGGACGCCACCGCCTCCAGCTCGCCCTCGGGCAGCTCGAGAGCGAGATCGACGTGGCGTTGGTGTCCGACATCCACGGTCGCCGGCAACGGCCGGTCGCCAACGAGGAGCCGGCCGATGGTCTCCATGGGGCGCTGCGTCGCCGACAGCCCGATGCGCATCGGCCGCTGATCGCACAGCGCCTCCAGCCGTTCCAGGGTCACCGCCAGGTGGGCGCCCCGCCTGTCGCGGGCCACGGCGTGGATCTCGTCGACGATCACTGTCTCGACCGTTCGCAGCGCCTCCCGCCCTCGCTCGCTGGTGACCAGAAGATAGAGCGACTCTGGCGTGGTGACCACGAAACTCGGCGGCCGGCGCACCATGACCGACCGCTGGGCGCTGCTCGTGTCCCCGGTGCGAACTGCCACCCGGATGTGGGGCGGGGTGAACCCCATCTCGGTAGCCACCCCGGCGATCTCGGCTAGCGGACGCTCCAGGTTCTCGGCGATGTCGACGGCGAGCGCCCGCAGTGGGGACACGTACACCACCCGGGCCCCGACCTCCACGTTCTCGCCGGCCTGGTGGGCGCGATAGAGGGAGTCGATCGCCACCAGGAAGCCGGCCAGCGTCTTGCCGGACCCGGTCGGCGCCGCGATAAGGGTGTCGCGGCCGCCGGCGATCAAGGGCCAGCCGCGCGCCTGCGGTGCGGTCGGGCCGTCCGGGAAGCGACGCCGAAACCACTCGGCCACGGCAGGATGGAACGCCACGTCAGCGCCGTCTGCGTCGGACCGGAGGGACGTCGCCTGTACCAGGGCCATAGACCGATCGTACGCACCCGGTGGGACAATCGACACCCGAGTTCTCGGTGGTTACGACGTCAGTCGAACGAGTTCACTGACCAGCAGGGCGCTCACCAGGATCATGACGACGAGGTAGACCCCAGTCATGGGCCAACGCCAGCGGTGGTCAGTGAGCCAGAAGCGGCGGATGCCCAGGTAATCGAAGACCAGGGCGATGACGGCGATAGGGACTCCGAGCTCGGGGCCGACGTTCCCCGCCGCGCCGAGCGCGGGGACGATGATCGGCAACACCACGTAGCTGAGCAGGCAACGCAACGCCGACAGGCCGATCGAGAGGTGGAACATCCGGTAGACGCCGTTGTCGTCGACACTCGTCGGCTTGTCGCCGATAGACAGCAGGCGCCGCATGACGTTCTCGGCTCGCGAACGTACGATCGGTTCGGCGACTACGTCTAGCGTTACCGGGGTCCGTCTGGCCGTGACCAGGCCAGGGCCACCCGGCTCGGGCCTCGGTGGATGCTCGTCGATGGGTCTGCGTCGAGTCAGGATGCGATCTTCCTGCGGCACTAGCTCATCCTAACCCGTGCCGGGCGATGACCCGCCGAACTTGGCGTCGTAATCGCGCAACCTGCTGGCCAGCGCCCCCATGATGTCAAGGGCAAACGTCGGCGTCTCGTGCACCATGAAGAGAAAGAGGTCTCGGTCGATCTCGGCCAAGGTCGTCTCGGTCGCGGCCACCGCGGTCAGATCGCGAGGGTGTCGATCGATCAAGGAACGCTCGCCGAACACATCATTAGGACCCAGGAACGCCACCACGGCCGACCCCTTCCTCAACTCCACGACACCGGAGACGACGCCAAACATGTGGCTCCCGGCGTCCCCCTCGTAGTAGATCACTTCGCCCGCCATGACGGTGCGATGGATAGTCGCGTTGACGAAGAGCGAGTGGGCTGTCATGTAGCGCAACCGCGAAAAGGCGTGAACCGCAGGCTGAGCCGCAACGGGCCAGAGATGCCCACGAGAGGCGAACGCCACTCGGGTTCGCCGGCCACCTTCATGTCCGGCATGGCTCTCGCCAGGATGGGCAGCGCCTCCTGCATCTCGGCCCGGGCCAGGCTGGCGCCCAGGCAGTGGTGAGCTCCGCCGCCGAAGCCGACCTGGCCCTCCGGGCGCGGCTCTCCGGGATCGAAGCGGTCGGTGTCGAAGCAGTCAGGGTGGCCGTAGACGGCTGGGTCGTGGTTGGCGCCGGCCAATGAGAGCGACACCAGCGTGCCAGCAGGGACGATCCACTCACCGACTTCGAGGTCGCATGTCGCGACGCGAGGGATCACCGACACCACGCCCCCCATCCGCATGACCTCCTCGACCGCCTGCGGCGCCAGCTCGGGGTTGTCGGCCAAACGAGCCCACTCCGCTGGCAACTGAGAGAAGATCGTCATCGCCACGGCCAACTGGTTGCGGGTGGTGTCATAGCCGGCGAAGAGCAGCCCCCCCAGGAGTGACATCAGCTCCTGATCGTCGAGGCGGTCCGGCCCGTCTCGGGCCGCGATGAGCTCCGACACCAGATCGTCACGGGACTGACGCCGGCGGTCCGCGACCAAGTCAGTGAGATAGCTGGACATGGCTGTCTGGGCCGCCTGGATCTCCTCCCGGTAGAGGGAAAGTTCCAAGGACAGCAGGTGGGTCAGCGAGTCGCCCCAACGAGCGAACAAGGGGTGGTCCTCGCGGGGGACTCCCATGAGGTGGGCGATCACCTGCACCGGATAGTGATCAGCGAAGTCGGCCATAAATTCACACTCGCCCGACGGGGCGAAGCCGTCCACCAGTTCGGTGACCAGGTCGCGCATGAAACCCCGGTGGCCGTCGGCCGCCCGCGGCGTAAACGACCGAGAGACCAGGCGCCGGATCCGGGTGTGATCCTCGCCCTCCTTGGCCAACAAGGAGGAGGCCGCCATCTCGTAGATGGGCCCCTCGGTCACGCCCTGAAGCCGCACCAGGTTGAGCAGCGAACTGTGCAGGCTTCGCTCCCGCAGCAGCTCGTGCACCTGCGAGGGGTCCACGATCATGGCGCCAATGGGTGTCCTGATCACCGAGGATTGGCTACGAAGGGCCGCAACCGCGGTGACCGGGTCGGCGAGGAAAGCGGGATCGAACAGATTGAGGAACGGGGCTTCGGACAAAGTTTTCGCCATTGTGGTCTGACCTCCATCCCCCGGCTAGATCGCGGTCGGCTGGACGCTGAGGGTTTCGGTGAGCTCACCCCGCAGTACCCGGATCGCCAGTTGGCCGTTGGCCAGCGTCGCCTCCACCCCGCGGCCGTATCCCTGGGGGAGCTCGATCTCCCGCTCGTAGCATCCATACTCCCACTCGTGCAGCAGGAATTCTCGGGGGCCGGCGCTGCGCAGACGGGCCCAAAACCGCAGCGTGCCTGGGCGCACCTCGACGGTCACGTCCGCGGGGGTCACGGCCGGCAGGGGCGCCAGTACCACCAACGCCCCCGGGGTCTCGTACACGTTCACCGGAACGGATTGAGGGCGCATGTTCGCCTCGGTCGTGGCGGTGGACGCAGCCACCTCGTCGCGAGTGGGATGGGCGCCTGGCATGCCTCGACGGTACATCTTTTTCCTCAGTTGAAGGCGTAGGTGACTGGCAGGTGCTTGACCCCCGAGACGAAGTGCGACGCCGACCATTCGGGCTCGCCCGCCAGCTCAATGTGGGCGAGCTGCTCGCCGAGCTTGGCCACCATGGTGCGGACCTCGCGGCGAGCAAACTGCGACCCGAGGCAGAAGTGAGCGCCCAGGCCGAAGGAGATCAGCTTGTCGGCGTCGGGACGGTTGATGTCGAACCGCATGGAGTCGCCGAAGACCTCCTCGTCGCGGTTGGCAGACGGGTAGGACAGCAGCACCCGTCCGCCCTCGGGGATCGTCGCGCCGTGGATCTCCGACTCTTGGGTGGCATACCGCATGAAATGCCGGACCGGAGACGTCCAGCGGATCATCTCCTCGGCCGCGTTGCCCGCCAGCTCCGGGGCCAGGTGGAGCCGCTCCAGCTGGTCCGGTTCGCGCAGCAGCGCCTCCATCCCACCCGAGAGGGCAAACGAGGTGGTGTCGTGGCCGGCGGTAGCCACGATGATGTAGTACCAGAGCCGCTCGAGGTCACCCATAGGGCAACCATCGACCTCGCCGTTGGCGATGACCGAAGCCAGATCGTCGGTCGGACAGGCCCGCCGGTCTTCGGTGATTCCGTTGAAGTACTGGACGAAGCGCATCACCGATTCGAGCATTTTGGCCTCTGGGTTCTCAGCCTCACCCATGAACTCCGGATCGGCGGAACCGAACAGTCCCTGGGTGAGCTCCATCATGAGGGCCTCGTCCTCTTCGGGGACTCCGTAGATGTCCATGATCACCCGCAGGGTGTACGGCTGGGAGATGTCGCGCGCAAAGTCGCAGGCGCCTCCGAGGTCCCGCATCTTGGCGACGAAGACGTCAGCGATCTCGTCGATGCGAGGCTGGCGATGCTTGACCGCAGCCGGCTTGAACCAGTCGTTGGTGACCTGGCGATGCAGGCGGTGCTCCTCGCTGTCGAGGTGCACCAGCGTTTTCGGGACCGGCAGGCCGGTGGCCAGGAGCCGCTCCCACTCCGCGTCGGGGGCGAGCACCGACCGGGTCGTGTTGAGCCAGTGATCGTTGTCCCGTGACACTGCGAACACGTCCGCGTGGCGGGTGAGCACCCAGAAAGGCTCGAACTCGGGGCGCTCGACAGCGAGGACGGGGTGGGTAGCCCGCAGCTCGGCGACCCGTCGGTGCCAGGTCGCCATGTCGGTCCACAACTGAGGATGGCCGAACAGCTCACCGGGATCTTCCGTCGGGGGCGCGATGAGGCTCATGGCCCCAACATACGACAGGCGCGGTCAGCTACCCGGAGGAACCAGGCTCTGGACGCTGTCGACCTTCCACTGCCCGCGGTCCAGGCCTAGGGTCATGCTGAGGTACTGGACCCCGCTGGTCGAGCCGCCGGTGGCGTGGGCCTGGGTATCGACGACGACGAACGCCGCCGCCTGGCCGCCGGCGTCACCGGTCACCGAAACTTCCTCCACGGTGGCCGTGCCCGTCGCTTTGAGCTTGGTCAGGTTGGTCTCGACGCTCTTGTTGGCGGACGTTTCCTGCTGGGCGAAGCTCCCACCCGCCACGGCCAGGATCCGCTTCTGCGCCGCGGCCAGGTCCCGGTAGTCATAGGTAAAGAGCGCCTCCCCCTCCGCCGCCGCGGTCGCCGAGATGCGGTTTCGCAGGGCCACGGTGTGGTTGAGGCTGTCCCACCTCCGCCACTCGACCAGCGCGACCACCGCCGCGAAGACCAGGAGCGTGGCCAGGACGATGGCCACCACCCGGCTCACGGCCTCAGCAGCCAGTGGAGATGACCAACTGGCCGGCGCTGTTGGTCAACGGTGAAGCGGGCAGGGCCGGAAGCGCCCCACCGCCTACCACCACCCCACAGGTACCGACGTAGATCCCGGGGTTGGGATAGATGGGAGTCGCAGGCGAGCCCTGCGGGTCCGGGTCCTCGTAGAACTGGAATCCGGGCTCGGCGTTCACGCTGTGGGCTTCGGTCTGGCGCCAGTAGTCCTCGCCACCCTTGGTGTTGCTGCTCCCCGACGGCGATTGGTTGGTCGAGGAGGTGTCGCACTCGGCTGGGGAGTCGGGCTCAGGAGTGGTCTGACCCTGCGCGCCGCCACTGCTGCAGTTGTACGGATCCCACTGCTTGCCGGCGTAGTTGTAGACGTCGCGGCTCGAATTGGGGCCGTTGGATCCGGTGCACTGGTCCTCGGCGAGGACCTCGCCGGTGTTGGCTTCGCAGCCCTGATACACCGTGTCCTGCTGGGTCGTGAGGGCGCCGCAGTTCCCGTCCGCACAGAATCCGGCCGAGGAGTTGATCAGCCCCTCCGGATGGGCGAGCGACGGGGTGTTGGTGGCCGACTGGGGTGTCAAGGAGGCGCTGAGGCCGCCGCCGTCCGAGGCGCCGGTAGTCGAGCCTTGCGTCTGGGGAGAGCTGTAGGGGCCTTCCCCATCGTGCTCGGTGTTGTTGTTGTTGTCGTCCATCCCGTAGTACACGAGCATCCCCTGAGTCAGGATGGTGGTCAGGGTCTGGGCCGTCCCCGTGTCGGTAGTGAGGACATTGCTGCCCTGGTCCCCGCCGGGGACCTGCTCGCATCCATAGGGGTAATCCGCCGCGGGCAGTTCGGCGGCGATAGGGCAGTAGTACTGGTAGTAGTCGTAGTTGAGGTCGAAACCAGTGCCCTTGGGATTGTTGCCGCACCCATACTTCTGCTGGCTGTTGGCTGTCGATTCGGGTTCCGGCTTGGTGCCTGCCGGCGCCGCCCCTCCGTCCGTACCGTCCGTGTTGACCGAGAGACAACCAGCATGCGGCGAGCTGCTCTGCCCCGGGTAGCCGATGCTCCAGAAGGTCGGTGTGCCGGTCGATATCGGGTCGTTGGCGGCCTGGTCGTTGCCGAACTGCACCCAGGTGGTATTGGTCGACCCGTGGTCGCCCGGAGTCGGGGAGTCGTTGTAGCCGTTGTCGGGGTTGCCGTTGGTGGTGCCGCCGCTCTCGATGCTCAGCTGGGTGTTGTGACACCCCGGGTAGGACTGGTACTGGGGGGTATTCCAGTCGGATCCGTACCAGGGGCAGTCCTGCTGGGGGGAGCTGTAGGAACCGCTACTGACCGCGAAGGCGGCCCCCGCGGCCATCACGAACAGGATCATCCCGCCCAACCCCACTATGGCAACCGGAACCACTCGACGCATGCGTTCCCCTCCCCAGGGCCAACATCTGACGCTCAATGATCAGGTTCGACGCGACCTGGGAAAACTCCTCCTTCGAGGAACTCCGCGGTCCGAGGCAGGAGGAGCCCGCCCTCCCGTCGAAATTGCTCCGTGATGAGGGGGAGAATTTGGATTGTGCTGGGAGCGGCTACCGGCCTGGTGCTGATGAGCGGTACCTCGGTTGCGGCCCGGGCGGCAACGCCCTCCTGTGACCAGTCCTGGCCGATGTACGGCCAGGATCTCTCCCACACCGCCGACGCCGTTGGTTGCGCCAGCGAGCCACGAATCACCCCCACGAACGCGTCGACGCTCGTCCCCAAGTGGTTCGTGAGCACCGGGGACGTCAGCGCCACCCCGACGGTCGCCAACGGGATGGTGTATGTGGGAGACGCCGGCGGCACGTTCCGGGCGATCGATCAGGCCACCGGGGCGATCGCCTGGACCTTCTCCTCGACGGCCAACAGCATCCACGACGACCAGCACTCGCCCGGGTTCGGCGAGTTCGCGTCGACGGCCGCGGTTTCTCGGGTGCCGGGCGTCCGCGATCCCCTGGTGTTCGTCGGCGGTGGTGGCACCCTGTTCGCCCTCGATGCCGTCAACGGCAAGCCACTGTGGGCCCAGGACGTCGATCCGGGCCAGCCCAAGAGCGCGATCGAGATCGAATCCTCTCCCGCCGTAGACGTGTCATCGAGTCCGCCCGAAGTCGTGGTAGGCAGCGACGACAACGGCTCGGGCGGGATCGACGAGACCGGCATCCAGGCCTTCAACGCCGCCACCGGCGCCCTGCTGTGGAAATACGAGCCCGAGCTCAACCTCGTCGTGCACTCTTTGACCGGTCAGGACGGCCAGGGCAACGGCTGCGGGGACGTGTGGTCCTCGCCGGCGATCGACCCGTCCGCCGATCTGGTCGTCTTCGGCACCGGAAACTGCGTGGACAACGCCGCCGCGGTCGCCCAACACGACTTCTCCACCAACGCGGGCATCTTCGCTGTCAACCTCGCCACCGGCGAACGGGTGTGGTCCTTCTTCGAGCCGCCCAACCAGTACGACACCGGCCAAGTCTCCGACGCGGGCAGCGGCGACGACGACTTCGGGTCCAGCGCCATACTGACGCGGACCGGCGGTCGCAAGGTGGTCCTCGAAGGCAGCAAGTCCGGCTACGTGTACGCCCTCGACGAGGCGACCGGGGCGAAGATCTGGCAGGACGAGCCCGCCCAGGCCGGCCAGCTGAGCCCGCAGCTGGTCGGCTCCATCGGCGGCTTCATCGGTTCGGCCGCGCTGGGCCAGGTCTACGGGCAACCGGCTCTGTTCCTCTCGTCGGCCGTCCCGTTGCCTTTCAGCGGCGAAGGCCTCAACCTGAGCGGCACCGGCACCCTCGCCTCGCTTGACCCCAGCCTCCTCACTGACCCGACCCGCGTCATGTCGTTGCATGCCGTCTCCGTCGCCTCCGGCCAGGTTCTCTGGCAGGACCCCATCTCCACCCCCACCTACGCCGCCGCCACCTACAGCGACGGGGTGGTGTTTCTCCCGGCCAGTACCGGCCTCGCGGTCGCCGCCTACGACGCCAACACGGGCCTCCCCCTGTGGGCGTTCCCCTTGGGTGCGGTGCCGGCGTCCGGCGTATCCATCGTCGGAACGAGCATCTTCCTCGGGACCGGCCTCAGCGAGGGGTCGGTCGGTTCGGTCGGGATCCCACCCGAGGTCAGCGGCGTCTGGTCCTTCGGCACCGCGTAAGCGGGGGCGGGGCCGGCGCCGGCGTGCACCGCCGGCGGTGGGCGGGCGGACACGACCGAACGTCCGGTCCGGTCCAAGGACAACGGACCGGCCGCTCGCCATGCCCGCCCGCTTCCCCATTCGCCCCAATTGGGATCTGAGCCAAGCAGTCCATATCTTTTAATGATCTTCTATAGTATTTAATCCCGACTTCTTGGGAGGACTCGGCCACCTTGGTAGCGTCGAGGACCGATAAGGGCTTCCTGCGATACCAAGAACACGGATGGGTGCCAAGAAACCGGGTGAAGGGCGCTCAAATTGGCCAGCTAGCAACGCAAGCCGATACCACCGCCTCGGTCGCGGCAGCCGTCGCTAGCCGCAGGCCGCGCGCCAGGGTAACGAGGTCGGCGACGCGCCAAGGTCGGCGCAGCACAAACCTGCATACCGCTAGCGGATCGGGTGTCCCGTCGGCCCTGCTGAGCGCTACCACCGCGTCGTCAACGATGTCCTGATCAGGACGGTCGCTGATGGCCCGCACCACCGCCCAAGGCACGCCGCGCTCGAGGCACACTGCCGCGACCCCGGAGCTCTCCATGTCGACGGCGGTAAAGCCTTGGGCGGCCCACTGCCGGTGCACGGCCGGGTCCACCATCGCCGTCTTCGTCGTGAGGATCATCCCCCCGACGCCGGCCGCCCCGGCCACGCCGGCCGCCCCGGCCACGCCGGCCACTCCGGCGAGGATCGGACTCGACGGCCGGTATTCGGCGCCGGTCTCGTAGTCGACCACGACCGCCGGTATGACGACGACTCCGATGCGGGCCGAGGGGGCCAGCCCCCCGGCCACGCCCATCACCACCACGTGGTCCACCTCGACGAGGTCGAGCAACTCCCGCGTCGCGTTAGCCGCCGACTCCGGTCCCATGCCAATCCTGCAGGCGACGATCTCGGTGGTCCCGATGCGGCCGCGCCATATCGGGGCGGCGCCAATCCGGTCGGCGGGATCGACGTGCAGGCGGGCGCGGCGCACGAACGGCCGCAGCTCGACCTGCATGGGAGCCAGCACGGCCACGCGACGTCCGGTCCCAGCCAGGGGCCCGGATCGGTCATCACCCACGGTCAACTGCGGTTCGCGGGCGGCGGCACGCTGCGGAGTCTGCCAGGTCAGTCGGGCAGTCGCGGCAGGGCGCGGGCCGTTGTTGGGGGCCAGCTACCTGGGAGGAACAGTCTCGAAGGGTGCGGTCATCTGGCGGACCAGATCCTTCGGTCCGGCCACCAGCACATACTCGACGTTGCGGAGATGCGAGACCCGGCCAACCTTCTCGCCCTTGGGGTTGTAGACGCCGATCTGGGCCCCGACGTACCGCTTGGAGTCGAAGGCGAGGACGCCGACGTGACCGTGTACTGAGCAGGCCCCGATGAGATCCTCGAGCGACATCCACGACTCGTTGTTGTAGGACAGGACCAGAACTTCGGCCTTCACGTCTGAGATCACCTGCCGCAGGGCGGACGGCATCTGCCGCTTCAGGTTGAACACGCTCTTGGTGGCGTCGTCACGGCTGTCAATCCGTTTGCAGGCGATGCCGTAGTGCTCCGGAGCGTCCCAAGCAACGAGCGTTTCCCAGATGTGGTAGTTGGTGAAATACCGATGCTGGTTGTACGGCGGATCGAGGTAGGCCAAATCAACCTTCGGGAGTTGGTGCACCACGTCGCGGGCGTCGCCGCGAACGGCGCAACCGGTTCCTACATAGAGCTGAGGCGTGCGTAGCTCCAGGGGCTTGGACGCACGGGGTGCCCAGTCTTTGACGTAGGCCATCTGCACACCGGTAGTGGAGTCGACTCGATCGGCCGCGTCGATCAGGCTGGTGAGCAGAATCGGTCGCAGGGGGCTGTCGCGGAAGTCACGGTCAAGCGAGTTGCGAATGGCATCCACCCGCTCGCCATTGAAAGGCTGGAAGTACCTGGACCGGACGCAGAAGGCCTCGGTAAAATAGCCGGCCTCACCGGGCAAGCCGGAGAGGTAGAGCAAGGCGTCGCGCAGATCGTCCTTGTCGACGGACGCTGCGTCGGTCGAAATGTGACAGTGGGCGAAGACCTCGGAGTAGCGGGCAGTGTCGACTGCCGTCACGCGGGCCCCCCGCCGTTTGAACTCCTGAGCAACACGGGTGGTCCCGGTAAAAAGATCGAGGGCTGTCTCGGCCCCTGAACGCGTCAGAAGGTCACCCAAGACGGGTACGAGCACTCTCTTAGAACCGATGTACTTGATCACAGCCAGTCTCTTCGGACCAGATCCCCGGTCACCCCGGAGACGGTACCAGCGGCGGGGTTCGAATCAGGTCGCTAGGAGCTGCGAGCGGGACGAGGCACGGCCAAAGAGGTAAGGAAGTATTTGGTGGTGAAGCGGCTGGACGGTCGACCAGAGCGCGCTTGCCCCCCGCTTCTCGTAACGCACAAAGCTGCCCAGGACGACCCGCTTCTCTTCTACGCTCACCATGAGGTGAGCCGTCATCATCCACGATTGAACGCTGAGGATGACCAAATCTGGCGTCGTGGTCACCACCGTCCAGCCGAGAACGTAATCGGGAGAACGTCGGGGCCCCAGCCGCAGGCGTAGGCCGGCGATCCACCCAGTCACAACGAAGGCCCGCAATGCTCGGGGGGCACCCTCGAAAATAGCTCGGGCCCACTGCTCGGCTGAACGCCTATCCCCGGCGCTGATCATGACCTCCCAAGCCGCGGAGTAGTCAGCTTCCGCGAGAGTGTCGAAGGCCCGGATCTCCTCGGTCACTTCGATACGACGGGCCCGGACTGGCCCGGTCCGGCTCATGCCAAGCCCGTCGTCGACACTAGGAGGGACGTCTCAGTGATCCAACGGAGGCCGGCAGTGGGTGCTCCGGGACTCTTCGTCATCATGCCTCCGCGGGATCCATTGTTCGACGTGTCTGCACTTACGGTACGGCGCTAGTACACACGTGTCAAGTAGTGTTTCTAGGCGCACAGGAGGCGTTCAGTGAGATACGTCATGTCGCTCCACGTCCTTCGCAGAGCCCTCCAGATCCGGCGGCCCAGATTGACCGCCGTCGGCGTGGTTGTGGGGGGAGCGGTCCGGTCGTCGTCAAACGTGGGGTCGTGATAGTTCATGCCTTCATTCTGAGGGAACAGAGGACGGCCCAACAGTGGTAGCTTTGCCTACATGCGCGTTAATCCTGCCAAGCGGCAGACAGTGGCGGTGGTAGTGGCCGACGGGGTGTCGATGTTCGAGCTGAGCGTCCCGTGTGAAGTGTTCGGCATCGATCGGTCGTACCTCGGCGTGCCCTGGTATCGGTTCTTCGTGTGTGCTCCCAAACCAGGACCAGTGACCACCTCGGCCGGTTTCAGCATCGTCGCCAGACACGGTTTCAATAAGCTGAGCCAGGCTGACACCATCATCGTGCCACCCTTGGACGAGAGATTCGAGCCACCTGCCGCGCTGATCGAGGCTTTGAGGAGGGCACACCGGCGCGGTAAACGGCTGGTCTCGTTGTGCTCGGGCGCGTTTGCGCTTGCCGCCGCAGGCCTGCTCGACGGACGAACCGTCACGACCCACTGGATACACGCCGACGAGCTCGCCAGCCGGTACCCGCGGGTGAAAGTCGACCCCGATGTCCTCTACGTGGACGATGGCGACATCCTCACCTCGGCAGGCACCGCGGCAGCCATCGACCTTTGTCTGTACCTCGTCCATCTCGACTATGGCGCCGAGATTGCCAACGCCGTGGCCCGCCGCATGGTCGTACCTCCTCACCGCGACGGTGGGCAGGCGCAATACATCGAGATGCCGCTGGCCGGCGCCGAGATCCCTGATGGGTTTTCCGAAGTCCTGCAATGGGCGCAAGGCCATCTGGGCGAAGAACTGTCGGTGGAGGGCCTCTCCCGTCAGGCTGTGATGAGCCCTCGTTCATTCGCCCGGCGCTTCCATGCGACTACTGGCACCACCCCTTACCGATGGGTACTGCGCCAGCGGGTCCTGCTGGCGCAGCGCCTGCTCGAGTCCACCGACCTTCCAGTGGACATCATCGCCGATCGGTGTGGCATGGGTCCGCCTGCGCTGCGTGATCACTTCAAGCGGAGTCTTGGCATCTCCCCCATTCACTACCGCAGGACCTTCCGAAGGGATATGAGCCAAAAGGACGGTGACGTCACGGGTGTTCAGCTCATTTCGGAAATTTCCGAAGTGTCCGAGATCTAAACTTGGGGAATGGATGTCGACTTCACCAGCGTGGCGAAGCTCCTCGGCAACCCAGCTCGCTCAGCGATGGTCGCCGCCATGCTGGACGGTCGGGCGATCACCGCCGGGGAGCTGGCGCGCGTCGCCAGAGTTGAGCCCTCGACCGCAAGCGAGCACTTGGGGGATCTCGTTAGGGGCGGCCTCGTCTCAGTGACCGCGCACGGCCGACACCGCTACTTCCAGCTCACTGGAGCAGAAGTGGCCGAGGCGCTGGAGGCACTAGCCCAGATCTGTCCGAGAACGCCGGTCAGTTCTCTGCGAGCGTCGGCTGAGGCAAGCGCCATTGGCTTCGCCCGAACCTGCTACGACCATATTGCCGGCGTGCTCGGCGTTGCCATCCTGGACGGCCTGCTAGCGCAGAAGTGGCTCGTTGTTAGCGATGACAATTTCGAAGCCGGCCCCGCCGGGTATGAGGGATTCGCCGCCTTCGATATAGATGTCGACGCTCTGCAACGGCAGCGGCGCAGGTTCGCTCGACCTTGCCTGGACTGGACGGTTCGCCGGCCCCATTTGGCCGGATCGCTCGGCGCCGCCTTCTGCACCGCTCTACTGCAGGAGCGCTGGGTGGAACGAAAGCAACGACACCGGGGGCTGCTGCTCACTCCGGTCGGCGACAGCCAGCTACGTGCGGTTCTCGACATCGCCATCGATCCTCACACCTCCCCGACTAGGGGGAGATAGGAGTGAGTGGTCCGGCGGTCTCGCCGATCAATCACTCGATGGTTCCAACTCCAAAGCTCGCGCCAGTGCGGCCCGCCGCAGGCTCCACGCCAGGCGGCCGGCTGTCGAGTCGGGGGCCATCAGGTCGAATCCGTGGAAGGCGCCCCGGTAGACGTGAAGCTCTGTGGACACGCCGGCCGTCATGAGCCGTTGGGCGAAGTCGATGCACTCGTCACGGAACGTCTCGATCTCCCCCACATCGACGAATGCCGGGGGGAGACCCTCCAGGTCTTTGGCGCGCCCGGGGGCCGCGTACTGGGACACCGCATCCGTCCCGATCCGATCGCCCAAAAGAGCCGTCCAGCCATGGCGGTTGGCGTTACGGTCCCAAACTATCGAACCCTCGTAAGCGGTCGACGACGGTGTGACGGCACGGTCATCGAGCATCGGCTCGAGGAGGAGCTGGAACGCGACGCGCGGCCCGTGGCGATCGCGGGCCAACAGGGCCGTGCCCGCTGCCAGGCCACCTCCCGCGCTGGGCCCGCCAACCGCGATGCGGTCGGGATCGATCCCGTATTCGGCGGCATGAGCTGCCGCCCATACCAGGCCTGCGTAGCAGTCTTCCACCGGAGCAGGATCGGGGTGTTCCGGTGCCAGCCGATACTCGACGGTGACCACCGCCAATCCCAGACGCTCGACCACGTTCACCAACAGCGCATCGTCCATGTCCATGGAGCCGATCACCATCCCACCGCCATGCATCCAGTACAGAGCGGGCACCGGAGTGGACGAGTCCGGCCGGTAGATACGTAACGCCACCTCGGGATCGCCCTCTGGTCCTGGGATCGTGACATCGTCGACGGCGACGGAGGCGGGTCTCAGTGCTGGCGCCGCTTCGAACAAGGCACGCGTTACGTCGCGCACTGACCGCAGGCTGTCCGCGTCGAAGCACAGACCGACGCGGAGATAGGCGTCGAGGGCCGGCCTCAGCTCGGGATCGAGGTTGTCGATCGACACGGCTCAGCCAAGCGCCAGCGTGGGGTGCTCGCGAGGGTGCGGGGAAAGCATGGAACCAGGCTGGCATCGATGGTGGACGCCCCGCAAGGACCCTTCCGGCTCCTGGTGGGCTTCCTCTGGCGTCTTCGACCCAGCGTCCGGGGCGATCGTCGCCTTCGTCAACAGCCGCCTATCGACGCTGAGACATCCCGGCCAGACAGTCCAGGTGCTGTCCGCCGCTGACATCTCCTTTTAGTCCCAGGAGAGTCGTGGTAGACAGATGTCAACTAGCCTTCGTAACGTGAACCGGCGACGACGCCTCACACCTGAGGTCCGGCGCGACCAGTTGCTCGACATCGGGGCCGAAGAGTTCGCAACCAGGGCCTACCAGGAAGTGCTGATGGCGGAGATCGCGGACCGGGCGGGCGTGTCGCGGGCGCTGATATACCGTCACTTCCCCACCAAGCGCGACCTGTTCGCCGCGATCTATCAACGAGCCAGCGACCGCCTCCTCGAGATAACTAGTATCCGACCTGACCTTCCACTCGCGGAGCAGGTTGTCGCGGGTCTCGAAGCGCACTTCGACTTCTTCGTCGCGAACGCGCGCACGGTCGTCGAGGCCAACCGAGGAGCCCTCGCCGGCGACCCGGTGATCCAGGACATCATCAATTCCGAACTTGCTTCTCTTCGTCAGGGGCTCCTCGATGCCGCGTCGCTCCGCGGGCATGACCGTGCCGTCGCGTCGACCGCGCTGCACGGATGGCTGGCCTTCGTCCGCGTCGTTTGCGTCGACTGGCTGTCGGACAACAAGCTGGCGCGACGAGAGGTTCGGGACATGTGCCTGCGAACGCTCGTCAGTGCGCTCGGCGCCAGCATGGACCTCACCAGTCCTCCCCGATCGGCCACATGACGCCGGGTTCGGTCCCAGGCTCAACCCAGCGGATCCACCAAGCCATCAAGGACGGTCATCAATTCTTCGTCGATCTCCACCTGCCCAGCGGCGACGTTCTCGGTCAGGTGATCCACGCTGGACGTGCCAGGGATCAGCAGGACCTGGGGATCATGGGCCAGCAGCCAGGCCAGGCCAATTTGGGCCGGCGTGGCTCCCAGGGCCGTCGCGGCTGCTAACACGGCGGGATGCTCGGTCACCTTCGCCACACCTGGAAACGCCGAGCCGAGGGGAAAGTACGGCACCCACGCCAAGTCATGTTCGCGGCACAGGTCGAGGAGGGGCTCGCCTGAGCGGTCCAGAAGGCTGTAGGCATTTTGCACGCAGGCAATCCCAATGGGCAGCGCCTGGCGGAGCTGGTCGACGGTGACGTTGCTCATCCCGATGCCCCCGATCTTTCCCTCGTCGCGGAGCGCCACCATCTCGGCTAGTTGGCTGGCCAAGTCGACTCCCTGACTGCCTGCCTCGTGGTGTTGCTCGGCATCGAGCAGGCGCAGGTTGACCACCTCCACCTGCTCTACCGCCAGGCTGCGCAGGTTGTCCTCCACCCCGGCGCGTAGCTGATCGGGTCGTTGGGCGGGCATCCAGGCGCCCCGGTCGTCGCGCTCTGCTCCAACCTTGCTCACGAGAACGAGGTCTTCGGGGTAAGGATGCAAGGCGGCGTGAATCAGCTCATTGGCGACGTCGGGCCCGTAGTACTGGGCCGTGTCGATGTGGTTGACGCCTAGCCCGACCGCCCGGCGCAGGACGGCCAGAGCGGCGTCGCGGTCGCGAGGTGGCCCCGTAACGCGGGCCCCAGGTAGCTGCATGGCCCCGAAGCCGATGCGGGCCACTGGGCGCCCGGCCAGCGAGGCCGCTCCCCCGGGTGGGTCGAGGCGTTGGTTGGCTGCGGTCATCGGTTGGTCTCCTGTCATGGGGAGCAGGGGGTCAGTTCTGCGTGGTCGGACGGACGATGATTTCGCGGCGACGGAGCGTACCCGCCGATCCGGAGGACCTCCGCTACCGTAAGCGCGGCGCCCGACCGGCATGACTCGAATCCCCGACTAGGAGAACCATCCATTGCCCTCAGCCCTGCGCCGCGCTCTCGACACCGGACGGCTCCTCGTCGCGCCTGGCGCCTACGACTCCCTCACCGCCCGGTTGGCCGCCGAGCACGGATTCGCCGCCGTCTACATGACCGGCGCCGGCACCTCCGCGGCCGCCGGGTACCCCGACTATGGGCTCCTGACCATGACCGAGATGGTCGCCAACGCGGCGCGCATCGTCGAGGCAGTGGACGTCCCTGTCATCGCCGACGCCGACACTGGCTACGGCAACGAGCTCAACGTGGTCCGCACGGTGCGCGCCTATGCCCGGGCCGGGGTGGCGGCCATCCACATCGAGGACCAGGACTTCCCCAAACGGTGCGGCCACCTTCAGGGCAAGGAAATTATCGACCGGCAGCTGTGGCTGCGCAAGATCCGGGCCGCCGTCGAGTGCCGCCCCGACCCGGACATGCTGGTCATCGCCCGGACCGACGCCCGAGCCGTGGCCGGCCTCGACGAGGCAGTCGGGCGAGCCAACGACGCCCTCGCCGCCGGGGCCGACATGGCCTTCGTCGAGGCGCCGCAGACAGTGGAGGAGATCGAGGCCGTCCCCCGCTTGGTCGACGGTCCGTGTTTGTTCAACGTGGTGCCCGGGGGGCGGTCGCCTGAGGTGCCTTTCGCCGACCTCGAAGCATGGGGCTACCCCCTCGCCATATGCCCGGGAGCGCTTCTGTGGCCGGTCGTCGCAGCTTGCGACGCGGCCCTCGATGTCCTAGCCAGGGCCTGCGACCTGGAACCCGCCTCCTCGAGGAGCGCCGGGGGCGGCGGCGGGCCCGAAGCTCTCTTCGGTCGGGTGGGCGCGGCCAGCTGGGACGCCCTGCGGGAGCGCTTCGGCGCCCCCGAGTCGGCCACCGGCCGCCCGACCTAATGACGACTGTACCGCCGAGGCGAGCGCGTCTTGCCGAAGAGCGGCAGTTCCAGGCGGCCGGCTGCCGGGTGTTCGGCGTCGACGTCGACGGGCGGATGGCCGACCTGGCGCGCCGCAACGGACTCGAGGTCGAAGTGGCGGCGTTCGAATCCTGGGATCCCGCCGGCCGAGCATTCGACGCCATCGTCGCCGGCCAAGCCTGGCACTGGGTGGACCCGCTGGCGGGGGCAGCCAAGGCGGTTGAGACGCTACGGGCTGGTGGACGGCTGGCGGTGTTCTGGAACGTGTTCCAGCCTTCGCCCGACCTGGGTGAAGCCTTCGCCGCGGTGTACCGCCAAGTCATGACCGACTTGCCGTTCAATCCCTGGACGAGGCCCGCCCTGGAAAGCTACTCGTCCCTGTTCACCAAGGCCGCCGACGGGATAAGACAGGTGTGCGGGTTCGGCGACCCGGATCAGTGGCAATACGAGTGGGAGTGGTCCTATACCCGGGAAGCTTGGCTGGACCAGCTGCCTACGCATGGTGGTCACACCCAGCTCCCGCCGGCACAGCTCGAGGAACTGCTGTCGGGCGTGGGGGACGCTATCGACGCGGTGGGCGGCCGCTTTACCGGGCACTACACCACCGTGGCTGTCACTGCGGCGCGAACCGGCGTCACCTAAATCGGGTTATACGATTGTTGCGCGCTGGCAGGCATTGGGGTACGGTCGGCTTGTCGGCCGAATCGAGCCGAGTAGTGGTGTTGGCTGAAGCGCCTCCCTGGACCTTGGTGACGCCCTAGCGATCTAGGAGCGAGCTGGTCCGATTGGTTTACAGCCGCCGAGAGATCTGGGTCTCAACAGCTCAACGTTGGCTCATCTGCCGGGCAGAGCCGTCTCGGCCGTGGGCTCCGGCCCTTCAGGCTCCAGAATGCCCTGGCTTACGGAAGCCGTGACTTGATGAGCCCCGACACCCTGGCCCGCTGGCAGTTCGCTTCGACGACGATTTACCACTTCATTATCGTGCCGGTGTCGATTGGTTTGGCGCTGCTCGTCGCCACCATGCAGACCTTGGCCTACCGCAAACGTGGCAGCGAAGGCGGTGCTGTGTGGGACCGGGTCGCCCGCTTCTGGGGAAAGCTAATGCTCATCTCGTTCGCGATCGGCGTGGTGACGGGGATCGTGCAGGAGTTCCAGTTCGGAATGAACTGGTCGGCGTACTCGCGCTTCGTGGGCGACATCTTCGGTGCCCCGCTGGCGATGGAGGGTCTCATCGCGTTCTTCTTGGAGTCGACGTTTCTCGGGTTGTGGATCTTCGGCCGTGACCTGCTGTCGGCCAGAGTGCACCTGGCGACGATTTGGCTGGCGGCTTTCGGCTCGGCCATCAGCGCCTATTTCATACTGGCCGCGAACTCTTGGATGCAGCACCCGGTCGGCTATCGGATCGACCCGGCCACGGGACTCCCGCAGATGACGAGCATCTGGAAGGTGTTGACTCAGACCACCCAGCTGGTCACCTTCTCCCACACGCTGCTCGCCGCCATGCTCACCGGCGGTGCGATGCTGCTTTCGGTCAGCGTCTGGCATCTTCGCAAAGACGGCGCTGAGGTGGACGTAGCGCATCGCCAGGTCGCCAAGATGGCGCTCGGCGTTGTCGTGCTCGCCGCGCTGGGTGTGACGTTCGCGGGCCACATCCAGGGCCAGGTGATGACGAAGCAGCAGCCCATGAAAATGGCTGCCGCCGAAGCGCTGTGGAACACCAAGTCCCATGCCGGGTTCTCTCTGTTCGCATACGCGGACGTGTCCAAGGGGCACAACAAGATCGACCTGTCGATACCCGACGGTTTGTCGATCCTGGCCACGGACCATCCGGGAGGCACGGTGCAGGGCATCAATCAGATCCAAGCGGCCGAGCAGGCCGCTTACGGCCCGGGGGATTATGTGCCCACCGTAGGTCTCGCCTACTGGTGTTTCCGGCTCATGATCGGATTTGGTGTCCTCGCCGGCCTGATCGGCGCGGCGTTGATCGTCCAGTGGCACCGCGGGCGACTGCTGACTAGCGACCGCCTGATGCGCGTCTCGGTCTGGACGGTCGTGCTGCCACTGTTGGCCAACACAGCCGGCTGGCTGTTTACCGAAACGGCCCGCCAACCGTGGCTGGTCTACGGGCTGCTCAAGACCAGTGATGGGGTCAGCTCCAATGTGTCGAACACCATGGTTGCGTTCAGCCTGTTCGGCTTCGTGGCCCTCTATGGAATCCTCGGCGTGATTGCCGCCCGGCTGTTTATCCGCACCGCCCGCCAAGGCATCGACCCCTCCGTCGACATTGACGCAGACGATGGGTCCAGCGGCGACGGCGGCCTCGGCGTCTCCGACGGTGTGTTGTCCCTCGCGCCGTGACCGTCATCTGTGCACATCCCCTCCTGATGCCATGCGGGTCATCCCCGCGATCGAAAGCGTGACCGCGGTGCTTCCTGGATTCTGGTTCGGCGTCATCGCCGTTTTGTGGGCCGGCTTCTTCCTCCTTGAAGGCTTCGACTTCGGCGTCGGGGTCCTCCTGCCATGGGTGGGCGGAGACGAGACCGGCCGGAAGGTCGCGTTGCGAGCTATCGGGCCCGTCTGGGACGGTAACGAGGTGTGGCTGCTCGTCGCTGGCGGCGCCACCTTCGCCGCCTTCCCGGCGTGGTATGCGTCGATGTTCGCTGGGCTGTACATCCCCTTGGCGCTCATCCTGGCCGGCCTGATCGTCAGGGGGATATCCATCGAGTACCGATCCAAGGTCGCCACGGCCACCGGTCGGGCCTGGTGCGATCGGGGGATGTTCGTCGGCAGCCTGCTTCCGGCGCTGCTTTTCGGCGTCGCCTTCGCCGACCTGATCCGCGGCTTGCACATGAACGCCGACCATCAGGTCACCGGAGGATTCTTCGATCTGGTCACCCCCTTCGGCCTTCTTGGCGGCCTGGTCAGCCTCGGGTTCTTCTCCTACCACGGGGCGGTGTTCCTCACGCTTCGTACTGAGGGCCCCGTACGCGACCGGGCCCATAGGGCTGCCCGACTCCTGGCCCTACCGGTCGTCGTCGCCGCAGCAGGTTTCCTGGCGTGGAGCTTGGCGTGGCGCGGCGGAGCCGTCAGCGTCGCCGTGTCGGCCCTCATGGCGGTGGCCCTGATCATCTCGATCCTGTTGGATCGCCGCGGCCGGGAAGGCTTGTCGTTCGCGTCGAGCGCTGTCGTGGCGGTGGCCTTCCCAGTGTTCGTCTTCGCGTCGCTGTGGCCCGATGTCATCCCGGCCCGCAACCATGCGGCCTGGTCGCTGACGGTGCACAATGCCAGTTCCAGCCATTACACCCTGGTCGTCATGACCGTGGTCGCTTTGATCTTCACTCCGATCGTGCTCGTGTACCAGGCTTGGGGGTACTGGGTGTTCCGGGCCCGCGTGTCGGAAGGAACCGTCAACCCGGTGGCCCGTCTACCCCGGCCGGCCGTCTCGGCCAGCGACGCCTACCAGGTGACCTCACCGCCAGACCTTCCAGGGGCCGGAAAGGATGCGTCGGTCGCTGGCGAGCGGGGTGACTGAGACCGAGCCGGCTGCTGTCACGGCACAGCCCGCCGGCACATCAGAGCTCGCCGGCATGACAGAGCTCGCCGGGCGGGCGAAGCGGAGAGGCGGACCGCTCGACAAGCGCCTGGTTCGCGAGCTACCGGTTGTACGAGCCGGCGTAGCCGGTCTCGCGCTCACGTCGCTGTTGGGGACTGTGGCCACCATCGCCCAGGCGGTCCTGCTGGCGCGCATCGTGGCCGGCGTCTTCATCAGCGGCGACCGGCCCGCCCAGGTGGCCCGATACCTCATCTGGCTGGCGGTGGTCATGGGCGCCAAAGCCGTCGCCGCCGGCACGGGCGAATGGATCGCTCAGCTCACCTCAGGCCTGGTGCGGGCCCAGATGCGAGCCCGGCTCCTCGATGCCGTCAACGTCCTCGGCCCGCACTGGCTGGCGCGAACCGATCGCGGTCAAGTGGTCACCACAGCCGGAGCCGGCATCGAATCCCTCGACGGCTACGTCACCCGAGCCCTGCCCGCTGTGGTCGCGGCGTCAGTGGCCCCACCGCTGGTCCTGGCCGCCATCGGCTTCGCAGACTGGCCTTCGCTGCTCATCCTGGCGGTCACCCTGCCGCTCGTTCCGGTGTTTCTCGCTCTCATCGGGATCATTACCAAACGCCGGATGGACCGCCAGTGGGCCGCCCTGAGCTGTCTGTCCGGCCAGTTCCTCGATCTGCTCGAGGGGCTGACCACCCTCAAGATCTACGGCCGCAGCCGAGCCCAGGTCCAAGCCGTCCGAGACGGCACCGATTCCTACCGCCGACAGACGATGACAACCCTGCGGGTCGCGTTCCTCTCCGGCCTGGTCCTCGACCTGCTCGCCACCCTGTCAGTAGCGCTAATCGCGGTCGCGATCGGCCTGCGCCTCGACGGTGGACATCTCTCCTTGCTACGAGCCCTCATCGTCCTACTGCTGGCGCCGGAAGTCTACGCGCCCCTCCGGGCGGTCGGCGCCCAGCATCACGCCGCCCAAGAAGGCCGCGCCGTACTCGATACCGCTTTCGCCATCATCGCTGACAGCGCCGACGATCGCCTCGACACCGCGGTGACCGCAGCAGTCCTGCAGGCCGCCCCGGACTCAACAGTCGCTCAGCTCCGCAAAGCCGGCTTCACCTACCCCAGCCGCAGCATCCCTGCCCTACACGACGTCAACCTGGACCTGCACGCCGGCGAACTCATGACGCTGGCCGGCCCGTCCGGTGCAGGCAAGAGCACCCTGATATCCCTGCTCCTCGCCCAGCTCACCCCGACCGCTGGTATCTTCCGCGTCCGCGAAGGGGGCTCGGCGGACGACGCGACCCGTGCCTCGGCATGGAAAGCGAGCGTGGCCTGGGTCCCGCAGCGGCCCCGGCCGACCTGCGACACCGTCGCCGAAGAGGTCCGTCTCGGCGCTCCGTCGCTCAGTGATAGTTCCCTGGCAGCCGTCCTCGCCCGTTGCGCCGCACCAGACGCGGCGACCGCGCTCGGCGAGGACGGCACGGCCATCTCCGCCGGGCAGCGCAGGCGGGTCGCGCTTGCCCGCGCCGTCGCGAGAGCCGAAGCGGTGGCGGCCGCCGGCGGGGTACCCGTGGTGCTAGCCGACGAACCGACCGAGGATCTCGACGCGGTCAGCCAGGCTGTCGTGCGCCGGGTCCTCGCCGAGCTAGCCGCCTACGCGGCGGTCGTGGTCGCCACCCACGATCCGGTCCTGCTGGCCCTCGCCGGCCGTGAAGTGGGTGTCGTCGCCGGCCGCATTAGCTCCGACGTCACCAAACCGACCGGCCCGCCTCATCGCCCCAAAGACGCGATCCTGGTCGAGCCTATCGCCGGCAAAACCTCAGATGACCGACCAGTCGTTGTCGGAGCTGTCGAAGTCGAGGCGCCAGAGGGGCCATGTCAACAGAAGCCGACCGGACGGCGACTGCGGCTACGCGCCGCGCTGTCCGCCGCCACGGGGGCCCGGCGGTCGCTGCTGCACGCCTGCGTGTTCGGGATCCTCGGGGGTCTCTCCGGCTTGGCGCTCACAGCAACGTCGGTATGGCTCATCTGCCGCGCCGCGCAGCACCCCAACGTCCAAGCTCTCGCGGTCGCCGTCGTCGGGGTGCGAACCTTCGCCCTGGCCAGAGCCTTACTGCGCTACGCGGAACGCCTCGCGGCCCACGACGGCGCCCTACGCCTCCTGGCCGAGGTGCGGGCCCGGACCTTCGCCGCCCTCGAGCCGCTCGCTCCTGCCGGCCTCGCCCAGTTCCGCCGCGGGGACCTGCTGCGCCGTTTCACGACTGACGTCGACGGCGCCCAGGAGGCCCTGATCCGGGCCGTGGTCCCTATCGCGGGTGCGCTTTCCACCGCGGTGGCGGCCACCGTCCTCGTTGGCTTGGTCGCCCCCGCCGCCGCGATCGCGCTCGGGGCGGGGCTGTTCGTCGCCGCCGTCATCATCCCGGGGTTGACCGCCCGGACCGGCCGGGTCGCTCTCATCTCCGACGCGGTCCGCCGCGACTCAATGGTCAGCGGACTACTCGACGGTCTCGCCGAACTCGACGCCTACGGCGCCACCGAAGGACGCCTCGAGCAGATCGCTGCGGCCGACAGACAGGCGATCCGCAACGTAGCCCCGGCTCGGACCGGCGCGGCGTTGGGAGTGACCGCCGGGGGCCTCGTTGCGGCGGCGACCACGGCAGTCGTAGTCGGCGCCAATGTGCACACAATCGCGGCCGGCCACGCCACCGGTATCCTGCTCGGTCTGGTCGCCGTGGCCGCGCTGGTCGCTTTCGATGCGGTCAGCACTCTGCCCGGAGCGTACGCGGCGCTCGGACGTTGCTGGGCCGGGATCCGCCGCGTCGATGCCGTACTCGCCACTCCGATACCCGTACCCGAACCGCTACAAGGGGCAGTCCCGCCATTGGACATCACCGCAGTCGGCGCTACGGGGGTGACGATACGGCCTGCGCCAGGCGCGGCGGCAATCCTTGTCGGCGCCGACTTCGAAGTGCGGCGCGGTCAACGGGTCGCGCTGACCGGCCCGAGCGGTTGCGGAAAAAGCACCTTGTTGGGAGCGGTGTTGCGACTCGTGCCCACCGAAACGCATCCGATCACCTTGGCTCGAGGAGCTGACCGACCGATTCCGGTGATGGACTTGCCGGCCGAGGCGATGCCACCACTGGTGGCAGGGTCGCTGCAGGGAGACCACGTGTTCGCGACGACACTGCGCGACAACTTGCGAGTCGTGGCTCCGACGATCACCGATACAGAACTCGACGAGCTCGCCGCCTCCGTCGGCCTGGACGACTGGGTGGCATCACTACCGCAGCGCTGGTCAACGCAGGTTGGCCCCGACGGTGCCAGCCTGTCGGGGGGTCAACGCCAACGGCTGCTACTAGCCCGGGCGCTGCTGGCGGGGCCGCAAGTCCTGGTCCTCGACGAGCCAACCGCGCACCTCGACGAGGCGACCGAGGCGGCGGTCATGGCCGACCTGATCCGCGGCACGGCACGCAGCACAGTGCTCATGTCGACGCACCACTCCGCGTTGCTGGCTTCGTTCGACCAAGTCCTGCGCATCGAGGACCGGCAAATCGCCCCTGTCGCGATCGCCGACGAGACTCCGGGAAATGAAAGTCTCCTCTCCGCCGCGAGCATCACCTGAGAGCCTGACGATCAGACCGGCTTTAGTGTCTTCGGAACCTTGATCTGATAGAGCTCGGCGGCGTTCTCCTGAAGGATCCTGCGGATGATGTGCGCGGAGTGTCCACTCAGAACCCGCTCGAAGTGCTCACGCGGACCCGGATACAGACAGGTGGGATGCGGGATGTCGGTCTCGACCAGCACGTTGTTGATCCCGATCTCCTCGATGAGCTTCATCGGAGCGGTCTTCTCGAACCAGAACATGACGTAGAGGTGATCCCGGAAGTACTCGCTGGGACGCCGCTTCGCGAACGCGAGCTCGGCCTCATTGGTCACCATCTCGTCGAATTGGAAGTCCAGGGACTCGAGGAGGAACGGCACCCACCCGATACCGCTCTCCGCCGACACCACTTTGAGCTTGGGATACCGGTCGAAGAGGTTACTCATGCACAGGTTGACGACGATCCGCACGTTGCTCATAAACATCTGCGACGAACCCGCGGCTAAGCGGCGCTGGGTGCCGAATATGCTCCACGCCGCCGGCACGGGTGAGCCGTTGGGGCCGCCTGGCGGCGGACCCGACCCACGGAGGGCTTCGAGCTCCTCGCGGCGGGCGCCGGCTCCGATGTGGAAGTTCGCCACCGAACCTGACTCGTTGAACAGATCCCACATGGGGTCGAAATACGGTTCGATCAACTCGGGCAGACCAATCATCTCTGGCTTGTCCGAGAGCGTGAAGCCGGTGATCCCCTTGTCGAGAAGGCGGTTGATCTCCTTGACGGTAAGATCCATGTCCCAGATCGGCAGGAGCGCCTGGGGGAAGAGTCGGCCACCGGACTCGGCCTGCACGTCAACGAGGAAGTCGTTGTAGGTTTGCAGCACCGCAGTCCGCTGATCGTGGTCCTTGATGGCGAACACGTGGTTCGAGGCGAAGCCGATGCCGTTGGGATAAAGGATCTGCGCCCAGATACCGATCTTGTCGAGCAGCTCGAGGCGCTCCCTCACCGAATAAGCGGCCGGGTCTACAGTCTCGAACGGCTGGGTGACGTGAGAACCGAGCACCTTGTTGTTGCCGATCTGAATCGTGTTGCCGCCAATGCTGGCCCACGATTCGTCCCCCAGGAACCAGGCCGTCCGGCCATCGATGGTCTTTTGGACCGGCATGCGGTCCACCATGGACGCGGGCGCCCGAGAGGTCCACAGATCTGGCGGCTCGGTGAAGTGAGAGTCGCAGTCGATGATCTGGATGTCCTCGAAGACTTCACTGGCTTCTGTCAACGTCACGGCAGCTCCTCGCTCGGTCCTTTCATTTTATGCGTATGATTATGATTGTCAAGGGGAACGGAACATCCTCATCGGCTCAGACCGAGGAGCCGCTCCCCGATCAGGTTGTGCTGGATCTGGTCGGAGCCGCCATAGATCGAGGCCGCGACCGAGTAGAGGAAGTCACCGACTGCGGGCGGAGCCGCGCCGAGCCAGGCCACGCCGGCGAGAGCGTGGACTCGGTGGGCCAGCGCCATCACTTGCTGCTCCGCCCGGGTGAGCAGCACCTTGGTGATCGCTGCCTCCGGCCCCGGATAGCGGCCCTGTGAGAGCTCCTCGACGACTGCGTCAATGCGCAGGTCGAGCAGCCGAACGGCCGTGACCGCTCGGACGAGCTCTTCGCGCTCCAGCGGACCGAGCCGAGTCTGGCTGGCATGCCCCAGGACCCTGTCGAGCACGGCACGGACGACGGCAGCCCGGCGGACAGCGTAAGGACCGCGCTCGCTGCCAAGGATGTGGAGGGTCACTTCCCAGCCTTTGTTGACCTCGCCGATGACCGCCTCGGCTGGGACGAACACGTCATCCAGGAACACCTCGGCGAACTCGGCTCTACCGGTCATGGCCCGCAACGGTCGGGCCTGCACGCCCTCGGACCGCATGTCGATGACGAACGCCGTGATACCCCGGTGGCGGTCGGCGGTCGTGCCGGTGCGAACCAGCGCCAACCCCCATCGAGCCAGGTGACCCCACGTCGACCATATCTTGGTGCCGTTGATGCGCCATCCATCGCCGTCGCGGTGGCCGGTCGTGCGCAAGGCCGCCAGATCGGACCCAGCGTCCGGCTCGCTGAACATCTGGCACCACAGCTCGTCGGCAGCCGCCATCGCCGGCAGCCATCGAGCCAGGTCGGCTTTGTCGGCAAAACGCAACATCGCTGGAGCCAGCACCTCGATGCCCACGAAGTTCGCCAACTCGGGAGCACCGAGCTCTCCGAGCCGCTTTGCCACCACGGCGGCTGCGCCGGCATCAAGGTCTCGCCCGCCGTAGTGGGCCGGCCAGGAAACGACGGCCAGTCCGGCATCGTTGAGCTGACGTTGGAACTCGACCAGCTCAGCCATGTGCCCGTCAACTGACTCAGAGTCGCTCGGAACAACGGCGCCGGCCATGAAGTCGTCGACCTCGCCGACGAGCGGCCCATACGAGGACGCCGTACCGGCGACGACCGAGGTCATACGATGTGCTCACCCGCCAACTGGGCGAACTCTTCGACGCTGAGACCCAACTTGTCCTTGAACACCGTCTCGTTGTCAGCCCCGAGCGATGGACCGGTCCGCCACACCGTTCCCGGGTGATTGAGAAGCTTCGGTACTACCGCCTGCATTCGAACCGAGCCGAGGTCTTCATCGGCCACGGCGATGATGTCCTCCCTCTCTCGGTAGGTCTGGTCGGCCATGATGTCCTCGATGGAATAGATGCGAGAGGCGACCACGCCGGCTTCATGCATCGCTTTGAGACACGAATCGGTGTCGGATGCACCGACCCACTCCCGCAGCAAGTCGTCGAGACGCCCGGTACGGAGCTTCTGGTCCTCGACCTTCAGGTACGGCTCGGGCGGTTCGCCCAACAGAGCAGCGATCTGCTGTACCGAGCGCGGCGTGCCCGACGTTACAGTCACCCATTCCTTGGTCGCGGTCATGTAGGTGTTGACCACAGCTCCGGGCGCCACCGCCAACTGATTACCAGCGCGCTGCGGGACGATACCGAGCTGGTCGTAGATGATCACCTGCCATTCGATCAACCGGAACAGGCTCTCGAACAACGCCAGATCGATATGTTCGCCCTCGAAGTCCTCGTCGTGACGACGGTTTAGGGCTGCCGCAACGCCGAATGCGCCCATCAGCGCGGTAACCGTGTCCGCATGGGAGAAGCCGGTGTGGACCGGAGGACCATCCGGAAAACCGGTGATGTGCACCACGCCGCTGCGAGCCTCCCCGACCTTCCCGAAGCCGGGGTCGTCCCGTGCGCTGGACGTCAACCCATTACCTGTCACCTGGAGCATGATCAGCTTGGGATTGACGACGTGCAGGGAGTCCCAGTCGAGACCCCACCGCTCGAGGGTCGAGACCCGCATGTTGGTGATGCAGACATCGGCCCACTCAACGAGCCGGCGAGCCAGCTGCTGGCCTGAGGGCTTCCGTAGATCGAGGGTGACCGAGCTCTTGTTGCGCGCGCTCACCTTCCACCAAAGGCCGTGGCCATCCTTCATCGGCCCCATCGTCCGTCCAGGATCGCCTGCATACGGATCCTCTACGTGCACGACATCCGCCCCCATATCAGCGAGCAACGTTCCTGCCAACGGACCCGCGATCACGTGCGCGAACTCGACGACCTTGACGCCATCAAGGATCGGTCGGCCGGCACCATTGGCTTCAGCGTCCATCTCGACTCCTATCGAACTATGCCGAATGGCCTACGGGGGTGCCGAGGAACGCCTCCACCACCTCCGGTCGCCCCAACATCTCCTTTGGGGTGCCGACGCCGATGGCCCGTCCGTAGTTGACCACGAGAACGCGGTCGCAGTGTCGGGTGACGAAATCGACGTCATGGTCGATCACCACGATGGTGACGCCCGTGGCGGCAACGGTGCGAATGGTATGGGAGACAGCATCGCGCTCGCTGGTGGTCGTACCAGAGGTCGGTTCGTCCATCAACATGATCTTGGGTTCGGCTGCGACGGCTCGCGCGATGTCCACCCGCTTCTGCACCCCGTACGGCAGGTCGGAGAGTCTCTCGGTCGCGAACTCGACGAGTCCCAAGCGGTCCAAAACGGCCATGGCCCTTTGACGCTCAGCCCGCTCGGCCCGCTCCGCGATCGGCCATAGCAGCAGCGACCCCAACACCGAACATCGAGCTTGCTGGGCCCGCCCGAGCATGACGTAGTCACGTACGGTGAACTCCCGGAAGTGTTCGGTGGATTGGAAGGTACGAGAGAGCCCGAGCGCGGTGATTCGATGCGGCTGATGGTGCTGTATCTGCTGGCCGTACAACAAGATTGAACCCTGGTCGAGCCGATAGATCCCGCTGATGCAGTTGAGTAGGGCGGTCTTTCCAGCGCCATTCGGTCCGATCACACCGAAGGTCGTGCCTGCTCCCACCTCGAAGCTGACACTGTCCACGGCAACGATGCCGCGAAATCGTAGGACGGCATCCTCGACGACGAGCGCCTCTTCGCCGGAATTCATGGCCCGGTCGTCGCACTCATCGGCAGCAGAAGATCATGCTTGCCGATCTCAGAGGGGAGTCCCTCGGCGACGACCTTGCCTCCCTCGAGAACGTATACCCAGTCGGCCAGATCAAGGGCGGCCGCCGCGTTCTGCTCCACGATCAGAAACGTCATACCGTGCTCCTCTCTGAGCTGACGGATCACCTCGGCGACGCGGCGGATCATGACGGGCGCCAGCCCGAGAGAGAACTCGTCGACCAGCAACAGGCGCGGTTTGAGCTGCCAAGCCATGGCCAGCGCGAGCAGTTGTCGCTCCCCACCACTCAGGAGGCCGGCCGACTGATGCGACCGTGAACGCAGTCCGGCGAAGAATTCTTCGTTCTCGACGCTCTCCCCACCCCGCGGCCGAGCGATCCTTAGGTGCTCGGCAACGGTGAGGTTTGGGAAAATCTTGTCTCGTTCCGCCACCAGCACGGCGAGCTCCGATGCCTTGACGGGCGGGAGGCCAAGGACCTCTCTGCCATCGATGGTAATGCGTCCCTTCAGCCGCACCTGTTCCGAGGTCATGAAGCCGCTGATGGCGCGTAGTGTGCTCGTCTTGCCGGCTCCGTTCCGCCCGAGAAGGGCCACGATGGAGTTCTCATCGACCCGCAGGCTGACTCCATCGACGGCCCGGGCCCCTGTCCGGTAGGTCACCGTCAGGTTCTCGACAGACAATACGGAGGGATGCGCGGGCCGATGTCCGTTTACAGCCGGCCGCGCGACCAGCGGAGTATCGGCCGGCGGCGCGCCCACGGGATTATCCGCTACCTCGACACCAACTTGCGGCAGCGGGGCGAATCGCCGCAGGATCCCGGCGGCGAGGCGACGCAGCCCAGGAACGATTCCGTCAGGCTGATACAGAAGGAAGAGCAAGACCAGGATCCCGTACAGCCCATTATTGAGATAGAAGACATTGGTGTGCAGCCAGTTGCCTATGCCGCTACTCGGTAATTCATTGGTGAGCGTGGTCAGCAAATGCGGCAAGATGGTGACGACGACTGCGCCGACGATTGCGCCCGCGATTGACCCGGTCCCGCCGATGATGATCATCACGATAAAGCTGATGGCGAAGTCGAGGGAGAAGCCCTCCGACGATACGATCTCCGTGTAGTAAGCGAACAGTGACCCTGATACCGCAATTAGGGCGGAACTGCCGACGAAGGCACTCAGCTTCCAGCGAGTGACGTTGACGCCCACCGCGGAAGCGGCCAACTCGCTCTCTCGAATGGAGTGCCACATCCGCCCTGGCGCGTGTCTGAGCACATTGCGCACCAGCAAGATGGACAGGCCCAGGAAGCCGAAGAGGATGAAGACGAAGCCTCGGCCGTACGTGAACTCGTGTCCAGCTATCGACAACGCCGCGACTGGAATTCCCGAGACGTCGCCCGTGTGCGACTCGTACTGGCTGCCGGCGAAGACCACGATGTACTGGAGAGCGAGCGTCCCGAGCGCCAGGTAGATGCCACGCAGCCGCAAGGCCGGAATCCCGATGAGCAAGCCGACGACGGCACCGAACAGTCCGCTGATCACCAACGGAATCGGGAACGCACCCCATCCGGCCTTCGGTGCCAGAATGGCAGTGGTGTAGGCGCCCACAGCCATGATGGCTCCGTTCCCGATGGAGACGAGGCCGGCCCGACCCATGAGCCACGTAAGCCCGATCGCGCTCATGGCATAGATGACAGCCGTACCCGTGATGAGCAGCACGAAGGCGTTTTCGTGGCCGACGAACAACAGCACCGCCGCCGCAGCCAGCACCCAGGGTGCCAGCGCCCACGCCCATCGGTACCCCCCGTTGCCGAGAAGCACGCTGTGGCGGGTCACGACGCGCTGCCGCAGCAGTCCAGCCGAGCCTACCGAGAGTCCGTGATCCGGAGCCCGGCTGACGCTGATACTCCTAGGCGACTTCACAGTCGAACGATCTCCCTGCTCCCGAAGATCCCGCGCGGGCGCACGAGGAGAACGACGAGGAGCACGGCGTAGGGAACAACGTCGGACCAAAGCCCTCCGACATAGAAGGTGGTCGCGTTCTGGACCAGTGCCAGGACGAAACCACCCACCAGGGCGCCCCGGATGGAGTCGACGCCTCCGAGGAAGAGGGCCGGAAACGCCAGCAGCCCGAGTGCCGGGATACCTGCGGGGTCAAGTGCCACTCGCAATGAGTACATAGCGCCAGCTGCGCCGGCGCATAGCGCGGCAATCCCCCAGGCGATGGCCGAGATGGCATGCACGCTGATCCGGATCTGGCCCGCCAGCAGCGGTCCATCGGCGACGGCGCGCATCTCGATTCCCAGCCGAGTGCGCTGGAGCAACCGCTCCAGCAGCACGATCACTATCGCCGCCAAGCCGATCGAGAACACGTCAAGCGGGGCGACCGATAGGTTCCCGATAGAGAAGAGCGGCTTGAGGCTCAGGACCTCTGGGAGGCTGCGGATATCCGGGCCCCAGATGATGGTGGCGATCGTGACGATCACAATGTTGAGCCCGAGCGTGGCAATGACGAGAACGAAGAGATCCGCTCCGACCAGCCGACGAAAGAACACAAGATAGGTCAGGGCACCAATGATTCCCAGCACGACCATCGAGATAGGCAGAGCCAGGTACCAGGCCAAATGCCAGTCCACCAGCAGGGTGTAGAAGACGTCGCCACCGAGCAGCATGAAGGCTCCTTGCGCGAAGTTGATCACGCGAGTCGACCGATACAGGATGACGAATCCGATGCCGACAAGTGCATACAAGCTGCCAAGGTCGAGCATGCCAATGATGATGCTCGCCAGCTCCTTGCTCATGGCCGTCGCAACTCCACCGAACCCGGCCAGGTCAGCGGGGACACGAGGGGGGTGGGACCCTCAGATGGGGTCTCACCCCCTGCGGCCTGCGTTGTTGCGGCTCGAGGCCGATGTGACACTACGAACCGCCGGTGAGTCCGCTGGCGGCGGTCGTGACCGCCTGAGTAGACGAGTCCCAGTTGTAGAAGGCGAAGTCGTCCAGGGTCTCGTGATCGGTCGGGGTGAAGACGATCGGTCCAGTGGTCACACCGTTCGTGTTGACGTTGAGAGTGTCCATCGCCTTCTGCATAGCCGAGCCCGAGCACGGAAAACCGCAGGTCTTGAGCGCGGAAGCCACTTCGATCCCTTGGACGTAGCCGACGTTGACGAATGGTGCGGTTGGATTCGCACCCGCCGCCTGGGTGGCGGCTTGGTAGGTTGCCAATCCTGACCCAGAGCCTTGGCCGGTGAGCGTCACGCTCGATATGACGTAGTAGTCCGGGTCCTTGAGCGGCACTAACGAACCTTGGAGCGAGGCGCCGTCGTAATCGAGGAACGGGGCGGTCACGTTTTGGGCCTGGAGACTCCTCATGAAGGAGACGGCGAGCGGGTCGTATAAAGAACCCATGATGATATCCGGCTTCCCGGCGATGACCTGAGCGGTCTGGGCGCTGATGTCGGTCTCCGTCAAGGGCACATTCTCATTGGCAACCAGCTGCCAACCGTTGGATTTCACGAGTGCCTCAAGGGCTGTCTGTAGCCCCGAACTGGCAGCTGAGCCGTAGATCATGATGGCGACCTTCGGCGTCGCCGTCTTCAAAAGTGTCTTGGCGAACGTGACCATCGGGAGCGCCTCGCTCGTCTGCGAGTTGCGAGCCGAGTAGACATAAGGCTCGACCGGATCGAGCAGATTCGATCCTATGGCGCTGCAGAGGATGGGAACCTTCTGCGCCGTCGCGATGGTGGCCGCCGCACCACACAGGTTGCTGACGAGCCAGCCAACCGTTATCGACACGTGGCTCTCGGCGATGAGCTGGGTCTCGTTGGCAGTAGCGGTGCTGATGTCGGCGGCGTCGTCGAGGACAGTAACTTTGATCTGGTGTCCGTTTTCGCCACCATGAGCGTTGACGTAGTCGATGTAGGCCATGAAACCGTCTCGCTGTCCCACCCCATTGGCCGCATAGGGCCCGGAAAGAGAGGAGTCGAATCCCACCTCGTAGGGCTGGCTGGAGTTGCTCGACGTCGGGCTCGAACTACTCTTGCTGCTCCCACACGCGGCGGCTACAAGAGCCAGCGACATGCCGACCCCTGCCATGATGAGTGTGCGGTGTTTCATTTCGATCTCCTCTATCGATTGTTGGTGTCGCTGTGACTCGATGGCCGTGTTTGGTGCAGAGCTCGGGGATGAGCGACCTGCAACCGGACCTAGCGATCACCAGCTGGAAAATGAACTCCCGTGCAGCCGCGTACTCGGTCCAGTGGCTCGCCAATAGAGGGCGACACACCTGGTACCGAAGTCAGCGAAGCACAGAAGGCACAGCCCTGGAAGGTCCTCCAAAGTTTCTCGGGCTGCGTTCCCCCCTTCATATTCATTATCATGATACATACAGATGGCTCAGTCAAGCCCCGTTTGACCCGGGTGGTCGACTCGTAGCCGGATCGGCTCTAACTCACCTGGTAGGCGTAGGTGAGGAGGTCGTCACCAACCACGATCGCAACTGTTCGCAGCATCATCCCGATCTCGAGCTCCGGCCCGCCTGGGTCCATCAGGCCGAGAATGCAGACTTCATCGGCGAAGCGAGCAACACCAATTCCATAGGGGACCTCGACACGAGAACCCGGCGGCGGATAGAGAACCGCGGTGAAGCCCACCAGGGTCGCCTCCTCCGGGAGCTCAACCTCCGCGGTCGCTGATCCGCAGGCCGGACAAGCGACCAGGCCCGGAAACTCGGTACGGCCGCATTCGCGGCAGCGCGACGCCCGAAGGCGGACAGGATCACCCGCCTTCACCTTCTCGTCGAAGAGCCCGGGCCGGGCCATCACCGCAGGCACGTCACCGCCAGTCCACGATCTCGTCGAGCAGCCCGGGCAGCCGCTCCTCACATCGTTCGACCATTTCGTCCATGTGCCGCCGCATCAGCCTTTCGGCTCCCTTGGCGTCACCTCGCTCGATAGCTTTGACAATCGCATCGTGCTCGAGGTGGATCCGGGGACGCTCGTCCTGCGGCCAGAGAGAGGACGTGACCCGCTCGTAGAAGACGTCACGGATGGCACTGCTCATCAGATCGAGGACCCGGTTGCCAGAGGCGCCGGCCATGAGGCCGTGGAAGTGGGTGCCGACGCTGGCATGGCGGTCGGCGCCTTTCTCTCTCTTGCCGTGCTCGACGTTATCCCGCAAGTCCGCGAGGGTCTTGGGCTCCTGACGTTCTGCGGCCAGCCGGGCCATGATGGGTTCCAGCACCCCTCGGGCTTCGACAAGCTCACGAAACGTCGCGCCACCGAGCTGGAAGAAGAGCGTCGCAATCCGGCCGAAGTTGCCGCTTGTCGGAGTGGAGACCACCGGGCCGCCGCCCGGACCGGGTTTGATGGTGATGAGGCCGTGCACTTCCAGGATGCGCAAAGCCTCCCGAAGAGAGGCCCGCCCGACTTGAAATCGGGCCAACATGACCGCCTCGGACGGCAGGGTGGCGCCGGGTTCGAGCCCCCTGGACACGATGTCATGGACGATCGCCCGGGCCACGACTTCGGAGACTTTGTCAGCTCTGCGGGCCATAGCCGGACGAGAGTCGACCACAACAGGGTCCGCGTCGGCAATGTCAGCCATCGTGTCCGACCTCCTCAGCTCCCTCGCCGAAATTGTCCATCATGACACCAGGATGGCATCCACGGACCAGCCAGTCGTTGATCGTCATCGCGTCAACAACACGACGCTGGCTACATGTCCAGCGCCCATAACGTGACCAACCCCGACGGACGCGTCCTCGACTTGGCGCGGTCCGCAGCGACGGCGGAGCTGCTGCACCAGTTCGTGCACCTGACCCAGACCGGAAGCCCCTAACGGCTCACCCTTCGAAAGCAGACCACCAGACGGATTCACCGGAAGGGCGCCTCCCAGAGCGGTGGCTCCGCTTCGCAGAAGACCGGCCTCGGCCCCCTCGGGGCACAATCCGAGGTCGCGGTAGGCCAGCAACTCGGATGCCGAGTCGGTGTCTTGGCACTCGACGACATCCGCCTCGGCGGCCGAGATACCGGCCTCCTCGAATGCCAGGGCTGCGGCGTGGGCGCTCAGACTGGTCCGATTGGGACGGTACGAAACGGCTGGCACGAACCAGTCGTCTGGCTCTCGGGAAACGAGCGAGACGGCCCGGAGGGCTATCCCATCTGTGTTCGATCGCCGAGTCACCTCGTCGCGGTGCATGAGGACGGCAGCCGCCGCCCCCTCGTTGGGCGAGCACAGCATCAGGAGCCGTAATGGTGGGCACACCATCTTCGAGTCGAGCACTTGATCACGAGTCACTTCCGCTCGGTACATGGCGTTCGGGTTGTGTACCGCGTGGCCGTGATTCTTAACGCTTACATCGGCCAGATCCTCGACCGTGGCGTCCGTCTGGTGAATGAGCTCTTGGGCCTGTAGAGCAAAATACACCGGGTTGACACCCAGTCCGGTGGCGATCTGCCAGTCCTCGAATCCGGAACTGGCAATGAACCCCCGCGGCGCTTTCTCGACCCCGAGACACAACACCACGCGGGCTGCACCGCTCTCGATCAGGCGAGATCCCAGGTAGAGCGCTGACCCGCTGGAACCGCAGGCGCTCTCGACGTTGACGATGGGTCTCCCACTACGACCGACCCGATCCATGACGTTCTGGCCTTTGGCCATCTCCGCCCCGACATTGGCCACCAACGTCATATCGAGGTCGTCGCTCGTAATCCCTGCGTCTGCCAACGCCTCGCTGGCTGCAACTGCGCCGAGGTCGCGGTAGCCCGCAGGGAATCGTCCGAAGGGGTGAATCCCCACCCCGGCGACGACCACGTTCTGCATCAACCTACCTTTCGCTTGACCTCGCACCCCAGCATCGGTTCCAATACAAGCATACTATTCGCATGAATACGAGGAGCTTCTCATGAGTGTGGACGGAACCGAACGGAGACGACGGGCCCAAGGAGCCAAGGCTGACGGACTGCAAGCCGCGCTCGGTGCCCTTGACCCCGAGCTAGCCAAGTGGGCAGACGGATTCATCTTCGGCGAGGTCTGGGGCCGGGACGGGATCTCCCACGACGAGCGGATGCTGGTGGCGATCACGGCGTTGGCCGCGGGCAAAAATCCCGACCAATTGCGGAACTATCTGCATGGTGCGGTCCAAGCGGGCATCCCTCCTCAGAAGATCCACGAGGCGCTAACGATGCTTGTCGTCTATTGCGGCTTTCCGACGGCCTTGCAGGCGTTGGTCGTGTGGGGCAAGGTGGTAGACGCGGAGCGGCGGAGGGGCACAGACATCGACCTTGGTCTGGCGCTCGCCGCGGAGTCCTAGCCCGTGAATTGGGAGGTCCCCTATCGGCTGTGAAGAACGGGCGTCGTGCCCCATGGCGTCACCGGTTGATCCGATCGAGTGAACTCCTCCGGTAGATCGTCCACCATGTCGAGCACGGCGTTGATACGGCCAAATCCTACGAACGCTCCGATCTGAACGCAGAGCTCCACCAACTGGGCATCGGTGAAATGCAGCCGCAATTGTTGGAACGTGGCATCGGTGACCGATAGATGGTCCGACGCCATCAGATCGGCGAACGCCAGCGCCGCCCGCTCCGCCTCGGTCAGGTCAACCGCTTCTTCAGGCTGGGCCAGCGAGCAGACCAGACCCTCATTGAAGCCGTCGTTGCTGCCATCATGATGTCGCACCGACATGCAGCTCCGACACTGATTGTGAAAGGCAATACGTAGACGTACCAACTCGACCAGCCGGGATGGAAGCAACGTACTCCGGCGAAGCTCGCGCATAAAGTTCGTGTACAGCAGTGCTACCCGCGGTGAGTGCGCCCACACTTGCTCTTGAATTCGGGCGTTAGGCCCGAACAAGGGCAAATATTCAGCCCGTCGAGCCGGCGGGATGCGAGACATGGGACCTCGTTCTCCTCAATCAACTAGGCCCCTCCGGCTCAACCATCGGTCCGGCGGGGATCGTCGACGATCACTTCGATGTCACTTGCCGTCCGGCGCCGAACGCTGTCACCGATGATGTCTGCCAAGGCATCCGGTGGCAACACACAATCGATGCACTCGACCGCGTCGAGGTCGAGACGGAGATGCAGCCGGCCGGCGCCCGTATCGCCCTCGATCAGTTCGAGTCGAGCCCCGTCGCCATTGACAAGAACCTGGAGCTCCTCGACTGCTTCGGCCAGCCCCATCGCCTCGACGGTCATCAACTGACCGCCTTGGTAACCGCAAGATGGTTGGACATGCCTGGGAACATGCAGCCGTGGAGACTGCCGAGGCCACCGCAAACGAAGATGTTGAGGTCATCGGGAGAATCCATCAGGTAGACCCGACCGTTGGGCTTGATGCGACCACGCGCCTCGATGCCGGGGTGCAGTGTCGCCGGGAACTCGTCGATACGGAGACTCGCCGCCTCCCACACGATCTGACGCACGTCGTCAAACGATGGGATGTCCCGCGCGATGACCTCATTGGCCCAAATCGGATTGACGGCTATCAGCTGATCGGCGAACTGCGACGCCTGACAGAAGTTGTTGTTGCCCATGAATCCGAGCGAACGGCCCATGACCTGCAATAGCTCCTCACCGGTCTCCGCCACCGAATCCAGCACGTTCGCAGTGCCCAGGACCCCGAATACCGAGACGGCATCACCGCTCACACCGCGACGCTCGGATAGGGGAACCCACGGCGACCGCTCTTCCCATTCGCCGACCACGATGCCGGTCACCCGGCCGGGTTGTCCGAACACCGACTCGCTGGTCTGACCCGACACCTGACCGGCCACGTTGCGAATCACCAGGCGAATGGCACGGCCGATCGCGGGCGCCGGTCCTGCCCAGCCGCCGACCGCGCTGTACCGGTACGGGATGTCGATGCGATCCCGGATGGCCCCATTGACGACAACGGCCTGAGTCACTGACGCCGTGGTCGCGTTGACGCCCGCCAGGTCAAACGCGGGTTCGGCTATGGCCGAGATGACGGTGCAGATCAGTGGCATCGCCTCAGCCGGGGCACCGGCTATGACAGAGTTGATCGCCACCAACTCGACGGTGCAATCGGCCCGCAGCGGAGCCAGCTTTCCGATGACGTGGTCGCCGGACAGGCCGCTCGCGGCCACGAACTCGACAACTCGATCCTCGGTCGGTGCCACGCAGGGCAGACCGTCGCCCCACCCGTGTTCCATGGCAAAGCGGGTAAACGCCAGGGTGTCGACGTCGGTATCAAAACGATCGGCACTAAGCGTCGAGGCCATGTCAACGCACCGTCTCGAGGGCGGCGAGCAGCCCATCGAAATGTTCGCGGGCGACCTGGCGGACGTCGTCCTCGAGCCGGCCTTCGAGGGGATACGGAAGGAGATGTATCCGGATGTCGTCGAAGCCCTCCTTGTCGGCGAGGGTTCGGGCCAGGCGTTCGAAATGCTCAGTGGACACGAACACAGTCGGGATGTCGTGCTTCAGCGCCGCGAGCCCGTCGTGAACCGCCCACAACGTGCACGACCCGCAATTGCACAACCCGGTGATGGCGACGTCGATGCTGTCCAGAAACGCCGCGAACTCACCGCTTCCGTCGACAGCTTGCTTGTCCCCCTTGCCAACCGGCGCACGCCACATCACCGGGGTGGCGCCCTCAGCCCGCAACGCGTCGGCCCACTCGTCGGTCACCCAATCCCACGAACGCCAGAACTGGTCTCGGCGTAATCCGACCTTCTTCCCCTTCAGGCTTCCCGCCACGGCTCCGGCCCCGCGGCGTTGAACAGTGACTGGTGGACGAGGTGACAACACGACCGTCATGGAGCGCTCCCTTTTTGTATTCTAGGATTATAAGTCGCATAGATTCGTTGTCAAGGGACTCCGACGATCACGGGATAGGAGGCGACCCTGAATGCCACTGGCCAAAGCAACGAGCGTCGCAGGCGGCGACCACCTGCTGGCGGGCGACATCGGACGCCTGGTCGAGATCGCTGGCATCGCCGAGGACGCCGCACTCGACGCCTTCGTGCTTCCTGAGCACGTGTTGATGGGAGCAGCCACCGGCGCGTATCCATATGGGCCATTCGAGCTTCCATCGACGACGGAGTGGCCGGACCCATTCGTCCTACTCGCGGCCGTGGCGGCATCGACAACGAAGATCCGGATCGCCACTGGCATCGTCATCGCGCCATTGCGCCCTGCGCCGGTCTTCGCCAAGTCGGTAGCGACCCTGGATGCGTTGTCTCATGGTCGCCTCGAC
>Ga0302325_10002557_pt1 | contig 44011 bp, 30 predicted proteins | sample Palsa_T0_2_FD_201948 | JGI IMG/M metagenome (GOLD analysis project Ga0302325, IMG submission 201948) | Peat permafrost microbial communities from Stordalen Mire near Abisko, Sweden - Palsa_T0_2 | ecosystem: Environmental > Terrestrial > Soil > Palsa > Peat permafrost | place: Sweden: Abisko... | reverse complement strand
AGGTAAACCAGTCGCGCGCGGGGCGGATCGCGAGGGTCGAAATCTCGGCGATGTTGCGGCCGTCGATCTTGACCGCCAGCGCTTCCGGTTTCAGTCGCGCGCCTCCGCACGCCTCGCACGGAGTCTCGGACTGATAGCGGCCCAACTCCTCGCGCACCCAGCTCGAGTCGGTCTCGCGCCAACGTCGCTCCAGGTTTGGCAGAACGCCTTCGAAACTCTTGCTTACCTCGTACTTTCGGGCGTTGTCGTCGTAGACAAACCGGATCTTGGCGCCGTCGGAGCCTTGCAGGATCACATGCTTGGCCTCGTCCGCCAGCTTCCACCAAGGCTGGTCCATCGAGAAGCCATAGTGGCGCGCCAGGGCCTGAAGGGTCTGGGTGTAGAGCGGCGAGGGCCCCTTCGACCACGGCGAGATCGCGCCGCCGTGCAGGGTCTTATCCTTGTCCGGGACGATGAGGTCGGCGTCGAAAGAGAGCTTCATGCCCAGCCCATCGCAGACCGGACAGGCCCCCGCGGGATTGTTGAACGAGAAGAGTCTAGGTTCGATCTCGGCGATCGAGAATCCGGAGACGGGACAGGCGAATCTTTCGGAAAAGATCAGCCGTCGGGGCTCGCCTTCGCTCTCCTCAGCCCACTCGGCCACCGCGACGCCGTCCGCAAGACGAAGCGCCGTCTCGAGACTGTCGGCATAGCGGCTTTCCTGGCCGGCTCGAGTCACCAGCCGGTCGACGACCACGTCGATGTCGTGCTTGAACGTCTTCTCCAAATGAGGGGCGTCCTCGACGGGATAGTAACAACCGTCGATCTTCAGCCTCTGAAAGCCCGCCTTCTGCCAATCGGCGATTTCCTTGCGGTGTTCGCCCTTGCGGTCGCGCACCACGGGCGCGAGCAGGTAGATCCTCTCGCCGTCTGGAAGCTCGGCCAGTTTGTCCACCATCTGGCTGACGGTCTGGCTGACGATCGGAAGACCGGTTGCGGGCGAGTAGGGGACGCCGACCCTCGCCCAGAGCAGGCGCATGTAGTCATGGATTTCGGTCACCGTGCCGACCGTCGAGCGCGGGTTTCGGCTGGTGGTCTTCTGTTCGATGGAGATTGCCGGCGAGAGGCCCTCGATGAGGTCGACATCGGGCTTACCCATCAGTTCGAGGAACTGGCGTGCGTAGGCGGAAAGGCTTTCGACGTAGCGGCGCTGGCCCTCGGCATAGATGGTGTCGAAGGCGAGGCTGCTCTTGCCCGAACCCGAAAGGCCGGTCAGCACGACCAGTTCGTCCCGCGGAATGTCGACGCTGACATTCTTGAGGTTGTGCTCGCGCGCGCCGCGAACGCGAATGAAGCGGGAATGCTCTGGCATGAGGTGTCAATCTAATAGATGGAGTCGCCGTTACAGCAAGAACATATCAAGAACTCGCGCACCTCGCACCGCGAATGCCAACCCATGCCAAGGCGGCCGAGGAATCTGGGGCGCGCAATCTCTCCGGGCTCGGGCCGAAAGGGCGCGTTGCGGCGTGGTGGCGCGGCGCCGCCTGGTCGATTGCCCCTATGGTTCCTTTTGCTATAAGCGCGGCTCGAAGGCGGGGAGCGATGCTTCCGGGGGTCGTGTGAGGCGTCGATGCATGCGTCAGTAAAACTGAAGGGCGCCGAGTACCGCCCCTCCGACGACGAACCCTTCATGAACGAGCGCCAGCTCGAGTACTTTCGTCAAAAACTGCTCGACTGGAAGGACGATATCCTCCGCGAGGCCCGCGAAACGGTGACGCATCTTCAGCTAGAGACCGAGAATCATCCGGACCTCGCCGATCGGGCCTCGTGCGAGACCGATCGCGCCCTGGAGCTTCGGACCAGGGACCGACAGCGCAAGCTGATCGCCAAGATCGACGACGCACTTCGCCGCATCGAGGAGAGGGCCTACGGCTACTGCGAGGAGACTGGCGAGCCAATAGGTCTGGCTCGCCTCGAGGCGCGGCCGATCGCGACCCTCGGTCTGGAAGCGCAGGAACGGCATGAACGCCGGGAGCGCGTCCACCGCGACGACTGACCTCAGATCTAAAGTGTGCAGCCGCCATGATTTGCTCATGGCCTGGCGTCCGGAGCGTCGGTAGAAAGGCGCAGATGTCGTCACGCCTTGTTGTCGCCGCCCTGCAGGCCAACCCCACGGTGGGCGACATCGACGGCAACGAGGCGCTGGCGAGAGACCTGATCGGTCGCGCCGCGTCGGCGGGGGCCAACCTGGCGGTCTTTCCGGAGCTCTTCCTGATCGGCTATCCGCCCGAGGACCTCGTCCTCAAGCGGGCCGCCCTCGAGGCGTGTCGACGCTCCCTGGACAGATTGGCGCAGACGACCGCCTCCTACTGCGCTGCGCTGGTGACGCTGCCCTGGGCGGGCGACGACGGGAGGCCCCGAAACGCCGTGGCGCTGATCGCTGACGGCTCGATCCAGGGCATGGCTTTCAAGATGGACCTGCCCAACTACGGGGTGTTCGACGAGAAGCGCGTTTTCAACCCCGGTGAAGAACCGGGTCTCTTCGAGGTGGCCGGAACCAGGATCGGAGCGCCGATCTGCGAAGATATCTGGGGGCCTGGTCCATCCGCGAATCTGAAGGCTAGAGGCGCCGAACTCCTACTCGTTCCTAACGGTTCGCCGTTTCGCCGAACCGCCGACGACGAGCGTTTCAGAATTGCCCGGGCCCGCGTCGACCAGACCGGACTTCCGCTGGTCTACGTCAACCAGGTCGGCGGCCAGGACGAACTCGTATTCGACGGCGGCTCTTTCGCCCTCCAGGCGGATGGTGAACTCTGCATGTCGCTGCCGATGTTCGCCGAGGATCTTGCCTGCTCGACCTGGGAGAGGGTCGCCGGGTCCTGGCGCTGCGTCGAGGCCCCCCAGACCTCATGGCCGCGAGGCGCCGAGGAGGTCTATCGCGCGATGGTGCTGGGCCTGCGCGACTATGTGCTGAAGTCCGGATTCCAGGGCGTGCTCCTGGGTCTCTCCGGAGGAGTCGACTCGGCGCTCTGTCTGGTGGTCGCGCGGGACGCCCTTGGCCCGGAGAGAGTCCGCGCCTTCATGCTGCCTTCGATGTTCACCAGCACCGAGAGCCTGGAGGATGCCCGCCAATGCGCCGAGCGGGTCGGGGTGCGGCTCGATGAGATCGCCATCGCTCCGGCGGTCGGCGCGTTTGACGCCATGCTGGCCGACGCCTTCGCCGGGCGTGGGCCCGACATCACCGAGGAGAACCTTCAGGCGCGGATCCGCGGCGTCACTCTGATGGCCTTGTCGAACAAGCTTGGCCTGATGCTCATGACCACCGGAAACAAGTCGGAAATGGCGGTCGGCTACGCCACGCTCTACGGCGACATGTGCGGCGGCTACAACGTGCTGAAGGATCTCTACAAGGTGGACGTCTACGCCGCGTGCAGGTGGCGCAACGCCAACGCCGTCTTCGGCGGACCAGGTAACCCCATTCCGGAGCGGATCCTGACCAAACCACCGTCGGCGGAACTGAGGCCGGGCCAGACCGATCAGGATAGCCTTCCCCCCTATGAAGAACTGGACGCGATTCTTCAGGGCCTCGTCGAAGAAGAAGCCACGCTGGATGAGATCGTCGCGCGGGGTCACGATCCTCAAACGGTGGAGCGGGTGCAGGATCTTCTCTATCGCTCCGAGTACAAGCGTCGGCAGGCGCCCCCGGGTGTGAAGATCGGGACACGGGCCTTCGGGCGCGACCGACGCTACCCTATCGTGAACCGGTTCCGCGACCGGGTCGGCACCGCCGATTAGACACGTTCTCTGGGGGCCTCGTCGGCTTCCGCCAAGCCGCCGTCAGACCAGCCTCGATATGACCGGGATCGCTCGCAGAGGCGACCGGGGCATGGCGCGCAGCGCGGGTAGCACTTCGGTGATGGTCGTGACCGCACACCAACACTGGTCGAACTCCGCCGGCGCCATTTGGCTCTCGATGAAGACCTGAAAGAGAGCGAACAGAGGCCCCCAGAAGTTGCCGGGGTTGAAGAACACGATCGGCTTGACGTGAAGACCCAATCTTCGCCACGACAACAACTCAATGGCTTCCTCGAGTGTCCCGATGGCCCCGGGAAGGACTGCAAAGCCGTCCGCCTCGTTGAACATTCTGAGCTTCCGCTCGTGCATGGAGGCGACGACAATCGTGTCATCGTCGACAGACGCCCCTTCCGCCGCGACCAGGAAAGCCGGAATGACGCCCAGAACCCGGCCGCCGGCGACCCTGGCGGCCCGGGCGGTTTCGCCCATGAGCCCGGTCCCTCCGCCTCCGTACACGAGCCGCAGGCCTTCGCCGGCGATCGTCCGGCCTAGATCGGCGGCGGCGCGGCGCCATTCGATCGACGCGCCATCCGAGGATCCGCAAAAGACGCAGACCGTTTCTAGCCTGCCGGACGGGAATTTCACGCCAGCCATGAACCAGGCCAAAGAAAGAGCGCGCCTTTGCGCTTGCGCATGTGCGAACATTCTCCGCTGATGACCCCGGACAATCGACGCAAAGGGCAAACGATTCTAGCCAAGCAAGCGGCGAACGTCGTGCGCAGCCTCTGTTTCCTCGCATTCATTTCGGCCTGCCAGGCCCGCGAAAGCGCTCCGGGCGCACCTGCAGGGGCCGCGGGGGCCCCGGCGGCCGAGCGCGCCTACCACCCGCCCCCCAAGATCGTCTCCATGGCTCCCACCGCCGGGGCGATCGCCATCGACGGCGTGGCGGCGCCCGGCGCAAGGGTGCGCGTGGCCAGTCCCAGCGGCGCAGTCTTGTTCACGCAGGCCGATCGGAAGGGGAGGTGGCGCCTGATGATAGCGCGATCGACCAAGGTGAGGCTTTTCGGTGTTTCAATGACCGAAGCGGGGAGAACGATTCAGTCGGAGGGGTATCTCGTCATTCCACCGACCGGTCCGGCCGCGCAACTGCGCGCCGGTTCTGGCGCCGTGGTCTTCGCCCAACCCGCGCCGGGACTGCGGTTGCTTGCGGTGGACTATGACGGAAAGGGCGGCGCCGTGGTCTCCGGCGTCGCCCCTTCCGGGGCTGGCCTGACGCTGGAAGTGGACGGCGCCCCCCGAGCCACGACCAGGGCTGATACGCAGGGACGCTTCAGCATGGCTCTGGATGAGCCGCCTTTCGTCGGCGGCCACGACCTTGTCGTCGTCAGCGGAGCATCGCAGGCCGAGGTGACGGCGCCGACGTCGCAGACGCCCGCCCGTCCCGCGCCCTTCGAAGCTTCGCCCAGCGATGGCGGGTGGCGGATCGACTGGATGACGCCAGGCGGTGGTGCGCAGACGACGCTCGTGCTGGGCGAGTCGGGGAGATCGAAGTGAAATCCCTCGATCCCAACGGCGACCGGACGATCTTGGCTGCCTTCGCGTCTTCGGACGCGCCCAAATTCAACTTCTGGACTTCCATGGCGGATTTGATTCGCCTGGTCATGAGGTCGAAGGCGAGGGGCCTGAAGACAAGGCTCGGCGCTGCTCTCGGGCTCGTCCTCCTCGGGAAGTGGACCGGCGTCGTCGGACCGCTGCTCATCCAGAGCGCGATCGACCATCTCAATCGAGGCCGGGCTGGCGGCCAAGCCGTCTTCGTCGGCTTCGCTGGCCTGGTGCTTGGATGGGTGGCTCTGAGGTTCATCGCCAACACCGCCCCTTACGTCCGCGATGCGATATTCACACCGGTCTCCCAGATGGCTCTGGCGCAGTCGGCCATCGAGACCTTCGCCCACGCTCTTTCGCTGTCGCTGAACTTCCACCAGGGCAAGCAAACCGGCGGCCTGTCACGTTTGATCGACCGGGGCGCGCGTTCGACCGACTTCCTACTGCGCAGCGTGGTGTTCAATCTCGGTCCGACGGTACTCGAACTCCTGATGGCCGCCTTCATCCTCACTACGAGGTTCAACTGGCGTTTGGCGCTTGTCGCGGTAGCGACCATCGTCGTCTATGTCAGCTTTACGTTCTCGATCTCCAACTGGCGTATCAAACACAGACGCGCCCTGAACGAGGCTGATTCAGAAGCGGCGGGCTTCGCAGTCGACGCACTGATCAACTACGAGACCATCAAGACGTTCGGGTCGGAACGGCGAATTGTCTCTCAATACGAGGCGGCTCTCGGACAATACACTAGCGCGGCCGTGAAATCAAATACATCCTTGCAGATGTTGAACGCTATCCAGTCAGTTGTACTCAACCTTGGCTTGATCGTAGTCGTACTCCTCGCCGGCCTCGAGGTCCTGCATGGCAGGATAAGCATCGGGGGAGTCACCGCCTGCATCCTCATTCTCCAGACGGTCTACGCGCCGCTGTTCACCCTGGGGATGAACTACCGCGAGATCCGGCAGTCGTTCATCGACATGGAGCAGATGCTCGACCTGCTGGCGGTCAAACCGGACATCGTTGACGCGCCCAACGCCAGGCCGTTGCCTCCGGCCTCGGGCGCAGGCGCCGAACTCGTCTTCGATCACGTAGGCTACCGGCACGCGGCCCGGTCGGTTGGCTTGGATGACGTCAGCTTCGAGATATCGCCCGGCGCCACGACGGCGCTGGTCGGCCCTTCCGGGTCCGGAAAGACCACGATCGTCCGTCTGGCCCTGCGCTTGATCGATCCCCAGGCCGGTCGAATCTTCATCGATGGCGTCGACCTTCGGGAAGTGAAGGGGACCTCGCTGCGGCGCGCGGTTTCGCTTGTCCCTCAGGACGTGGCTCTGTTCAACGACACCTTGTACGCCAACATCGCCTTTGGCGATCCGGAGGCATCGGAGCGTGCGATCTGGCAGGCCGCCGAGGCCGCCGAGCTTTCGAAGTTCATCGCCGGCCTTCCGCAGAAGATGGAGACGCGCGTCGGCGAGCGCGGCCTGAAGCTTTCTGGCGGTGAACGCCAACGCGTTGGCTTGGCCCGCGCCCTCCTCGCCAACCCGCGCCTGCTCATCCTCGACGAGGCGACTAGCGCGCTGGACGGTCGGACGGAGGCCGCGATCCAGGAGACTCTGCGGAGGGTCCGCGCCGGCCGCACGAGCCTTGTCGTCGCTCACCGGCTCTCGACCGTCGCCGACGCCGATCAGATCCTGGTGATTAGGCGCGGCCGGATCGTCGAGAGGGGAACACACGCGGACCTGCTCTCGGCTGGCGGCGAATATGCGTCGCTGTGGCGCAGGCAGACGCGTGGAGAGAAGGCGGCGCCGCCGACGTCCTCGAGGGCGCGCGCGCAGGCCTAGCGATCGCATCCGGCGGGCCCTCGCCCGGGACCAAGCAGGGATGATGGCCGCGACAGAGGATTGCCTTGACGCCTGGCGGGTGGCGCCCAAACTTCAGTTCTGGCCGCGGTTCACCGCCGTCGATAGGGTCAGGCGCCCACTTCCCGAGGAGGACGACCTTTGCGGTATCTTCACACCATGGTGCGGGTCGCCGACGTGGAACGGGCCCTGGACTTTTACTGCGGCAAGCTCGGCCTGGAGGAGGTCTCGAGGGTCGACAATGCCGCAGGCAGATTCACCCTCGTGTTCCTCGCTGCGCCCGGGGATGCGGAGAACGCCAGGCAGAAGCGAGCGCCGACCGTCGAGCTTACGCACAATTGGGACCCCGAGCGCTACGAAGGTGGCCGCAACTTTGGCCACCTCGCCTATGAGGTCGACGACATATACGCGACCTGCCGAAAGCTCATGGAGGGGGGCGTCACCATCAATCGACCACCCCGGGACGGACGCATGGCCTTCGTGCGCTCTCCGGACGGGATCTCGATAGAGCTGCTTCAGCGCGGTTCCGCGCTGGCCCCGGTCGAGCCGTGGACCTCGATGCAGAACGTCGGCGCCTGGTGAGGCGAGCCGGCCCTCCAAGCAAGCGAGGTCTTAAGAACCTTTTCGCTCTTGCGGCGTTAACCTCGTTGGCTGGAGGCTCCCTGAAACGGACTCGCCTTGATGCCTACTCCATCTTTCGGTTTCCGAGGAACAATCCTCCGAGTTTCTCCTTCCGGCGCCCGGCCACCCAGCACTCACTTCTTGACGCCCGGGATGAGGTTGCACGAACGGTCGATATCCAGAACAACCGAACTCGACCGTGAAAAGCGAAGGCTGCGGCCAAGTTTGACCCCAGGACGCCGCCCGGCCAGATCCTGAACTACCCAGAGACCTCTTGTGATTGCGGCGGTCGGCCGCTCACGCCTTGACGATCTTGTGACCGTAGCGCTCCGCGAACTTCGCGGTGGCATTGCGCGTGTCGATGACCACCGGGACGGTCCCGAGCAGCAGCTCGTAGTCCACGCCGTGGTGGTCGGTGACGATGATGGCGCAGTCGAAGGCGCTGAGCGCTTCCTCCGTCCAGGGGGTCGAGCGCAGGTTCGGGGTATCCTTGACCTTGGCGTGCTCGGTCGTGGGGACATGAGGGTCGTGGTAGGCCACGTGCGCGCCGCGGCGTGAAAGATACTGCATGATCGGCACGGCCGGGCTCTCCCGCATGTCATCGATATTGCGCTTGTAGGCCACCCCGACGATCAGGATGTTCGAGCTGGAAAGCGGCTTGTGGAGCAGGTGATCGAGGGCTTCGGCGGTTGTCTCGACGACCGAACGGGGCAGGGCGGCGCTGATGTCGCCGGCCAGATCAATCATCCGCGTGGAGAGGCCGTACGCCCTGGCCTTCCAGGTCAGGTAGAAGGGATCGATCGGAATGCAGTGGCCGCCGATGCCTGGGCCGGGGTAGAACGGCATGAAGCCGAACGGCTTTGTCCGAGCGGCGTCGATCACCTCCCAGATATCGATGCCCATGCCGCCAAAGACGAACTTGAGCTCGTTGACGAGGCCTATGTTGATGAGCCGGAAGATGTTCTCCATCAGCTTCACCGCCTCGGCGGTACGCAGATCGCTGACCGGCACCGTCTGGGTGAAGCTGCCGTAGAGGGCCAGCGCCATGTTGCGCTCGGCGGGAGTCTCCGCGCCGACGACCTTCGGGATGGTTTCGGTTGAATAGTCGAGGTTGCCCGGATCCTCCCGTTCGGGTGAATAGGCGAGGCCGAAATCAATCCCCGCCTTGAGGCCGGCGCCGGCCTCGAGGATCGGCTTGATGATCTCTTCGGTGGTCCCAGGATAGGTTGTTGATTCGAGCACCACCAGCTGACCGCGGCGAAGGACCTGTGCGATCAGTTCGCTGGTCTTGATCACATAGGAAAGGTCGGGCTCCCGGTGGGCGTTGATCGGCGTGGGAACGCAGATCAGCAGAGCGTCGGCTTCGGCCAGGGGACTGATGTCGGTCGTCACCAACAGGCGTTCGGTGGCGTTCATCGCCTGCACCCGCTCCGCGCCGATGTGGCGGATGTAGGAGCGGCCCTCGCGCAGATCGTCGATCTTTCGTGTGTTGACGTCGAAGCCGATCACCGAAAAGCCGGTGGCGATGAAGGCTTCGGCGAGGGGCAGGCCTACATAGCCCAGCCCGAGGATTCCGACCCTCAGGGTCCTCGCGTTCGCTCCGGCGATGAACGTCTGTGAGCTGTCACTGATGTCGCAGGTATCGCGCAAACGGAGATTCTCGAGACCAAAATGCTTCAAGGACAGCCCCATGATACGGCGTTGCCAGACACGACAGAGACTCCCTGGCGTTGCAAACCCCGCTACGCGCCGTCAAGCGTCGAGGCAGCCCAAAGCAAGTCCGGAAGAAACTTAGCCCAATCCCGAGGCCTTCGACCACACCTAACTTGCGCCGAAGCGAAAGGCGCCCGCCAACGATGGCGCCGGGCGACGCCGCCGAACTCCCGGCCAACCTTGACGCAACCGGCTTGCGACCAATACTAGCTGCAATATAACCTGTCGCGGAGTGTGGCGCTTTGCGCCATGCCGCACGCCTGAGCCCAGATTCAGGCCGATATCAAATGAGCCCCGACCAAGTCTACCGGAGGTGTCTTGCCAGTCGCACTCTTCAGGACTTCCTCGGCGTCGGAATCAATAAGCGATGTATTGAAAAGCAGGGGCGTCCGGGCCGTGGCCTATTTCCACACCGATCACTTCGAGCCCTGGCGACCGGTGCCCGGGCGTTCAGGCGGATTCGAGACCGGGATTGGCGATATCGAGAAATACCTCTCGGCCACGGCAAAGCTAGATTTCGCGCGCAAGGCGTCGCTCTTTTTCAAGCCGAACGTCGGTTACACGCTCTCGAAGGACCGTCCGCTCCGGCGCGCCCACCCCGAGGATCTGCTGGGATTTGTTCCACGCGAGGACGCTGAACGGCGCATCGCGCGCGCGATGACGTCGCCGATCGCGTCAGGCTCGGATCACGAGATCCAGGTTCATATCCACCATGAGTACTTCACCTACAACGGAAGGGGTCCAGGCTTCGAGGCTTACGAGTACCTCCAGACGCCGCGTGGACGATCATTCGACGCCGACCGTCTGGAACTGGCTGTCCGACTGACGCTCGAGACGATCCGGGAAGACGCGGGAATTGACCTTTCGGGTTGGTTCTTCGTCCATGGCAATTGGTCGCTCAACGCCTCTGACCCCAAGGACTGCACGATTGTCCGGGAGATCGAGATCCTGCGCCGAAACGGCTGCCTGGGCGACTTTACCCAGCCGGCGGGCCGCCTCCACGTCGATTCCCGGATCGACGTACCGTTCCTGGTCGATCCGGTCGCCGCCCCCAAGGGCTATGACACGCCTGCCGCCAGTCCCGCCGAGGCTCAGGGGGCGGGACGCGAAATGGCCGAGAGGCGGTTCTTCATCTGGGCGAGCGCGACGACCCACGCCTCCTGCTCCATCGATACCTACTCGTCGGCTGTCCAGCGCCGGCTGAAGTCCCCCCGGGCCACGGCTCTCGAGCACGCCAGGCGCGGCGTGGTGGTGGACGGAGTGCTTTATCTGAAGACGCACGGCCACTCGCTTCATCCGAGTTACTGGCTCCCGGAGGGCGCGCGGCCGATTCCGCACACCGATCCTGGCGTGCGCGCCGAACTGGCCGCCCTCTTCGACGCCGCAGATCAGGTCGGCGCCGAGGTTCAGTTCCTCACCGTCGCCGAGGTTTACGATAGGATCATCACCGCGCCAGTCCGGGAAGGCCGCGACCTCGTTCAGGACTTTCGCCTTGGGTTTGGTTCGGCGATGGACGGCATCGGCTATACGGTGCAATTCCAAGGCGACGACGGCGCCCCAACCCCGCCTCCTCCGCTCGAGCCGTGGTCCGCGACCCTTCCCGAGCCGACCACGGCCGCGCCCCAGGCCACCGCCGAACTCGGAGCGGGGTCGACGCGGTCGGTGGCCAGGGCGGCCGCGCATATTATTCCCCTTAGTTCGCAAGATGCGAGAGACGACGACATGGATACAGGCGGATCCAACGAAGCTCTCATCGAGAGCGCTTCGACGCTCGCGTCGATCATGGCGTCGGGCGAGGCTCGAACGATCAATTCCATCGCCCGCGACGTCGCGATGGCGCGGGCGGCGAAAATGGGGTCCGAAGCATCCGGCGTCACGGGTTTCTATGGGCCCCGCGCGGAACAGCGGGCCTTGCTGCAACCCTCCGAACTGCTCTGCGCAGCATTTCTGGAGTCGCGGGTCACCGGGGTGAGCGCCGTTTATGAGATCGGCTGTGGTCTCGGAATGCTCACGCTTTTTCTTGCCGTGCGCGGAATGCGCGCCGTGGGTCTGGAGCGGAACGCGGCCCGGCTCGAGACGGCGAAGGCGATCGCGGCGGCGGTCATGGCGAAAGCGCCGCCGGCGCACCCGCCGCGCTGGCTGCATGGCGTCTTCCCCAAGGCCCTTCGCAAGGAGCCCGGTCTTGCGTCGAGCGTGGCGCTGGTCACCAATCTGCTCGGCACCGCGACCGCTGGCCAACAGGAAGCGTTCATCGACGGCTTGCGCGGCTTCGGAGCGGTTCTCATCGATGTGCAAAGATTCTACACGCGCCGGTCGAATTCGGTGGAATTCACCGAGTTGCTGAATCTCTTCAGCACGGCTGGCTTCGAGACGCCCCGGCTTGTATTTGAGCTCGGGCAGGACGGCAGATTCTTCTGGTTGAACAATCCGCGACCCGTCCGCCGAGCGCGGCTTGGAAGTCTGTTGTCGGCCCTTGGCCTTGTCCGCCAACAGCCCGTCGGGCTCGTCTCCTGATCAAATTGCTCTCGATCGGCGCCCGCGATCGCGACCAGAGCCTTATCGACGGCGCCTTTGCGCTCGCGTCGCGCCTTCCCGGCCATTTCCGCCGTTGGGCCGCAAGGCGCGCCGCGGCTAGAGGCCTCGGGGCCTGCGCGCTGCGGGCCGCGTCTGATGACGCTGTCGTGCTGGCCGAACTTGGCCTGCACATCCAGGCAAGCCGAACGGTCGGCGGGGGAAGGGCCGCCGTCGCGGCGAGGGCCGCCGCCGCCGCGGCGCTCGGCGAGACGGCCCGCGCGCGCACGCTCCGCGGCGACGCCGGCCAACTTTCCCCGCGACAGCTTCGCCTGATCGCCTCCTGTGCTGCTCCGTTCGATCCGGGCTGGGCGTTGTCGCTCCTTCCCGAGAGTGACCTCGAAAGCCGCGCCGCCTGCGCCCTAGCCGCGGGCAGTCTGGAGGTCGCCCAATCCCTGATCGAGCGCGCCGAACCGACGCAACAGACTCTCTATCTAGCCGCGGCCCTGCGAGCGAGGCGCGGGGCTTGGCGCGCCGCACGCGCTGCGCTCAATCGGGCGTTCGCCGCCGACGGACTCGATCCGCCGCTGGCCTCCGATAGCGACGAGGCGACGACTCTGAATGCTTTTGCCGAAGCCCGTCCCGTCAGCTTCGCCGACGGGCCTTTGATCACCGTGGTGATGTCGGCCCGGGATGCGGCCGGCACCTTGGCTCTCTCCGTGGCGTCCATCCTTCGCCAGACCTGGCGAAATCTGGAGCTGGTGATCGTCGACGACGGTTCGCGCGACGCCACGGGCCAGATCGCTCGCACTCTTGCGGCCGTCGACGATCGGGTCAGGGTGCTTACCAACCACCGTCGCCCCGGCGCTTATGGCGCGCGCAACACCGGCCTCGAAGCCGCCCGCGGTCACTTCATAGCTTTTCAGGACGCCGACGACTGGGCCCACCCGCAACGTCTCGAACGCCAGGTCGGAACTCTCGGCGACGCCAAGAGCCTGACCTTGTGCCGCCATCTGCGAGTGGACGTCGAGGGCCGCCCGGTGAGCCCGCGGGTCTTCCCGTTTGTCCGTCTGGCGATGGTCAGCGTGATGGTGCGGGCTGAGGCCGCGCGCGCGTTGGGGGTTTTCGAAGAGGTCCCGGTGGGGGCCGACTCGGAATGGCTGGCGCGTTTCGACGCCCGCTTTGGCCGGCGCGCCGCTCCCCGCACCCCGGAGGTTGGCATGGTCGCGCTCTGGACGCGGGCTTCCCTCACCGGATCGGCCGAAACCGGACTTACCGGCCAAGGACTCCTGCGCCGCATCGCCTATGTCGAGCATTGGCGCCGGCGCCACGCCGCGGACGGCGCGACACTCTGACCGCCCTCACCTTTACGGGTGGTAGTTTTGCGTCGCCGATGAACAGGCACTAAGAAGCGGCTGCTTCGCAGCCGGAGCCGCTCGAGAGGCGTCTGCTTGTCATGACAATCCCGCCAGGCAGCCCTGCTCCCGGTGAGCCAATTCACGCTTCGAGTTCGGAAGACAATGGCGCGGGGCGGTCGCGAGCGGGCGAAGAACGAGAGTCGTGGGGACGGGGCGCCGATCTCGTGGCCCAGACCGTCGAGACCGAAGCGCTCCGGGCCGAGCTCGCCGAGGCGCTGCGACGCAACGAGGAAATGCGGCGTGAACGCCGAGCGCTTGATCGCGAGATCGTAGAGCTTCGCAGCATGCTGGCGGAAGCCGAGCGGCAACTCGGAGGCATCCGCCAGACGTTCATCTATCGAATCGGCGACGCTATCGTCTCGGCGCGCACCTTGAAGGGGTTGCGTCACCTGCCTCGCCGGCTCCTTGCGCTGCGGCGAGCGTTTCTCGAGAAGCGCCGGGCTTCGCGTTCGGACGGAGCCGGTCAGGAGCGCGTCTCGGAGCGGCTCCGCTATGTCGAGGAGGCGCTCAGGACTCTGGAGGTCGAGGGTCTGGAGATAGCGGTCGCCAACATTCGCGGCATGCCCGAGCGGTACGCGCCGGAAAGAGCCCGAGCCCTGGTCGAGTTGGCTCACGCGGTCCGGCTCGATCAGCCGGCGCGAGCGAGTGAACTGGCTGTCGAGGCGGCTGGGCTGAATCCCAAGGAGGGGCGACTGAGGGCGTTGGTGATCGCCCTGTTCGACCAGGGAGAAGTCAGTGCGCCGACAGCCATACTGGAAGCCTTGCCCGACCAGTTGATGGTCAATGCGGCCGATCGCCCGCGGCGCGAAACCATTCTGGCCCATCGGCGTCAACTCGTCTCGCCGCTTGCCTTCCCCCAGCGAGCGGCCGATGTCCGAGCCGAGGCGCCGCGGTTGGCGGTGGTCTCGCCGAGGTCGCTGCCCCAGCACGCGGAAGCCGTCACCTATCGAGCGCAGGCGATCGTCGAGGCGGCGATGAGTGTCGGGCACGAGGCTGTGCTCGTGACCAGTCCAGGCTACCAGTATCCAAGAGGCGGCGATGGCGAGCCCGCGCCCCGCGTGATCGGGCCTATCAACCTGATCCGGATGCCGCCGTCCGATGCGCCGCTGGATGCCTTCGACAATTTCGTGCCCGAGGCCGGCGCCGTTTTGGCGGCGCTGTTTCTGCGCCGCCGCATCTCCCATGTACACGCCCTCGCCGGAACGACTTTCGCCGCCGCATCGGCCTGGGCGGCCCGAAGGATCGGGGCCAGATTCACGCTCGATATCGGCGCCGTCCCCAACTTCTCCGATCGCATTGAAGACGACTGGGAGAGGACCGAGCGGTACCGCGCCGGACAGACCCTGTTCGCCGAGCTGATCAGATCTGCGGACAACGTGATTGTCCGCTCCCGCGCCGTCGCCGAATGCCTTGTCGCCCAGGGCCTGCTCGTCGATGCGCCGGTGATAGACGACGCGACGCCGGCCGCTTTTGTCCGCGCCTCGAAGGCCAGCATTGCCGAGATCAGGCAGGAGTTGGGGCTGGGCGATCGTCGAGTGATCGGCGTCTTCGAGGCGCTCGACGCCGACGAAGGTCTGGCCGATGTCGTGCGGGCCCTCCCGGCCATCCGCCAGGCCGATCCCTCGGCCACGATCCTGTTCTGCGGGTCGGGTCGCGGGGCGCAGAGTCTTTCGCACCTGGCCGCGCGACTGGGAGTGGCGGAACACGTGATGGTTCCGGCCAATTTCGTGCGCCAGCGGACGCCCGACTATCTCAGCGCCTTCTCAGTAGCGGTTTTCCCCAAGCGCAGAGGCTCGCCGCTCGGGCTGGCGGCCCCGTTCGAACTCCAGGCGGCTTTCGCCGTGGGCGCGCCGGTGGTGGCGAGCGACGTGCCTTGGGCGCGCGACTGGGTGGACGACGGTGTGACCGGTCTGATGGCCCGGCCCGCCGATCCGCAGGATCTCGCCGGCCAGATCATCGCCCTGCTCGGCGACCCGTCGCTTGCGGCCCGGCTGGCGGACGCCGGCGCAGAGCGGGTGCGTGACAGGGCCGATCGCAAGGTCGTCAATCCCCGCATCGTCGCTTTGATGAAGGCCGCGTCACAGCGGGCGGCCGCCTGAGGCGGGCGCTTGCCCGCTCCACTCACCTGCGCCTATCACCCCGGTTCGCCAAGGAAGGACTCGGAGCCTGTCGATGCGCATTCTGGTCACCGGCAGTGCGGGATTCATTGGCTTTCACCTAAGCCGGCGACTGATCGCCGACGGCCACGAAATCGTCGGCGTCGATGGCATGACCGCCTATTACGACGTCGCCCTCAAGCGGGCGCGGCATGAAATCCTGAAGCGACACAACGGCTTCCACGAAGAGATCCTAATGTTGGAGGACCTCGCGACCCTCCAGGACATCTCCGGCCGCCATAACCCCGAGGCGATCGTCCATCTGGCCGCTCAGGCGGGCGTTCGCTACAGCCTGGAAAACCCCCGCGCCTACGTCGATTCCAACCTCGTGGGCACTTTCAACGTCATGGAGATCGCGCGTTCCCGAGAGGTTGGTCATTTTCTTCTGGCGTCGACGAGTTCTGTCTATGGGGCGAACGAGCGCATGCCGTTCGTGGAGACCGAGCCTGCAGATCATCCGCTGACCCTCTACGCGGCGACGAAGAAGGCCACCGAGGCGATGGCTCACTCCTACAGCCACCTCTGGCGCATTCCGACGACCGTCTTCCGCTTCTTCAGCGTCTACGGCCCGTGGGGTCGGCCGGACATGGCGTTGTTCAAGTTCGTCGAGGCGATTCTTCAAGGAAAGGCGATCGACGTTTACAACAACGGCGTGATGGAGCGGGACTTCACCTATGTCGACGATCTTGTGGAGGGCATCAGTCGTCTGCTCGTACGACCACCGCAGGCCGGAGCGCCGGTGACTGCGGCGCCGGATTCCCTGAGCCCAGTGGCGCCGTGGCGAGTTGTCAACATAGGCCGTGGAGAACCGGTCAACCTGATGGACTTCATAGCCGAAATCGAAAGCGCCCTTGGGCTCGAGGCGGAATTCAACTTCATGCCAATGCAACCCGGCGACGTTCGCCGGACTTTCGCCGATGCTTCTCTTCTTCACGCTTTGACCGGTTACGGACCGTCGACCTCTGTGGCGACCGGCGTGAGGGCCTTCTGCGATTGGTACAAGGAATATCATGGCGTCGCCTGAGATCGTGCTGCCCGGTCCCGGAGCCGTTGGCGGCCATCAGGATGGGCCGCACCACTCCGATCTCGACCCTGTCGGCGACGCGGTGGCTCTCGGACATGAGCAGGAACACTCCGGTCTCTTGCCGCTCCGCCATGCGCTGGCCGAATCGCGCGACCTACTGACCCAGGCGCGAAGCGATGGGGGTTTTCGCGCCTCGCTGCCGCGCGCCCTGGAGCTGGTGCGGTTGCACCCGGACGTCGAGGCGCTGCAGACCACGGCGGCGCGCATCGTCATGGAGGACCGCGACAATCGAAGGGCCCTGGCCTGCTGGGCCGGGGTGCATCAACGGTTTCCGCAGGCGCCGGAGCCATTTCGGATGCTCGTCCGGATGACTTTGCGAGAGCGGGGCGAGGAGGCGGCCGAAGCCTTGCTTGCCGATCGCGTGCCCGATCCGACGGTGGAGGACGAAGCTGATCTGCTTGCATTGGGCTTCGGGCTCGAGGAGCTGGGCAGGCTGCCGGAAGCCGAAGAGGCGTTTCGCCGCGCGACGGAGCTGTTTCCGCGGTCGTCGTCGCCATGGCGACAGCTCATCAGGCTCCAGGAAGCCCGAGGGGGTCTGCTCAGCGCGCGACGGAGCGCCGCCGAAGCGGCGTCAGTCTGTGGCGGCGAGCAATTCGTGCAGGCTCATGCCCGGCTGAGCCGTGAGATGCAAAGTCTGGAGAGCTTCGCGCCGAGCGCGGCGCTTGATGACTCTCCGTTCTCGGTCAAGGCCCTGAATGCGATCCTGGCCGATGTCCTAAAGGATCGAAGCGGTCAACGGCCGCCTCCGCGCCACCATCTTGGATCGACGATGATGGTCACGGGCTCGCTGGGGTCGGGCGGCGCAGAGCGCCAACTGGTGACCACGGTGCTGTCCTTGAATGAAGCCATGGGGCGAGGTCGACGCGTTCATGGCTGCGAGATGGTCGGGCCGGTGTCTGTCGCCTGTCGCTCGCTCTCGGCGAAACGGGACAACACCTTCTTTCTCGGCGCCCTAACCGACGCCGGCGTCGGCGTCACCGAATATTCGACCCTCGAACCCTTCGGCGGCCGCATCCGCCACTCGCGCGTTCGTCCGTTCTGTTCGGCGATCGACTTCCTGCCGCCAAGGATGAAGGAAGGCGCCACCCAGCTGGTCGATTTCCTCCGCTACGAGGCGCCCGATGTGGTGCAGATATGGCAGGACGGAATGGTCTTCGCGGCCGGCCTAGCGGCGCTGATGGCCGGAACGCCGCGGATCGTGCTGTCGGTGCGCACCCTGCCACCGACCGACAGGGCGAACCGCTGGCGCCGGGAGCTGGAGCCGATCTATCTGGCGCTTCTCAGTTCCCGCGGCGTGGTGATGACCGCCAATTCCAATCTGGCCGCGCAGCGTTACGAGGAGTGGCTCGGCCTTCCTCGCGGGGTGGTGCCGGTGATCCACAACGGCGTGGACCGCCTTCCCGAAGCGCCCGCCGCCGGCGACGAGGCGACGTGGTCGGCGTTCTTGCAGCGAACCGCGGACGCGGATTTCACCGTCGGCGGCGTCATGCGCCTCGACCCGAACAAGCGCCCTCTCGAGTGGCTGACGGTAGCGGAGCGGTTGCACCAGCGCCATCCGCGCGCGCGCTTCATCCTGGTGGGCGACGGGGCGTTGCGTGAAGAGGCGCAGGATTTTGCCGCCCGGCTGAGAATATCGGACCGGGTGCTCTTCACCGGGCGCTCCGCTTCCGTCGGCTTCTGGTTGGCCAGGATGGACGCGCTCATGCTTCTGTCACGCTACGAAGGAACGCCTAACGTCCTTATCGAAGCCCAACTCGCCGGCGTTCCGGTGTTGACGACGCCCGCTGGCGGCGCCGCGGAAACGGTGGTCGTCGGCCAGACCGGCTTTGTGCTTTCCAGCGCCGAGCGGCCGGATATCGAGGAGGCCGTGGGACGGCTCGCGGAGCTGGCGACCATGGATCCTGATCGAAAGCTCGCCTTCGGAACGTCGGCCCGCGCCTGGGCCGAACGGTCATTCTCGGTCGAGAAGATGCTGCGCCAGACCGTGGAGGTTTTCATGTCGCAGCACGACGAACCAATGCTACCAGGCGGCCAGTCTCAATAACGGGCGCGGGCGTTGGGGCGCAGGCTCTCGGCGAGGGCGCGGAAGTAGCGCAGCCGCCTTGGTCGGCGCGACGGCGCCGCGCGCCTTTCGCGTTCCAGAAGCGAGACAAGATCCTCGGGGCCGCAGGGGAGCCCGGTGCGCGGGTGGACATAGAGGGGATAGACGATGAGGGCGCCGGCCACCAACTGATCGAGCGTCAGCCGGCGGGTCCGCCTGGGAAAGTCCAGGCTGTCGTTGGTCAGGCCCCAGCCGCCGAAGAACGGCCGCCCGAAGGTCCAGACGGGCTTGTCGCGCAGAAGCGCCTCGAAAGCCGCCAGGGATGTCATCGTCGCCACGCCGTCGATCCGGGCTAGACAGTTCTCGATCGCGGTTCGGTCAGCGACGGCGTCGGCAAGCGCCAGAACGGTGGCGGGAGCGACCGCGCCCGCACGGTTTCCCGCCTCGACGTCCGGGTGGGGCTTGTAGACGATGAAGGCGTCCGGGTGCGCCGCGCGAGCCGCCTCGAGCAGGCCTAGGTTAGTCCGCACCGCCTCGCAGCCCTTCAGGATCGATTTGTCGTCCTCCACCTGGCCGACCACAAGCAGCTTGAACCGGTCGGCGGCCCATTCCGCGGGCGCGGTCTCGTCGCTCCAGAGGTTGTATTTGGACACGCCCGCGCCGACGAGCCGCGACCTCAGCCGCGACGCTCTGTCGATGAGGCCGGCCGCGAAGTCGGTCTCCTGAAGGATCGTCTCCAAGCGCGACGGGCGCGTCGCATCGTAATAGACGCCCAGATCGTCGAGCACGACCGAGGCGGCCGGGTGGAAGTCCGACCCCAGTCCGCGCGAGCGTATGAAGCCGTCTTCCATGCGCAGCACCGGCGAGGCTGAGCCGGCGAGCGTCGCGGACAGCGCCTGCGTCTCCCGCGCAGCCCAGAATACGACCCTGCCGCCTTCTCTCTTCGCGGCCTCGACGGCCGCCCGAGCGCGCCAGAAGAATGCCGTCCGGCCCCTTGGCGAATAGAGCAGCGTCCGGGCTGCTCCGTGCTTCCAGGGCGCGAACCCCAGACAGGCGGTGAATCCGGCGTGGCGGTCGGCGCGGCCACGAAACTCGATCAACCGCTCGACGGCGGTCTCGGCGTCGGTCGGCTCGCCGTCCAGAGGATCGACGTAGCGGGCATAGACGAGATAGGCCGCGGCGAAGATCTCCTCCACCGTGCGCCCCCGCGTCCGCCGGGAGCACGTCACCTCGTCCCGGGTCGCGCCCCAGCCGGCGTAGAAGGGCAGGCCGAAACAGCGCACCGGCAGGCCGCGCATCAGCGCCTCGAATCCTGTCAGGCTGCTCACAGTGTAGACCGCGTCGACCCGATCCAGAATGTCGGCGACCCGGCAGTCCGCGTCCAGCACCGTCGCGCCCGACAGGGCCTCGGTGGGGATGCATCCCCGCTTCAGCCCGGCCGTCACCGCCGGGTGTCGACGGACGACGATTTCCGCGCCGTGCTCGTCCCTGGCCGCTGCCTCGCACATTTGCAGGAAGGACGATGCGCCGGCGAGTCCGCCGACGATCGATGCATCGGCGGCCGTCTGATCCACCAGCAGCACGCGCCGGCGCGTCGAGCGTTCCAGCAGCCCGCCAGCCATGGGCGGCGCCAGGTTCGTCTTCGAGAGGCCGACATCGACCATCCGCGCCATGGCCGCCCGAGCCCGGGCCATCAGAGCCTCGCTCTCGAAGCCGCCCTCTTCGAGCATCGCCTCCAGCCGCGAGGGTGCGCGCGCGTCGTAGTAGATGCCCAGATCATCGACGACGAGGCTGATAGGCGGCGCGCCGGCTTCGCCCAGACCCACCGAGCGCAGAAAGCCGTCCTCCAGGGCCATGTACGGCCAGCCGCGCGCGGCTGCCAGCCGCCTTGCGTAGCGTGCGGTCGGCTTGAAACCCCACGCGGCGACGCTGTCGGTTCCTGGGGGCGGCCTCAGTGCCCGCGCCAGGCGAGCGCACTCGGGCAGGAAGGCTTCGAGGTGCGGTATCCTGCGCACTCCGGGCGAGGGGACCAGGGTAAGCCCATAGCGCCGCGCCGCGCCTAAAGGTAAGTCGTGCTGCAATCGCCGCGCTTGATGATTTTCGAAGGAGCCACTCCATGCCCTTCTTTGCGCTGGCCGCGCAAGGCCGCGGCGTAGCGGGGCTGGCTTGACATGAAATGGCGTGCGGCCTTGGAACAAGGGTGGTGGCGCGGCCTTTCGGATTTTCAGGTGATCGATGGACGACAGTGTCGCGCAAGCGGCGGCAAAGCTCGACGCCGTCGCCGTTCCGCTGGGTCTGCGCCGGCTCGAGGCCATGGGTGACCACGAGTCGGGGGCGTACAACTTCTATGCGACCCGCCTTCGCCGAGGGACGATATTCTCCGACTACGACTTGGCTCTCGCCCGGGCTCTGGCGGAATGGCGTCAAGCGCCGAAGGCGGCCCATGAGATCGGGGGCGGATTTGGCAGTCTTTGCCTGTTGCTGGCGATGCTCGGCTTTCGGACGACCTGTCTCGAGGTCGACCGTCGGCGGTTCGCCGCGGCCGCCGACCTGAACAAGGGCCTTGGCGCTACCTTCAAGGAGATCCGGAGAAGGTGTCGCGTCGTCAATGTGCGCTTTCCCGCGCCTCCCGGGGCGTTGCGGCCGGCAGGGGCGATGGCGCTGATCACCAATCTGGTCTTCACGACCACGGCGCAGCAGAAGGCGGAGATCCTTGGCGGACTGGCCGTCTATCCGGTCTCCATCATCGACGTGGACCGTTTTCTCACCTTCTGCACAACGCCCGAGGAGAGGGAAAGCCGCCTTGGGGAATTCGCGGACGCGGGCCTGGTCGGGGCGCCGTTCCTCGATCTCGGAAGGAGCGCCTGCTTTTATCGCTTCACCCCGAAGTGAGGCGAGCATCGACTCCGGAGCGTATGCCGACCTGGAGTCGGCGTCAGGGGCCTTTGACTAGAACCATCGCGGTCGCCGGGGGCAGGGTAATCGATCCGGCCTGACTTATCCCTGTCGCCTCGTCTTTCCAGCCGCCGCCCTCGACCTCGAAGGTGGCCTGCGAACGGGATGATGGGTTAACGAGCGCCAGGGCGCGCTCGAACCGGCGATAATAGACGCCGCCTCGCTCGCTGAGGGGGCCCGCGGCCGCGCCGATGTTCAGGTAGAGTTCGGGAAAATCGTCGAGCGCGCCGTACGGCTGGATCTCAGGGGTCAGAGCCAAGTAGGTGCGATCCTCCTTGATCAGCAGGTAGTTGGCCAGCGACCAGGCGATCGTCGCCGGCGTGATCTCGGGAAGCGTCGGGCAGACCTGCTCGATCACGACCAGGGGCTTGGCCCTGGCGACATCGCGAAAGAGGGTGATGCGGTCGAGCCACTGGCCGTCAAGCATGATCGGCCGGCATTTGCGCTCGAACCCGGTTTCGTCGAGGATAACGTCCAGATTGTGCGCGATCTTCCAATAACTGGCCCGGTCCCCGCCGTTGTAGGAAAGGTTGCCGGTGAGCGCGAGGCCCCGAGCGTGGACGCGTGGCGCCAGCCACGCCATCCAGTCGGCCTGGTGCTGCGCGAACGACGGATCGACTCTGCGCCCGCTGTAGTTTTTCTTCAGCGCGCCGCCCTGGCGAACGCCGCATTCACGAAAGCTGTTGGTGTTGTCGAGGTTGTCGACCCCGATCGACTGGACGGGTCGCTTTGCGGTCTTGGCGACAACGCCCTGCTCGAAGAGCGCCTCTCGAACCTCGGGCCTGGTGATGTCGACGCTGATATAGACATCGCCATACTCGTCGGTCGGGACACCATCGCAGCCGTAGACAATCCAGTCGGGGTGATTGGCTTCGAACCAGGCGAGGGTGTGGGTCCTGTCCAGGTCCCGGTCGGCGGCGATATAGTTGGTGGACCAGACCGGGATCGGCGGCCCGGAGGCGTTCCAGATGAAGTCGCGCCGCCCGATCAGGACGCTCTTGTCCTTCAGGCGATAGTCGAAGATCTGGGCCCGGCCGACCCTGCCGATCGCCGGCGGCGGCAAGGTGTACCCGGGCTGGGAATCGCAGCTCGCCGCTACAGGCGACAGCAACGCCGCCAACGTGGCGAGCATCAGTGCGGTGGGGTTGAGATGGCGCTTCATCTTGGCTCCCCGACACTGCGGCGCGGTCGGCTCGGGCATGTAAACCGGCATCGCGCCGCTGGGAGGGGCCGGCTCGCTTGACATTGGGCGGCGTCCGCCGTTGGAAGGGGCTTCGGCGAGCGAGTTAGATTCAAGATCATCGATGACTGAACATTGTGCTCGCGCCGCCGCCGCGCCCCCGGTTGCGCCGGCCCCGGCCAGCTTTGCGTCGCCATGACGTTGGCACGGGTCATCGATCGTTCGGTCCGGAGGCTGCGGCGATTGGCGGCGGCGATTCGGGGAGATCGGGCCGAGGGGGCGTCGCCGCCCGTGCCGCCCAAGCCGGAACGGCGGCTGAGCCTCGCCTTGCGCGACGATGTTCAATCGGGGAAGGCGCTCGCCTCCCTTCCCAAAGTGGCGGAGCCGATGGTGACTTTCAAACCTTTGAGCGATTTTCGCGAGCGCGCCGCCGAGGTTGGCGTCGCCTTCGCCGCCGACCCGCAGACCGCCGAAATCTATTGGCGGGTCATCGACGCCATCGATCCGGGCCGGGTCGCCGGGCTTCAGGAGAAATACCGGGCCGAACTGACCGACTTCCATCCGGCCGGTGAATTCAAATACGCCGATCTGCCCTACTGGATCGCCCACAAGGCCGTGTATGTGCGCGAGATCGGCCTGGATCGCGGGCCGCCCAGGACCATTCTCGACATCGGCATGGGGGCGGGCCACTTCGCGGCGGTCTGCCAGGCGCTGGGTCACACGGTCGTCGGCACCGACATCGCCGTTCCCGTCTATGACGACATCTGCGCCGCCCTGTCGGTGGATCGCAGGATAGAGCCGACGAAGCGACGCGAGCCGCTCCCCGGTCTCGGTGTGAAGTTCGATTTCGTGACCGTGATCTGGCAGGTGTTCCACATCGTCAGCTACCTCCCGGACGGCAACCGGGAGCATTGGTCCACCGATGATTGGCGCTTTTTCCTCAAGGATATCATCGAACATCACATGCGCTTTCCTGGCGTCATCTTCATCGAGCTGAACGCGAACAAGAACGCCAAGGGCGAATCCTTCGATGCGAGCCTGATGGAATGGAGCCTGGAGCGCGGCGCGCGCATAGACGAGACCCGCGGCCGCATCCTCTTCGACAAGATCAGCGGTCCCAGAGTCCCGCGAAAGGGCCAGAAAGCCGCGGAGGGGGCTGGCGGTATTCCGCCCCTGGCGCGGCCGGCGACGCCGAGACTGGATCCGCGACATCCTTCCGTCGACCTCGCCAAACGCCTGGATGCCGAGTTGACCGTTCTGCACCGTGGCCGGCTGGCCGAGCTCGGGCCGACCGCGAGCGGACTCTATGTCCACTACCAGACGATCCTGGAGCGGGGCTCGCTCGTGGGCCGTCGCGAAGCCGAGGCCCTGTATCTGATCGACGCTGATCTGCCCGCATACGACGCCTACGCCGTCCTTCGGGCTGGGCTTGGCGAGCTGGCGCTGTTGCTCGCGGCCGGCGGACGCAAGGTTATAGCCTGTGAGCCCGACCTCCATCGCCGCACGGCGATCTGCGCCGGATTGAACCATCTCGAGCACATAGGCCTGATCTCGCCGGGCGCGCTCACCGTTCTACCGACCTTGGCGCCGCAAGGCCCGCTCGAAGGTCGCGTCCTGGGCATGGGCCTCGATGTCGTCCACGTCCGCGACGAGGCTGCGGCGGCGGCGCTGATGGCGCAGATGCGCGTCTTTGATGCGCTGCTGGTTGATCTGCGCCTCTTCCTTCGCTTTCGGGAGCAGCCGCAGGACAAGGCCCTCGCCGTGGCCGGGCTCCAGGGCGTCGGCTTCGAGCGGCGCCGGGACTTCGTCCTGGCCGGTGGTCTCGCCTGGTTCAGCCGCGCCGAAACGCAGCTGCTGGAGGCGGTCGGCGGCGAGCGGGCCGGTCTCGAGGATCGCGGGACGCAAGCGGTCAATGGCTGACCCCATCTCCATCGCCCCTTCCGGGTGACGAATGGTCATTTTCGAAGCGCCGCTCACCCCTAAACGCGGCGTGCGCGCTCTGGCGTTCGGCAGTTGCCGCGTGACCAATCCGATCATCGCCCTGCGAAATCGCGGCGATCTGAAGATTTGCGCGTGGGGCCTGGACGCCCACCACACCGCGCCGGAGGGGTTGCAGAGCCTCAGGGTCGTCACCGGAGAACTGCGTATACCCGACGCCCTGAGCCCCTACATCTTCGAGACCGAGACCACGCCCCCCGTCGATAAGGTCCAGGAGTGGGTTCGCGCCGGCATCGACGTCTTCGTTCTCGAGGTCTCGACCGATCAGCAGTTCTGTTTCGGCGAGTATCTGCTGCAACAGAACTTCGTCGCCCGCAGGCTCGTCCACCCTCACCGGGGCGTGCTGCTGGACTGGTATCGCACCGTGTGTCGCGGTGAGGCGCCAAGCGAAGAGTGTGTCCAGGCGGCGCTCGAAAAATTTCGGGCCGGCGGTGCGGAGCCGAGACTTGAGTTCATCGAGCTCCTGCGGGGGGTCCGGTTGAAGACCCAGGACAGCGTTGAGATCACCGGCGCGCTCGGGCGGATGATGTCGAGGTTCGGCGGGCGCTGGCTTGTGGTCGGCCCGTTCGAGATCCCGGGTCAGGAAGGCGCGATCATGAAAGATCGTCGCCTGCTCAACGCCACCCTGGCGGAGGCGGCCGGAAAATGCGGCGCGATATTTTACGATCCGACGCACCTCGTTGTCGAGCACGGCGCCGGCACGGCCCTCGATGGCGGCGGGGCAGACATCTACGAGTACGCGCCGAGCTTCTACCCTACGGTGGGCGAGAATCTGGTGCGGCTCGTGCGCCAGCTCCATCCGGTCGGCCGTAGGATCCCCAGGGAGCCCCCGCCCGCAAAGCCGTCGCCATCTCCCAAGAGTTCCCCCACCCCAAAGAACCTCTACGCGGTGGTAAAAAGAAGTCTCGCTCGCAGGACCCGCAAATGGAGGGGACGCTGAGGCGCCCCTCGTTGGCCCTCAGATCAGAAGCGCCTCTCTCTCCTCGCTCAGCCGGCGCATCGTTGCATGAAGCTCGGTGATGTCCACCTGGCTGTCGATCCAGGCGGCGTGGTCGTCGGGTATCGCCGGCTCGCCCAAGGGGCGCACGTCGACGCGGTAGTCGGCGTCACGAACCCTACGAAAGGCGGCGCCATTGCCGCCGAGCGAGTGGCCTGGGCTGGGGCGGACGAGGGCCGTGGGGTCGTATTCGAGGTCCAGCGCCGCTGTGAGGGAGCGGAAATTGGCCTCGGGCGCTTCGGCAAATCGGTCGAAATCGAGGAACACCTTGCCGTCGCGGGGTTTGAATGCTCCGACCATCTCCGAGTAGACCCGTTTCCACACGGCCATGTATTTGGTCATTTCCTCGAAGGACGCCTCGGGGGCCAAGTCGTTCTTCATCTTCGAGCGCACCGACGCCCAGGCATGCTTGGGCGACTTGAAGACGACGAGAGCCTGAAATCGCAGCTGGGGGTCGAAGACGACGATCTTCTCGAGATTCTTGTCCGCCGAAACCAGTATCCTCGTGTCGAGCCGTTCGGCGATGCGGAAATACCAGTCCGTAGGATTTAGCCACAGGGCGTTGCGGAAGTTCGGCGTCAGGAACTCGCATCTTGGGCCGCAGCAATTGCATTCCTGTACGCCAGGCCCATGGGCCACGGCGTGGTTTCGCGGAACGGATCGGCCGTCCACAAAGGAAAGGGTGAGCCAGACTGACTCGCCTATGCTCGCCACGCCCGGCAGACCTTCGAGCAGCATGTCCAGGAGGGTGCTTCCGCAGAAGGAAACACCGCAGATGGCGATGTGACGGCTTTCCAGCGGTCGGCGGCTGATATCGAACTCGGTCGTAGCCGCCGAGATCGCCGGCAGACATCCGGAATGGGAACCCAGAGGCGTTTGTCGCAACGCCTGCTCGAGCGAGGCGCCGGCTTCGAGCGAGGCGATCAGGCGCTGCCCGGCGACGAACATCGCGTATTCGTCGAGGCTTGCCAGCTGATCGAACAGCGGCTCGGCCTCGGACCGCCGCCCAAGGCTGCAAAGCAGGCGAGCCCAATCGTGCAGATGAATCGGCGCGGCCCGAAGGTCGTCTCGTCTCCTTTCGTACCAGCGCAAGGCGCTCGCGCTGTCGCTGGCGATGAGTGCGTCGAAGGGTCGGAGTTCGTTGACCATCCACCTCGTGCCCGGCCGGCCCGGTCGACAGTAGCACGCGGGTGGCGTCGGCGGGGCGCGTTGATCCAGACGCGGCGCCGGACTAAAGCGACTTTCCGTCACGCGGCCACGCCGCCATCGAAGGTGCGCCGCCGTCGTTCCGCCCTTTTGCCCGCCCTGGGGAGAATGTCCCGTGTTCGCACCTCAGCCAATGGTTCCGCTCAAGGCGCGAGCGGCCGAGATCGAGGCGACCATCGGCGACCCCATCCAACTGGCTCTCTTCCGGCGGATTCTGGATCGGGTCGACCCAAAGGCCCATCTCGCCTTGCAGGACAAATACCGCCAGGCGGCCGCCGCCAGCGAACCGGGATACATCTACAAGTACCTGGATCTGGCCTTCTGGATCCGGGACAAGATCGTCAAGGCGTTCGCGATGGACCTGGCCTCCGGGACGACGAGCCAAGTGCTGGATCTCGGCACCGGCGCGGGGCATTTCCTCGCGGTCTGCGACGCTCTGGGAATCGAGGGCGTCGGGATCGACGTCGACGTTCCCTTTTATATCGACATGTGTGCGCTGATGGAGGTCGACCGGCGAAGCTGCCGGATCGAGCCGTCGAAGGCGCTGCCAAACCTGGGCAGATTCGATCTCGTCACCGCCTTTCAGATCAAGTTCGACGCTCTCGGCGTCGATGGGCAAGGGCGGTACCTCTATTGGTCGCTGCGCGAATGGGACTTTTTCGTGCGAGACGTCACGCGCAACCTCGTCAGATATCCCGGCGTGCTGCGGCTGGAGCTGAATTCCCGGGTGCTGGTGGATGGCACGCGCGAGAAGTTCATGGACGTCCTGGACGCCTTCCGGTCCGCTGGGGCGATGGTCGAAGACGCGGGCAGCTTCGCCACCTTCCAGGTGGAACGACCGATTTCGCTCACAACCGCCGACCCCACGTCCGAGGGTCAGGCTCTCCGCATCGTGTTCTGACACCTCCTGCGCGCCCTGCGTCGGGTTGACTTTCGGGGCGGACCGCTCAGAAATCTGGCCGCCCCGAGTGTCGGGGCGCTCTTCGTCGCATCTCTCGGTGGCCCTTTTGACTCTCATGCCGGACGGCGATGCTGACTCCGTGATCGAGAACGACGATGGCGTTCCAGCTGGACTATCGGCGTCGTTACTGGAGTTGACGCCGGCGGCCAGGAAACTCGGACCGGGCAGGTCGACCTGGACTGCACGGAATAAGAGCGTCTTCGACATCGACGATCAATACGGTGACGATTGACCAAGATTCTCGGCGTTTCCTGCTATTACCATGACGCGGCCGCCGCACTCGTCGAAGATGGAAGGGTCGTCGTCGCGGCCGAGGAAGAACGCTTCACCAGACGCAAGCACGACAGCGGATTCCCGCGCAACGCCATCCGGTTCTGCCTCGACTATACGCGAACGTCCGCGAGGGAAGTCGACGGCGTCATCTTCTACGACAAGCCGCTGAAGAAGCTGGAGAGGGCGCTCGTCATCGCCAAGGAGTATGGTTCAGTCGCCGTGGAAGGCGCCGACTGGCACCTGCGGAACTATGTCCACCGGGAGTCGCGCCTGACCGAGGATCTCCATGAGGTCCTTGGCGCCGCCCCGCCGGTCAGGTTCTGCGAGCACCATCTCTCGCACGCCGCCTCGGCCTTTTACGCTTCGCCGTTCGAGACGGCCGCGATCCTGACCGTCGACGGCGTCGGCGAGTGGGCGACGACCGGCGTCTATGTCGGCGAGGGTGCGGCGATCCGGCAGCTGAAGGAGATCCGCTACCCCAATTCGCTTGGCCTCTACTATGCGGCGATGACCGCCTACCTCGGCTTCGAGGTCAACGAAGGCGAATACAAGGTCATGGGCCTGGCCTCCTACGGCGAACCGACTTTTGATGACGAGGTTCGGCGGCTCCTCCACCTTCATGAGGACGGGAGCTTCGAGAACAATCTCGAATATTTTTCATATGCCTACGACGAGAAGCGGATGTATGCCCAACCGCTGATCGATCTTCTGGGCCCGCCGCGCGATCCGACCGAGCCGGTCACCGAGCGCCACCGCAATATCGCCGCCTCGATGCAGAAGCTGTGCGAGGAAGCGCTCATCAACCTCGCCCGCTCGGTCCGCGACGAAACCGGGCTTGCCAATCTCTGCATGGCGGGCGGGGTGGCGCACAATGTCGTCGCCAACTCGCGGATACTCGAGGAAAGCGGATTCGCCGACCTGTGGATTCAGCCGGCGTCCGGCGACAGCGGCGGCGCGGTCGGAAGTGCGCTCTACGCCTACCACGCGACAGGCGCCCCGAGGCGTCCGGCGGCCGACTACGATACCTGTCTGGGGCCGTCCTTCTCCAACGAGATCATCGAAGAGGTCCTGCGCGACTTCGGGGCCGACTACGAACGGTTGGAGGAGGCCGAACTCGTCGCTCGGACTGCCGACCTCATCAGCCAGAACCTTGTCGTCGGCTGGTTCCAGGGTCGCATGGAGTTCGGACCCCGAGCGCTGGGCTGCCGGAGCATCCTCGCCAACCCCTGCGAGGCCTCGATGAAGGAGACGCTGAATGCGCGGATCAAATTTCGGGAGCAGTTCAGGCCGTTTGCTCCCGCGGCGCTCGAGGAGTTCGCTGGCGAATACTTTGAGCATCAGGGCGCGAGCCCGTTCATGCTCTACTGCCCGCGAGTGAGACCCGACAAGACTTCGGTCATCCCCGCAGTCACGCACGTCGATGGCACCGCTCGGGTCCAAACGGTTTCCAGGACGATGAATCCCAGGTTTCACGCTCTGATCGAGGCGTTTCGCCAGCGTTCCGGTGTGCCGGTGGTGATCAACACGTCTTTCAACGTCAAGGGAGAGCCCATCGTCTGCACGCCGTCCGACGCCCTCAAATGCTTCTACGGCACCGACATCGACGCCTTGGCGATCGGCGACTTCATCGTCTGGAAGTCGTTTTGACGCGGGGCGACCCATGACGTCCGCGGCCCAGGCGCCTACGACCTTCGCCAATCCGGAGGTGCTGAGGTTCTACGAGGAGCTGCCGTTCAACTACCACGGCTCGGCGGCGGCGCAGGCCAACATGATCCGGGCCAGCGACAGCGTCGCGGCCTATCCAGCGCTCCTGCCGCTGCTGCGGCCTGGTCTGGAGGTGCTCGAAGTCGGCTGCGGAGCCGGCTGGCTTTCGCTTGGCCTGCAGATCCATCACCGCTGCAGCGTCAGGGCGATCGATTTCAACCCCGTGGTGATCCAGCGGGCGCGGGAGCTGTCGCGGCTGCTGAAGCAGGATGTCCGCTTCGATGTCGCCGACCTCTTTCTTTACCGACCGCCGGTCCCGGCGGAGCTCACGATCTCCCTCGGCGTCCTGCACCACACCGACAACTGCCTGCTGGCGCTGGAGCGATTGTGCCGGGAGTTCACGAGGCCCGGCGGCCATGTATTCATCGGCCTCTATCATCGCCACGGGCGGGCGCCGTTTCTCGCCCACTTCGAGGCTATGAAGCGGCAAGGCGCCTCGGAGGCGGCGATGTTCGCCGAATACCGGCGGCTACATTCGAGCCTGATCGACGAGACTTTCGCCGAGAGCTGGTTTCGCGACCAGGTGTTGCATCCGCATGAGACCCAGCACACCCTGACCGAGGTCGCCGAAGTCTTCGAGGCCTGCGGCGTCGAGCTTTTGTCGACCTCGATCAACGATTTCATGGCGATCGGCCAGGGGCGCGCGCCGTTCGAGACCGAGACGAGGCTCGAGAAGACGGCCGAGGCGGCGCTGGCGGCTGGAGAATACTACCCAGGGTTCTTCCTGGCGCTGGGCCGCAGGGGGGAAGGTCCTGGAGGAACACGGTGAGCCAGACGACAGAGTCCGACAAGGAGAGGATCGACCGGGTCGCGGCCGACGGCAAGGCCCCGGAGTGGCTGCGTTCGGTCCTGCGCCAGATCGGCGCCCACGCCGGCGCGATCCGCCCGCTCGCCGACGACCGCTCGAAGCTGCCCGAATTCATCTACCGGCACTGAAGGATCGCCGCCGGCGGCGGTTCAGGAAAGGATGACGTCGCTAAGGCGAACCTCGTCGCACGGCTCTGCTGCCGCTTCCCACTCGACGATCTTGCCGCCTTGCGGAATCTCCATGTTCCAATCGGCGTTGCCGACCTTGATCGCCGAAAAGCGCGCCCGCCCGGAGGTGAAGAGATCGCGATTCACTCCGCGCTCGGGCACCCGCACCCGGATTTCGCCGCGCAGCATCAAGGGAAACTCGAACCTGTAGACCGCCCGGTCCTTGACCGCGCCGGCGAGCTGGCGATCACGGATGATCCCGCCCGCCGGCTCGGTGTAGGTCAGCTCGACGATAAGGTCGAATGTCCGGTCACTGACCTCGGCCCCGACGGCGCCCTCGATAGCGACCTCGACGACGGTCCAGGGAAGGCCGTCGGGGGCCGCCAGCGGCAGCTTGGCCTCGAGCATCGGGATGAAACGGTCGATGTAGACGAACGCCGAGCGCAGATCGACGGCGATCGCCACGAGCAGTCGATGCTCGGGCGTCTCCGCGGCGATGGTCGGGCCGGCCCTTTCGGCATAGTCCTCGAGAAAATCGACCTGGCGGGCGATCAGGCTGATCTGCTCGCCGATGATGCTTTCGGCGGCGTTCGCCTCAGCCAAAGGGTCGACCAGGCGCGCTGGCAGCATGCCGCCGACTGTCCGGTCTCCGACAACCCCGGGTGGGCGCGCGAGGCCCAGCGCGGCCATGGCGGCGTCGATCCTCTGCCGCCAATGCGACGCCAGGGCGGCGAGGTCGCCATCGAACGCGACGGCGCGCCCGCCCTGGCCGCCCTCGAGGAACGCGGTATCGGGAAGGAGCGCCGCCTGGGCCGCGAGATCCTGGCCGGGACGAGCCTCGGTCAACACCGAGACCACTGATTGCAGCCGCCGCCGATAGGCGAAGAGGTTGTTGAAGTAGCCTTCCAGGGGCGGCCATTCCTCTTCGATCAGCGCCGAGCGGACGCGGCGCCGAGCGCCGTGGCGCAGGGCCGTCAGCGCCTCGCCCGACGTCGCCTCCAGTTCGTCCCAGATCGCCGCGAGGCCGGCGTTTCCAGCCAGGGCGCCGCGGCGCTGTGCGCTCGCCTTCTTGGCGCCCACCGCTTCCAGCGCCCAGAGCATGGCGCAATCGGCCGTGACGCCCTGGTCGATCATCGCTCGGACCGCGGCCGCCAGGCTCGCCCCGACCTCCTGGCCCAGCTTCGGGGCCCGCGTCAGAAAGCGGGCGGCGCGGAATTCGCGCGCCACCCGGCGCGCCGCGAACTCATGGCCCATCGGCGAGGGATGGCCGTCGAACTCGGAGACGCGATAAGTGTGGATAGTGAGCGCCGTCTCGTTGGTGAAGTAGCCAAGCATGTCGATGAACGGCAGGCCGAGCGAAGCGATGAACGGCGCGAGCCGGTCGATCTTCGGCCTGTCCAGCGGGTGGAAGCTGTAGAAGATCACCAGCACGTCGATGCCGCTCGCCTCTCGCCAGGCGGCTACGTCGCCGAAGAGTTCGACGCCCGCCGCCAGTTGCGGCGCGTCTTCGGCGAAGTTCGCCAACTGGTCGCCGCCGTAGGGGACCTGGTGGGTGGCGAAGAGATCGAGATCGTTCTGGCAGACCGAAAAGACCACGGCGTCGAAGCGCATGGCCTGGGCCCGGATCTTGAACAGCGGCCAGGCGTCCCAGATATTGCCGCTGGTCTCGCCGAAGTTGTCGACGAAGACCAGATGTTCCGGATAGGCTTGGTTGAGGATTCGGCCGAGCTGGGCGGGAAGCGCGTCCCGACTGAGCCCGCCAGCGCCGAACATCATGGAATCGCCGATGCAGGCGACCCGCGCGACGCCGATCGGATCGGTCAGGCGCGCCGAGACGCAGCGGGTTTCAAAAACGTGTGACACGCAATCTCCCTACCCGAACGGCCGTGTCGGCGCCTACCTGGCCATTGGATCGGAGTCGCGAAGCCCCCAGCCTAGGTCGGGCATGGCCCTAGTCGTCGTGCGGGTCGAATTCCGCCTGCCGGCGGAACATCCAGTAGGTGTCGCCCGGCGTCGCCAGAGGGGCGGGTCGCCGCCACCCGGCCCGAATGAAACGATCCAGCAGCTCTGACTGCGCGGCCTTGTCCCGGACCTCGAAAAACCGCGACAGGTCGGCGATCACGGCGCGGAACGGCGAGACAAGCGCGATGACTTCGTCCAGCTCATCGTTCGAGATCGAACTGGTGATGTTCGTGAACACCGCCGCACATTGCGAGGCGTCCTCTCCGCGCAATGCCTCGGGCGCCGAGGCCCGGCGTATCTCGCACAGCGCCTCCAATCCTGGGTGCGAGCTCGACAATCGCTCCAGAATCTCGCGGCCGAGATCGGCGCGCGGCGTATCGCGCTCGATGCCGATGCTCCTGACGCCATTGAGCGCCATCAGGATCGGAAGCGCCGATATTCCCGAGCCGATCTCGTAGACGGCTTCGAACGGCCCCTCCTGGAGCAACGCCCGGGCAATCCGCTGCTCGTAGGGGGCGAGAACCTCGCCGCGCTCGGCCCGGCGCTGATAATATTCGCCGACCCCCGGCGCCATCGGCCCGGATCGTTCGAGCGCTTCCAGGAGAACCGCCGTGCTCGTGGCGTTCACCTCGTCGACATGGCGCAGCGCCGGAGGGCTCTTGGCGCCGTCGAGGATCGTCCGGGCCGTGCCCAGGGAGATCGTCGGGGCCTTCAGGCCGAAGCCCTCCGCGGGCGCCTCGCGGGGTTTGACGAACTCGTCGTAGACCTCGCTGGCGGTGAGGAAGTCGACCTTCGCGTGCGCCACCGTGGCGGCGTCGAAGACCGCTCCTAGCAGCGCCCGCACCGCCGGATACTGATGGGGGAAGACCTGGGGCTCGTCTTCCTGTCGATAGAGGGCATTCATCGAATGGCTGTGGGTCTTGAAATAGAGAGTGCCGTCGGCGACGTACGACCGCTGCAGGATCTCCGCCGCGAAGGCCAAGGGGTCTTCGAGCTTCTGGCGAACATGCTGCGCGAAAAAGTCGATCGAGGAGCCGGTATGGCCGATGTTCGACGCCCAGAGGAAGAACTTCCTGCCCGCCGCCGCGGCGTTGCCGAATGCCAGCTCCGGCTCGGCTTCCTGAAGGACATAGCCCTGGGGCGCGTTCCACGGGCGCACGAAATGCGGCTGCTCTAGGAACGGGTCGACGTGAGGCCGTCCGGAGGGAAAGGTGAAGTCGCCCAGGCAGCCGTGCCGCATCAGGATCTCGATCTCGTCGGTGATGTGACAGACCTCGCGGTCCGAGGCGTTCAACGCCCAGACTCCATGGACGAAGAACCAGCGCCGCAGGGCGAGACCCGTTTCGCGCCGGATTGCGTCCAGCGAGAGTTCGAGACCGAGCTCGAACCGCGCCGAATCTCGGGCCCTCACCTCGGGCTTGCGGAAGAGCTCGATGACCTCCGGGACCTTATGGGACCAGTTGTAGGTGTAATGTTCGTGATGGATGTGGACCTGGATCTCATGACCGACCCTCTCCATCAGGCCCCTCATTGCACCGCCGAAGATCGACTCCTGCGCGGGGGTGCGGGGGACGAACCCGAAAACGTCATCCGGGGTCAGCGCCACGACGCCGGGTAAGGCGAGGTTGCGTGTCGAGCCCACGTGAGCCTTGTAGAAGAGCGTCAGCTTGCGCGTCGCCTCGTTTCGGACCGAACTCTCGGCGAAGGCGATGACGTCGGCGGCGTTCTCCTCGAGGGTGCGGCTCCCCGGGGCCACGCGCCACGGTTCGAAATGGTCGCAGTGAAAATAAACGATCCGGCGCACGCCGCGCTGCCTGATGATTTCGGTCAGCGACAGGTCGACGGCGTCGGCGCGGGAAGGAACAGCCGAAACTTCGCCAACGCTCATGCCGCGGTCACTTGAAATTCGACGCGGCCTCGCCGGCGATGGCGATCTGGTAGAGGACCTGGGTCAAATCCTTGAGCAGTTCCACGAACTTACCGGTGAGGTGGGTCAGGACCAGGATGCGGTCTCCGGGCAGTACAGTTCCGCCGATCTGGGTGGTCCCGTCCGGGTGAATGATCAGAATGTGTCCCTTGTTGGCGATGTCGCTGAAGCCGCCCGCCCGCTTGACATAGCTCATGACGTCCGCGCCGCGCACGTAGATGAGCGCCTGGGGCTCGTTCACCTCGCCGCCGATGGAGATCACCTGGGATTTGAACGGGATGACGACGGTGTCGTTGGGCTCGAGCAATACTTGGTTGAGGTCCGCGCCTACGGGCAGCGCGACGTCGCCGGCCGGCTGAATCTGCTGAGCGACCGTGATATATTGCTGCATCTGCTGCGCCACGGCCAGATTAGCCTGGGCGACCTCGGCGGAATAGCTCTGCTGGGTGTAGATGGCCTTCTGAAGCCGGGCCAGGCTCTCGTTGAGCAGTTGCTTTTGCGTGAACGCGGCGCTGAGCCGCTGGATGTGGATCCATCGCCGGTCGGCCAGAGGATCGAGCGGTATCTTAGCCAGAAGCGCCCCGAGGGTCGTCGTCCGGGGCAAGACGTATGACGAGGGTCCCAGGTGGGCGCCGAGGACCTGCACCACCAGGGTCTGGGCGATGCTGTCGGCCGCGAACGACACCCGGTCGTCGTCTCGAAGTTCGGCGCGCGCGAAATCAGCGATCGGCAGGTAGGTGTTGTAGGGGAGGCCGTTTCGGACCCCCAGTAGGCCGACGTAGGTCGTCTCCGGCTGTGGGCGGGCGTAGAAGAGTACTTCCTCGCCCATGCCTGTGGGACGCGCCAGTTCGAAGGTGGACGGCGCCCGGGCCATGCCATAGACCGAGACGATCGATCCTTGCTGGCCGACCACGATCACGTCGCCCTGGCGCAGTCGCAGCGGTTGCATTTCGCCGGTGCGGAGGAATTCGTAGAGATCGATCTGCTGGACGATCTTGTTTTCATGGCGAACGACGATGTTGCGGTAGCTGCCGCGGATAGGGTCAATGCCGCCGGCTCGTTGAAGGAACGCGATCACCGAATCCTGACTGGCGCCGGAATAAGGCCCTGGGTTCACCACCGGACCGGTGACGAAGACTGTGATCGGCGACGTGGTCGTGGGGGTCGCATAAACCTGGACGCCGCTCGCGTAGACCTGCTGGGCCGCGGCCTTCACGGCGCCGTTTATGGCGGCGGCCGGCATGCCCTGGACCTGGACCGGCCCGACGCCCGGCACTTCGATGTTGCCCTTGGGATCGACCACGACATTCAGCGTCTGGTCGGGCAGCGCGCCGTAGACCGACAGCGTAATATTGTCGCCCGGCTGGATGATATACCCGGGGTCGAGGATGTTTAGGCTCGCCGTGATATTCGTCGTCGTGAAGAGTTGTGATCCCCAGGGCGGCGGGCGGGTATTGGCGAGCTGGTCGGCCAGAAGCGACGCCGGGGCGTTGGGGTTGATCGAGCCGTAGGGAAGAGGGGACGCCTCCGAGGTCGTGCCCGCTTGGCCCGGTGTCTGCTGAAAACTCCCCGGTGCGGCCGCCGCGGCCGGTGGCGGCGCCGCTGGCGCGGGTGTCGTGGCGGGCGTGGTGGTGGAACTCGGAGCGGTGGAAGGGACAGCCGCGGCGGTCGCCGCGGCTGTCGGCGGCGTCTGGGCGGCCGCGCCCGACAGGCCAACGACAAGCACCGCGGCCGTCAGGACCGCCGCCCGACGCGCGAACGCGACCGCGAGACGGTGCGCCGCTTCGCCCACTCTTACAAACGCACGCCTCATTGCATGTGATCCTTGATCACCGAATAGCTGAGCGCCCCCACCCCGAGCAGCACGGCGGAGGCCAGCGCCACGGCGATGACATTCAGAAAACGCTTCCAGTAGTCCGACTGCTCGGGCAGGCGGGGCGGAATGAAGGAGACGACGAAACTCTGCGACTGGTTCTGGGGCAGCGCCGCCAACAGCGCCGCCTCGGCCGCGAAATAGTTCTTCTGGGCGAACTCGTAGTCCATCAGCGCGGCCTGGACCAGGACGTCGTGTTCGGCCGCCGATGATCCTGGGGCCGTCTTCGCCTGGCCAACCGCGGAGGCGCGCTGTTTCTCGAGATCGGCGATCTGCGACTCGATCGCCTTCGACTGAGGCGCGTCGGGTTTGAACGCCGCCTCCACCGCGGCTTGGCTGACCTTCAAGGTCGCGAGTTGGGTGTCGATGTCGCCCACCAGGGTTACCATCTCCTGGGCCTGGGCGCCGATCGTCAGGGTGTTCACGTTCCCCTGGAGCTTGGTGAGTTTGTCGTGAGCGGCCTCGTAGTCCCTTTTGGTCGCCGCCACCTGTTGCGCCGCCAGTTGATAGGACCCTTGCTGGACCTGGGAGTTGAGCGTGTGCTCGACGTCCTTGCTCGCCTCGAGGACGCCCTGGGCCAGACGCAGCGCGTCCTGCGGCGTGTAGGCGCTCACAGACAAGGTGATGGTGTTGGCGACGCTGTCATAGTCGGCCTTCAGCTTGTGTTTCCAGAAGCCGACCTGTCGTTCGAGGGGCGCCTCCGAGTTCACCCCGGCGAAGGGGTCGAGGCTGAAACGGCCGTAGGCCTGATCGAAGCCGAACCTCGCGCGCAACAGCTGGACGGTCGCGCCCGAATGGAGGAAGTCAACGACCATTCGCGGATCGGTGGTGGCCCCGGCGCCGGGGGTGATGCCCAGCTGCGAAATGATCGATGTCGTCGGCGGCTGTGAACCTCGGATCGTGATCTCGAATTTGCTCTCGTAATCCGGCGGCGCGATGATCGCGAAATAGATCGCCGACGCAACGGTCGGGCCCAGGATCCAGATCGCCACCGTCCGCAAGGTGCGGCGCTGCTGCTCCCGGCGAAGGAGTTCTCGGGGGGTGGGCTGCGCGGCTTGCGGCGTCGTGGTCTTTATGAAACCGCTCACGACACCGCTCGCAAGTAGTTCTCGTTCGCCTCGTCGATGGTGTCGTACATCGTCAGCTTGCCTCCCAACAATACTCCGGCTCGCGTGCAGTATTGCCGGATCATGTAGATCGAGTGCGACACCATGATCACGTCGGAACTGGCCTTGCGGTCGTTGAAGATACGCTCGCATTTTGCCTGAAATGCGACGTCGCCGGAGGCAAGCGCTTCATCTATGACATAGACTTGAAATCGGATCGCCATGCTCAGGGCGAACGCCAATCGCGAGCGCATGCCGGTCGAGTAGGTGTTGATCGGCTCGCGCATCGAATTTCCCAACTCGGAAAAGCTGGCGACGAAATCGGTCACTTCGGCGATGTTGGCGCCGTAGATGCGGCACACGAAACGAAGGTTCTCCGAACCGCTCAGGCTGCCGGAGAACGAGCCCGAGAAACCCAATGGCCATGAAAAGCTGGCGGTGCGCCGGACGTGGCCGAAGCTCGGGCGCTCGCTGCCGCACATGATTCGCAGGAGCGTGGACTTTCCGGCGCCGTTCTGGCCCAGGATTCCGATACTCTCGCCCCGCTCGAAACTCTGGGTGATGCCGCGCAGGACGTGGATTCGTCCCTTCTTCCCCGGGTAGGTCTTCTCGATGTCCGTGAGTTCGATCATGGCCGGTCAATAGGACTCATCGGCATGGCCCACCATGCGAAGATAGGCGTCTACGGTCATGCCGATCAGGAGGACAACCGTAGAAAAACTCAGGATAAACCACGGGTTATATAGATCACTTGAGAATCCAGGTATGGTTGCAGCCCGAATCCATTCCAGCATGTGGGCGATGGGATTGTAGATCGCATACTTCGCGAATGTCTTCGGCAAATCCCTTAGGGTGAAAAATATACCTCAAGCAAACCAGAGCGGTCGGCTAAGATAATTGAATATTTGAGTCCATAGAGGAAAAACTCTTGCAAGATTGGCGCTAAAGACGGCTGAGCAAAGAGCGAGATAGAATAAGGTGACATACGATAATATCATCTGCAGCGGATCATGCATCCAGGACGAAAACGGTTCGGCCGTAACGTAGTGAATCCCGACGACGAAGATCAGCGCGATGACGACGTTCGTCGCCGCGTCGAGAAGGACCCGCGCGATGACCACATCCATGACCTTGACCTGGGGATAGGTGAGCAGGGGTATGTTCGAGGCCGCTGCGCTGGCGCCCCGACTGACACACCCTCTCCAGAAAAAGTAGGGCAGTATTCCCGTGACCAGGAAAACGGGCAGTGATGCATTGAACGGCACTTTCCGGTTCAGCAGGCCAAAGACGAGGCCGAGGACGACAAGCTGCATCATCGGATCGAAGAGTCCCCAGAAATAACCCAGATCCGAACGGCCGTAACGGGTGCGTGATTCGCGCAGGACCAGGGCGTAGATCACCCGCGCCATGACCTTGAGGTTGGTCCACAGGCCGGCTTTGGCGGGACCGAGGGGCAGGGTTCCGCTGTCCGGGTACGAATCCAACGTCATGGAGAGCGCAGTTCCCCGAAATGTGGGTCGCGACCGAAGGGTCCCCTCCCGCTTCGGCCGGCAGCAGCCATCGGATAGCCCAGGGCCTCCTCAATGACAAGGCGCGCGCCGGCCCCAGGTTGGGCCGTCATCGGCCTAGACCCTGGCGCGGCCATGCCCTGCAAACCTTCGTGAAGCGCGCCCGCGGCTCTGCGGGGCGTACGGTTCTTGACCTTTGGCGGCCCTCCCACCAAATTGCGGCGCGCTTCGAACCGGCGGCGACGCAGCGCAACGAATCCTCCCGCGCCAGGGCGGCCTCGAGGAGGATGCTCGAAAGGAACTGAATGCTTCCGCCATACGAGTCGCTGGTCGCCAACGAAATCGGCGCGGCCCTGGCATGGTATCGAGCCAAGCGCGATCGCATCGTCGACCAACCGGTGCACGTCCACAACTGGGCTCGCCTGCTTTGCGATGTCGGTCGGACGGTCGAGGCGGCGCCCTTGCTCGATCGGATCGCCGAGGTCGAGGACTACGCCATGTTCGTCGCCGGCCGTCGGCTGGTGCGCGCGCTCGAGGACGGCGCGGGCGTCGAGCAGGCGCTGGAGATCACGTGTCTGGGCGCCGCGGCGCGGCACAAGCAGGCGATCGCCGCCGCCCTGAATGCGTTCGACCTGCGCCGCCCGCCGCCCATGGCCCGTCACATAGCCATCTGTGGCGTTTCGTTCTGCGGCAGCACCCTTCTTGACCGGATTCTGGAGGGCCTGCCGGGGGTGGCCAGCATCGGTGAATCGCACTGGCTTACGAAGGCGTTCATCGACGGCCGCGCCGCCCCACTCGATTTCAGCGCCCCAAGGACCATCGACGTTCCCGTCTGCAGCCATTGCGGCGCCGATTGCGCCTTCCTGACTCCAACCTTCCGCACCGCCCTGGCGCTCAATCCGACCGATTGGTATTTCCGCATCGCCGAACGCCTGGGCGCCGAGGTGCTGGTCTCGGCCGACAAGAACTTGCCCAAGATCGTGCTCAACGAGCCCTGGCTGAGGCTCCAGGCTCTGGTGGTCTTCAAGTCGCCAAAACAGGCGTGGTCATCCACCTATTCAAAGCTCCCGGCGCCCGAGACCGCGGAGGCCGGCTTCGAGGCGATGGTTCAGTACATGCGCGTGTGGAGGCTCGCCTATGCGGAGATGGTCGACGCCTTCAAACCCCTCGAGGGTAAGGTCTTCCTCGACTTCGACCAGTTCGCCCTCGACCCTGCGAACACTTTCCGGTCGCTCGTGGAGGTTCTTGGCCTGCCGCACGAGCCCCTGGCCCTGACCGAGCCGGCGCCGGGGCACTCCATCGGCGGCAATTCAAACGCCGTGCGACAACTGCGCGCGGCCGGCCATCGGGTGGACGTGCGGCCGCTCGGCAATCCCGCAATCCCGGCCGATCACGCCGCGTGGATCGACGGGCAGGCTGACCTGACGGATCTGCACGCGGTCATGAGGCGGCTGAGCGCTCGAAACGTCGGCACCCGACCCCGACCGCCTCCGGCCGCGAAGATGGAAGCGCCGATTCACGTCCCGCCCGCGCCGGTAGTCGGGCCTGAAGGTGTCGAGGTAGCGGCGTCTTTCACGACCGCGCGATCGATCCAAGCGCCCGCGGCGTCCGTCGAAATGGCCGCAACGGGGCATCACGAGACGCCACCCGCACTGAAACCATTCCCGATCACGACGATCCCTGACGAGTGGCTGCCGGGGATTTTCGGTCGATTCGACGAGGTCGCCAGAGCCGCGGCGAAGCCGCTGATCACAGATCCGCACCGGCTGCGTCAGGCCAAGGCCAGGTTCTTCTTGTCTCTGCCCGAGACCTTCAGCACCGAGCGCTACGCCGCGATTCAGCGCGCCCATCTCAACCAGGCCGAGATCGGCCGGAACTTCAATGAGCTGAAGTACCTGGACACGCCCAACTGGGCGGGGGGCAAGTTCGATCACGCCGTCCGGCTCGGCCTGCACGTCTCGCCGCCAATCCGGATCCTGGACATTGGCGCTGGCCCCGGCCACTTCCAGCTGGTCGCCCAGTACTTCGGTCACGAGACCCTGGGACTCGACCTGCCGCTATCGGCGCGCGTCTCGACGGCCAGGCGCCACCTCTACCAGGATCTGTGCGAGTTCTTCGGAGCGCGGACGATCGATCATATGGTCCTCGCCAACACCGGCTTGCCCTCGTTGCCTCACAGGTTCGACCTCGTGACGTCGTTCATGACCTGGTTCTCCTCCGACCCGAAATCGGGGAAGCCCTGGAGCATCGCCGAGTGGAAAGCCTTCCTGCGAGATCTCGAGGACAACGTCCTGACCGACACCGGCAGGATCTATTTCAACCTTACCAACGCCGCCTGCGACGAGGAGAGCTGGGACTTCCTCAAGAGCATCGGCGAGGGCGTGATCGAGCGCAATCGCACCCTGACCGTCAGCCGCGCGGCCATCCACTCGCTATAGCGGCTTCCGGCCCCTGGGTGCGTCGATCCGCCAAGCCTTCAGGCGTCCCGGTCGGCGAACTGTCGCCGATACTCGTTGTCGAGCAGGCTTGCGACGAACCGGGACTGATCGTGCTCCGTGGCCGCCTGCTCCAGCTCCGGGGGAAGTTCCGGCGCGTTAGAGGGGCGCAGCACGAGCCGCGGATCGGCCTTGAGCGCTTCGACGTCGACGCCGGTGTTGCCGCCGATGAAATGGCCCAGGCGAATGGCTTGGAGAGTCTCGGGCGGCAGGGGAATTGTCAAAAGTCCCGAGAGCGCCCGCATGTGGCGCGCCGGCTCGGTGACGAATCGCTCCCAATTGAGGACCACGCGGTCGCCGGTGGGCCGGATGGCCTTCATATGCCCAAGATAGTTGTAGGCCCATCGATGGAGGTTGGCCGACACCCAGTCCTTGTCCAGCGAGGCGACAGGTTCGCCTCGCCGGACGTGCTGTTTCAGCAGCGAACGCAGATATTGAATGGGGGATTTATATAATATTATATAGTCAAATCTGAATAACGGATCAAGGGACCAATATAGATGCAGATTTTTGTCGGCCGTTACGAGATTTCTAACGCCCAGACGGTCCGCGATCTTCGCGTACCAGCCGCTCTCGTCCGCCGCCAGCGCTGTCCTGAAACCTGTGTCGAAGCACTGGCAGTCGCGCAGGCAGACGCGACAAGGCACCGGCCATCGGCTCGCAGGCGCCGATGTCCCTCGAATTGTCTCCATCGCGCCGCTCGCGGTCCGCATGTTCGTGAGCCACTGCGTCTCGCCCGCGAAAGCGAAGCCCGGCATGGAGCCGAGGATCACGCCGAAGGTGGTCGAACCGGTGAAGGCGACTCCGGCGATGGCGATATGGCGGTAGCCGGCCATGGCGTCGCCGAGCGCCTGTTCGGCCTGCAAGGATCGCAAGGTGCGCTCGTATCGCTCCAGCTTGGGCGACGGCGGCGATTGCGGCGCGCGCGCCAGGACCGCCGCCGCCCCGGGCGAATCGCGGTGGACAAGCGCTATTTCGACAAGGTCCGGGACGAGGGCGGTCGAGAGTCCGAGGGACTCCTCGAGGCGAGGCGCCACGCGTCTGGCCGCGGCGTAGCGCATACGGTCCATCAAGATGTCGAACATGCCGCGCAGCGCCACCCCCGAACTGGGGTCCGCTCGATGAAGGCGCTTGTAGATCCCGAACGCCGAGGCCACCTGCCCGCAGGCCAGGCGCACCCTCGCGGTGATTTCCAGCAGCGCGGCGTTGTCGGGCGCGAGGCGTCTGGCCTCCTCGATCGCCAGCAACCCTTCTCGGGGTCGCCCCAGTTGCAAGGCCAGGACACGGGCTTTCAGCGACAGCGCGTTGGCGCGCGTCATCGTGTCGGCGCCCTCCAGCGCCGCGTCGGCGGCGGCCAGGGCGCCGGCCCAGTCTTTCGCCTTGAAACGATCCCTCGCCAATTCGAAGGCGGTCCGGGAGTCCGCCGAGGCTGTCGTGCTCGTCATTGCGGTTTCGATGGTCTCGCCTGGTGAGGCGCCGCGAGAAGGGCGCGCGCGGTCGCGACATATGGGACCAGATCGAAGACATGCAAAGCCTTCCCGACCCTGGGCGCACCCCTGGAGACCTCGTTCTCGAACGGCCAGGCGCAGGATCAATCGACGGTTTGCCGGCCGGACGCCTTTCCATCCGCCCCGACATTGATGTAGTTCAACGCCCGCGTGCGCGTCGACCCGCCCCGGTCGCCTGTGGTCGACGCCGAGGGATCGCCTGGAGGGTGCGTTGGTGGCCGTGAACCGCGTCGGGACAACCACCTCCGACGCGAGCGGCGCCAAGTCCACCGTGATATCTGGACTTGCGCCCGATGTGCCCGATCACAGAAGTTCCGGGTTTCGCGCCGCGATAAGGCACATCACCCTTCCGAGCGAAGCCAGGATTCTCGAGGTCGGGGGTCTGAGCGGCGACCACACCACGATACATCTGCTGGATGTATTTGATAACCCGATCGATATCGTGGAAATAGATGAAGAGCGCGCCAGTAACTTACAATCAAAATACGATAATGATCCAACAACAAAGGACAGAATCCGCCTTTATAACTCCGATGCCATGGATTTTACC
>Ga0302325_10002556_pt1 | contig 44012 bp, 36 predicted proteins | sample Palsa_T0_2_FD_201948 | JGI IMG/M metagenome (GOLD analysis project Ga0302325, IMG submission 201948) | Peat permafrost microbial communities from Stordalen Mire near Abisko, Sweden - Palsa_T0_2 | ecosystem: Environmental > Terrestrial > Soil > Palsa > Peat permafrost | place: Sweden: Abisko... | reverse complement strand
GGCGGTGCCGGGCATCGAGGTGTCCGCCAACCCGCCCGACATGCGGGTCGAGCTGTCCCGAGCGCAGATCGTGTGCGCGCCGGTGCTGGCGAGTAGCGGCACGCGCTTGCGCATCCTCGAAGCCTGGGCAGCAGGCCGGCCCGTCCTGACCACGCCGGACGGCGCGTTCGGTCTCGACGCCGTCGATGGACGGGAAGCGGCGATTGCCGCCGATCCCGAGGCGTTCGCGCAACGTGCGGCCGACCTCATCCGCGATCCCGCGTTGCGTGCGCGCATCCGCCGCGCCGCCCTCGAGCGCGTCCCGGCATTCGAATGGCGGACGATCGGCTCGCGCTTTCTGGGCGAGCTGTCGGCGCGCACTCCTGCTACTGCGCAGCGCGTGCGCGGCCTGCACGCGGCACGAGCCGCCAGAGGGTAGTCCGCGAGCGCGCGCGCTGGCCGAGCCCGCCGCGCAGCACGCCCAGGGCGCTCGCGTCGCGCGGCGTGACGTCCTCGCGCTCGAAGCCGGCAGGCGGCTCGGCACTCGCCGGCGGCTGCTCTATGTAATACGAAAGTCGCTTGGGGAGGCGCGGGAACGGCGTGCGCGCGTCGAGCAGCAGCATCTCCGTGTCGCCGGGCAGGTAGCGCGCGAGTTCGAACGCGAGCGGGCTCGCGCCGCGCACGACGACGAGCGGGTGCGCTGCGGCGTCGATCGTGCGGACCGCCGACTGCACGGGCATGTCCTCGTGGTTCGGCCACCAATCCTCCGATGCTACCTGCACGGCGGCGGACGCGATGCCGGCCGCGACGAACGCCGCGAACGCGGCGAAGGCTGCCGCGCGGACCCACGTGCGCGCCGCGCTGAGGCCGCTCCCGATCATGCCGGCCGTCGCGAATTGCGCGCCGGTCAGTGCGGTCGTGAGGTAGCGCGGAATCGTGGCAAAGTGCGCGCGCTGCACGGCGTCGCGGAAGACGAAATAGGCGAGCGGTACGATGACGAGCGGGAGCAGCAGCGCCGCCGCACGCCGCCATTGCGGTGTCGTCGCGCGCGCCCCGAGCACCACGAGCGCCACGACGGCGACGGCCGCGAACGCCGCCGCGACACCGGCCAGTGCCGGGTGCACGTACTCGAGGTCGAACCCCAGCGCCCCGAGGGCAAAGGCCCACTTCGCGACGACGAGCCGCACGGGATACGCGACCATGGCCCAAGCAAGGCGCGCATCGACGCCGTTCCCAGCCCGCGCCGTCGCGATCATCCACGGTGCGAACGCCGCCAGTGCGACGGCGACCGCGGCGGCGAAGCCGGCGGCGCGCATTCGAGGCGGGCCGGGCGCGAAGCACAGGGTGGCGACGAACCCGACCAGCACCAGGCCGAACAGCGGCGTCGTGTAGAGGCCGGCGCTCGCGAGCGCGCAGAACGCGCACCAGCGAAGCGCAGACGCGGGGCGGTCGAAAGCCCAGAGGAGGGCGACGCACGCGGCGAGCGTCACGTCGACCAGCAGCCCGAACTCCCGCGCCTGGCGCGCATACTCGACGAAGAACGGGCCGACCGCAACGAGCGCGGCAGCGACGGCCGCAGCCTCCCTCGTTCGAAACAGCTGCAGCCCCAGCAGCCACGCGAGCGCGATCCCGAGAACGCCGAGCGCGGCGGGAAGCACGCGAAACGCCACCGCGCTCGTGCCGCCCACGCCGACGACGCCACGCTCGATGAGGTAGAAGAGCGGCGGATGCTGCGGTTCGTCGGTCGCGAGCGCTGCGACGATCGCCGGCGGGCCGGCCGGATCGTCGACGAAGCTGTGCACTTCTCGCGCCGGCCGGATTCGTCCGTCGAACAGCGCGTTCACGTCGCGGTCGGTCCTGCCGCTGACGCGCTGCGCCGTCACCGTTTCGTCGGCGAAGAACGTCGCACGGCCCAGCCACGCGAACCGGGCAACGACGCCGGCGCACGCGGCGACCAGCGCCAGCGCAAGCGCCGCAGCCCTCATCGCGCGGGCGCCGAGCTCGCCGTCTCCAAGAAGAACGCCATCATCTCCTCGCTCGCGTCGGGCCCGCCGGGATTCGTGTACGACCCGCGCAGGCTCCCCCCGCTCCATGCGTGCCCGAGGTTCGGAACGCGCCAGGACTCGATACGCACGCGGCCATCGCCGTCGCGCCAGACGTCGACGGAGGCGCCGTCGCGGAGTTCCTCGTGCGCGCCGATGCCGTTCAAACCGAGCAGCGCCGCAAACTGCCGTGCCAGCACCGTCGCGTTTGCCGGCGCGACCACCCGGTCGACGCTACCGGACCAGATCGTCGCACGCAGGCGGTCGTACCCGCCGTGCGGCACGCCGCCGCACGCCGCCACGACGGGTGCGATATCGGCCGTCGTGACGTCGTCGTGCGACACTCCCGACATCGCCGCAACGGCGCTCGTCGCGTCCCGGGTGGCGTGCAGCGCCACGCCGGCCATGATGCCGACGGCGGAGAACACGTCGGGAGCCTGCTCGGCCAGAATCGCAGCCATCGCGCCGCCCGCCGAGAGGCCGGCGACGTAGATTCGATCGCGGTCGATCGGGTGGTGCGCCGCGATCTCCTCCACGAGCTCGAGCAGCTCCGCCGGCTCTCCGCGCTCGCGGCGCTGATGCTCGGGCAGGAACCAGTTCCAGCAACGGTGCGGGTTCGAGCGCAACGATTGCTCGGGGTACAGGACGAACGCCCCTGCCCGATCCGCGACGCGGTCGAAGCGCGTCCCCGTCGCGAAGTCGACGGACGATTGCGTGCACCCGTGCAGCGCGAGGAGCAGCGGCGCCGTCGCCGCGTGATCGCGCGGCCGGTGGAGGCGATACGTAATGATGCGGCGCCTACTTGACGAGCGGGATCACGTCGCTCGGAACGAGCGGGTAGAACCCGAGAACGATCGTTGCGACCGCGCAGATGGCGACGCCCACCCACGGGAGGAACTCCGCCGCGCTCGCCTGCACCGGAGCTCCCGTCGTGCGCGCGTACATCGCGCGCACGATTTTCAGGTAGACGTAGATCGAAATTGCGGTTCCGACGATCAGCAGACCGGCAAGCCACGCGTATCCGGCGCCGACCGAGCTCGCGAGGATCAGCACCTTTGCGGTGAACCCCGCAGTGGGTGGCAGGCCGGCGAGCCCGAGCAGGAAGAACGTCATCGCCGCCGCGAGCCACGGGCGGCGGTACCCCAGCCCCGCGTACGCAGACAGGCGCGAACCCTCCTCGTGCTCGCGCGAGAGCAATGCGGCAACGGCGAATGCGCCGAGGTTCATGAACGTATACGCGCCGAGGTAGAAGATCGCGTAGCGCAGGCCGAGAGCCGTGGTGCCCGCGAGCGCCGTCACGACGTATCCCAGTTGCGCGATGCCGGAGTAGGCCAGCAGACGCTTGATGTCGGTTTGCGCGAGCGCACCGACGTTGCCGACGATCATGGAGAGCGCTGCGAGCACCCACAGCGGCGCCAGCAGGGTCGCAGACTCGTGCGACGAGAGCGCACCGTAGGCGAAGCGTGCGAGCACGGCGAGCGTGCCCGCCTTCGTGACGACACTCATGAACGCCGTGATCGGGAGCGGTGCGCCCTCGTACACGTCCGGCGTCCAGACGTGGAAGGGCACCAGGCTCAGCTTGAACGCGAGGCCAACGAGGAACAGCCCGGAGCCGATCGAGAGCAGCGCGGGCGACGCACTCGGGAGCAGCAGCGCCGCGAGCGACACGCTGCCCGTCGCGCCGAACAGCAGCGCCATGCCGTAGAGCATGAAGCCCGATGCGGTCGACGACAGGATCAGGTACTTGAGCGCGGCCTCGCGCGCCGTGCCGCGCGCACCCAGGCCGCACAGGCAATAGAGGGCGAGCGAGAGCAGCTCCAACCCGAGGAAGACCATGAGCAGGTTCGCCGCGCCGGCCATCAGCATCGCGCCCGCCGTGCCCCACAACAGCAGCGCGATCGCGCTCGCCGCCTGGTCCTCGCGGCCGAGACGGTGCGCGAGCAAGAGCGAGAGCGCGCTGCCTGCGACGACGATCTCCTCGAACGCGATGGTGAACCCGCCGGTGACGAACGCGCCGCCGAATGCGGAGAACGGGTGTCCCCACTGCTGCGCGGCCAGGATCGCCGCGCCGGCGAGGGCGAGCAGGCTCAGCACGAGAGCGGCCGAGCGCCGCGCGCCCTTCGGGAGCAGCAAATCGGCGATGAGAACGAGCAGCCCGCCAGCGCTCACGACGAGGACCGGGAGCAGCGCGCTCCAGTCGGACGAGCCGTACGGATTCAATAGCTGCGCGCTCATCGCCGACCGTCCGGAAGGGCCGGTGCGGCCACCGATACCGCGAATGGATCGATGCCGGCCGGCGGGCGTGCGAGCGGTGCGGGATCGACGCCGAGGAGAACGATCGCGAGGATGAGCGGCGCCAGCGCGAGCCCTTCGACGAACGACAGGTCGGGACGCTGCGGAAGGTCGTGCCGCTCGGGTCCGTTCATCATGCCTTGCAACAGGCGCAGCATGTACGCCGACGCGATCACGATCGGAATCAGGACGATGACCGCGGTCCACACGTATCCCGCCTGATACACCCCCGTGACGATCAGGATCTCGCCCGCGAAGCCGGCGAGTCCCGGCAACCCGAGCGCGGCGAGGGCGACGAGCGTAAACGCGCCGGCGAGGCGCGGCTTGCGCGTGCCGAGACCTCCAAGGCGATCCAGCGACCGCGTCTCCTCGCGCTCTTCGACCTGACCGAGCACGATGAACAGCGCGGCGCTGAAGAGTCCGTGCGCGATGATATACACCACGGCGCCGCCGATCGCGATGGAGTCGGAGACGCCGGCTCGCCCGAACGCGAACACCGCCACCAGAATCAGGCCGAGGTGCGAGAGCGACGAGTACGCGACCGCGCGCTTCGCATCGCTCTGCGTCAGCGCGACGAGCGCGCCGTAGAGGAGCGAGGCGACGCCGAGCGTCAGCATCAGCGGCGCCGCGGCAACCATTGGGGCGGGGAAGAGCGCGAGGCCGATGGCGATGAACCCGTAGAGCCCGGCCTTCGACTGCACGGCGGAGACGAGGGCCACCATCGGCGACGGCAGGTCCCCGTACGTGTCGGGCATCCACGTGTGCAGCGGCCACACCGGCGTCTTGATCAGGAACGCGAGCGCGAAGCCGGCAAAGATCCATGGGGCGTCCACGGCCGGCAGCGAGCCGGCAGCGTGGGCGTCGCCGATCACGTCGGTCGACCCGCGCAAGATGCCGTACGCCGCGGTCGCGAGCAGGAGCGCGAGGCCGCCGGTCACGTTGTAGACCAGATATCGCCACGCGGTCGCCGATTCCGGGCGCTCGCGCGGCCCTGCGGGGACGGCGGCGGCGATCAGCACGAGGAAGACCGGGATCAGCATCAGATCCCAGAAGAGCGCGAAGAGCAGCAGGTCGCGAGCGACGAAGACGCCGGTCATGGCGCCCTGCAGGAGCAGCATCTGCGCGACGAATCCGCGCATGCGCGGAACGCGCGTCGCGATCAGCGCACAACCCGTCACGAGCGTCAGCAGTAGGACGATCCAGTAGGCGATACCGGACCCGAGACCGACGTGGAACGCGGCCGTAAACGGACGGTGCAGCCACGGAAGGGACTCGTCGGGGGCGCCTGCTGACGCGGCCGCCACGGCGAAGCACGCGAACGCGACGAGAACGCCGGTCCACTTCGCGGCCTGCTCGGCGCGGCGTGGGGCGAGCGCGATCGCGAGGGCCGCGAGCAACGGTAGGATGACGAGCGCGGCGATCATCGTACCACCCCCGCGAACGCGTAGTACGCGAGCGCGCAGGCGACACCGACGACGATGACGATCGCGTAGCCCCGAACGAGGCCCGTTTGTAGCGCGCGGGTGAACAGCCCGAGCACGCCGGCGAGGAGCGCGGTGTCGCGCACCGCCCCGTCGATGACGAGTGGATCGACGAAGCGCCCGAAGGCGGTGCCGAGTGCTTGCGCCGGCCGCACGATCAGGGCACCGATCAGGTCGTCGACGAAGAAGCCGCGCACCAAGACCGGCGGCACCGTCGACGATTCGCGCGCCAGGCGCGCGGGCGCATCCGCCAGCGCCGCCTTCGAACCGTAGCGGACGTAGGCGATCGCGAAGCCGATCAGGACCGCCACGAGGACGATCGCGGACGACACGAGGTCCGACACCCTGGGTCCGCCGCCGCGCAGCAGGTTCGCCCCCACGAAATCGGGCGCGAGGAACCGCGACCAGATGCTGTTGTCGCCGCCGATGTCGAGGTATCCGGCGGCCACCGTTCCGATCATCAGGACGGCGACCGGGGCCCGCATGATCCACGCGGGTGCGCCATGCTCGCCCCCTTCACCGGCGCCGTGCGCCGGCTCGCTGCGATCGCCGCCGAAGAAGGCGACGAACAGCATGCGGAACATGTAATATGCCGTGATCCCTGCGGTCAGGACCCCGATCCCGTAGAGCCACGGGTGGCCGTCGAGGAGCTCGCCGTAGATGACCGCGTCCTTGCTGTAGAAACCGGCGAAGAGCGGGACGCCGCAAATGGACAGCGTGCCGAGCAGCATCGCGACGAACGCGAACGGCATCCGCGTGCGCAGGCCGCCCATCTTGCGGATGTCCTGTTCGTCATGCAGCGCGTGGATGACGAGCCCGGCCGCGAGGAACAGCTGGGCTTTGAAGAACGCGTGCGTAAAGAAGTGCAGGACTCCCGCTTCGTACGCACCGACGCCGACGCCCATGATCATGTACCCGATCTGGCTCATCGTCGAATAGGCGAGGACGCGCTTGATGTCCCATTGCGCCAGACCCAAGATGGCGCCGGCCAGCGCGGTCACGCCCCCGATCACGCCGACCAGCTCGCGCGCCGGCGCCGAGTTGTCCCAGAGCGGGGCGCAGCGCGCGATGAGGTACACGCCCGCGGTCACCATGGTGGCTGCGTGAATCAGGGCCGATACGGGGGTCGGGCCTTCCATCGCGTCGGGAAGCCACGTGTGCAGCGGCACCTGCGCCGACTTCGCGGCGCAGCCGATGAAGATGGCGACGCATGCGACGAGGACGATGCCCGGCGCCAGCTCGGCGGCCTTCGCGAACACGTCGGCGTACGCCAGCGATCCCGTGTTCGCAAAGAGCACGAAGATCGCGAACATCAGGCCGACGTCGCCGACCACGTTGATGACGAACGCCTTGCGCGCCGCGGCGACGGCCGACGGCCGGTCGAACCAGAAACCGATCAGGAAATACGACGCCAGGCCCACGAGGCCCCAACCCACGAGCAGGCCCAGGAAGTTATCGGAGAGCACGAGCGTCAGCATCGCGAAGACGAAGAAGTTCATGTACGCGAAGAAGCGCGCAACGGCGCGGTCGCCGGCCATGTAGCCGATCGAATAGAAGTGGATGAGGCCGCCGACGCCCGTGATGATCAGCGTCCACAGCAGCGACAGCGGGTCGAGCCAAAGCCCGAGCGTGAAGCCGGGAATCCACGAGAACAGCGGCACGTGCACGCCGCCGGGCTCGGAGGCCGCGTTCCACAGCGTGAGCGTCAGCACGAAGGACGCGAGGACGACCGCCGTTCCGAAGATGCCCGAGCGCTCGCGCAACTGCGGGCCGAGTGCCCACAGCAGCACCGCGCCGGCGAGCGGCAGCAGCCAGATGACGGCAAGCATCATCCGCGCATCGACGCTACTTCGTCCACGTCGACGTTCCGCGCACGGCGGAACGTCGCGAGGACGATCGCCAGTCCGATGGCGGCCTCCGCCGCCGCAACGGTGATGACCAGGAACGCGAAGACGTGGCCGGCATTGTTCAGCCAGGCGCGCGCGAACGCGAGCATCGCCAGGTTCGCGGCGTTCCACATGAGCTCGATGGCCATCAGCACGATCAGCGGGTTCCGGCGCGTCAGCACACCGGCGACGCCGATCAGGAAGATGACGGCCGACAGAGCGACGTAGTTCGCGATCGCGACGGGGAGGACAGATTCGCTCAGCGCGCGCTTCCTTTCTCGACGGGGCGCCGCGCTTTCGCGATCGGCTCGCGGACGCGCGGACCACGGCGCCGCCGCGCATGATGGCCGAGCGTCGCCGATGGGGCGGCGTCGCCGGCAAGCATGACGACGCCGATCACGGCGACCATCAGGACGACGGCCGTTACCTCGAACGGCAAGAGGTACGTCGTCATCAGCGCGGCGCCGAAATCGGCCGCGCTGCCGAACACGTTCGCCGTTCCAGCCGGACCCGACGCGACGCCCGCCTTCGGAACGATCGCCGCGGGAGTCCGGGAGACCCCGTACACGATCAGACCGAGGACGACGACGACCAGCGCGACGGAGGGTACGGCGAATCGCGGCAGACGATCGGGCCCCACGCTGAACGGCCCGGTGCTCGTGGAGAGCAGCGCCATGACGAACACGAAGAGCATCAGGATCGCGCTCGCGTAGACGATGACCTGGATGACGGCGAGGAACTCGGCTGAGAGCGTGACGTACAGCATCGCGAGCATCACGAAGTTGGCGATCAAGTAGACGACGCTATGGACCGGCCGGCGCGCCGTGACGGTGAGCACCGACGTCACGACCAGGCCGATCGAGAGCAGCCAGAACGCGATCATCCGGCAAGCCCCTTTCGGTCGGTCTTCAGTACCTCGCCCCGCCACGTCGCGGAGTATCCGTCGACGATGCTCACGGTGCTCTTCTGCTCGGTCACGCGCCCGAGGTCCGACGGGATCCCGTTCGGCCGCTCGTCGGGTGCCGCACCGACCCCGGCGTCGGCAGGCACGAGCAGCCGGTCCTTCGCGAAGATGAACGATCCGCGCCGATAGTCGGCCATCTCGAAGCGCGGCGTCAGCACGATCGCATCGGTGGGACACGCCTCTTCACAGAGGCCGCAGAAGATGCAGCGCAGCTCGTCGATTTCGTAGCGTGCCGCGTACCGCTCGCCGGGGGAGCGCCGGTCCTCCGGCGTGTTCTCGGCGCCGATGACCGTGATCGCGTTCGCCGGGCAGGCGATCTGACACAGCTCGCAGCCGATGCAGCGCTCCTTGCCGTCGTCGTAGCGGCGCAGCTCGTGCAGGCCGTGGAAGCGCGGCGCGTGCTGCTTCTTCACCGACGGATACTGGATCGTCGGCTTCTTCACGAAGAAGTACTTGAACGTCGTCCCGAACCCGGCGAAGATGGCGAGCAGGCTCGCGATCGCAGTGCGCATCCTCAGCGCCCCCGCTCGCACGGCGATGCCCGGAGCGGCCGCTTCACTGCGGCAACACCGCGACGAGCGCGGCGGTCGCGAGCACGTTGACGGTGGCGACCGGGAGCAGGATCTTCCAGCCGAACGCCATCAGGCGGTCGTAGCGGAAGCGCGGGAGCGTCGTACGCAGCCAGATGTAGAGGAACAAGAACAGACCGACCTTGATGAGGAACCAGACGATCCCGGGGATCACCGTCAAACCGAACGGCGCGTTCCAGCCGCCGAGGAACAGCAGCGTGCCGATGCACGATACCGTGATCATGTTCAGGTATTCGGCGATGAAGAACAGCCCGAAACGCAGCCCGGAATATTCGGTGTGGAAACCGCCGACCAGCTCCGTTTCGGCCTCGACGAGATCGAACGGCGCGCGGTTCGTCTCGGCGACCGCGGTGGTCACGTAGATCGCGAAGCCGACGAGCTGGGGGATCACGAACCAGAGGCGGTTCTGCGCGTGCACGATGCCGACGAGCGACGTCGTCCCGGCGAGGATCAAGACTCCGACGACCGACATCGTCATGGAGAGCTCGTACGAGATCATCTGCGCGGTCGCGCGGATGCCGCCGAGCAGCGGGAACTTCGAGCCCGACGCCCAGCCGGCGAGCGAGATGCCGTACACGCCGATCGACGTGAGCGCGAAGATGAACAGAATGCCCGCGTTCACGTCGCCGATGCTCCAAACGCCGGCGGCCGATTCCGAGAACGGGATGATGGCATAGGCGCCCATCGCCGTCGCGAGCGAGATGAAGGGCGCGATCCGATAGACCAGCACGTCGGCCGTTTTCGGCGTCAGGTCCTCTTTGAACATCATCTTCGCCGCGTCGGCAGCCGGCTGCAGCATGCCCCACGGCCCGACGCGGTTGGGGCCAGGCCGCATCTGCATCCAGGCCATCACCTTGCGCTCGGCGAGCATCGCGTATGCGAACGTGGTGATCACGACGAAGAGCAGGATCGCCGACTTGATGACGACGACGAGCCACAACGGGGCCGCGTTCACAGCACACCCGTGGCCGCGAGTTCGCGCGCGGCGCGCACGTTGGCGACCGCGACCGGCTCGCCGTCGGCGAGCACGTTTGCCGGCGCGTCGGGCAGCCCGGCGACGACCGTGACGAGGCCCGGCGCTACGTCGCCGTTCACCCGCACGCGCAGGCCGGGCAGGATGCGTTCGCCGGCGACCAGATCGATCGTGTCACCGTCATTGAGCCCGTGCTCCGCAGCCGTCGCCGCGGCGAACGCCGCGATCGGCGCCGGACGCAGTGCGCCCAGACGATCGTCGAAGCGCACCGTGCCGCCGCCCGCGAAGATGCGTTCGGCGATCGCGACGCGCAGCGTCGCCTGGGACGGGCGGCCTTCGGCGGGCGCGGGCGACGCGATCGCGTGGCCTTCGACCGCGGGCGGTTGCGTCGCGACGGCCGCAAGCTGATGCGGGGACGGGACCTCGATGCCGCAGGCGTCTGCAAGCGCGATCAGCATCTCCCCGTCACAGAGGGTGCCGTCCGGTGCGGCGTGCGCCGCGGCCAGGCGTTGCACGGAGCCCGTCATGTCGAGCACGTGCCCGTCCTTCTCAAAAGCAGCGCGGGCCGGGAGAACTAGCGACGCCGCCTGGGCGGTCTCGCTCAGGAAGAGATCGCTGACGACGACGAACGGCGTGTTCTCGAGCGCGGCGCGCGCGAGCGCGGCGTCGTGGTACCGGAGCAGGGGGTTGACCCCGAAGAGCGCGAGCGCACGTAACGCGCCGGCGCGAGCCGCGGTGAAGATGCCATGCGTTCCGGGCGCGCCGCCTCGGGGCAGCATACCCATCGCCTCGGCGCCGCGGGCGTTCGGCTGTTCGCCCGCGATGAACGCGGTGACCTCCGCCCCGTCGATCGTCGCCAGCCGCATCGCCAGCGCGTCGAGCAGCGAACGGTCGATGCCATCGTGCACGACCGCGATGCGCGTGGCGGCGAGCGCCTCGCCGGGAATGTCGTCGATCCCGGCGACGTGCGTTTCGCGCACGAACGAGCCGGAGCGATGCGAACCGACGGTCACGAGGCGAGCCCCACCGAATGCGACCGCCTTGCGGATGCGCAGATCCATCACGGGCGCCGTCTGCGACGGCGGAACGCCGAGCACGACGATCGTCTGGGCGCGTTCCAAGTCCGCGTAGGTGCCACCGAGCGGCGGCGTCGCAAGCGCCTGGCGGCCGGTTCGCCAATCGAGATTCTGCACGCCCATCGCACGGAATACGTGCTGCAGCAGGTACGCCTCCTCGCTCGTGAGGCGGCCGCCGCCGAGCGCCGCGATCGATTCCGGGCCGCCGTCGTCGAGGGCGCCGCGCAGCTTCTCGGCCCATAGCGCGATCGCGTCGTCCCACGAGATCTGCGTCCAATCGCCGCCCTCGCGAAGCAGCGGCGACGCGATGCGACGCTCGTCCGTGTAGAACCCGACGTTGTACCTGCCGCGGTCGCACAGCCAGCCGTCCGACGTCGCGTCGTCCTCGACGGACATGGTGCGCAGCACCTCACCGTGCCGCTCGTCGACGAAGAGCTGGCATCCGACGCTGCACTGCGAGCAGGTCGTCTGCGTGCGGTGGAGGTCCCAGGGGCGCGACTTGAAGCGATAGGTCTTCGACGTGAGCGCGCCGACCGGGCACAGCTCCGTCGTGTTCCCGCTGAAGTTCGAGAGGTATGGGTCGTCGGTCGCGGTCGCGATCAGGTCGTGACTCCCGCGGTCCTTCACGACGAGCGACTGCTCGCGCGTGATGATCTCGTCGAAGCGAACGCAGCGTTGGCACACGATGCAGCGTTCCTCGTCGAGAACGATCGTGGGGCCCAGGTCGACGGCCTTCGGCTTCGGTACCTTGCCCTCGACGTTGCGCGACGCGCCCTGCCCGTAGGCCATCGAGAAGTCCTGGAGGTCGCACTCGCCGCCCTTGTCGCAGATGGGGCAGTCGAGCGGATGATTCAGCAGTAAGAACTCGAGGACGGCCCGGCGCCCCTCGTCGGTCTTCTCGCCCGACGTGCGCACCACCATGCCCTCGGTCGCGACCGTGTTGCAGGCGATCTGCAGCTTCGGCATCTTCTCGACTTCCACGAGGCAGATGCGGCACAGGCCTGCCGGTCCGAGCTTGGGATGGTAACAGTAAACCGGGATATCCTTGCTGACCTGCTTCGCCGCCTCGACCAGCAGCGTCCCCTCGGGAACGGTCAACTCGATTCCATCGATCGTGAGGTTGACGGTCTTCATACCGCCACCGCCGGCTTCGGCTCGCGCACGTACGCGTAGAACTGTTCGGGATAGCGCTTGACGACCGACGCCAGGAACGGCTCGATGGAATCGCCCAGCGGGCACAGGTTGATGCCGGTCATCTGGTGGGACACCGAGACCAGCATGTCGACGTCGGACGCGACGCCCCTGCCGTGCAGGATGCGCTCGAGCGTCATCTCGAGCCAGCTCCCGCCCTCGCGGCACGGCGTGCACTGGCCGCAGGACTCGTGCGCGAAGAAGCGCACGAGCGAGTGCGCCGCCTTCACGAAATCGGTCGTGTCGTCGAACACGACGATCGCGCCCGAACCCAGCATCGAACCGGCGCCGGCCAGCGACTCGTAGTCGTAGCCGAGGTCGAGGTGCTCGTCGAAGAGGCACGCGGACGAACCACCGCCGGGCTGGATGCCCTTGAACGTGCGCCCCTCGCGCAGACCGCCCGCGACGTCGTCGATGATCTGGCGCATCGTGATGCCGAGCGGGATCTCGTAGTTGCCGGGCTTGCGCACGTGCCCGCTGACCGAGACGATCTTGTAGCCCGGAGACTTCTCCGTTCCGACGCTCGCAAACCACTCGGGCCCGCGCCGCAGGATGTGCGGCAGATATCCGAGCGTCTCGACGTTGTTGACGACCGTGGGCTCGCCGTAGAGCCCCTTGATGGCGGGGAACGGCGGCTTCAGGCGCGGTTCCCCCCGCCGTCCTTCCAGCGAGTTGAGGAGCGCCGTCTCCTCGCCGCAGATGTACGCACCGGCCCCGCGGTGGACGGTCAATTCGAGCGAGTAGCCGGTTCCCAGCAGGTTCTCGCCGATGTAGCCGGCGCTGCGCGCCTGCTCGACCGCGGCCATGAAGATCTCGTAGCCGCGCTTGAACTCGCCGCGGATGTACATGAACGCATGACGCGAGCCGATCGCGTACGACCCGATCAGGATGCCCTCGATGATCTGGTGCGGTGTCTGCTCGAGCAGTTCGTGATCCTTGAACGTGCCGGGCTCCGCCTCGTCGCAGTTGCACACGAGGTAGCGCGGCCGCCCGTTCTTCGGCAGGAACGACCACTTGCGGCCCGTCGGAAATCCGGCGCCGCCGCGTCCGCGCAGCCCCGACTTCATCGTGATCTCGAGGATCGCGTCGGGCTGCATCTCCTTCAGCGCGCGCTCGAACTGCGCGTACCCACCATGCGCCCGATAGACGTCGATGTCGCGCAAATTGTACTCGCCGATGCCGGCCGTCAAGACCTTTTCGAGCTGCATCATTGCGGGCCGGTCTCGCCGCTCAGCAACGCGGCCCCATCCGCGATCAGGCGCTCCTTCGTGGGACGCACGACGATCGGATGCGGGTCGGTCTCCAGGCGGCGCAGCATGTCCCACCCGCTGCGATCGCCGATCCCGCCGGGATCGTCAGGATTCGACACGCCCCGCGCACCCGGCGACTTCTTCGCCTCCGGTGCGACGTGCCAATCGCCGCCGGGCGTCGCCGTCTGCGGCGCCGGCGCCACGACGTACGTTCCCGCGCGCATCTCCGCGAGCATCGCGTCGATCTTCTCGGGCGTGAGGTCGTAAACGAACTCCAGGTTGACCTGCATGCACGGCACGCGGTCGCACGCCGCCAAACATTCGACCTCCTCGTAGGAGAACACGCCGTCCGCCGTCGTCTCCAGGTGTCCGACGCCCAGCCGCTCGCGGAAGTGCGCCATCGCATCCTCGGCCCCGTTGATGATGCACGCCAGCCCACGGCACGGCTGCAGCATGTACTTGCCCACCGGCCGCCGGAAGAACAGCGTATAGAACGACGCCGTCGACTCCACCACGGAGACCGGCAGGTCCAGCATCTGCGCGCACGCAGCGATCGCCGCCGGCGACACCCAGCCCTCCGCGCTCTGGAAGAGATGCAGGATCGGCAGCAGCGCCGACCGCGACTCCTCGTACTGCGCGATCAGCCGCACGCACTCGGGCTGCAGCCGTGCTAGGACGCCCGCAAACGGCGCCGCCTCGTGCGCATCGCCACGCTCGGCTCCGATCACGCCACGCACTCCGTCGGCAACGCAGTGCAGCTACGAGCCCCAAAATGAATCGCGTCCGCCCAAGCGGCGGGGGCGAAGCTCGGTGCGGCGGGACCGGTATGGTGGAGCGGGGCGCCTGCGAGGAGCGGAGCCTGGAGGGCGGAGCGACGATGCAGCAACGAGCGCCGCGATTTTCCACGATGGAAAATCGCAGCGCGTCCCGGCGGAACCATGCCGGTCCCGGCGCACCGAGCGCTCCCAGAAGAAGAGAAAGGACGCGCCATCAGCGATCGACCTCGCCGAACACGGGGTCGAGCGATCCGATCATGACGACGACGTCCGCGATTAAGTTCCCGATTGCAATCTGCTTGAGCGCCTGCAGGTTGTACATCGAGGGTGGACGCGTGCGCACGCGATACGGACGGTTGTTGCCGTCCGAGACGAGATAGTAGGCGAGCTCTCCGCGCGGCGATTCCACGGCCTGGTACACGTCGCCGGGTGGCACGCGGAACGACTCGCTGACGATCTTGAAGTGGTGGATAAGCGCTTCCATCGAGAGCGCGATCGTCTCCTTGGGCGGGGGCGCGATCTTCGTGTCGTCGATCATGACCGGCCCGGCAGTCGCGAGCTCCCGGCGGACCTGTTCGACGATGCGCAGCGACTCGTCCATCTCGTCGAGCCGCACCAGGAACCGCGCGTACGCGTCGCCCTCGGTGCGCGTCGGGACGTCGAAGTCGTAGCGCTCGTAGCCGCTGTACGGAAAGGCCTTGCGCACGTCGTAGGCAATGCCGCTCGCCCGCAGCACCGGCCCGGTCAGGCTCCAGCGCAGCGCGTCCTCCGGCGTGATGGTGCCGATGTCGATCGTGCGATCGCGGAAGATCGGATTGTTCTGGAGCAGTGTCCGGAGGTCGTGCATGCGCCCGGGGAACTTCGCGATCAGGTCGTCGAGCTGCGCGAGAAAGCCGTCCGGCAAGTCGCCGTTCACCCCACCGATGCGCAGGTAGTTCGGATGCATGCGAGCGCCGCCGGCGGCCTCGACCATGTCGAGGATGTTCTCGCGAATGTCGAAGGCGTACCAGAACCCAGTGATCGCTCCGATGTCGATCGCGTGGGTTCCGAGCCACACGCAATGGGACGCGATGCGCGTCAGCTCGCACATCAGCACGCGGATCTGCTGCGCACGCGCCGGGATGCGATCACGGACGCCGAGGAGCCGCTCGACGGCCAACACGTAGCAGAGCGCGTTGGAGAGCGGCGAGAGGTAATCCATCCGCTCGATGACGGTCGACGCCTGCGTCCAGAACAGATTCTCGGCCGACTTCTCGATGCCGGTGTGGAGGTAGCCGATCTCCATGTCGGCGCGCTCGATCACCTCGCCCGAGACCTCGACGATGACCTGCAGCACGCCGTGCGTCGACGGATGCTGCGGACCCATCGACAGCGTCATGCTGCTGCGGCTCTGATTCGGGCCGGTCGGCGTGCTCCTCTGATCGACGACGGTACTCATGCCGGCGGCTCCTGGCCGCGCGCCTTCGCGATCTGGCGTTGTAGTGCCGCGGCGACCGCACCCGACGGCGGCGTCCCGGCCGGGACGTTGCTCTTGAGCGCGAACGCGGGCCGCGGCGTTTTCTCGCGGGCGGGACCGCGCAGCGGGTAGTCTTTGCGCAGCGGATAGCCCTCCCAATCGTCGGGCATCTGAATCCGCCGCAGGTCCGGGTGGCCATCGAAGACGATGCCGAACAGGTCGAAGATCTCTCGCTCCGCCCAGTCCGCGCTCGCCCATAGGTCGGCGACCGACGGCACGCGCGGCGGCTCGCCTGCGACCCCGACGAGGACGCGAATCCTGCGCGGGCGGCCGACCTCCGCGACGGTCGCAGCGCTCGCCGGGAGGGCGAGCAGATGGTAGACCACGTCGAACCTTGGCTCCCGTTCCGGGTAGTCCACGGCGCCGACGTCGAGCAGCATCGTCGCGCCGGCGTCGCGGAGCGCGCTCAGCCTCGCGCGAAGCATGTTCGGCTCGCAGCGCTCGATTTCGGCGTCGTCGATGGGCGGGCGGAGGCTGGTCGGGTCGAGTGCGGTCCCGCCGACGGAAGGCGTCTGTGGGCTCGGCATTACGCTCTTGCGAGGATCCCGCCGCGGCCGCCTTGGCGGATCTGCTGCTGGATCAGCGTGACGGCGTAGAGCAGGCCATCGGGCGTGGGCGGACAGCCCGGGACGTACACGTCGACGGGAATCACGGTGTCGACGCCCTGCACGATCGCATAGTTGTCGAAGACGCCGCCGGAACTCGCGCACGCGCCCATCGAGATCACCCACTTCGGGTCCGCCATCTGGTCGTACAGGCGGCGGATGATCGGCGCCATCTTCTGTGCCACCCGCCCGGAGACGATCATGAGATCGGCCTGGCGCGGCGACGCGCGGAACACCTCGGAGCCCAGTCGCGCGATGTCGTACTGCGGCGCCTGGACGCTCATCATCTCGATCGCGCAGCAGGCAAGCCCCATCGTCAGCGGCCAGACGCTCGACGATTGCGCCCAGCGCGCAACGTCGTCCAGCTTTGCCAGCAAGAACTCGCCCGGTGCTACCTCCACTCCAATCCTCCCCTCCGCCACACGTAAGCGTAACCAATGCCCAAGACGACGACAAAGACAATCATCTCAAGCAGGCCGAACGTGCGGAGCGCGTGCATCTGCACGGCCCACGGGTAGAACGAGGCGACCTCGACGTCGAAGACGACGAAGAGCATCGCGATCAGGTAGAAGCGGACCGGGAAGCGGCCCGAGACGTCCGACGTCGGCTCGACGCCGCATTCGTAGGCCTCGTCTTTGGTCGGGTTGGGCTTGCGACGGGCGAGGAGGCCCGGCACGAAGCAAAAAAGGCACGCGGCAACCACGGCCACCCCAAGGTAGATGGCGACAGGACCGTACGGATTCATGACCTCGTCCAGTTTCGCAAGGGGCGGGGCTGTCCTTCGCCGGAAGTCGGGAGCGCCATGACTACGACCCCGGCGCCCCGCCTTGCAGCCGTCGCCCTACTCCTCGCGCTGGCCGCGTGCGTCAACCCGAACGCGATCGGCGTCCAGGACACGGGCTCGATCAACGGGCGCGTGATCGACGCCAGCTCCCAGCAGCCCATCGCCAACGCGATCGTCTCCGTCAGCGCGCTGATCAACCAGCAGACGGGCAGTGGCGGAGTATTTCTCCTCCAGAACGTGCCGGTCGGCGTGCAAACGCTTACCGTCTACGCAAACGGCTACCAAACCAATACCGTGCCAAACATCAACGTCGTGAAGGGGCAGAACAGCGACGTCGGCCTGGTGCTCCTCCAGCCCTCCACCTGAGTCTACCCGACGGAGGCGAGTGCCCGACGTTCAGCGGGCCGACGCCAGCCTGGCACCTTTCGCGTGGCTGACGAACCGCCGCGCGTCGTCGATCGGGATCGCGAACCCGATCGCCTTTTCCTCATCGAAGCGCGACTCGGCCAGGCCGACCACCTCACCCGTGCCGGCGTCGAACACGGGGCCTCCGCTCTCGCCTGGGATGACCGGGAGGTCGAGTTCGAGCGCATCCTTGCGCACGCTGGAGATGCGGCCCGCATAGACGGATGTCGCCGTGCCGAGGCCTTCGTCCGCAAATGCGTCGGGGATCGGGTACCCGGCGACGCCGATGGCCTGTCCGGGCTCGACGTGCGCCGACGATCCGAGTTTTGTCGCCGGTAAGTTCGCGGCGTCCGTCTGCACCAGTGCGAGATCGGCCTTCGCGTCGCTCGCGATCACTCGCGCCTTTGCCACGCGCCGGTCGTGGATCGTCACCCGCAGGTTGCGCGCGTCCTCGATCACGTGCTCGACCGTCAGGATCTGGCTTCCCCACGGGCCGCTGGCGATGATGAGTCCGCTGCCGTAGGCCTCGTCCCACTGACCGCGCTTCTTCGGGTCGTCGCTCGGCACGAGCATCGTAAAGAGCACGACGCTCGGGCGCAGCGCGCCGAACACGCGCGGAAAAGGATCGCCGCTGGGCGCCTGCGCCTTCGACGCGCACGCCGCAAGCGCGAGCGCGCAGCATGCGGCAAGTGCGAGCCCGACGCAGCATGCGGCGCTCGCTCGGACGACGTGCATCACGGCGCGGAGCTCACCCGATCGTCCAACCGCTGCGCGATCGCGGCACGCAGCGCATCGATCCCCGCCCCCGACTTCGCGCTCACGGCGATCGAGCCGGCCGGAGCGGGCGGCGCGCTGGTCGGGACGTCGCTCTTGTTGAAAGCGACGATCGTCGGCTTGTTCTCGGCGTGCAGCTCGTGCAGGATCGCATCGACGCTCGCGCGCTGTCGCTCCCAGTCGGGATTCGACGCGTCGACGACGTGCACGAGCACGTCGGCCGCGTCGAGCTCCTCGAGCGTCGCACGAAACGCGTTCACCAGCTCCTTCGGGAGCTCCGTGATGAATCCGACGGTATCGGCGACGCGCGCGAACCGTTCCGGCGCCAGGTAAACGCGGCGCAGCGTCGGGTCCAGCGTCGCGAACGGCTGGTCCGCCACGAAGGCGGCGTTCTCGGTCGCGTGGGACAGCCGGTTGAGCAGCGACGACTTCCCGACGTTCGTGTATCCCACGAGCGCGACGAGCGGCGAATCGCCGCGTGGAGACCGGCGCGTGCTCCGTGCGGTGCGCACGTGCTCGAGCGATGCGTTGAGTACCGAGATCCGCTCGCCGATCCGTCGCCGGTCGACCTCGAGCTTCGTCTCGCCGGGGCCGCGCGTGCCGACGCCGCCGCCCAGCCGCGAGAGCGCTGCTCCGGCCCCGATCAAGTTCGCCTGGCGATGGCGCAACTGAGCTAACTCGACTTGGAGCTGTCCCTCCCGGCTGCGCGCACGCTGCGCAAATATGTCGAGGATCACCATCGTGCGATCGACGATGGGGAGCGGAACGATCTTCTCCAAGTTGGTGCGCTGGCGCGGCCGCAGATCGTTGAACACGAACAGCTTCGTCGCGCCGAGCTCCTCCGCCATTGCGGCGATCTCGTGCGCCTTGCCGCTGCCGATCATCGTCGCGGGGTCAACGTGGTCCAGCCGCTGCACGACGCGAGCGATGACGGACGCTCCGGCCGCTTCGATCAGGGCCTCGAACTCTTCGATCTCCGGCTCGAGCGGACGGCGCGGATCGCGGAGATCGACGGCAACGACGAGTGCGCGCTCGAGGGGAGCGGCGGTCGGCTCGGGACTCCTACGGGGCATGCACCCTCGGACGGATCATGAACGGATGAGGTTCTGCCCCGGCCGCGAAGCGCCTACGCCTCGCTCATGCCGTGGACGGACCGGTCCGAATATGAAGAGCATGGCGCGTTTCGCGCTCGAGGTCATTCGTCCCAAGCTCGTTCTGTTCGTCGTGGCGATCCTCGCCGCGCTTGGTGTACGAGCGTACTTGAACGCGTCCCAGAGCGTGTTCCCCGCGCTCTCGCTCTCGCGGGTGGAAGTCTTCGCGCAGGCGGACGACCTGCCGCCGGAGCGCGTGCGTGCCTCGCTTGCACGCCCACTGGAGGCAGCGCTCGAATCCCTCCCGGGGCTGCGCGCGACGCGGTCGTTCGCGACGGAGGGAGCACTCGAGATCGAGCTCGACTTCGATCCGGCGAGCGACACGCAGCGCGACCTGCAGCTCGCCGATGCCGCGATCGCCGCAGTCCGGCCGTCGATCCCCGCGCTGCGCTCCGTCGTGACGCTCGTCGAGGGGCCGAACATGGAGCCGGTCGTCTCGTATGCGTTCGATGGCAGCCACGAGGACCAAGCGCACGTGCAGCACGACATCGAGCGCGAACTCGTGCCGGTCTTCACGGGCACGCCCGGCCTCGCACGCATCACCGTCGTGGGCGGCGCGCCGCTCGAGTACACGGTCGTGCTGAACGCGCGGGAGCTGCGTGCCCATCGTACGACGGCGCGCGACGTCGAGCACACGATCGTCCGTGCGTCCGACGAAGGCGCGGCAGGCACCCTCGAGCGGCGCGATCAGCGCTACGTCGTGATGTCGGGTCCGGCGATCGACCGGCCGGCGGACATCGCGCGGCTCGCCGTCGCCGGCGGCGGCCCATCCCTGCGCAGCCTCGGCCGTCTCGGGCTCGGCGAGGGCCCCGAGCGCACGCAGGCCTCGTTCGACGCGCACCACGCCGTGATCCTGAGCGCCTTTCCGCTGGCGGGTTCGGACGCGGTGACGCTTGCGCGCGCAGTCGAGGCGCGCTTGCCGGCCCTGATCGAGCGCCTGCCGCCCGGGACGAAGGCCCATCGCTACTGGGATCAAACGCGCCTCATCGTCGCATCGCAGGCCTCGCTGCGCGACGCGATCCTGATTGGCGCGCTCCTCGCAATTGCTGTCATCTATCTGTTTCTGCGCAGCCGCGCGCTGACGCTGATCGCCGCGGCCGTCGTTCCGCTCGCGATCGCACTCTCGATCCTCGCGATCTCGTCCGCCGGGCTGTCGCTCAACCTGATGACGATGGGTGGCCTGGCCGTCGCGGTCGGGCTCGTCATCGACGAGGTGATCGTCGTGATCGAGGCGATCGCGCGGCGCGGCAGCGTCCGCGACGCGACGGATCGCATCCGGCGGCCGCTCGTCGCGTCGACCGCGGCGAACGTCGTGGTGTTCCTCCCGCTCGCACTCCTCGGTGGGATCCCGGGCTTCTTCTTTCGCGCGCTGGCGCTCACGCTGTCGGTGGCGATGCTCGTCTCGATCGCCCTCTCCCTGTTCGTCGCGCCGCTCGTCGCCGAAGCGGTGCCGCCGGGCCAGCGCCGTGAGGCACGAAGCGTCTCCACGCTGGAAGCGCTGTATGCGCGCGCGCTCTCGTGGATCCTCGGGCGTCCGGCGCTCGTCTATGCGGGCGCGGCGGCCATCTGCCTGGGAACCGTCGTCGCCTTCGCGCGGCTGCCGAGCGATTTTCTGCCATCGCTCGAGGAGGGCCAGTTCGAGATTAAATACGTGCTACCGGCAGGTCTCTCCATCGCTGCGACCGACGCGCTGGCCACGCGCATGGAACGCGCGGTTCTCGCCGACCCCGCGGTCGCGAGCGAAGGACGGCTGACCGGCGTCGACACGGATGGGTACAGCGCGACGCCGCCCAATGCCGGGACCATTCGCGTGGCGCTCCGCGACCGTTCGCGCGCCCGCTACGACGCGGTCGCCGATCGACTGCGCGACGCGCTCGGCGGGATCGCGCCCGCCGCGACGTTCGAGTTCCACCAGCTCTTGGAAGACCAGATCAACGACCTCACCGGCGCGCCGGAGCCGATCCAGCTGTCGGTCTACGGCGACGACCCCGCGACGCTGATCGGCATCGCCGCTCGCCTCGAGCACGGGCTGGCGACGGTGCCGGGGGTCGTCGACGCCTTCGACGGCGTGCGCTACGGGGCGCGCATCATCCACACGGCCGCGCGCGAGGACGAGAGTTCCCTGCAGCTCCGCCTCGGCGGCACCGTCGTCGCGCGCGTCCCGGACGGAGCCGCCCAATTGCCGGTGCGCGTTCGCGTCGTGGGCGGGCCGCCGGTTCGGCTCGACCGCGCCAGCATCGTGCGTGCGAGCGACGTCACGGAAGAAAACGGCGCACGGATGGTGCGCGTGACGGCCGGCATCGAAGGCGCCGACCTCTCGAGCGTGATCGGGCGGGTGCGAACGCTGGTCGCCGCCGTCGCCCTGCCCCAGGGCTATCGCGTCGAGATCGGCGGCGCGTACACGTCGCAACAGGCGTCGTTTCGCGAGTTTGCGAGCGTGATCGGCATCGCCGTGCTGCTCGTGTTCGTCGTCTTGCTGGCGACGTTCGACTCGTTCCGCCTGCCGCTCGTCATCCTCGCGACGGTCCCGCTCTCGCCGATCGGCGTGGCCCTCGCGCTGTGGCTCACGGGAACGCCGCTGAACGTCTCGTCGTTCATGGGTTTGCTGCTCCTCGTCGGCATCGTGGTCCGCAACGGGATCCTCCTGATCGACGGCGCAAACCGCCGGCGCGAGCTCGGCGCGGGCGTCGACGATGCCTTGCTCGGTGCGGCGCGCGAGCGCCTGCGCCCGATTCTGATGACGACGCTGGCCGCGATGTGCGGGCTGGCGCCGCTCGCGTTCCGCATCGGGAGCGGCTCGGAGATGGAGCGCCCGCTCGCGATCGCCGTCATCGGCGGCCTGTCGACCTCGACGGTGTTCACGCTCGTCGTCATCCCGGTTCTCTATGCGGCCGTCTCCCGCCGGCGGCCCACGACGCTCGCGAGCGCGAGCAGCGCGAACGCCTAGGGCGCCTTGCCGCCCGCAGCCGGGTGGAGGCGTGCGATCAGCCACGCCAATCCTTCGTTGTAGCGAGGCCCCGGGCGCTCGAGGATGTCCGCGTTCTCCAGGACGTAGACGCGATGGTCGCGCACCGCGCGCAACGCGCTCCACGGCACGCGTGCGAGCGCGCCGGGCAGCCCGCTCTGCGCATCCGCGACAATGGCGTCGGGGGCGAGCGCCAGCAACGACTCCGCGCTGTAGCGGCCGTACGGCGCGCGGAGATCGTGCGCCGCGTTGATCCCGCCCGCGAGCGCGATGAGATGCGCGATATACGATCCGTCGCCCGCGGTAAAGATCGGCGCGACGCCGAGCACGACGAACGTGCGCGGCCGATCGGTCGGGCGCAGCGCGTGCACGAGAGCTGCGGTGCGCGCACGGAGCCGCGCGGCGAGCGCAGCAGCCTCGGCGGCATGACCGGAGAGCCGGCCGAGGATGCGCAGATCGCCGAAGATGTCGTCGAACGAGTCGTCGTGCACGAGCGTCACGTGCAGCCCGAGGCGGCGCAGATCCGCGACGAGCCGGCCCTGCGATGCAATGCCGACGACCTCGCCCGGATGCAGCTGCAGGATGCGCTCCGCGTCGATCGAGGCTGACGAGGCAACCTGCGGTAGGCGCACCGCAGCGGGCGGGAAATCGGTGAACTCCGAGGTGCCCACCACTTGCGGACCGGCCCCGATCGCGAAGAGGTCCTCGGTCAAGGACGGGACGAGCGAAACGATGCGCGGGCGCTGCGCGGCGCGTGCCGCCGCGCTACAAGCGAGCGCGAACGCAGCGGCAAGTGCGACGGCCACGATGGCCGCGATCGCCCCACGAAACCGCCGCGTGAGCGGCCCCGGAAACCGACGCGCGAGCGCCCCGGGAAACCGACGGCGGAAGAGCCCCATCACGATCGTGACGCGTTCGCTGCGGCGTTCGAGACGTCCGTGCGAGCAAGGAACCCGCCGCGCGAGCGGGGTAGGGCTGCAGTGGCGTCGCGCACGGGAAGCCGGTGGGAATCCGGCACGGTCGCGCCACTGTCAGCGGGGAGCCGCCGGCCGCCACTGCCCACGGGTGGGAAGGCACCGGCACCAGGGTGAGGATCCGCGAGTCAGGAGACCGTCGCGCGCCCGCGGCCGTTGTGGCCGCGTTCGATCTGCACTCCACCTCGCGAAAAGGTAGGCGATTGTGAACGGTCATCGACCATTGGCGCGCCGCGTCACCGGCGCGGCATACGCCCTGCTCGCGCTCGTGAGCGCGGCGTCCGCCGCGCGCGCGGCCGGCGTTCCCACCCCCGAACCGACGGACCTCACGGAAATCGGACGCGTCGTCACGAGCGACCGGCAAGACGAACCGCTCCGCTCGGCAGCCCGCACGACGTACGTCGTCGGCAAGGCCGAGATGATCGTTCGCGGATACGCGTCGGTCGCCGACGCGATTGCGACGATTCCCGGCGTGAGCGTCGAGCGCTACGGCGCGCTTGGGGCGACGGCGAATATCGGCATCCGCGGCTCGTCGTCGGCACAGGTCCTCGTGCTGGTCGACGGGCGCCCGATCGGCGGCGCGCAGACCGGCACCGTCGATCTCGGGTCGTTTTCCACGAGCGGCGTCGAGCGCATCGAGGTCGTCGAGGGTGGGGGCGCCACGCTGTACGGGGCCGGCGCCATCGGCGGCGTCATCAACATCCTGACGTCGCATCCGTCCACCGCGCCGCTGGCCATTCTCCAGGATGGGTCGTTCGGACAGCGCCGGTTCGACCTCGAGACCAGGAACTTCGCGTTCGAGCGCGTCGTCGCGACGAACGATTTCGGTTACGTCGGAACCTCCGTGCCGAGCGGCAACCGCATCGACGACGACGTGGAAAGGACGATCGCGCGCGTGCGCGGAGATACGAGCCTCGGCGCCGTGCGCGTGCAGGGTTCGGCGGGTCTCTCCGACGTGCACCTCGGCGTGCCCGGTCCCATCGCGCTGCCGTTCTCGACGCCGGCGCCGAACCCGGCGCTCGCGAGTTCGTATCAGTCGTCGACCACCCGGCAGAACACGACGAACGCGGACGCGCGCGCGACGTTCGCGCTCGACGCGAAGGATGCGGCGACGACGCTCGACCTCTCGGCGACGCGCCAGGTGCTGCAGTACTACTCGTCGGCGGGCGATCCGCTCGCCTGTTTTACGGCCGCGTTCACCCAGCCGTGCGACGACCTCAACCGCGAGACGCGCCTGCAGGCGAGCCTGCGGCGCGTCGTGCAAACCGCGAGCGAGCGGCTGATCTACGGCATCGACGTCGCGCGCGGCGACGCACGAATCGACGCCGGCGGAGGCGCCATCGCAACGCATCCGTTCTCCCAGACCGCCGCGTACGCGCAGGACTCCGTGCCGATCGGCGCCGTGAACGCCTACGCTGGGTTGCGGGCGGAGCGCGACGGCGGCCAGGGCGGCGCGTTCGCACCGAGCACGGGATTCATCGCACCGCTCGCGCCGCAGCTGGCGCTCAGCGCGAACTACGCCGCCGGCTTCCGCGCTCCCGACGCAGTCGACCTCTACTATCCGGGGTTCTCGAACCCGAACCTCGTGCCGGAGCGCACGCAGGACGTCGATGCGACGCTTCGCGCTGCGCGCATTCTGGGCGGAACGTCGTTCACGTACTTCACGATCGCCGGCCAGAACCTGATCGTCGTGAACCCGCACTTCGACTACAGCGCTCCGCCGGGACCAGGCAACGAGCCGATCGTGAACGCGCAGCACGCATCGATTGCCGGTATGACGCTGGCCACACGCACCGTGGCCGTCCGCGGCATGACGGCCACGCTCGGCATCACCGATCTCTATCGTGCGCTCGACCTGACGGGTCCGGCGACGCGCCTCGCGGGCCGGCCCGTGTTCACGACGAGCCTCGCGCTCGAATACGCCGCGCCGTCGGCGCAGGGACGGCTCGCCGCGCTCGGTGTCATCGCGCACGGCATGGGTGCTCGCAGCGCCGTGCCGCAAGGCGGAGCGATCGATCCGACGCAGTACGCGACGGAATACACCGCCGTCGACGCCTACGTCCGCGTCAGGCTCGCGCAGCGGGCGCTCCTCTCCGTGCGCGGAACGAACCTCGGGAACGAGCGCTACTCGCAGATCGCGAGCCCGCCGTTCGGCGGCTATCCGATGCCCGGTCGCGGCGTGAGCGTCGACGTGTCGACACGATGAGCCCGCGCGGCGGCCTGCGCCGTGCCGCCGTCCTGATCGCGCTCGCCGCCGTCGCGCTCCTCGCGCTGGTCCTCGGCATCGCGTTCGGCGCCGTTGCGCTGCCGCTCGGCGCCGTCGTGCACGTCCTGCTGCACCCGCGCGACGGCGGCGACGCGAGCACGATCGTGTGGGCCCTGCGGGTGCCCCGCGTCTGCATCGCAGCGTGCGTGGGCTCCGCTCTCGCGATCGCGGGTTTCCTCTTACAGGGGATGTTGCGCAACCCGCTCGTCGATCCGTTCCTGACCGGGATCAGCGCCGGCGCAGCTGCCGCCATCGCGCTTGGGGTCGCGCTCGGTGTCACCGCGGCCGTCCTGCCCGCACTCGGCTTCGTCGCCGGGCTGCTCACGGCGCTCGTCGTCGCCGCGCTGGCGCGGCGCGGCCGCGGGCTCGACGCCGAGCGGCTGATTCTCGCGGGCGTTTCGCTCTCTGCGCTGTTCTCCGCAATCGTCGCGCTCGCGCTCACGCGGCTCGCTCGCGGCGGCTCCGACGAGATCCTCGCGTGGCTCGCCGGCTCGCTGGCGGGGCGCGGCTACGCCGAGCTCGCCTGGACGGCGCCGTACGCGCTCGCGGGTCTCGTCCTCGCGCTCGCGTGCGTGCCGGCCCTCAACGCGCTTCGTTTGGGCACGCAACTCGCCGGCGCCGTCGGCGTCGACGTCGCACTCGCGCAGTGGATGCTGCTCGCAGCGGCCACAATGCTGACGGCGAGCGCGGTCGCGCTGTCGGGAATCGTCGGCTTCGTCGGCCTCATCGTGCCGCATCTCGCGCGCCGCCTGGTCGGAAGCGATGCGCGCGTCGCGCTGCCCGCGAGCGCCCTCCTCGGCATCGCGCTCGTCGCCGCCGCCGACACCGCCGGCCGCGCGCTGCTGCCGCCGTCGGAGATCCCGCTCGGCGTGCTGCTCGCGTTCATCGGCGTGCCGACGTTTCTGTTTCTCTACCTGCGACCGCCCGGAAGCGCACGGCTGTGGGGCACCTGAGCGCGCGAGCGCTGGTGCCGTCGGCCGGCGGCCGCGCACTGCTCGAGGCGCTCACGTTCGATGCCGCGCCGGGCGAGTTCGTCGCGGTCGTCGGTCCCAACGGCGTGGGCAAGACGACGCTGCTCCGCACGCTCGCCGGGGTCACGCGCCCGGCCGCCGGCACCGCATGTCTCGACGGCGTTGCAACGGCGGCGATGCGCTCGCGCGAACGAGCCCGCGCCCTCGCGCTCCTGGTCGGCGACGGCGACGCCGTGGACACGCTGTCGGTGCGCGACGCCGTCACCGTCGGGAGATACCCGCACCGCGCGTGGTGGGACTGGGGCATTCGCGACGAGGACGCGGGCGCGGTGGACGGCGCACTGGGGGCGACCGGACTGCAGCCCCTCGCGGACCGGCCACTCTCGACGCTGAGCAGCGGCGAGCGAGCGCGCGCGTGGATCGCCATCGCGCTCGCGCAGGAGGCGCGCACGCTGCTGCTCGATGAGCCGACGAGTCACCTCGACGTGCGCCACGCGCAGGAGACCCTACAGCTGCTGCGCGGCCTCGCGGACGGCGGCGCGACGATCGTCGCGGTCCTGCACGATCTGAACGAGGCGAGCGCCTATGCCGACCGCGTCGCGCTGCTCGGACCCGGCCGGATGCTGTCGTACGACGCGCCGCGCGTCGCGCTCGCGCCGGGCGTGCTGCAGGCGGCATATGGCGTGGCGTTCGACGTCGTCGACGCGCCGACCGGCGCGCGCCTCATCTGCGCGCGCCGCGCATAGGCACCCGCCGCGGCCGGCCGCAACATCCTCTCGCAATCGGATTGCGGCGGCCCGATATCAGCTCGCGGTACCGCCTGCCGCGAGCGGCATCGCCCCGGTGGGCGGTGAGAGCGCCGGCAGCGGATCGACGCCGTGAATCGCAAGGTCCCCGCCTTCGACTTCGCCGTCGCTCGCGCGGAGCTTGAAGAACAGCGAGACGATCTTGAGCACGACGAACGTCATCACGACGTCGTAGATCACGATGACCGCGAGCGCCTCGAGCTGGACGAGCACCTGCTTCGGGTTGCCGTAGAAGAGCCCGGCGACCGCGATCGGCGCCGTCTTCTTGTCGCCGGACAAGTACTCGACCATGCTCGGATTCGCGACCAGCCCGACCATCACGCCGCCGACCGCACCGGCGACGCCGTGCGTGTGCAGCACGCTGAACGTGTCGTCGACCTTTCGGAGCAGCGACCACTTCCCGACCTTGTTCAGCGAGAACCACGGGATGATGCCGGCCGCGAGCCCGACGAGGATCGCGCCGGTTCCGTCGACGTAGCCGGCAGCGGGCGTAATCGCGACGAGCCCGGCGATCATGCCGTTGATCATGGACACCGCCGACGGTTTGCCGATCGCGAACATGTCGAGCACGAGCCAGCAGAGGAGCGAGACCGCCGTCGCGATGTTCGTGTTGAGCACCGCTGCCCCGGCGTCGGCATTCGCAAAGTACGGGTCGCCGCCGTTGAATCCGTTCCAACCGAGCCAGAGCAAGCCCGCGCCGGCGAGCGCCATGATGAGGTTGTTCGGTTCGAAATCCTTGCGGTCTTCCAACAGGCGCGGGCCGACCATCGCCGCAGCAACGAAGCCGGAGACGCCGGCCGCGACGTGGATGACGTAGCCGCCCGAATAGTCGACGGCGCCGAGTTGCGAGAGCCAGCCGCCGCCCCACAGCATGAACGCACCGACGCTGTACACGAGCGTGCTCCACAGCGGCACGAAGAGCATCCACGCCTTGAAATTCATACGGCCGAGCACCGAACCCGCGATCAGGATCGGCGAAATCCCGGCGAAGACGAACTGGAAATAGATCATTGCTGCGCCGCCGAAGCGCAGGGCGGGCATCCCGCTCGCAGCGAGCGGAATGTTTGCCTGGCCCGTTAGCGCCTGCGCGCTGAGCGACGGCGACGGTATGCCGACGGTCGCGCCGAGGATGCCGGGGCCGAGCACGAGCGGTTTCCCGAAGCTCATGTTGTAGCCCCAGAGGACCCACACGACGAGGACGACCGAGAAGGCGTAGAAGCACATCACCGCCGAGTTCAGCGTCCACTTCTTCTTGACGAGGCCGGCGTACAGGATGGCGAGGCCCGGGATGCTCTGCAACCCGACGAACGTTGCAGCCGTCAACTGCCAGGCGTTGTCTCCGGAGTTCAGGAACGCGGGAGCGGCGACGTACGGATTCGCATCGGCGAAGAGCAAACGTGGAACCCCCATTCTACGGATTCTTGAGTATAGGACCGCCTCTCGGGCCGGGACACTCGACAAAGTGCGCACTTCGGCCCTGCGGCGTTGAACGTTGGGATAACCGCGCACGACGCGTTCGAGCATGCGCCTCGCCCGGCGCTCGGGACGGAGCCGGGCGGCGATCGTGCTCGCGCGTCCGTGAAAATGCGCGGGTAGCCTCACAGTGTACGTGTCGCGTGCGTCTCGCCGCATTCACCAAATGACCGGCGCTCTCGCCGTACGATTCGCCTGGCACCGTTCGCGAGGTGCCTTTTGCTGCATGCCCGCCGTCCGTCGCTGGACAAATGGCGAACGAACGCCCAGGTGCCCTAGAGAAGGGCGACGCGAGGGGCCGAATTCGGCCTCGGCGCGTGGTCGCGACGCGACGTCGCATTAGGAGAGCGGATGGCCAAGAAGCCTCAAGACATTCTCGACCTGATCAAAACCCATGACGTCAAGATGGTCGATCTCAAGTTCATCGACGTACCCGGAACGTGGCAGCACACATCGGTGCCGGCCGACATGTTCGACGCGTCGTCGGTGACCGATGGGATCGGGTTCGACGGGTCGAGCATTCGAGGTTTCCAAGCGATCCAGGAGTCGGACATGGTCCTGCGCCCCGATCCGGACACCGCGCATCTCGACGGCTTCCGCACCCACCCGACGCTCTCGCTGATCTGCGACGTGTGGGACCCGGTGGCGCAGGGCTGGTACGACCGCGACCCGCGGCATATCGCCAAGCGCGCCGAGGAGTATCTCAAGAAGACCGGGATCGCCGACACCGCGTACGTGGGTCCGGAAGCCGAGTTCTTCATCTTCGACTCGATCGCGTACGAGAACGAGCCCCACAGCGTCGGTTACGCGCTGGACTCCGTCGAGGCGCACTGGAACTCCGGTGAACCCGGGCCCGGCTTCACGATCCGGAACAAGCAAGGCTATTATCCTGCGCCGCCGAGCGACAAGTTCCAGGACCTGCGCGCGGAGATGGCGCTCGAACTCGCCGCGTGGGGCATCCCCGTCGAGATGCAGCACCACGAGGTCGCGACGGCCGGCCAGGCCGAGATCGACATCCGCTTCGATAGCCTCGTGCACACGGCCGACAACCTCATGACGTACAAGTACATCGTGAAGAACGTGGCTGCGCGCGCCGGCAAGGTCGTCACGTTCATGCCCAAGCCGCTGTTCGGCGACAACGGAAGTGGGATGCACGTCCACCAGTCGCTGTGGAAGGGTGGAAAGCCGCTCTTCTACGACGCGAAGGGATACGCGGAGTGCTCGCAACTCATGCTGCACTACATCGGCGGATTGCTGACGCATATCGATTCGCTCCTGGCCTTCTGCGCCCCGACGACGAACTCGTACAAGCGGCTCGTGCCGCACTACGAGGCACCGGTGAACGTCGCGTTCTCTGCGCGCAACCGCTCGGCCGCGATCCGGATCCCGATGTTCTTCCAAGGCAACCCGAAGGCGAAGCGCCTCGAATTCCGGCCGCCCGATCCCACGGCGAATCCCTATCTCGCGTTCGCCGCGCTGCTGTGCGCGGGCATCGACGGCATCAAGCGCCAGATCGATCCGGTCAAGGCCGGCTTCGGGCCGCTCGACAAGAACATCTACGATCTCTCGGCAGAAGAGGCGGCGAGGGTACGCACCGTGCCGGGCTCGCTACGCGAATCGCTCGATGCGCTTGCGGCCGACCACGCCTACCTCACCGAGGGCGGCGTCTTCTCGGAGAGCTTCATTGCGACGTGGCTCGACTACAAGTTCGAGACCGAGGTCAAGCCGGTCGAGATCCGGCCGCACCCATACGAGTTCTATTTGTACGCGGACTGTTGAGGCGGCGTTAGGTCTTCGAGGTTCGGGCCTCCCGGGCTGGGTGCGCGTCGGTCGCGAGCACCCAGCCGTACCGGCCGCGAAAGGGGCCGCGCGTGATTTTGACGCCGACGATGTCCTGCTCGCTGGACGTGTACTTCGGACGAGCCGCGCCGGCCGCGCACGAGATCACGACCGCCTCGGTTCCGGATTGGGCCAGGGTCGTGTGCGCGAAGATGGCCTGCGTGTCGCTCCAGCGCCCCGCCGCGTAGTCGATCAGCCGGGTTCGCGAGTCCCACACGAACACGTCGGGGTCGACGGCTTCCGATGCCAGCACGACGTGCCAGCCCACGCCAAGGGAGCAGCCGTCCGCCAGCGCCGGCGCAGCGGCGGCCACGATGAGGGCACACATGCCGCAGAGTGCGACGATGCGGATCAGCACTGAACCAGTGGGGGAAAGGTGCGAACGCGTCGTCCTACCATGAACCAGGGGCTCGGATGGCCGGTGCGGTGTCTGGAAGTCCTGCCCGGCGTTCAAGGTGGGACCTTTTGTCGAGCGCCCGAGCGCTCCTTCGTGAGAGCGGTACCACCCCGACGCGGTGCGAAGCAAGCGCCCTCGCATGAAACGCATCGGGAGGTTTCTCCGTCCGCTCGGCGCCCTTGCGGGCGTCACCGGCGCGGCTGCCGCGCTGAACCGAGGCCTGCGCGAGTCGGGCGGGATTCCCGTCAACCAACTCGGGGGCTCGCGGCGTGCGTGGCAGTGGCGCGGCTACGAAACGTTCGTGACTGAAGCGGGGAGCGGTCCGCCGGTTCTGCTGGTCCACGGCGTCTATGCCGGCGCTTCGTCGTTCGAGTTCCGCAAGGTGTTCCCACTGCTCGCTCGCTCGCGACGCGTCTTCGCCTTCGATCTGATCGGATGCGGTCTCTCGGACATGCCGGCAATCGAATACACAACGGAGACCTTCGTCGAACAGATCGTCGACGCGATCGGTGCCTTCGCGGACGGGCCGGTGACCTTGGTCGGAAGCTCGCTCGGGGCGGCCTTTGCGATCCGGGCGGCCGCCCGCCTCCCAGACCGTATCGCCTCGCTCGTCGCGATCTGTCCGACGGGCCTTGAGGGCGTGCTGGACCATCCGCAGGGGACGGCCCAGGCCGCGCTCGCAGCGCTGCTGCGATCGCCGGTGGCGGGAGAGACGCTCTTCAACGGCATCGCGTCGAAGGCGGCGATCCGCCGCTACTTGCGCTCGCAAATCTATGCGGACGCCGCGCTCGTTTCCCCCGACGTCGTCGAACACCACTATGCGGTGACACACCTGCCCGGCGCGCGCTACGTTCCGGCAGCGTTCATCGGCGGCGCCCTCAACTGCAACGTGGCACGCGATCTGCCGTTCGTCGAAGCCCCGGTTCTCGTGCTGTGGGGCGATCGAGCGTCGAAGAGCAACCCATGGAGCAATGCACCGGAGTACGTGCGCTTGGCCAAGCGGGCTCGCCTCGTGACCGTGCCAGGAGCCGGGCTCCTTCCGCACGACGAGGCGCCGGAGATCGTCGCGGACGCGATGCTCGCGTCGCTTGCGGCAGGCGTCGACTCGGCTCCGAGCCCGTACTGAGGGCTTTCCGAGGGGTCGCGCCGGGCGTGTGCGAAGCGCGCGGGATATGCCGACGCACCTCGTCCCCGAGATCTTCAAGACATACGACATCCGCGGCATCTATCCCGACGAATTGAGCGACGACGTGGCGCACGACATCGGGCGGGCGTTCGTCGACGAGCTCGGCCTGAGCAGCGTCGTGGTCGGGCGAGACATGCGTCCGTCCGGCAATGCGCTGTTCGCCTCGTTCGCGCGCGGCGCGAACGAGGCAGGTGCGGACGTGACCGACGTGGGCCTCGTTTCGACCGACGCGCTGTATTTCGCGGTCGGGCGCTACGGCTTCGGCGGCGGCGTGATGATCACCGCGTCGCACAATCCCGCCGACTACAACGGGCTCAAGATGACGAGGGACAGCGCGCAGGCGCTCTCCCTCGACACCGGGCTCTCGGCCATCCGCGATCGCGTCGCCGCCGGCATCTTCACGACCGCCGTGCGCAGCGGCACGATCGAACGCCGCGACATCCTCGAAGAGTTTGCCACGCACTGTCTCTCGTTCATCGATCCGGCGACGATCAAGCCGTTCAAGATCGCGATCGACGCGGGCAACGGCATGGCGGGCCGCACGGTGCCCCATGTCTTCCGCCATCTCCCGTGCGAGATCGTACCGCTCTTCTTCGAGTTGGACGGCAGCTTTCCGAACCATCCGGCGAGCCCAATCGAACCGGAGAACATGATCGACCTGCAGCGTGCCGTGCGCGAGCATGGCTGCGACCTCGGCGTCGCGTTCGACGGCGATGCCGATCGCATGTTCCTGGTCGACGAGAACGCCGGGCTGATCGGCGGAGATATGGTGACCGCGCTCGTTGGGATCAACACGCTCAAGCGCTACCCGGGTGCGAAGATCCTCTACAACCTGATCTGCAGCCGCAGCGTGCCCGAGGCCATCGAGCGGGCCGGCGGCATACCGGTGCGCTCGCCCGTCGGGCACTCGCTCATCAAGAAGATCATGCGCGACCAAGACATCGTTTTCGGTGGGGAGCACTCGGGGCATTTTTACTTTCGCGACAACTGGTTCGCGGACAGCGGGATGATCGCACTCATGCAGTGCCTCGAGGTTTTCAGCGAAGCGGGGCGACCTGTGAGCGAGGTCATTGCGCCGATCGATCATCGCTTCCGGTCGGGCGAAATCAACTCGCGGGTCCACGACATTCCCGCGAAGCTCGCGGAGCTGGAGCAGCACTACGCGGACGCGCAGATCGACCACCTGGACGGCGTCACGATCGCGTATCCCAACTGGTGGATGAACGTGCGGCCGTCGAATACCGAGCCACTCCTGCGTCTGAATGTCGAGGGCGACACGCGCGAACTGATGGAGCGGCAGCGTGACGAAGCACTCGAACTCATTCGCCGTATGCCGGGCCGGTAGGCGCCGCCCGAAGGGCCCCGAAGTACACCGGTGCGAGCGACCCTGGCGCCGCGCGCAGGAGGTTGCAGCTGATTCGATCCTATGTCCTTGGGCCTGCTCGCCTAGCCCTCGGCAACGGTAACCTCCAATACGGGCGGCTGGTCATCGAGAACGGCCGCATCGTCGACGTCCTCGGCGGTGACGGACCGACCGATTTTACCCTTCCGGCCTTCGTGACGATTGCTCCCGGCATGATCGACGTCCATACGAATGGCGCCGAAGACGTCCTGTTCAACCGCGACCAAGGGAATGCCATCGAGGTTGTCTCGCACGCCTACGCTGCCGCCGGCGCGACGGGGTTCGTCGCGACGGTCATGACCGCGCCGTGGGAATCGATGCTGCACGCGGCCGCCGAGGTCGCCGAGGCCGCGCACGGCCTCGCAGAGCGCCACGACCCAGTCGGCGCGCGCTGTCTCGGGATCCACTTCGAAGGCCCGTTCCTCAACCCGAAGTTCCGCCGTGTGCACCGTGGCGACTGGCTGCTGGCAGGGAGCGTGGCCCGGGCGAACGAGCTGATCGAGGCGTGTCGCGGCGCGCTCGTGATGGCGACGATGGCGCCGGAGGCGGAAGGCGTCGACGAGGTGGCCCGCCACTTCTTCAACCAGGGCATCGTGAACGCCGCCGGTCACACGTCGGCGAAGTATCGCGACGGCATCCTCGCGATCGGCCTCGGTTTTCGCACGCTCACGCACGCGTTCAACGGAATGGCGCCGCTCGACCATCGCGACCCCTCGATCCTCGCGGCGTTCATCCAGGAGCCGCGGACGACGGTCCAGGTGATCTGCGACGGCTTCCACGTGGCTCCGGTGATGGTGGACATCCTCTACCGAACGCTCGGCGACCGGCTCGTGCTCGCGACCGACTACATGGCGCCGACCGGCAGTGGCTACCGAATCGAGGGCGGCGTCGTCCGCAACGAGGACGGCACCATCGCCGGCAGCGCGCTGCACTGCGACAAAGCCGTGCGCAACCTGATGTCGTACGCGTCGATCCCGTTCGAGACGGCGATCGTCAGCGCGACGGAGGCGCCGGCGAAGATGCTCGGCATCGACCGCGAGTTTGGCACCATCGCGCGCGGCAAGCGGGCCGACCTGTCGATCTGGAGCGCGCAGCACGAGATCCTTGCCACGATCGTCGGCGGCACGCCGGTCCACGGCATGCACGTCTTGCAGCCGCAGCGCGCGCAAACGGCCGGCTAGCCCGCGTCCGCGCCGCGCGTCAGGAGACGGCGCCTCCGAGATAGGCGGCGCGCACGTCCTCGCTCGCCATGAGGCTTGCGGCGGAACCTTCGTGGACGACCCGGCCGAGTTCCAGCACGTAGCCGCGCGACGCGATCCCAAGCGCCTGCCGAGCGTTCTGCTCGATCAGCAGAACCGTCGTCCCGCCGGCGTTGATGCGCCGGATGACCGAGAAGATCGTCTGGACGAGAATCGGCGAGAGCCCGAGCGACGGCTCGTCGAGCATCAGCAGGCGCGGGCGCGACATCAGCGCCCGGCCGATGGCGAGCATCTGCTGCTCGCCGCCGGAGAGCGTCCCGGCGCGCTGCGCGATGCGTTCGCGCAAGCGCGGGAACGTGTCGAAGACGTGCTCGAGATCCTGCGCGATCTCCGCGCGCGAGCGGCGGGTATACGCGCCGAGTTCGAGGTTCTCGCGGACGCTCATGCGCGCGAAGACGCGGCGCCCTTCCGGCGCGTGACCCGCACCGAGCCGGACGATCTCGTCCGGGCCCAGGCGCGTGATGTCGCGCCCGCCGAAGCGCACCGTGCCGCGCGTCGCGCGCACGAGCCCGCTGATCGTGCGCAGCGTCGTCGTCTTTCCCGCACCGTTCGCGCCGATCAGGGTCACGATGTCTCCCTCGTCGACGTGCAACGATACGCCCTGCAGCGCGCGGATGCGTCCATACGCGGCGTCGACCGCGTCCAGCTCCAGCAGGCTCACCGGCGCCCCGAGGCGCCCGCGGTGGTCGCCACTACGGGGCCGCCTCCGCGCGGCCGAGATACGCCTCGATGACGCGATCGTCGCTGCGAATCGCGCTCGGCGGACCCTCCGCGATCTTCTCGCCGTGGTCGAGCACCGAGATCCGCTCGCTCACGCTCATCACCAGCTGCATGTCGTGCTCGATGAGGAAGACCGTGACGCCGCCGGCGCGGATACGCTCGATGAGCGCGATCAGATCCTCCTTCTCCCGCGGGTTCATGCCGGCCGCCGGTTCGTCGAGCAGGAGCAACGTCGGCTCGGACGCGAGCGCACGGGCGATCTCCAAGCGCCGCTGATGCCCGTACGGCAGGTTTCGCGCATAGGTATCGCTCGCTCGCTCGAGGTCGACGAACCGCAAGAGGTCGCGCGCGCGCTCCCGCACCCGCCGCTCTTCCGCGCGCTGCCGCGGCGTGTGCAGGAGGGAATCGGCGAGGGTCGCGTGCATGCGCGCGTGCTCGCCCGTCATCACGTTCTCCAGCGCGGACATGAAGGCGAAGAGCCGGATGTTCTGAAAGGTTCGCGCGACCCCGCGCGTGGTCACCTGATCGGGACGCAGGCCACGGATCGAGCGATCCGCGAACACGATGTCGCCCGCCGAGGGTTCGTACACCCCGGTGATCAGGTTGAACACGGTGGACTTCCCGGCTCCGTTCGGCCCGATCATCGCGACGATGCTGCCGCGCTCGATCGAGAGGGAGAGATCGGCCACCGCCACCAGGCCGCCGAAGTGTTTGGAGACGGCGTCGAGGCCGAGCAGGCTCATCCCGACGCCTGCGTGTACTCGGCGTTCTCGCGGCGGGAGAGGTCGGGGTCCGCGAGGGCGGCTCGGAGCTCGGCGCGCCGCTGCCTGCTCGGGATCAGGCCTTCGGGACGGAACAGCATCACGGTGACCAAGATCGCTCCGTAGAGCATGAAGCGATAGTTCGTAAAGTCGACGGTCAGCCCGATCGCGTGCGCGATGTTGGTGGCCTGCGGCAGCACGAAGTTGTTGATCAGCGACAGCGTGAAGCTCCCGAGTACGACGCCGGCGATGTTCCCCATTCCGCCCAGCACCAGCATCGAGAGGACCAGCACGCTGACGCTGAACTGGAATTGGTCGGGCGATACGAGCTGGAGCTTCGAGGCGTACGCGACGCCGGCGAGCCCGCTGAACGACGCGCCCAGGGCGAAGGCCGACAGCTTGGCCGTCGTCGCGTTGATGCCCATGTGCTTCGCGGCGAGCTCGTCTTCGCGGATGGCCATCCACGCGCGCCCGAGGCGGCTCTCTCGCAAGTTGTTCGCGAGCCAGATCGCGAGCGCGATCAAGGCCAGCATCACGTAGAAGTACGGCACCGGATTGAACCCAAACGCGTAGCCGAACAGCGTGGGCTGATCGAGCGAGGCGATCCCGTTCGGGCCGTTGGTGTACTGCGAGAGGTTGAGGAACGTCTGCGGGACGATCTCGCCGAACCCGAGCGTTACGATCGCGAGGTAGTCCCCCCGCAGCCGCAGCGTCGGCGCTCCGAGCAGGATCCCGAAGACCGCGGCGATCCCGGACGCGACGAACAGCATCACCCAAAACGGAACGTGGATGCCGAACTGCGGGCTGGCAAGCATCGCATATGCATACGATCCGATCGCGAAGAAGGCAGCGTAGCCAAGGTCGAGGAGCCCCGCGTAGCCGACAACGATGTTGAGCCCGAGCGCCAGCAGCATGAACGCGCCCGCGTCGGCCAAGAAGTTGATGTGCGACGCATTGCGGTCCACGAGTGGGACGAGCGGTATCGCGAGGACCCACGCGTACCGCAGGAGGCGCGCGTTCACACCGTGGCCCTCACGGGCGAGCCCGGGCAAACGCGGCTGCTCGGCACGCGTTTACACCTTATCGGGGAGTGCTTCACCAAAGAGGCCGGACGGACGGAAGACGAGCACGAGGACGAGCACGGAAAACACGACGACGTTGCTCCATTGGTCGGAAATGAACTGCGTCGTGAACGCCTCGATCACGCCGATGACGAAGCCGCCCACCATGGCGCCCGTCAGGTTGCCGATGCCGCCGAGCACGGCCGCCGTGAACGCCTTGAGGCCCGCGCCGAACCCGAGGAAGAACCACGTCGTGCCGTAGTAGACGCCGCTGACGAAGCCCGCCGCTCCGGCGAGCGCGCTACCGACCAGGAACGTCACGGCGATCGTCGTGTTGATGTTGATGCCCATCAGCTGCGCGGCGTCGCGGTCCTGCGCGGTCGCGCGCATCGCCTTCCCGATCCGGGTCCGGTACACGAAGAGCTGCAACCCGATCATCATGAGGACGGCGAGTCCGACGACCAGGATCTCCTTCGCCGTGATCTCGACCCCACCGAGGTGCAGCGACGGGTTCGGGATCACTTCGGGGAACGGAACCGGCGACGGGCCGCGCCACAGTTGCATCAGGTTCTCCAGGATGAACGAGACGCCGATGGCGGTGATCAGCGGGGCGAGCCGGGGCGCGCTGCGCAGCCGCCGGTACGCGAGCCGCTCGATGAGAACGCCGGTGATGCCGCAGAGGACCATCGCACCGGCGATCGTCAGCAGCACGAAACCCACGAGCGGCGGTCCGTGCAACTCGCCGGACACCCCGAGCAGGCCGAGGATCGCGAGCGAAAAGAAGGCACCGAGCGTATAGACGTCGCCGTGCGCGAAGTTGATCAATTCGATGATGCCGTACACCATCGTGTAGCCGAGAGCGATGAGGGCGTAGATGCCCCCGAGCGAGAGACCGTTGATCAACTGTTGGAGGAGAACGTCCAACTGGCGCTGCCCTTACGAACGCAGATCGATCTGGTTGACGAAGACGAACCGTCCGCCCTTGACACCGTATACCGTCAGGATCGGGTCCGTCGTGTCGCCGTTGCGGTCGAAGCCGATCGGGCCGATCGGCGAGGCGAAGTGCGAGGTCGCTGCCACATTTCGCAGGACGGCCGCGCGTGTCGGCGGCTTGCCGCCGCCATCGACGATCGCTTTTTCGATCGCCGCGATCTCGAGCCTGGCCACCGCGTACGCGTTCGCGCTGTACGGGCCGACCGGCGCTTTCCAGCGCGCTTCGTACTCCCGGAGGAACGCCCGCGCTGCCGGCAGCTTCGACGCTTCCGGCGCGGCGACCGTGAAGTACGAACCGTTCGCGAGCGTCCCCGCGCTATGGAGGAATTCGGCGTCGGCGATGCCGTCGCCGCCGACGAACGGCGTCGCCGCCATGCCGGCGTCGCCCATCTGTCTGCGCAGCAGGCCGCCGCCGCTCGCGGTCGTGCCGCCGTAGAACACCATGTCCGGGCGCACGCTGCGAGCCTTGGTGAGCAGCGCCTTGAAGTCTTGCTGGCCCTTCGTCAGATGCTCGTGGCCGAGGACGGTGCCGCCGAGGCTCACGAACTGCTGCGCGAACACGTCGGCGAGGCCTTTGCCGTACGTCTCGTCGTCGTCGATGACGAACGCGCTGCGGAATCCGAGCGCTCGTGCGAACCGCGCCCCGGCGGCGCCTTGCCGGTCGTCGGTCGCGGAGACGCGGAAGTATGCGTTGACGTCGGGATGCGACGTCCGCAGCTTCGCGGCGTCGTCACCTTTCGTGAGCCCCGTGCTCGTGTTGGCGGGGCTCACCTGCGCGAGCCCGGCGTCGTTCGTGAGCGGGATCTCCGCCTTCGCGACGTTCGAATTGAACGGGCCGATCATCGCGACGACGCTCGGGTCCGAGATGAACGTCTTGACGTTTTGTGCGCCCTGCGCCGGATCGTGCACGCCCTGCACGGCGTCGTCGAGCGTCAGCGCCGAGAGCGTGAATCCGCCCGGAAGGCCGCGCGCATTCGCCTGTTCGATCGCGAGCACCGCGCCGTTTTGCGTCGGGATGCCGGTCGAGGCGTCCGCGCCGCTCACCGGAAGATCGATGCCGATCTTGATCGCCTGCCCGCTGCCGCCGCGCGCACTCGGTGAGCCGCTCGACTGCGATTGCGCCGTCGAACCCGTCGCGCAGCCGGACAGCACGACCAAGCCGAACGTAGCGGCGAACATTCCTGACATGACGCTCGACGCGCGCATCGACCTCCCTCCGGCGTTCAAGGCGCTACGCATACGCCGAGGGGGTGGGCATCCCTTTCCCAAACAGACCGCCGGTGAAGCCCTGGACCCTTGCCGCATGCGGAATCGCGCTCGTCTTGTTCACGCTCGCCGTCAGCGCTGAGGTCTACGACCTGACGTCTCCGGCGTTCTTGCCGTGGCACGTCGCGCTGCGCAAAGGTTACAGCGTCGTCGCGTTTTCGGTGCTCGGGTACGCGGTGCGGCGCGCCTTCGCCGAGCACCGCATGCGCCGGGCTCCGTTGCTCACGATCGTCGGACTGACCGCGTTCAGCGCCATGATCGAACTTGCCCAAGCCGCCGGCGGCGTGCGCGAAGGTCTGGCGTGGAATGCGCTCGACGTCGCGTGCGGCGCGCTCGGCGGCGTCGTCGGCGCCGCGCTCTTCGAAATCACCTCAGCGCGGCACTAATTACCGCAAGCGGCCGCTGGCAGCGCTCAGGCCACGAGTTCGCGCACCGCGGCGGCGTTGAAGTACGTGGCCTGCGGGTGGTGCATCACGATGGCGGCGGTCGACTGTTCGGGCACGATCTGGAACGCCTCCGTGAGCGAGGTACCGAGCAGCCGCTGCGCGTCGAGCAGGCGCCAGACGAGCGCGTGCTGCGAGAGGTCGGGGCACGCACCGTACCCCCACGAGTAGCGCCGCCCGCGCCCGTCGACGAGTCCGAGCTCGCGGCGGATGCGCCGATGCATGTATTCGGCGAGCGCCTCGGCCGACTGCACGGAGAAGCCGTGCAGGTAATACGCTTCGCTGTACGCGCCGGAGCGCTGCAGCGCGTCGACGCGCTCCGATGGCGCCGCACCGACCGTCACGACCTGAAGCGCGATCACGTCCGATGCGCCGCCCCGCTGCGGAGGGCGAAGGTAGTCGGCCAAGCATAGGTGCTCGCCGCCGACCTGACGCGTGCAGCGGAACCGTCCGACCTCCGAGCGGCCGTCGTTCGGATCGTACACGATCACGTCGTCGCCGCTCCCCGATGCGGGGAAGTATCCGTACACCGCGCGTGGCGAGATGAGCGCGCCCGAGCGGGCCTCGTTCTGGTACTGGGCGAGCCGCGGCTCGAACTCCTCGCGCACCAGGCGTTCCCACTGCGCGCCCTTGGTGCTCGCCCCGCCCCACGACAACCGGAAGAGGCTCTTGAGGTCGAAGCACGGCCAGAGCTCACCGGCGACGATGTCGCCGGTCTCGCGAACGCCGAGGAACGGCGGCGCCGGCACGTCGGCGACGAGCAGGCTGCCGCGCGCATCCGCTCCCGTCACGGCCACCGCCGCCGGTGCGGTCTGCGCGGCGCGCGCCCGCTCGGCATCGTCGCGCCGCTCGCGCTCGAACGCGGTGCGACGTGCCGGATCGCCGGTGAGCCGATCGACGATATCTAGCCCCTCGAACGCGTCCTTCGCGTAGTACACGCCCGCCTCGAAATAGCCCGTGTCACCCATTGCGATGCGCCGCCCGAAGTCGCGGTTGATCGCGGCTCCTCCGATCAGGACGGGAAACGCGAGGCCACGCGACCGTTGCTCCGCGAGACAGACCGGCATCTGTTTGGATGTCGACACGAGGAGGGCCGACAGGCCGATCGCATCCGCATCCACTTCGACGGCCTTGTCGAGGATCGTGCTCATCGGCACCTGCTTGCCGAGGTCGTAGACGGTATACCCGTTGTTGGTGAGGATCGTGTTGACGAGGTTCTTGCCGATATCGTGCACGTCGCCGAACACGGTCGCGAGGACGACCTTGCCTTTGGAAACGCCTTCCGTGCGCTCGAGGAACTGCTCGAGGTGCGCGACGGCCTTCTTCATCACCTCGGCGGACTGGAGAACGAACGGCAGGATGAGCTCGCCCGCGCCGAACCGGTCGCCGACCTCCTTCATGGCCGGCAGCAGCACCTCGTTCAGAACACCGACGGCGTCGCGCGTGCGCATCGCCTCGTCGAGCTTCTCCTCGATGCCGTCTTTGCGGCGGTGAAGGATCGCGTTCCGGATGCGCTGCTCGACCGGCTCGCTCGCGTCGTCCTCGGCCTGCGCCGCGGCCGTCGCCGACGCCGCCGGCAGACGCTCCCAATACGCGATGGCACGTTCGAGCGCGTCGGGCCTTCGGTTGAAGACGAGGTCGTCGCACAGCTCGCGCTCCACCGCGCCGATCTCGGCGTATGGCGTGATCTCCTTCGCGTTGACGATCGCCATGTCGAGCCCAGCCGCGACGCAGTGATGCAGCATCACCGAGTTGAGCGCGGCACGAGCCGCAGGCTTGAGCCCGAAGGACACGTTGGAGACGCCGAGCGACGTTAGCACACCCGGGAGGCGCGCCTTGATCTGCCGGATGCCTTCGATCGTTTCGCCTGCCGATGGCGCGAATTCCGGGTCGCCCGTCGCGAGCGTGAACGTGAGCGCGTCGAAGATGAGCGCGCCCGGGGGAATCCCGTACTCGTCGACGACAATCCCGAAGATGCGCTCGGCGACTTCCACCTTGCGGTCGGCAGTCTTCGCCATGCCACGCTCGTCGATCGTCAGCGCGACGATGGCCGCACCGGCCTCGCGCACGAGCGGCAAGATCGCATCGATCTTCTCCCGGCCGCTTTCGAGGTTCACGGAGTTGACGATCGGTCTGCCGGCGCATATCTTCAGCGCGGCCTCGATCACGCGCGGCTCGGTCGAGTCGATCATGAGCGGCGTTTCGACGGTCTGCGCGAGCTTCTTCACGACCGTCGCCATCTGGACGTCTTCGTCGGCGCGCTCCGTAAGCGCCGTACAGACGTCGAGCACGTGCGCTCCGCCCTCGACCTGTTCGCGCGCGACTAACATCACGCCGTCGTAATCGTCGGCGAGCAGAAGGCGCTTGATCTTGCGCGACCCTTGCGCGTTCAAGCGTTCACCGATCAGCAGCGGGCTACCGTCCTGACGCAGGGCGGTCGCGGTCATCGCCGAGGCGACGTGCTGCTCCTGCCGCGCGTGCGGAGTTCGTCCGGCGCGACCGTCCGCAACCGCGACGAATGCACGCACGTGCGCGGGCGTCGTTCCGCAGCAGCCGCCGATCGCGTTCACGCCGAAGTCGCGCACGAACGCGCCAAGTTCGCGCGCCATCTCGTCCGGCGACTCGGGATAGATGGTCTCGCCTTTCGGGCCCATGAGCGGGAGTCCGGCGTTCGGGATCACCGCCACGAAACAGCGCGAGTTCTCGACCAGGTAGCGCACGGGGTCCCGCATATGCGATGGCCCCGTCGAGCAATTCAAGCCGATCACGTCGATGGGCAGCGCGTCGAGCGTCGCGCAGACGGCGCGGATGTCGGTGCCGAGCAGCATGCGTCCCGTGACGTCGAGCGTCGCCTGCGCCTGCACCGGGACGCGGCGCGCACCACGCTCGAACGCGTGAACGATCCCGGCGATCGCGGCCTTCATCTCGAGGATGTCTTGGCTCGTCTCGAGCACGAGCAGGTCGACGCCGCCTGCGACGAGGTGCTCGGCCTGCTCCGCGTACGTGGCCGCCAGCTCGTCGAACGTGATCCGGGAAAGGGTCGGGTCCGAGGACGAGATCAGCATCCCCGTCGGGCCGAGCGAGCCGGCGACGAAGCGCGGCCGGCGCGGGGTGGAAAAGCGATCTGCGGCACGCCGTGCGATCTCGGCCGCGCGGTGGTTCACCTCCGCGGTCCGGCTCCCGATGCCGTATTCGTCCAGCTTCAACCTCGACGCCGTGAACGAGTTGGTCTCGATGACGTCCGCTCCGGCTTCGAGATACGCCAGGTGGACCTGCTCCACGACGTCTGGCCGGGCCAGGTTGAGCGCCTCCATGCACCCGTGCAGGGTCGGCCCGCCGAAGTCGGCGTCGGTGAGGTGCCGCGACATCAACTCGGTCCCCATCGCGCCATCGAAGATGAGGACACGCCCGGCGATAGCCTCGAGATACGACTGCATCCATCCCGAGATTCCCTCGAAACGCGCCGTTTCCATCGTACCTGTGTCTTCTTTTCGC
>Ga0302325_10002552_pt1 | contig 44043 bp, 45 predicted proteins | sample Palsa_T0_2_FD_201948 | JGI IMG/M metagenome (GOLD analysis project Ga0302325, IMG submission 201948) | Peat permafrost microbial communities from Stordalen Mire near Abisko, Sweden - Palsa_T0_2 | ecosystem: Environmental > Terrestrial > Soil > Palsa > Peat permafrost | place: Sweden: Abisko... | reverse complement strand
CGCATCGAGGGTAATTCGGCGGTCGACTTCGTAATCGCCGGCGACGACGCGCTCGAGCGTCTCGTGCGCTTCGGCGATGGTTATCTCGGTGAGAAATCCGAGTCCGCCGAGGTTGATGCCGAGGATTGGTGTCTCGCGCGATCCGATCAGCCGGGCGACTCCAAGCAGGGTGCCGTCGCCGCCGAGCACAACGATCAGGTCGGCGCGCGCCGCCAGCGCGGTCATCTCGACCGATTCGACGTCAGGGAGGTCGACTGATTGGTTTCCGGCCAGGACCGCAAGGTCACGCGAGCAGAGCCACTGGCAAATTTCGCCCGCCAGTTTGAGCGCCCGCGGATCCTCGCGCTTGATTACCAGGCCAACGGTTTTGATCGACGGATTTGCCACCCTGATCGCGATTATCACACGCCCTCGCCGCGCCATCAATCTGAAGTCCGGCTGAGGTCCGGAAGGACCCTCACACGCTTCCCGGGTAAGAAGACCCATCATTCTTTGATGTCATCCTGAACGAAGTGAAGAATCTGTGACCACCCACTTCCGACAAGCGAGACCATCACGAATGTCGACACGATACGCTAGCGTAGCGTTCCGACGCGGAGCGAGCAGGCGAGTCCGCGAGCTGCGTCAAAGAGGCCGGCGGCTCTGTTTTGCGGGCGATATCCGGTAATATTGCGAATCCGGCGGCGCGCCGCACTGGCGAAATGAAAATGGCAAACGCGAAACATCCGCTTCTCGGTGCGCACATGTCGATCGCCGGCGGCCCCGGCGAGGCGCTTCCCCGCGGCCACTCGATCGGATGCGAATGTATCCAGATTTTCACCAAGTCGTCGCGTCAATGGGCGTCGCGGCCCTTTACGACCGAAGAGGTCGAGGCGTTCAAGCGCAACCAGCGCGAGACCGGAATCCAAATCGTAATCGCGCACGATTCCTACCTGCTCAATCTCGGCGCGCCCGATCCCGCGCTGAAGCGCAAATCGATTCTCGGCTTTATCGATGAGATCGAGCGCTGCGAGTTGCTCGGCGTGCCGAACCTGATCGCGCATCCGGGTGCGCATGTCGGTTCCGGCGAGGAAGCGGGAATCGCCGCGATAGCCGGATCGATCAACGAGGCGCATGCGGCCACGCGCGGCTTCAAGGTGGCCGTCACGCTCGAAATTACCGCCGGCCAGGGCAGCAACCTGGGCCATACGTTCGAGCAGATGGGGCGGATTTTCGACGCCGTCACGGAGAACGAGCGGCTGCGGCTATGCTTCGATACCGAGCACGCGTTCGCCGCCGGCTACGATATTCGCGAGGCCGAGGGCTACGAGATGACGTTCGCCGAACTGGACCATCACGTCGGCCTCGATCGCGTCGCCGCGTTCCATCTGAACGATTCGCTCAAGCCGTTCCATTCGCGCGTCGATCGCCATCAGCATATCGGCAAGGGTCATATCGGCGTCGAGCCGTTTCGCCGCCTGCTCAACGATCCGCGCTTCGCCGGCATCCCGATGTGCCTCGAAACTGATCCGGGTCCCGAGATGCAGGAGCTGGTGACGGACCTGGCGACGCTGCGCGGCCTGTTCGCACCATCTGACTAAGCGAAATAAAAAATGGACAAGCGGATTCTAACCGGGGATCGGCCGACCGGGCCGCTTCATCTCGGCCACTACGTGGGCTCGCTGCAGAACCGCGTGCGCCTGCAGACCGAGTACGACACTTACATTCTGATCGCCGACGTGCAGGCGCTCACCGACAACTACGAGCATCCGGAGCGGCTCGGCGCCAATATCATGCAGGTCGCGCTCGACTACCTGGCGGTCGGAATCGATCCGGAGAAGAGCAAAATCGTCGTCCAATCGATGGTCCCGGAGCTGACTGAGCTGACGATCTATTTCATGAACCTCGTGACCGTGGCGACGCTCGAGCGCAACCCCACCGTCAAGGAAGAAATCAAGCAGCGCAACTTCATCAAGGGCGTGCCGGTCGGCTTCTGGTCGTATCCGATTTCGCAGGCCGCCGACATCACGATTTTCAAAGCGCACCTGGTTCCTGTAGGCGAAGATCAGCTCCCGATGATCGAGCAGACTCGCGAGATCGCGCGCCGCTTCAACCGGCTGTATGAGAAAGTGCTGATCGAGCCGCGCCCGATGCTCGGCCAGATCGCGCGCCTGCCGGGCACCGACGGCGGCGCCAAGATGTCGAAGTCGCTCGACAACTGCATCTACCTGGGCGACACGCCGGAGCTGCTGCGCAAGCGCGTCATGTCGATGTACACCGATCCGACGCGGATCCATCCGACCGATCCGGGCCACGTCGAGGGCAATCCGGTTTTCACCTATCACGATGTTTTCAATCCGGCGAAGGACGAAGTCGAAGAGCTCAAGGAGCGCTATCGCTTGGGCACGGTCGGCGACGTCGAGGTGAAGCAGAAGCTTTACGAGGCGCTGGAGAAATTCCTGGCGCCGATTCGCGAGCGCCGCGAGGCGTTCGCCGCCAAGCCCGAGACGGTGCGCGATATCATTATAGAGGGCACCCGCCGCGGCCGCGCCGTCGCGCAATCCACGATGGACGAAGTGCGCGCCGCGATGAAGCTCGACTACAAGTTCACCTGATACCGCCCGCACGGACGTCGGGATTCAATAGGCCTTGGCGAAGAAGGCGCGCTCGGACGACGGCTCGCCGCATACGATACACGGGCCGGGCGGCAGGTCGTTCTGATCCAGCGGAATCGCGCGGCAGGTCGCGCGCGTCTCGTCACGGATTTTCGTTTCGCATTCGGCTCGGCCGCACCAATAGACGTCGGCCAGGCCGCCGCCACCCTCGCCTTCCATTTGGGCGCGCAAGGAATCGTAGTCGGAGAACTGACGCGTATTCGCCGCCATTGCGGCGCGCGCCTGTTCGAGCATGCTCAGCTGAATCTCATCGAGGATGCGCGTCGCATGAACGGCGATTCCAGCGAGGTCGACGCTGGCTTTGCCCTCGCGGCCGGGCCGATCGCGCCGAGCCACCACCGCGTTGCCCGCCGCGACGTCGCGCGGACCGATCTCGATCCGCAGCGGCACGCCGCGCATCTCCCAGTCGTTGAACTTGAAGCCCGGCGTGATCCCTTCGCGATCGTCGAGCCGCACGCGGATGCCTGCGTTGTCGAGCGTTTCGCGCACGCCGCGCGCCGCCGCGAGCACCACGTCGCGCTCCTCGGGCTTGCGCCAGATCGGCACGATCACGGCCTGCGTCGAGGCGACCTTTGGCGGCAACCGCAGCCCCTGATCGTCGCCGTGGACCATCACGATTGCGCCGAGCAGCCGCGTCGACACGCCCCAGCTCGTCTGCCAGGCGAACTGCAACTGGTTGGATTCGTCGAGAAAGCGGATCGCAAAGGCCTTGGAAAAATTCTGTCCGAGGAAGTGCGAGGTGCCGCATTGCAGGGCGCGCCCGTCGGCCATCAGGCCCTCGATCGTGTAGGTCTCGTCGGCGCCGGGAAAGCGCTCGGCCGCGCTCTTGCGTCCGACGACCAGCGGAATCGCCAGGTACTCCTCGACGAAAGTGCGATAGAGTTCGAGAATCTTGAGCGTCTCCTCGACGGCTTCCTCACTGGTCGAATGGGCCGTGTGGCCCTCCTGCCAGAGAAATTCGGTCGTGCGCAAAAACAGCCGCGTGCGCATTTCCCATCGCACGACGTTGCACCACTGGTTCACCATCATGGGCAGATCGCGATGCGAATGAATCCACTGCGCGAACATGTGATTGATGATCGTCTCGGAGGTCGGCCGCACGATCAGCGGCTCGTCGAGTTCCTTGCCGCCGCCGTGGGTGACCACCGCGACCTCGGGCGCGAAGCCCTCGACGTGCTGCGCTTCCTTTTGCAGAAAGCTCTGCGGAATGAACAGCGGAAAGTATGCATTGCGCGCGCCGGTGCGCTTGATACGCCGATCAAGCTCGTCGCGCAGCGCCTCCCAGATGGCGAAGCCGTCGGGCCGGAAGACGATACATCCGCGCACGGGAGAGTAGTCGGCGAGCTCGGCGCGCAAAATTATGTCGTTGTACCACGCGGCAAAATCTTCGCTGCGCGGCGTGACTTTCTTTTCGGTCTGATTTTCTGCCATCGGCCTGCTGATGCGTATCGATTGAACTAACAACCACCGGTCTGCTTATCAATATAGCGTGACCGCCGGCGAAAACCGGCAGGAGGAGATCCATCGATGAAGCTTCGCTTGAAAACGGCGGGCGTATCCGCCGCCGTGACGATATTCTGCGCGATGATCGCATGCGCGGCCGCGGCGCTTGCGCAGACGCCGCCGGCGTCCAAGTCCACATGCTCGAATGGCTGCCAGGGGGCGATGCGCACGATCGAAGTCGAAGGCCACGGCGAGGCCAGGGCGACGCCGGACGTCGCGTTTCTCAACCTCGCGATCGAAACCCACGCGGTCACCGCACAGGAATGCGCCAGCCTCAACGCGGATCTGGCACAGCAGGTCGTCAAGGCGCTGCAGGGCAAGCTCGACAGCAAGGGGCGTGTATGGACGGGAGGCTATTCGCTCTACCCCGAGTACGGCGATTCGAGCGACGGCAAGAAGCCGGTTATCGAGGGCTACCGCGCCGAAAATTCGATCACCGTGCAGACCCCGGCGATCGATCTGCTCGGCACGATGATCGATACCGCGATCGCCGCCGGCGCGAATCGGATCAACTATCTGAACTTCGACCTGCGCGATGACAGCAAGGCGCGCGCCGACGCGATCGCGCTCGCGTCGCGGGACGCGCAGTCGCAGGCGAATGCGCTGGCGGCTTCGCTCGGCGTCAAGTTGAAGCAGATTATCAGGGCTTCGACCGTCGCCGAGGCACAGCCCGTGCCGGTTATGCGGATGAGTGCGATGTCGGCGGCTAACGCGTCGACGCCGGTCGAGTCCAACGAAGTCAGCGTGCCGGCGACGGTGACGCTGAAGTACGAAATCGAATAGCCCGTGAGCGATCGTATCGAAACGCCGCTGCGGTACACGTCGTTGAGCGCGTTCATTGCGCATTACCATGCGCTCAAATCCGCGCGCGATCTGACCCGCGAACTAACAGTCGACCAGAGTGACATTCTTGCCGAGATGGATCGTATCGTGGCGGCGCTCGACCCCGCTCTGCGTGAAACGATCGATCATGATCGCGAAGACGCAACGCCCGCGGCGGCTCGCCGAATCGAGCGGGCGCGCCGCGCGCTGGCGCATGAACTCACGGCGCGCGGAATTCTGACCGGATAGGGCGGCTGTCGATGATCGGATATATCGCGCGGCGAATCGTTTTCGGCGCCGTCGTCCTGCTCGGAACCTCGATAATTACCTTCCTGATAGCATTCGTAATTCCGGCCGATCCTGCAGTCGCGATGGCCGGCGCCAAGGCCAATCCGCAAACGCTCGCCACTATCCGCCACGAGCTCGGCCTCGACGAGCCGGTCTATGTCCAGTACGCCCGCTACCTCGATCGCGCGATTCATGGCGATCTCGGCCGTTCGTATATCAGGCGCGAGCGCGTGACGACGCTGATTGTCGAGCGGTTTCCGGCGACGGCCGTGCTCGCGATCGCCGCGATGGCGCTGTCGCTCGCGATCGGAGTCGCGCTGGGCCTCGTCGCCGCCGCCTGGAACGGCCGCGCGCCCGACCATCTGCTGCTCATCGTGTCGCTGGCGTTCGTCTCGATGCCGGTCTTCTGGCTGGGAACGATCCTCCTGATCGTCGTCGGTCTCGACCTCAGATTATTTCCGCTCTGCGGCTTCGACGGATGGAGCAGCCTGGTACTGCCGACGGTCACGCTGTCGCTCGGGTCGGGCGCCTACTACTCGCGGATACTGCACACCAATCTCACCGCCGCGATGGAGCAGGATTACGTGCGCGCCGCGATCGCCAAGGGTCTGTCGCGGCGCTCCGCAATGATGCGGCACGCGCTTGCCAACGCGCTGCTGCCGCTGGCGACGCTGGCGGGACTCGATCTCGCCGGCCTGCTGTCGGGTGTCGTCCTGACCGAGACGGTTTTCAATTGGCCGGGGATCGGCCGCCTCGCATATGAGGCGGTGTTCAATCTCGACATTCCGCTGATCATGGGCACGGTGCTTTTTTCCGCGCTGTTGATCGTCCTCGCCAACCTGGCCGTCGATTTGGTCTACCTGTGGCTCGATCCGCGAATTCGGCTGGGCAACGCGCGATGACACCCCGGCTGAATCGTTTCGAAACGATCGGGGCGCTGATGGTTCTGAGCCTGGTGATCGTCGCGATTTTCGCGCCGATACTGGCGCCGTACAATCCGACGCGCGCGGTCGCGCCGACTTTTGGCAATCCCGCGCCGCCGTCGGCCGCCTTTCCGCTTGGCACCGACGAGCTTGGCCGCGACGTGCTGTCACGGATAATTTTCGGCGCGCGCATTTCGCTGATTGTCGGCGTGTCGGCGGTCGCGGTGGAGCTTCTGATTGGCGTCGCAATCGGCCTAGCGGCGGGATTTTTCGGCGGCTCGATCGATTTCATCCTGATGCGTTTCACCGACGTGATGCTCACGCTGCCGGGCCTGCTGCTCGCAATGGCGCTGGTCACGGTGCTGCGGCCGAGCCTGCTGTCGATTCTGCTGGTGATCGGATTGGTGTCATGGACGGGCGTGGCGCGCGTCGTGCGCGCCGAGGCGCTGTCGGTGCGAGGACGCGACTTTGTAGTCGCGGCGCAGGCTCTGGGAGCGCCCGCGCGGCGAATGATTATCCGTCACGTACTGCCCAATCTGCTACCGATTATCGTCGTGATGGCGGCGCTCGGCACCTCAGGGACGTTGCTGCTCGACGCCGGGCTGAGCTTCCTCGGCCTCGGAGTGCCGCCGCCCACGCCCAGCTGGGGCCGGATGATCGAAGAGGCGACGATCTATTTCCGCACTGCGCCGTGGCTGGCGACCTTTCCGGGCATCGCGATTTTCTATGCGGTCATGAGTTTCAATCTACTCGGCTACGGATTCTTGAGACGGCGGCCGCAATGAAAAAGCCGCGGTTATTGATAAGGGCACTCGTGGTTGCTGCCGCGATCGCGATTGCCGGATGCCACGCCGGCCCGCCCGAGCCGAGCTTTCCGGCCGGCGCGATGGTCATCCGGCTCGCGCTCCCCGACGACGTGCCGACACTCGATCCGGCGGCCGGCTACGATTCGGTGTCATGGCAATTCGAGCAGATGATCTTCGATACGCTGGTGCGCTATGGCGACGCCGACGTGCGGCTCTATCCGGATCTTGCGCTGTCGTGGAAGGTGTCGCCCGATGCGCGCGTTTTCTCTTTTACGATGCGCCGCGACGCTCGTTTTACCAACGGCCGCGGGGTGACGAGCGCCGATATCCGCTACGCGATCGAACGTGTACTGACGCCGAAGAACAATTCGCAGGGGATCGAATATTTCCGATCGATCGACGGAGCGGAAAATTTTATCGCCGGCCGCACGCCTCAGGTCGCCGGAATCCAGACGCCGGACTCATGGACGATCAGCTTCCATCTGATTGCGCCCGACCCTCTGTTCGTCGACAAGCTCGCGATGCCGTTCGCGGCAGCGGTGCCGCGCGAGGAGGTCGAACGATGGGGTGACGACTTCCGACGCCATCCGGTCGGCAGCGGCCCCTTCAAACTCGGCGAATGGATAGGAGGCAACCGGATCGTGATGCTCCGCAATCCCGGCTACTTCGTCGCCGGAGTTCCGCGGCTTGACGCGGTCGTTACGACTCTCGGCGTCAGCGAAGAGCTCGAATGGCTCAAGTTCGAGGCGGGCGAGATCGATATCGCGTCGATTCCGCCGGCCGAATTTCCGTACGTGATGAAGACGCCAGCGCTCAAGCGGATGACGATTCATCGGGTGACCATCAGCACGGAATATGTCGGGATGAACTGCCAGATGGCGCCGTTCAACGATATTCGCGTGCGGCGGGCGATCAACTACGCGGTCAACAAAGACAAGCTGGTCGAACTGCTCAACGGTCGTGCCGTTGTCGCACGCGGAGTCCTACCGCCGGGTCTGCCGGGCTTCAATCCGAGTTTGAAAGGCTATCCCTACGATCCCGCGATGGCGCGCCGCCTGCTCGAACAATCGGGCCATGCGAGCGGCCTCAAGCCGGAACTATGGATCGCGGCGGATCGGACGATGATGGCGATCGGAGAATCGATCCAGCAGGATCTGGCGCTGGTCGGTGTCGACGTCATCCTGAAGCCGGTCGCGTGGGGTCCGCTGCTCGAAGCGGTGCGCCAACCCGACAACGTCGATATGTTCGTGCTGGGATGGGAGGCAGATTTTCCCGACCCGTCGAATTTCCTCGAAGTCCTGCTGTCGCGGCGGCAATGGGGCGACAACAACGACACCTTCTACGCGAATCCGCTCGTCGACCAGATACTCGATCAGGCGGCGCCAATCAGCGATCCGGCTCGGAGGTATCCGCTCTACCAGCGGGCCGAGGAAATCGTCGTCGGCGACGCGCCGTGGGTCTTTCTCTACAATCGCGTAAACTGGGTGATACGCCAGCCGTGGGTGAATGGATACGAACTTAGTCCAATGCGCCCGTCGCGGTTCGACCGTGTGTGGCTGTCGCCGCGCCCTCGATAGATGAGATAGAAACAAGTTGAATTGAACTGAACTGTTCGAAGCCGCGATAGAAGATCGGTGCAGTTTTTCGATGGGTATAAAGACGCAAGACTACGCTGGCGATGCTATCCGCCATCTGAAGCGCGCCGATCCGGTGCTTGCAGACATTATCGGCAAGGTGGGACCGTTCGAGTTGAAGAATCGTCCCGAGCGGTTTCAGGCACTGGTTCGCGCGATAATTTTTCAGCAGCTTGCCGGCCGCGCGGCGCAGACAATTTTCGATCGCTTCGTCGGCCTGTTTCCCGACGTCCGCTTTCCGTCGCCCGAAATCGTTATCGCGGCATCCGACGACGACCTGCGAAAGGTTGGCCTGTCGCGGCAAAAGGCCGCCTATATCAAGGATTTGGCCGGTCATATCAAGGGCAGATCGCTCAGCTTCCATCGTTTTTCCCGCATGGACGACGAGGAAATTATCGCGGACCTCGTCAGGGTTAAGGGGATCGGGCGATGGACCGCGGAGATGTTCCTGATGTTCAACCTGGGCCGGCCCGACGTCCTGCCGGTGGACGATCTTGGAATCCGTAACGGCGTCATGAAGGCCTATGGGCTGAAAGAGCCGCCGCGCGCGGCTGAGCTGAGGGAAATCGGTGAAGCTTGGCGACCATACCGCACCGTCGCAAGCTGGTATATTTGGCAGAGCCTGCGGATAGTCGTGCCGGACGGCGCAATTAAGTCTCCGATCCGCCGCCGGACCAAGGCTCCGCTCGGATGAATGTCAGCGGCGCGCTTTGACGGGACAATCCGCGTGGCAAGGAAGTTAAATTGGCCGCAGGATTTATAGAGCGCCTGAACGGCGCGCGGATCCACAAGAACACGATCGCGGTGCTCGGCGTTGATCCGCAGCTCGATCAGAAGGATGCCCCTGGAGTTCCCACGGGCACGACGTTGGCGCGTTTCTGCTGCGAAATCGTCGAGGCGTGCGCGGAATTAGTCGTGGCGATAAAGCCGCAGCTGGCCTTTTTCGAGGCGCGCGGAGTCGACGGCCTCCATGCTCTGCGCGAGGTGCTCGCATTAGCTCGCCGGCTCGACCTGGTAACGATAGCCGACGCCAAGCGCGGCGATATCGGCTCAACGTCGGCCGCCTATGCTGATGCTTTCCTCGGTCACGGTGACTTTGCCTGTGACGCGCTGACGGTCAATCCGTATCTCGGCGGTGATGCGATCGAGCCGTTTATCGAGATGGCGCGCCGTCACGGTCGCGGCCTGTTTGTGCTGGTGAAAACTTCGAATCCTTCGTCAGGTGATTTTCAGGATCTTGAACTCAAGGGCGGCGGCAGTCTCTGGGAAGAAGTTGCGAGGCGCGTGGCCGGATGGGGCAGTAGTCTCGGCGGCGACGATGATAATGACTTCAGTCCGATCGGCGCGGTCGTCGGCGCGACATATCCCGATCACGCCCGGCGCGCCCGCTCGCTGATGCCGCGGGCCGTCATCCTGGTGCCCGGATACGGCGCGCAGGGTGCGGGTGCCGACGACGCCCTCGCCGCTTCCCGTGCGGACGGCAGCGGGGTGATCATTAATGCGAGCCGGAGCCTGATGTATGCCTATTTGAAGCGGCCGGAGCTTTCGCCGGCCGACGCTGCCGCCGAGGCGGCTATAGCCATGCGCGGCGCGCTCAACGCCGCAGTGCAGCGGCGAGTTTCGGCATAGCTGCCGGAACCATTATAACAAGCGGATTTCCGGTCGGGAGACGCTCTAGGTCAGTTCAGGCGTTGACCAGGGCCGTTTCGTCGGCTTCGAGCGAGGCGTACACCTCGCGATCGATTGCCCGGTAGCGCGCGAGCGATTCTTCGGCGTGACTCTCATGGCCTTCGGCGCGGGCGATATCGCGCATCTCTTTCTCAATCCAGGCGAGATGCCACGTTTCATCCTCGGTGACTGCCTTCAAAACCTCGCGCGTTTCCGGATCGACGTTTGGTCGCGACAGATGCATCATGTAGCGGCTTTGGGCTCGCTCTTCGACGACTACAGTCAGGGCCAGCAGATCGATCACGGTTTTGGGCACGCCGGTGCGCAGGCCGAGCCGACGCTGATAGCCGTCGTCGATCAGGGCCGGCGTTCCACCGAGATCCGCAATCCGCTTGGTCCATAGCCAGGCGTGCCGGGTTTCATCGGCGAGGTGGCGTGACATCTTCAGCTGCGCTTCGGGCGACTTAAGCCGTCCCAGCAGATTAAAAAGCAGCCGGGCGCCCCGCAGTTCGGCGTCGCGATAAAAACTGAAGATAAGAATCTGCCTCTCAGTCGGCGATAATTCTTTGAAGTCCCTCATATTTTCAGTTTCCCACCCGCCCAACAGGCAACCTTACATCCCCCTGCCTGCGCAGCCGAGGCTGCTGCTGGACAAGTCTGGATCAACGCGGTTTGTAAACAGATATTTGATTGAGGACCACTGGTCAAGTTAGGTTTCCCTCACGGATACGCTATCGTTCGAGGGGTCCGCATACAATCCGATGCCACCGACTTCTGACGCATATTGGCTCGCGCTGCGCTCCGTACACGGCGTCGGCCCGAAGATCTATCGCGCGATACTGGAGCGCTTTCAAACGCCCGATCGTGCGATCGCCGCCGATGTCGTTGCGCTGATTGATGCCGGCGTTCCACGGACGACGGCCGGCAATATCGCCGGGCTGCGCGACTTCGACGCCGCGGAACGCGAGCTGTGCGAGATGGAGCGAATCGACGCGCGGCTGATCCGTTGGACCGACACAGAGTATCCCTCGAACCTGCGCCAAATCGCCGATCCGCCCCCGTATCTTTATATACGTGGTTCGGCCGCCGCACTCGGACCTGCCTGCGTTGCGATAGTGGGCGCGCGTGCCGCCAGCGACGCCGGGCGCCATATGGCCCGCAGGTTGGGGCTGGAGCTTGCCAGCCGGGGTATCACTGTCGTCAGCGGCCTCGCACGGGGGATCGACGGCGAGGCCCATCAGGGTGCGCTAGACGCCGGCGGCCGCACCGTCGCGGTGACCGGATGCGGTATCGACGTGATCTATCCCGCGGAGCATCGCGCGCTTGCGGAAGCGATTCTCGAGAGCGGCGGCGCGATCGTCAGCGAACTGCCGATCGGCACGTCGCCACGCGCCGAAAACTTTCCCGCCCGGAACCGTATCCTGTCGGGCCTGTGTTTGGGCGTAGTTATAGTCGAAGCAGCCGAACGCAGCGGATCGTTGATAACAGCGCGGCTCGCGCTCGAGCAGGATCGCCAGGTTTTCGCCGTGCCAGGGAGTCCGTTATCCGGCAAAAGCCGCGGCAGTAATCGACTGCTCAAGGAAGGCGCGCGGCTGGTCGAATGCGTAGAGGACATTATCGAGGAGCTGGCGCCCCAAATGATCGGTCCGGGATTCAATCAGCAAAATAATGAGATAGTCACGCGAAAATCCGCTCCTGAACGCAAGTCTGGAGTATCTAAAGTATCCATAGATATAAAATCTCAGCCTCAATCAATTCAAGATATACTAATTGCACTTAAGAGAACTCCAAAGCTGCATGTTGACTCTATCATTGCGGAATCAGGTATGAACGCCCAAACTGTGCTTAGATTGTTGCTTGACCTGGAGTTGAAGGGACTGGTCGCTCAACATCCGGGTAAGCTTTTCTCGCTCGCGTAGTTCAGGCAGGATTGCGGCGGAGCCGATCGCCGGGGGGAATGGCAGGAGGCCTCATAGCAGGGTGGCAAAAAACCTCGTAATCGTCGAATCACCGGCCAAGGCCAAGACTATCAAGCGATATCTTGGGGCGGACTACCAGGTGACCGCGTCGGTCGGTCATATAATGGATCTCCCCAAGAGCAAGCTCGGGGTCGATATCGAGCACGACTTCAAGCCCGAGTACCACGTGATCGCGGGCAAGGCCAAGATACTCGAGCAGATCCGGACCGCCGCCAAGGGCAAAAAGAACATCTATCTCGCGACCGACCCCGATCGCGAGGGCGAGGCGATCGCGTGGCATCTGCGCGACAAGATCGGCAAGGTCGATGCCAAAGTCAGCCGGATACTGCTGCATGAGATAACCAAGGCGGCGGTAGAAGAAGCGGTCAAACAGGCCGCCGATCTCGATGAGAATCTGTTCGACGCCCAGCAGGCGCGCCGGGTTCTCGACCGGCTGGTGGGCTACCAGATTTCGCCGCTGCTATGGAACAAGGTCAAACGCGGCGTGAGTGCCGGACGCGTCCAATCGGTGGCGCTGCGGATAATCGTCGAGCGCGAGATAGAGCGTGAGGCCTTCCGCGCCGAGGAATACTGGACGCTCGACGCGCGGCTTGAAGCGAAAAATCCCCCGCCGTTCAAGGCTCGTTTGTACAGCCATGCCGGTGCCCGTATCGACAACAAGGCGACCAAGCTCGGCAAAGATCAGGCAGATTCGATCGTCGCGACGTGTCGCGATGCGTCCTTCACGATTCGCAAGATCGAGAAGCGCGAAGTCCGCCGTAATCCCGCGCCGCCGTTTATCACCTCTCGCCTGCAGCAGGAGGCGGCTCGGCGGCTATATTATTCGCCCTCGCGCACCATGAAAGTGGCGCAACGTCTTTACGAGGGGGTCGAGCTGGGCGATCAAGGCGCGGTCGGTCTTATCACTTACATGCGGACCGATTCGCCGCGAGTTTCCGATCAGGCGCTGGCGGCAGTGCGCGAATATGTCGCCAAGCGTTTTGGCGCCGACTATCTGCCCGACAAGCCGAACTTCTACCGTTCCGGCAAATCCGCCCAGGATGCGCACGAGGCGATTCGCCCGACCGCGCTCGAACGCGACCCGGAATCGATGGCTCACTACCTCGACAAGGACGCGCTCGCGCTCTATACCCTCATCTATAACCGCTTCGTCTCGAGCCAGATGGGCCCCGCGGTCTACGATCGGACGACCGTGGATATCGCGTCGGCCGACGCCGTCTTCCGCGCCACCGGCCAGGTCACCCGCTTCGACGGTTTCATGCGGGTCTATACAGAGGGTCAGGACGATCGCGCCGCCGATTCCGACGATGACGGTGAGGGCACGCTGCCCGCGATGGCCGAGGGCGATTCGCTGAAACTGCTGGAGTTTTTTCCCGAGCAGCACTTCACCCAGCCGCCGCCGCGCTTCACCCAGGCGACGCTGATAAAGGAGCTCGAAGAAAAGGGTATCGGCCGCCCGTCTACTTACGCGGCTATCATGACGAGCATCCTGAATCGCGAGTACGTCGAGGAAGATGAGAGCAAGCGGATGCGTCCGACCACGCTCGGCCGAGTCGTCAGCGACCTGCTGGTCAAGGCGTTCCCCGATATTATCGAGGCTGGCTTTACCGCCCAGATGGAGGTCGATCTCGACCACGTCGAAGAGGGCAGCGAAAACTGGGTCACGACTCTGCGGCGCTTCTACGAACCGTTCGAAAAACGGCTGGCCGAGGCTGGCGAGAAGATGCCCGAGGTCAAGCGCAAGGGTATCGCGACGGACATCGTATGCGAGCTCGACGGCGCCCCGATGGTTATAAAATGGGGCCGCAACGGAGAATTTCTCGCCTGCTCGAACTATCCCAAGTGCACCAACACCAAGGAGTTCGGGCGCGACGAGCAGGGCACCGTCGTAATCAGGGAATCCGCCGTACCGATTACCAGCGACGAGGTCTGCGACAAGTGCGGCAAGCCGATGGTCCGCAAGCGCTCGCGTTTTGGCGAGTTCCTCGGATGCTCGGGTTATCCGGACTGCGACGGAATAAAGCGTCTGCGCGCCGAGCCGGTTTCGACCGGCGTCAAATGTCCCGATTGCAAGGAAGGCGACGTGCTCGAGCGGCGCAGCCGCCGCGGCAAGATCTTCTTCGGATGCGATCGCTATCCCAAGTGCAAGTTCGCCAGTTGGGACAAGCCGATCGCACAACCGTGCCCCAATTGCGGCTCGACTTATCTGACCGAAAAGACCACCAAGCGCGACGGCACGCGATGGCTCTGCCCGAACAAGGAATGCGGCTACGTGGTCGCCGCGCCAGAGCCGGCTCCGCCACCCGCCGCCCAGCCAAGTCCACCTTCGGCCTAGCGCCGTTTCTCAGCCAATGTTCTGATCTATGAGCGGGCAGCATGATTACGCGAAGCGGCAGGAGATCCGGCTGCCGGAGCTCGGCGAACCGATTAGCCATTATACCGACGCCGTCCGCTTCGGTGATTTGCTCTTTATTTCGGGGATGGTCGGCGTCGATGAGACCGGGCGTGTAGTCAGCGACGATCCGGCCGAGCAGACCCGCCAGATTTTCAAGCGGATGGAAAAGATTCTCAAGGCGGCTGGCGCCGGATTTGCCGACATTCTCAAAGTGACGGTCTATCTTATCGATGTTAACGATCGCACCAAGATAAATCCGGTCCGGCAGGAGTTCTTCGGCGCGGCGCGACCGGCCAGCACTCTCGTCGAGGTGAGCCGGTTGGCCCGCCCGGGTATTAAGGTCGAAATCGAAGCGGTCGCCGGGATTCCGCAGACCTGAACCGAAGCCGCCTGCCGTGTGATGTGGCTTCAGCCCGCCGCGCTATGCGGCCATTCAGCTTAGATGGAGAAAGCGGCCGGCGAGTTCCTTGCCGAGCGCATCGAGGATCGGGCTCATTAGCAGCGGCGTCGCCCATGCGGCGAAGATCACCCCGGGCGACTTGCTCTCCTCATTGTTCTTGATCTGCGCCTGCACGTCGTCGCCCTGTTCGCGGAAAACGTCAGCCCAGTTGGTGGCAGCTTTGTCGATATCTTCCGCGACGGTGCTCTTTTGCAGCTCGGCCGCTATCTCTGCCGTCGCCTTCTGCGTCTCCCGCAGCCAATCCATATAACTGAAGCGTTCATCATCGGCACGAGTGTCCTTGAAGGCATCGACGATCGGCCCTTGAAATGCCTTTTTGAACTCTGCGGCCTGGGCGGGCGGAAGCTGCATCCCGATACCCCACGCGATCATCGAGTCACTGGCTGCAACGCTGTTCCATTCGGAAGCGAGCCCGGTCTGCAACTCGAGCAACGCGGCGGCGTGACCGAGGCCAGTCGGGGCGCGTAGCCGTTGCCCCAGCTCTTTCAGCCAGTCGTCGCGCTTTTCCAGCAAGTGGGAACGCGTCTCGCGGCCACGCTTTGCGCCAACCAGATAAGGCAAGAGGATCAGAAGGACAAAATAGAGGACCAGCACGACGATCAGGGTGGGCGAAAACTGCAATGAGACGCCAGCGGCGGACAAATCGAAATTGCCTGTATCGAGGGCGGGAAGCGTCCAGTAGAAGAGAGCCAGCAACAACGCGGTCGGCACCAGGCCGCCCAGTTGAACCACCAGAAAGCGAGTGCGCGTCTGCTCATCGATATCCGGCGACGACAGCACCCTGACGAGCAGCGGCGCCTGGGCGACCAAGGTGCTTGCAAACGTATAGAGCAGCGTCAGTTGTATAACCCGAATAGTCATTTGGGCGGGCGGATAATGATGCCCGTAATATAGAATGCCGGCGAGGACCGGATAGCCAAATAGTACAATCGCCGAGGCCAGGCCGATAAGCATAGTCGAAACAGGATTCTTGGCTTGCAGCTCGGCTCCCGCCCATGCCGCGCGTTCCGCCCATCGCGTCTGGTAGCTGCCAATCAGGGCCCATAGAACTCCGCTGATCGCTATACCGAGCTGCGCGGCGAGCACCACCAGGATCGTGAGCGACAGACTGAAAAAACCCGATAACAGGTAGATGAAGCCGAACATTCCGGCGAGCGACAAGATCGTAGCCAATTCACTGTTGACGAATGACCGGTTTTTTCTGACATCCGACACTATCTTGAGCAGCACGACGATCGCGCCGAATGTCCACAGAACGTAGGCGACGCAGAAGGCGATGAATACCCATGTATGCATGCGAGTCGCAGATTTCTTTCAAGGATTCGGGTAGCGGCTTACGCTTTACAATAATCGACGCGCGCCGCGCAAATCTCGCCGGCCGCTGCGCTTCATGCTAATGGAGTCCATCGCGCAACCCGATTGCCAACCGGAATAACCCCTGATGGAGTCTGTCCCAAGGGGGCATAACCCCAACGGAGACTACTGACGATGGCGTTCTTCTATACCGACGGCGGCATATCCGCGACGATCATTCGCATCACCCTTGGCATCGTCATGATGCCGCACGGAATCGGCATGATGTTCGGCATCTTCGGGTTTCCCGGCGTCCGTCCCATGATGGCGGGATCGCGCGAGCAGATCGGGATTCCGCCGAGCCTGGTGCTGTTCGCCGCACTGGCGGAATTTATCGGACCGGTTGGGCTCATTCTCGGATTCCTCACCCGGCTCGCCGCCCTCTCAATAGCTGTCACGATGATCGGCGCAGCCTGGGTCCATCGCGGCGGCGGCTTCTTCATGAACTGGTTCGGTGCAACGAAGGACGAGGGCTTCGAGTATCATATGCTCGCGCTGGCAATGGCGGTCTCGCTGATTATCACCGGCGCGGGCGCTTGGTCGATCGATCGGATGATTGCGCGCTGATTGGATGATTTCGCGTTGATCTGATGAAATGTTCGGTGATGCTTCGCCTACCAACCGATGATGCCCGGCGAACATAGCCCCGCGCCGACTGATCCCATGCCGCCCGGGACCGGATCGGCGCCCGGGCAGCTCCAGTCCGGCGCGCCCGCGCAAGATCCCCGGGGCGACGGTGGCGGGCAGGTACTGCATGCGCTTGGCTACGAACTCGCCCGCCGGTCGCATCGCGTAAGTCTGATGACGGCGGGGTTTGTGCTCGCCTACACGACGATCACGGCGGTGCAGGCGTTCCTGCTCTACAAGGGCTATCAGGAAAGCCAACGTACACTTATCGCGACCGAACGCCCCTACGTCAGCCTGGGCGATCGTGACGGCAAGATCGCTGAGTTCCGCGTCGGCCCGAGCGGTCGCACGGCGCTAGTCGTCTATTTTTATAATGCGGGCCGGACGCCGGCACTGAATTTCATCGCCAACATCTGGACCTCGAAGACGGGGGTCAAGCGCACACCGTCGCGCCATATCGAACGAATCGAAAATCCGAGCACCGGCGTGATTGAAACCGTTCCTGGCCCGGCAATTTCCGGGATGGCGACCCATCTTGAATACACACCCGTGCGCTGGACGCCGTCAGGCGCGGAGATCGCCACGATTCGCGACGGCAAGGAGTTTTCCGTCGGCGGCACTTATGAATATTGCGACGAGTTCGGCAATTATCGTTGCGAGGGGTTTTGGGCGCATTATGAGCCGCCGCCGATCGACACCTTCGTGCAGTTCGCCGCGCCGCCCTGCTGGCTGCCGCCCGAATCAGACACTCGCTTCGACCCGGGCGAAAAGCTCGCGGTGAAAGTGCTCAAGCGATGCGAGCAGCCTCATCGGAACGTCGCAACCGAGCCGTGACCTCGCGATTCGAAGCAGCCGGGATGAAAAATGGCCGGGCGACGCGATTCGCGTTTCCGTTATTCAGGATGCGAAGGAAGGAATGGAAATGCCGGCGGCCAAATATGCGGCGTGCCTTTTCAGCGCCGTCTTGATTTCGGCACGGCCGATTTGCAGGGTCGTCAGGAGCGGCCATACGACGCGCTCGAGAAATGCGCGCGCGCTGATTCCCGCGCCTGAATTCGCGAGCCGGTTCCGGTAATCCGGAATCAGGCCGTCGCCCGGCATCTTGAAGGTCGCTAGCACCCGTGCCAGATCGGCTATCGTCCCTTGACGGTCGCGGGAAAGCTCGAGCCCCACGATCGCCCGGTAGAATCCACCGTGAGCGGCCTCGTCGCGGCCGACGTGGAAGAAGATCGCTTCGAGCACGCTGTCGCCGGCGGCCGCCGCCTTGTCCTTCTGCGCCTTGTAGGCCGTGTAGGTCGCGCCTTCCTGGATCGCACCGTAGCAGGCCATCTCACGAGGCGTTTCATACGGCATCGCCCAGGCTTGGTCCGATACCCGCGTCTCGATCGCCGCGAGGTCGGTTTCCGACCGCATACCCGAACGAGTCAGATAATTCCGGAAGACCAGCCCGTGCAGGGATTCTTCGAATGCCCAGCGGGTCTGAAACCACGCCAGGCCGAACATCGTGCGCAGCATCGTGAGCCCGCCGATCGTGTAATCCGGGACGTAAAGCTCTTCGGTGCAGAAGATCTCGATACTGTTGGCGGTATTATCCGCGATATCCGCGCCGTCGAGAGCGTCCCACGGGATATCGTCGAAGATGCTCCAGTGGCGCTTTTTTTCGGCGGTTTCGAGAAAATCTATATAGAGGCGATTAACGCTGTCACGATCGATTGTCGGCAATTTGAGGGGCCCTTTCGCACGATGCGGCTGGCCCGTGCCTCTACCGGTCCCGTGCGGGTGAGTGGCGGCATGGCCGGCGTCCGCCGGCTGCCCGAAGACTTACCCCACTACCTTCGTCCGATCCCATGGCCTCCGCAAGTGGGGGGCAAATGGGGGGCGACGGCTGGGACGTTAGTCGTTTCTACCCGCCGAGGCTTCTAGCGCGACATCCGCTCGCGGCCGTGCGGCGCGCTGAAATCGAGCGCCGGACCCTTGGGAACGATCCGCGTCGGATTTATCGATTCGTGACTCGAGTAATAGTGGCGCTTGATGTGTTCGATCGAAACCGTCTCGGCAACGCCCGGCGTCTGGTAAAGATCGCGCGTGTGGCCCGACAGGTTAGGATAGTCGATTATCCGCCGCAGATTGCATTTGAAATGGCCGTGATAGACCGCGTCGAAGCGCACCATCGTGGGAAAAAGCCGCCAGTCCGCCTCGGTAATCCGCGCGCCGGTCAGGTAGCGGCCGCGGCCGAGCCGCTCTTCGAGTGAATCGAGCGTCGCGAAGACCGCATCGAAGCCCTCTTCATAGGCCGACTGAGTGGTGGCGAAACCGGCGCGATAGACGCCGTTGTTGACGTTCTCGAAAATGGGTGCGTTGATCCGATCGATGTCCGCACGCAGCTCCGCCGGGTAATAGTCGCCCGGCGCCGCGCCCACACCGTCAAACGCGCTGTTGAGCATCCGGATAATTTCAGACGACTCGTTGCTGACGATCGTGCCGGTCCGCGTATCCCACAAAACTGGCACCGTCACGCGGCCGGTGAAGTCGGACTTCGCGCGCGTATAAATCTCGTGCATGTATCGCGTGCCGTTTATCCGGTCACCCGTCGATCCCGGCGAGATCGATCCGTCGGGAGCCGAAAAAGCCCATCCATGCTCGCCCATGAACGGATCGACGATTGAAATTGCAATCGCATCTTCGAGCCGCTTGAGCTTGCGGAAGATCAGCGTGCGATGGGCCCACGGACAGGCCAGCGATACATATAGATGATAGCGGCCCGGCTCAGCCTTGAAGCCGCCGAAGCCGCTCGGACCGGGAGAGCCGTCGGACGTGACCCAATTGCGAAAAACAGTCTGACCGCGGACAAACCGTCCGCCGCCCGAGGTGTCGTACCATTGATCGCGCCATTCGCCATTTACCAGTAGTCCCATCGATGATTCCTCTTCTCCCGCCGTCCTCGATTGCTAACACACCGCGCTGCATCGTGCTAAGCACCTGATCTGCGAAGCGTGACTATCATTGCGGAGATCGCTGCCGTTCTAGCCTGCACGCCCGGGCGGCGATAAAGTTGTCCGCAAGCTTCGTCACCGACTTAATGGAGGCATTCGCACATGGATCGGGAAGAGCGTAAGCAGTTCGTTCGCACTAATCGCACCTGTATTTTCGGCTACAACCGCAAGAACGACGGTCCATCGATGTCGGTCGTCTACTACATGATGGACGGTCCAGACTCGATTCTGATCTCGACGATGGCGGCGCGTGGCAAGGCCAAGGCGATCGCCCGCAGCCCCAAGGTTTCGCTCTGCGTGCTCAACGAGAAGTGGCCGCCCACCTATCTGCAGGTATATTGCGATGCTCGTATTGACGCGACGTTTGAAACCGATCCGGCTCGCGTGATCGACTCGATGATGGGAATCTACGAGCTGATGGCCGGTCAGCCGATGCCCGAATCCGCGCGCCCCAACGCCGAGGAGACCGCGCGCCGCGAGCAGCGGATCATCCTGCGGCTGACCCCATACTCGACCTTCGAAACGCCGCCGCGCCATGTCTATACGGAGAAGGATACGGTCGGCCTGACACATTGGACCGGCACGGTGATTCCCTGGTAGCCGCCGGATATGTCGCCGCTGGATTCTCCGGCCCCGAGGCCCTAGACTAGGCGCTCGCGCGAATCTGCTCACGCGCATCACACACGGTGGCATCAACTTTTAAAGCCGGCGCTGACGACAATCCGCCGGTCACGCCCGCCGCGCTGGGTGCGGCACTCGCGGTCATGCGCGAGCGTGCCACCGCCGATCCTTTCAGCAATCCGATAGTCCTTTTTGCCCTCGACCTGACGCGGAAGATCGACCGCGGCGAGCTCAATGAAGAGGACCTCGATCGGTTAGTGCGCGATCTCACGGTCCAGGCCTTCGCCGGCCGCGCCAGCCGCCTCGGGACCTATCTTGGCGAGACCGATCCCGTGGCGAACCGCGCAGCGATCGCCGCCTGCGTGACGCGGCTCGCCGCCGATGGCGACTTCGACCGCTTCCGAGGCGCCGTCGAACGTCCAGTCTTCGGAATCGTCCTGACTGCCCATCCGACCTTCGCGATGCCGCTGACGATTGCGCGATCGCTCGCTGAACTTGCTTGTGGCCGCACTCGCGACGACCTGGTTCTGGAAGACGCCGGCCGTGCCGATCGGCTTGCCGCCGCGCATACCGAACTCCATTGCCCACCCGAAAAGCTGACCCTCGATGTCGAACACGCGTGGTCGCTCGAGGCGCTCGGCCACGCGCACACCGCGATCGACCAGCTCAACCGCGCGGTATTCGAGACTGCCCGCGCAAAATGGCCCGACCGCTGGACCGACCTTGCGCCGTGTCTGATCACGCTCGCATCGTGGGTCGGCTACGACCAGGATGGACGCACCGACGTCACCTCGATGCGCAGCTTTGCGATTCGGCTCGCCGACAAACTCGCCGCGCTGGCCCGCTGCCGCACCGCTCTCGGCAAGGTCGCCAACGGCGCGCCGCCGGATCTCGCTGAGGCGATTGAACCGGCGGTCGCGATGGTGGATCGCGCCGCCGCTACGGTTGAGAGCCAGATCGATGCGCTCACCGCCGCCGAACGCGATCCGGCCCGGATGGCGGAGTTCTCGCGTGCGATGGTGCTCGGGCGTCGCAACGCGCTCGTCGATATCGGACCGCTGGTCGCGCTAATCGATAATGCCGTCGGCAATGCGCCTGACGACGACCGGCGAATCGATCTAACCGTTCTGCGGGCGGCGCTCAAAAGCCACGGCCCAGGTCTGGCGCACGTGCACGTGCGACTCAACGCGAGCCAGCTTCACAATGCGATGCGCCGGCGAATTGGCCTCGACACGGAGCCCAACGATCCCGCCAATCGCCGGTCCTACTTCAACACCATCAATGAACTGATCGGCGCGGCCCGCCCGGCCTCGATAAGCTTCGCGTCATTGATGGCCGAGCAAGCTTCGGCACGCCGCCTGATGATGACGGTCGCGCAGATGGTGAAGTTCGTAGACGCGGACACGCCGATTCGCTTCCTGATCGCCGAAACCGAGACCGGCTTCACGTTGCTCGCGGCGCTCTACTATGCCCGCCTGTTCGGCGTCGAACGGAACGTGGAAATCTCGCCGCTGTTCGAAACCGAAGAGGCCTTCGAGCGTGGCGAGCGGGTTCTCGAAGAGGCGCTCAAGAGCCCGCATTACCGCGCCTACTTGTCGGAGCTCGGGCGGTTCGCCGTGCAGTTCGGCTATTCGGATTCGGGACGGTTCGTCGGCCAAATGGCGGCGACCTTCAGGATCGAACGGCTGAGGCTGCGAATTGCGCAACTGCTTGAACGTCACGGACTCGGCGGTCTCGAGGTCATTCTGTTCAACACTCACGGCGATTCGATCGGACGCGGCGGCCATCCCAATACGCTGGCCGATCGGCTGAGTTATCTCGCGCCCGCGCCGAATCGCGCCGAGTTTTCGAGCCGCGGCATCTGGGTGCGAGAGGAAGTCAGCTTCCAGGGCGGGGATGGTTTCGTGCCGTTCCTTACGCCGACGACGGCGTTAGCCGTGGTCGCCGGGATTCTCGATTTCTCGCTGCACGCCGATGCTGCGGGTGCGACCGATCCGATCTATTCCGCGCCGGATTACGCCGCTGAGTTTTTCGCCACCGTGCAGCAGGAATTTGCGGGCCTGGTCGCCGATCCCGATTATGCCGCCCTGCTCGGCCTCTACGGCACCAATATGCTCTACCGCACCGGATCGCGGCCGCAGGCGCGCGAGAGCGAGGAATGGAGTCGGCCGGCCGCGATCGAACATCCGGCGCAACTGCGCGCGATTCCCAATAACGCAATCCTTCAGCAGACGGGTTTTTTCGCCAACACGCTCCACGGCGTCGGCCGCGCGGCGGCGAAAGATCCCGAGATGTTCACCGCCATGTACACGCGATCGCCGCGTTTCCGTCGCGCGCTCGAACTCGGCGCGACGGCGCTCGAGTTGAGCGACCTCGACGTGACGCGCGCCTATGCCCATATCTTCGATCCCGGCTTGTGGCTGGCCCATTCGGGGCGATCGCGTGCGGCCACTCGCACCAAGGCGCTGCGCGAGCTCGCGCGGCTGACCGAACGGATCGGCCGCCATGACCGCGTCGCCCGTGTCATCCGGCGCCTGCAGGGTGACCATCTGCTGCTGATCGAACTTCTGCGGCCGGCCGAGAGCGCTCGCCGCCGGCGCGTGATCCTGCTTCATGCGGTCAGGGTCGCGCTGATTCAGCGCATCGCTTTTCTTGCCGCCGGCATTCCCACCTTCAGTCCTCAGCAGGGCGTCACGCGTGATGATATCCAGGCGCGGATAATCGCCCTCGATGTGCCCAGCGCCGTCGATCGGCTGACCCGGATCTTTCCGCTGCTCGAAACCGGCTCGACCGGCCGCGAGGATTTTGGCGAAGAGGCGAGCTACCAGCCGGAAGCGGGACTGTCATACGCGGTCGAGCACGGTGCGCTCTTCGATCCACTCACCCGCCTTTACGAACTCGCACGCAGGGTCGGCTCCGCGCTCAATCACGAAATAGGCGCGATGGGCTAGCGGCGCGCTTGCTCGTCTGCATCACAGTTGAAAGTATCGATCCCTCGGGTCGGACCGCGGCTCGTTCGGCACCGCGGTCAAACTCATGAATGAACCGATTGTAAATGTCATCGGCGCCGGCCTTGCCGGCAGCGAAGCCGCCTTCCAGCTCGCGCGCCGCGGCGTTCGCGTGCGGCTTTTCGAAATGCGGCCGATCCGCATGACCGAGGCCCATCGGACGGGCATGTTCGGCGAGCTGGTTTGCTCGAATTCCCTGCGCAGCGCGTCGCTCGAGACGGCGGTCGGCGTGTTGAAAGAAGAGATGCGCCTGCTCGGATCGATCGTCATGAAGGCGGCAGGCCGCGCAAGCGTTCCCGCAGGTTCGGCGCTCGCAGTCGACCGCGAAGAATTCGCCGGTGCCCTAACGTCCTCGCTCAATGCCGATCCGATGATCGAAGTCGCCCGCGCTGAAGTAACCGCGATCGATTCCGCACCGACAATTCTCGCCAGCGGTCCGCTCACGAGCGCCGCGCTGGGCGCCGAGCTGAACCGGATCGTGGGTGAGCGCAATCTCTACTTTTACGATGCGATCGCGCCGGTCGTCAGCGCGGATTCGATCGATATGACCGTTGCCTTTCGCGCCTCTCGCTATGGCGTAGGCGGCGATGACTATATCAATTGCCCGCTCAACGAAAATCAGTACGCGACCTTCATCGACGCGCTCATCGCCGCCGAAAAGGTCGCCGCCCACGACTTCGAGAAGATGATCTACTTTGAGGGCTGCATGCCGATCGAAGAGATGGCGCGCCGCGGCCCGATGACCCTTTCTTTCGGTCCGATGAAGCCGGTCGGGCTGATCGATCCGCGCACCGGCCGGCGGCCATTTGCCGTCGTGCAATTGCGCCACGATGATCGTGAGGGGCGCCTCTACAACATCGTTGGCTTCCAGACCAAGATGACCTACGGCGAGCAGCGCCGCGTATTGCGCATGATCCCGGGCCTCGAGCGCGCCGAGTTCGTCCGCCTCGGATCGCTCCATCGCAACACCTTCATCGATTCGCCGCGTCTGCTGCGGCCGACGCTGCAACTGCGATCGAGCGACACTCTGTTGCTCGCGGGGCAGATGATCGGCGTCGAAGGCTACGTCGAATCGGCGGCCGCGGGGCTGCTCGCCGCGATCAACGCGGAGCGTATCGTGAACGGACGCGTGCCGCTCGTGCCGCCACCGGAGACCGCGCTCGGTTCGCTGATCGCCTATATCACCGACACGGCGCGGAGCGATTTTCAGCCGATGAACGCGAACTTCGGTCTGATGCCTCCGATAACAGGGCGCGCCCGGGGACGCGAAAAGAAAGTCCAGCTTGGGTTGCGCGCGCTTGACGCGATGAAGGACTGGATACGTCGCGAGCGGCTCGAAATTCCAGAAAGTCCGGCGGCTTTGGGCGCGTCCTCGGCTCCGGCGTAAATTTTTGCCGGCGTAGAAAATGGCCACCTTGAAAACTATCGCGGCGCTCGATGTCGGCTCGAATACGGTTCTGATGGTCGTGGCGCAGCGGCGGCCAGACGGCACGGTTACGACACTCGACGAGATGGCGCGGATCACGCGGCTCGGCCGCGGCGTCGATCGCAACGGCCGGCTCGATCCCGATTCGGCCCGCGCCACGCTCGACGCGATCATCGAGTTTGCCGGCCGCGCCCGCGTCCTAGGCGCCGAGAAAATCTGCGCCGCCGCGACGGCCGCCCTGCGTGACGCCGCCGACGGGGCCGACTTTATCGACGAGGTTCGCCGCTGCACCGGTATCAGCCTCGAGATTATCAGCGGTGAGACCGAGGCGCGGATGTCGTGGCTCGCGGCGGTTCGTGGTCTGGGGCTCGATCCGGCAGCGCGCCTGCTAATCGTCGACATCGGAGGCGGCTCGACGGAATTTATCCGCGCCGAACCCGACCTCCCGCTCGACGCGGTCAGCCTGCAGATCGGATCGGTGCGACTGACCGAGCGGCATTACCATCATGATCCGCCCACGCCCGCAGATATCGTCGCCCTGCGTGCGACAATCGATACTGCCATCGACGCGCTTGGGTGGGACTATAGTCCCGATGTAGCCGTGGGTATTGCCGGGACAGTCACCACCGTGTGCGCCACCTCGCTCGGGCTCGAGCGCTACGATCACGCCGTCGTGCACGGCCATCGGCTCGCCCGCGCCGATATCATCCGGGTGCTCGATTTGTTCGGGAGCATGCCGACCGCCGAGCGGCGCCTGCTGCCCGGAGTCGCCGAGGGCCGCGCCGACGTCATATATGCCGGCGCCACGATTCTCGAGCGTATAGTGGAACGCTTCGGCCTGGCCGAAGTTATCGTCAGCGATCAAGGCGTCCGATGGGGTCTTATCTGGCGCGAACTAGATCAAGTGGCCACCTAAGGTTGATTTTGCTACCTTTTGCCGGCTGACAGTCGCACCGTGCGGTGTCGTAATTCACCGGAGGATGGTTTGGCATCGACTTTATAGCTCCAACCTCTGCGCAGCCGCTCCTGTTTGCGGCACGATGATCCGTCGGATGCGCCGTCACGCTGAAGGGGGTATTTCATGACCAAGGCCGACTTAATCGAGGCGGTGGCGCGCACCACGCAGCTCCCGAAGAAATCGGTTGCTGAAGCTTTTGACTTGACGTTTGATCTGATCGCGCGTTCGATCCGTCGCGAGCGGCGGTTCTGGGTTCCGGGTTTCGGCACGTTTTCGGTCCGTCGTCATCGCGCTCGCGCCGGATTTAATCCGAGATCAAAGGCGCCGATGACGATTCCCGCGATGCGCACCGTCGGTTTCCGGCCGGCGCCGAAGCTCAAAAAGGGACTCTGACCGATTCGCATGGCGGCGGCGCCGTTCTATATTTGTTGACGCGTCGACGTCATTTACGATGCGCAGGGAGATGTAACCATGGCGGAGCAGGGTCAGGATAACGACAAGATCAAGCGCGACATGCGCGGCAGTTGGAACGATTCTTCGACGGGATGGCGCAAGTGGTGGCGGATATTTGAAAAGGCTGCCCAGCCGGTAAGCGATCGCATGATAGCGCTGGCGGAAATCGGTCCCGGGTCGCGGGTGCTCGATATCGCCACGGGAATCGGTGAGCCAGCGCTTACAGCAGCGCGAAAGGTCGCGCCCAACGGTATCGTCATCGCCACCGACATCGCGCGTGGGATGCTCGAAGGCGCACGCGAACGTGCCGAAGCAGAGGGAATCCGCAACGTCATCTTCCGTGAGGCCGATGCCGAAACGCTGCAGATTCCCGAGCGCGACTTCGACGCCGTCCTCGCGCGCTGGGGACTGATGTTCCTGCCGAATCTGCCCGGTGCGCTCTGTCGCGTGCGCGAGCTGCTCGTCGACGGCGGCCGTTTCGCCGTCGCGGTCTGGGACAAGGAAGAGACCGTCCCCATGATGCATCTGGCGTCCGACACGGCGCGCCGCCTCGCCAATCTTCCGCCGCCGCCACCGGGCGCGCTCAGTCCGTGCCGGCTCGCCGATACCGCCGGTCTTGGGCAGACCTTTCGCGAGGCCGGTTTCAAGGACTACCACGTCGAGCCGATCACGGTGACCTTCGAATTCGAGTCACCCGAGCAGTTCGCGCTGTTTCGTTCGGAGACCTCAGCGCCGTTCCGCCGGATGATGGATGGTCTCGATCCCGCGATGCGCCAGCGAATTACGGACGCGATTGTCGCTGAGGTCCGCGGCAAGTTCGGCGATGGCTCATTCCGGCTCGATAACGGATGCTTCTGTGCGGTCGCCCACAACTGATCGGCGCAAATCGAACCGATTAAAGAGTGATCGGCGGCAAAAAGTCTCGCCACGGGAAGGGCAGAGGTGCGACCATGAAGGGCGCGATGTTCCACGGGCCCAATCAGCCCCTGGTAATCGAGGAGATTGAGCTCGACTCGCCGCGCGACCGCGAGGTGCTGGTCCGAACGGTGGCGTGCGGCGTATGCCACAGCGATCTCCATTTCGTTGACGGCCTTTATCCTCATCCGACTCCCGCTGTGCTCGGCCACGAGGTCGCAGGAATCGTCGAGGAAGTCGGCACCGCGGTGACTTATCTAAAGCCGGGCGACCATGTGATTGCATGCCTGTCGGTCTTCTGCGGTTTCTGCGAGAACTGCCTGAGCGGCCATCCGAACCTCTGCCTCAACCGCGCGTCCACTCAGCGTCCGAGAGGCGCGACTCCACGAATCACGAGCGGCGGTCAACCGGTCGTCCAGTTTCTCGAAATCTCCGGCTACGCCGACAAGATCCTGGTGCATGAAAACGCGCTGGTGAAGATTGCCGACGAGATGCCGCTCGATCGCGCCGCGCTTATCGGATGCGGTGTCACGACGGGCGTCGGCGCGGTGTTCAATACGGCCAAAGTCGAGGCGGGATCGACGGTGGCGATTTTCGGCGTTGGCGGTGTGGGGTTGGCGGCGGTGCAGGGCGCGCGGCTTGCCGGTGCGCGCACGATAATCGCGATCGACATGCACGAGTCGAAGCTCGCGCTCGCCAGGCGTCTCGGCGCGACCCACGCTGTCGACGCCTCGCAAAGTGATCCGGTCGAAGCGGTCCGTGAGCTCACGGGCGGGGGCGTCAATTATTCCTTCGAGGCGATCGGTCTCAAGACGGTTGCCGCGCAGGCCTTCGGATGCCTCGCGCCCGGCGGCGTCGCCACCATAATCGGGATGATTCCGCGCGGCCAGAAAATCGAAATCGACGGCTTCAATCTGTTTTGGGGCGAACGCCGTTTGCAAGGCAGCAACATGGGATCTAACCGCTTCCGGATCGACATGCCGCGCTACGTCGATCTCTATCTGCAGGGGCGCCTTAACCTTGATGACATGATCAGCCGTCGCGCGCGGCTCGAGGATGTCAACGATGCGTTCCGAGCGATGAAGGCCGGCGAAGTCGCCCGCACGGTCCTGATGTTCGACTGATCGACCGGATTCTTCGCGGCGGCGGCGCTCGTGCCGCTGTGGTAGGTTCGGTCGTCATGGCCCTTCCCGCCAAACTTCTGATCGCCAATCGTGGTGAAATCGCGATCCGGATTATCCGTACGGCGCGCGCGATGGGTATCGCGACCGTCGCCGTCTATTCCGAAGATGACGCCGCAATGCCGCACGTCGTGCTTGCCGATGAAGCCATCGCGATCGAGTCCGCTGACGCCGCGTCGAGCTATCTGAATATCGCCGGGATTCTCAATGCCGCCGCTAAGACCGGCGCCGACGCGATCCATCCGGGCTACGGCTTTCTCTCCGAACGGCCCGAATTCGCGCGCGCGGTGGTCGAGCGCGGCCTGCTGTTTATCGGTCCGCCCGCCGACGTGATGGCGGCCCTGGGCGACAAAGTTGCGGCGCGGCGACTCGCCGTCGATGCGGGAGTGCCGGTCGTGCCGGGCCTCGACGGTGCCGATATCGCGGCGGCGCGAGACTTTGCGGCCCGCAATGGCTTTCCGATTCTGATCAAGGCTGCGGCTGGTGGCGGCGGCCGCGGCATGCGCGTGGTTCAAACTGCCGACACTCTCGAAGTTTCGCTTGAGGCGGCGGCGCGCGAGGCGGCGGCTGCGTTCGGCGACGGCCGGCTCTTTATCGAGAAGTACATCGCGCGTCCGCGACACGTCGAGCTACAGGTAATTGCCGACAATCACGGCAATACTTTCACTCTCGGCGAGCGTGACTGCTCGATTCAGCGGCGCCATCAGAAGATTGTCGAGGAGTCGCCCGCGCCAGGTTTGCCCGACAACATTCGGATCGCGATGGCCGAAGCAGCCGTCAAACTTTTCGGTATCGCCGGCTATCGCAACGCCGGCACGGCGGAATTCCTGCTTGACGGTGACGCGTTTTATTTTCTCGAGGCGAATACGCGCCTGCAGGTGGAGCATCCGGTCACCGAGATGCGCTTCGGATGCGATCTGGTCGCGATGCAGATTCACATCGCGGCCGGAGAACCGCTTGTGGAGCCAATGGCGCCGCGCGGCCATGCGATCGAGGTACGGATATGTGCCGAAGACGCCGAGCACGACTTCCGCCCAGCAGCCGGCCGCGTGATCCATCTGAATCTTCCCGCCGGTCTCAATGTGCGGATGGATACTTACCTTGCGCCCGCCGCGCAGGTCTCGCCGCTCTACGACAGCCTGCTCGGCAAGCTCGTCGTATGGGGCGCCAATCGGGAGGAGGCGCGCCATCGGCTGATTGCCGCCCTCGATGAATTCATGTTGTCGGGCGTACACCATACGGCGGCGTTCTTGCGTGAAGTCGTCGCCAGCGAGGCGTTTGCCGATGCCCAGCTTTCGACACGGTTCATTGCTGAGTTCTTTCCGAATTGGCGGCCATCACCTGAGCTGCTCGAAGCGGCACTGATCGCTGCCGCGATAGCTCCCGCCTCCGCGTCCACCAGCGGCGTCGATACGACGCTTCGCGATGGTGCTCTCGCCCCGCGTTCACCATGGGAAACGCTCGGTGGCTTCGAGCTATGGGGACGGCGATGAAACTTCGCGAAAGCACGGACACGCGGGAATTCGCGATCGAAATCGTCAAGCGGGACAATTCGTCGCTCCGGATAAAAATCGACGGGCGCGAAATCGCCGCACAATATTCGCCGATCGCCGGCGGATTTATACTGACGATCGACGGCCGCCGTATCCGGGTCGCCGCCACGCGGATCGGCGAGCGGTCCTTCGTGGCGGCCGGCTGCGCCGCGTTCGAATTTGTCCCTGTGGCCGAAGGACGAGCCGCGCGCAGCCGGGGGCTGGTCACGCCCACGGTGACCGCGCCGATGCCGGGCAAGGTGCTTAAGGTGCTGGTCGCGGAGGGTGACCTCGTCGCAGCAGGCCAGCCGCTGATCGTGCTCGAAGCGATGAAGATGGAAACGACGCTCAGCGCCGAGAGCGCGGCGATCGTGCGGCGCGTGGCCGTGTCAACCGGCGCGATGGTCGACCACGGCGCCGTGCTGCTCGAACTCAGTCCGGTTCCGGCTCAGATTCCAGGCCAGTCAGCTCCCTCAACTGACGATCGAGGGTCTTGAGCCATTCTTCGAAATCACCGTCGCGTTCGACCACGATCTCAAACTTGCCGCCGGGCATGCGGCGCACGCGGCCCGGCTGCTCGGGCCGCAGCGGAATCACGACCGCCTCGCGCGAAATGCCAAGCGGATCGATGATGCCAAAGATTCGATCGATTTCTCGGATAGTGACCGCTTTGGGCACGGGGCGGACCTCTTTCGCTATTCGTTCGTGCGGCCAGTGGCGATTCAAACCGTCTACGGCCGCGTCAGGTTATGTTATTCTGAGGCGCGTCAAGATGTGACTCAAGGCCGCAGGTTATTTGGGATGAACCTCGGCGGAGGCTACCGTGTTTGGCACGATCAAGAAAGTTATCAAGGACAAAGGGTTCGGCTTTATCACTCCCGACGATGGCGGCGATGAGGTTTTTTTTCATCGGTCGCGGCTGTCGCCCAAGGTCTACTTTGAGGATCTGCGGGAGGGCAGCGAGGTTCAGTTCGACGTGCGGCCGGGCGAAAAGGGACGCCAGGCGTTCAACCTGCGGATGCGATAGGCGGGCGTGAATTGAGCCGGTCTGATGCGCGCTCGGGCGCGCGGCCCCGGGGCCATAATCCGCTATAATTCGCTCAATGGCTGATCATCAACATCATCAGCAGGATCGCGGCGATCGAGAAAATCATCATCGCGGCGACCACGGCGGCCTGCGGATCGAGATCGTCACGGTAAGCGATACGCGCACTCAAAAAACTGATGAGAGCGGCCGCATCGTCCGCGAGCTTCTCGAATGCGCGGGTCATCATGTTGCCGATCATTCGATCGTAGCCGATTCGGCGGAGTTGATTCGCGGCGTTGTCGAGGGCGCCATCAGCCGCGTCGATGTCGTGATTCTCACCGGCGGCACTGGAATTGCGCCGCGCGACGTAACGATCGAGGCGATCCGCCCGCTTCTCGATCGCGAGATCGAAGGCTTTGGCGAGCTGTTCCGGATGCTATCGTTCAACGAAATCGGTGCTGCGGCGTTTTTGAGCCGTGCTCTTGCCGGCGTCGTCGGCGGTAAGATATTGGTCGCCCTGCCGGGGTCGCCGGCGGCGTGCCGGTTGGGACTCGAGAAGCTGCTGCTCCCGGAACTCGGCCACGTCGCGAGTCTTTTGGGCCTATGAAGCGCGTGACTATAAAGCTGTTTGCGACTTTGCGCGAGCGCGTGCGTGCGGGCGAGCTCGACCGTGAATTCCCCGATGGCACCACTGTCGGCGAGATGTGGCATCGCATAGTCGGCGAATTTCCAGCGCTGGCCGGTAATCGCGATGCGATAGCTTTCGCAGTGAATCATGAATACGTACGCGACAACTTCACGCCGCGCGCAGGCGATGAGGTCGCCTTCATTCCGCCGGTCAGCGGCGGTAGTGAGCCGGAATGGGTCGGGCCGGTAAAAATTGTTCATGGCCCGATCGATATTGCGGAACTCGAGGCTTCCGTCGCCGATCCGGCGGCCGGCGCCGCCGTGACCTTTGCCGGTTCGACTCGCAACGAAAACTCGGGACGTCGTGTGATTCGGCTCGATTACGAAGCCTACGAGCCGATGGCGCTCAGCGAGATGGTCAAGATCGCGCGCGAGGCCGGGTCGCGCTGGGACATCGTGAAAATCGCGGTCACCCATCGTATCGGCACAGTCGAGATCGGTGAGAGTTCGGTGGCGATCGCGGTCGCCGCGGCCCATCGTGCGGAAGCCTTCGACGCCTGCCGTTTTGCGATCAATAAAATCAAGGAAATCGTGCCGATCTGGAAGAAAGAGTACTTCGAGGGCGGCGAAATCTGGGTCGGATGCCAGACGTCACATCCGCCCCATGCGCATGGCGATCATTAGGCGCAAAACAGATGCGAAATCGCATCACGTGTCGGGGCGACCCCGCCAGGGGGCGGTTGATACGGAGGCGATGCTGTCGGATAATTCTCCGGACATGCCGCTGTCAAAACATTCCGTAGAGAAAATAATCCTGGCCGAGCCGCGCGGCTTTTGCGCAGGCGTCGACCGAGCCGTCGAGGCGGTGCGCGAGGCGCTCCGGATGTTCGGCCGGCCGCTTTACGTGCGCCATCAGATCGTCCACAACCGCTTTGTGCTCGAACGACTGGAGACCGAGGGCGCCGTCTTCGTCGAGAACCTCGACCAGGTCCCGGAGGGCCAACGGGTTATCTTCAGCGCGCACGGCGTCGCGCCGGCCGAATGGGAGCGCGCGAGCCAGCGCGGGCTGCGGGTTATCGATGCGACGTGTCCGCTCGTCACGAAGGTCCATCTCGAAGTCGAACGCTACGCTGGCGAGGGCTGCACTGTAATCCTGGTCGGTCACGCCGGGCATGAAGAGGTCAAAGGCACGCTCGGTGTGGCGCCGGGCAAGGTGCTGCTGGTCGGCACCGTTGAGGAGGCCGAGCGGCTGACGGTGCCGGATCCGGCACGGGTTGCGGCGGTGACACAGACGACGCTCAGCGTCGATGACACCCGCGACATCATGGCGACGCTCAAGCGCCGCTTTCCCGCTATCCGCACCCCGAAAACCGATGATATCTGCTATGCGACGCAGAACCGCCAGAACGCAGTCAAGGAACTGGTCAAGCTGAGCGAGGCGGTGCTGGTGGTAGGGTCGAAACAAAGCTCGAACGCCAATCGGCTGGTCGAAGTTGCGCGCACGCGCGGCGGCCGCGCCTTTCTGGTGGACTCGCTGGCTGACGTTGAGCCGGCGATGCTCGAAGGGGTTCGCTCGCTCGGTCTTACCGCGAGCGCGTCGTCGCCCGAATGGCTCGTCGAGGAGATAATCGGCGCCTTCGCCCGCGAGGGCGCTGTGGTCGAGCTGTTAAGCGTCGCCAAGGAGCGCGTGCACTTTCCACTGCCGTCGCCGGCCAATTAGCGCGCCCCCGGTAATTCGGGCGTTCCCCCGGCGCCGCCGTTATATGAGGTGGTCGAGGATCGAGCGAACGTCCGATGCGGAAGCAGGGTGGCTACATCGCCGTCGAAGGGCCGATTGGTGTCGGCAAGACGACGCTCGCACGCGCGCTGGCTGAGCGGCTCGGCGCGCGGCTGGTGCTCGAGGAGGCGGCCGGCAATCCATTCCTCGCCGGCTTCTATGAAGATCCCGACAAGTACGCATTTCCCGCCCAGGTCTATTTTCTGCTCAACCGTTACCGCCAGCAGCACGAGCTGAAGCAGCAGGAGTTGTTCAATCCCGCCACCGTTTCGGATTATCTTTTCGCGAAGGATCGCATCTTCGCCGGCTTGAACCTCACCCCCGATGAAATCGTCCTCTACGAACAGCTCTATCGACTGCTCGATTCGCAGATGGTCCCGCCCGACCTGGTCGTCTATATTACGGCGCGGGCGGACGTGCTGATCGATCGGCTGCGCCGGCGCAATCGCGATTTCGAGCGCGATATCAGTATCGATTATCTCGAGCGGGTGTCGGCCGCTTATCGCGATTTCTTTTTCTATTACGAGGAAACACCGCTGCTGGTGGTCGATACGTCAGAGATCGATTTTGTCGAGAACGCCGGCGATCTGGACGACCTGATGCGCGAGATCGATAACACGCAGAACGGCGTTCAGCACTATGTGCCGCGCCTGAGATCGCCGGTTCGATGAGCGCTCCCCGGATGCCCGCCGGCCCATATACGGCCGACTCGGCCGAATTCGCGAATCGGCACAGCGCGGAAATCGCTGAAATATACAGCCGCGGTGACGGCGGCGCGTTCGCACTCGCGCCCGAGCTGCTGGCGGCAGCCCTGATGCGAGGTGCGCGTTCGCTCGCAGACGCCGGGCCGGGCGCCGTCAGGCGCTACCTGGGAGTCGTCAACGCCACCGACTTGGTGCTGGCCTGTGCGTGCAGCGCGGGAATCGCTGCGGCATGGGAGAAGTTTATCGCCGAGTACCGGCCGATCTTGCGCGCCGCCGCCCGCGCGATTGTGCGCGACGATGTCGTTGCGGGCGAGCTTGCCGATTCATTGTGGGCCGATCTTTATGGCCTCGGGACCCGCAACGGCGAACGTGGATCGATTCTCGACTATTTTCACGGACGCAGCTCGCTCGCGACGTGGCTGCGCGCGGTGGCGGCACGCCGCCATATCGATTCGATCCGCGCCAATCGTGCGAACGTGCAAATCGACACCGTCGCTCCCGATCGGCTCCCGCATGACGCCGGTCCGCGCGACCCCGACCGCGCACGGCTGCTGGCGATCCTCAATGACGCTATTGCCGCCGCCCTTGCCGCGCTCGAACCGCGCGACGCGATGAGGCTGCGGTTCCATTATGGAAATTCGATGACCCTCCAGGAGATCGGCCGAATCTTCGGTGAGCGCGAGTGGACGGTTTCGCGCCGGCTCAAGCACAGCCGCCGGCTTATCAAGACCCGAGTTGACGCGACTCTGCGCGGTGCAGGTCTGGATAGCGCGGCGATTGGGCAGTGCTATGCTCAGGCGCTTGAAGACTGGCCGTTCGCGATCGCGGCGCTGAACGAAGCCGGCCCCGATGATAGAACCCGGCAAGTGGCGGCGTCGCGTCCGTTCAAACTATGAGAGGGAGATGAAAGGGGAGAGCAGGCTTGGCTGAAATCGATAAAAACGACCGCCTCGACGCGATCCTGGCGCGGCGGCTCAGCAGCGGAGACGGCGCTCGGCGTGATAATTGCCCTTCGAGCGACGTGCTTGCCGCCTATCACGACAATTCCATTTCGCGCGCCGAGCGGGCGCAGATTGAAGAGCATCTGGGCGACTGCGAGTTCTGCATCTCCGAGCTCGCCGCGATTAGCAGGGCGGAGCGCTTTGGAAACCCCGCGGCCGCCGCCTCTCGAAGCAGCGCCGGGAACTGGTGGCTCAGCAGCCCGTTTGGAATGGCGGTCGCGGCGAGCGTCGCCGTGGTTGTGATCGCCGGGCTGGGCCGGGACTATTACCAATATGCTGTTGGCGATCTGAAGCGGCAGAAAAATCTCGAACAGACCGACCTTGCCAAAGTTCCCGAACCGGCCAAGGTGGTCCAACTGCCGGCGCCCTCGGCGATGGTGCCAATTCCCGCGCCTGCCGCTCCAATGGCGGCGGGCGCGATGTTATCTAATCGGGTCCCGATGGCGTCGATGGCTATGGCCGCGCGATCGATGCAGCCGGACGCCGCCGCAAACGCCAACGCACCGGCCGCCGCGCCAGATGGGCAGTCGTCTGGAACTGATGGGGTGGGACCGCTGGCGCCGCCTGAGGTCGTCAATGACATTGGATGGGTGCGCGCGGTTGTCGAGCCGCCCGGCGGTCTGGTCGTATGGCGAGTCGGTACGGGCGGCCGAATCATGCGCCAGGTCGACGGCAAACCGCCGCATCTCGAAGCGAGCGGCGTCACCACCGACCTCAACGCGGGCTCGGCTTCTTCGCCGGCGGTGTGCTGGGTGGTCGGAGACAACGGAGTGATCCTTCGCAGTATCGACGGCCTGACCTGGGAAAAAATTCCCGGTCCGACTCTGGTAAATCTGATGGGCGTCACCGCGCGCGATTCCGAACATGCAACGATCGTCGCCGTCGGCGCGAACAGCTATTCGACCGATGATGGCGGCCAGAGCTGGTGGGCCGATAAGTGAAATCGTCGCGAGCGATCCGTCTGCCCCTGCCCCAAGCCCCGATCGGATCAGTACCGACGGGATGCAGCCCTTGCGCTAGATAATCACCCTTCTGAAAAAAATCTTTATCGCCAGGCTGCAAGCCGGCGCGCAACCTCCGTTCAAAGAGACGAGGGACGCGCGATGGCAACCACATGCAACCAGTTAAATTGCGGGTTTGAGCGACGTACTTCCCGGCTCGCGACGGGAATACTGCGCCGAGTTCGGCATTGCGATCCCCGCGCGATGCAACTGACGGCGCTTGGCGTAATTCTCGGTTTCGGCGCCTTGCTTCACGATCCCTACCTGCTGCCGCTTCAGGCCCTCTTCTCACTGGCCGCCGCGCTGACAACCCATATGGTCGGCAATCGGCTTACCGGGCAGCCGGTTAAGTCGGTTCGCAGCCCATTGATCACGGCCCTGAGCGTGTCGATTCTTCTTCGCGCCGATAGTTTGTGGGTCCATCCGGCGGCAGCCTTCGCGGCGATCGGATCGAAGTACCTGATCCGTACGCGCGATCGCCATCTTTTTAATCCCTCATGTTTCGGCGTGACGCTGGCCCTGGCGGTTCTTCCGGGTGTCTGGATTTCGCCGGGTCAATGGGGCAGCCGAATCGCGGTCGCTGGATGGCTCGCCGTACTCGGATCGATGGTTGTTTCGCGCGCCGCGCGTGCCGATATCAGCACCGGATTTCTCGCCAGCTATTTCGCGATGCTGGCTGCTCGCGTGATTGCGCTCGGGCAGCCGCTAGGCGTGCTGGCCCATCAGATGAGCGGCGGTGCGATCGTGCTCTTCGCGTTTTTCATGCTGTCCGATCCGCGGACGATCCCAGCAACTCGCCGCGGCAGGCTGGCGCACGCGGGTATAGTCGCTGCCGCGATTTATGCGCTGAAGTTTCGATTTCAGCTCACCAGCGCGCCGTTATGGGCGCTGATGATCACGGCGCCGATGGTGCCGTTGTGGGACTGGCTGTGGCCGCAATCCGATGCCGAATCAACTGGCGAGGAACTTCGATGGAGGAGAATATGAAACGTCGTCCACTAACGAAAAACTCGGTTATGTTCGTCGCCGCCGTCCTGGGCGCGTTCGTTACGATCGCCCGACCGCCTGGCGCTGGTGCGTTCTGTGGTTTCTATGTCGGTAAGGCCGATTCGAGCCTGCATAACCGATCTTCGCGGGTCGTTCTCGCGCGCGACGGTGACCACACGGTGATCAGCATCATGAGTGATTACCAGGGACCGCTCGCCCAGTTCGCGATGGTCGTGCCGGTGCCGGTGGTGCTGGAGCGCGGCCAGATTCATGTCGGTGATTCGGCGGTCTTCAAGCATCTCGGCGATTACAGCGCTCCGCGGCTGGTCCAATACGACGATCCGGATCCGTGCGAAACGGAGCGGGTCGAGCCGCTCGCGATGGCGGCTGGAGCACCCGCGGCTCAGAACGCTGCCAAGGCGGCGCAGCCGGCCGATGCCCTCGGTGTTACGGTCGAGGCGAGTTACACAGTCGGCGAGTATGACATCGTGATCCTGTCGGCGATGCAGTCCGACGGACTCGCAACGTGGCTCAAGCGGGAAGGCTACGTGATGCCCGCGGGCGCGGCGACTGCGCTCGAACCGTACATCCGCACCGGCATGAAATTCTTTGTTGCGCGGGTCAATCTGAAGGCGCAGGCGGCAACCGGTCTGGATTATCTGCGTCCGATTCAGTTCGCCTTCGACTCGCCGAAATTCATGCTGCCGATTCGGCTCGGAATGGTGAACTCGGTAGGCTCGCAGGATCTGATCATTTTCATGCTCACGCGCAGCGGCCGGGTGGAGACGACCAACTACCGTACGGTGCCGATGACGACCGGAACCGACGTCCCCGACTTCGTGCGCGATGATTTCACGCGAGTATACGAAGCGGCCTTCGCTCATCAGGCTGCCGCCAATGACGGTCGGGCGCTGTTCACCGAATATGTCTGGAACATGGGGTGGTGCGATCCCTGCGCGGCACCGCCGCTGAGTCGCGATGAACTGCGAGAACTCGGTGTCTTCTGGCTGTCCGACGCCGCTGCGCCCGCACCGCAACCCGGCCCGATGATGTTCTGGCGCGGTCCAAACACGACATCGTCCACGGACGTTATTCTTACCCGCCTGCACGTGCGTTACACCGCCGACAAATTTCCCGAGGATCTGATGTTCCAGCAGACCGGCGACACCGATAATTTTCAGACGCGCTATGTGATTCATCGCCCTTGGCAGGGATCGGCGGATCAGTGTCCCGCGGCGAAGGCTTATCTCGCGGGACTCGATCAGCAACGTGCCGCCGACGCCGGCAATCTGGCGGACCTGACAGGATGGAATCGCGACAGTATCGCGCGTCGGATGGGTATCGCGCCGCCGGCTCCCGATCAGCCGTGGTGGTCGGATTTGTGGGGCAGCGGCCGTAGCTAGATCGATCCGTCCAGTGACTCAGGCGCCGAGCGCGCCGAAGGCCCGATCGATTGCACTTGCGAGACGGAAATCCTTGGCGGTGACGCCGCCCGCGCTGTGCGTCGAGCATACGAAGGTCACCAGCGTATAGTTGATCGTAATGTCGGGGTGATGGTCGGCGGCCTCCGCGATTTCGGCGATGGAATTGACAAAGCGAATCGCCGCCATGAATTCGGGAAAGCGAATCGTCTTGCGGATTGCGCCGCTGTCCATCTCCCAGCCGGGAAGCGAAACCAGAGCCGCCGCGATCGCCGTATCGTCAAGCTTCGCCATTGGGCTGACCTCCGTGGAACACCTGATACTCAGTATCGATAGTGGTGGACTCACTACCGTATCGATCGACCTGATACTCGATTTCGGCGTCATATGCTATTGAGTTGATCGAAAGGAAAAATCCATGGCAAACCAGGTCGTCAACGACGCGGTGAGGGCGCAAATAGGAACCGAGACGGCGCCCCGCACCTACGATGTCGAGCGCGGCGCGATCCGGCGCTTTGCCGAGGCGATCGGGGATCCCAATCCGGTCTTCAACGACGAGCCGCTTGCGCGTGAGAGCCGCTTTGGCGGCATGATTGCGCCGCCGACCTTCTGCCGATCCCTCGGCCGCGACCTGCCCGAGGTAAAACTTGATTTGGCGGAATTCCATGTCCTCGATGGCGGTTCGGAATGGGAATATTTCAAGCCGATCCGACCCGGCGATCGGATCACTACCGTTTCGAAGATTGCCGATATCCGCGAGAACGCCGGACGGCTCGGCCCGATGGTTTTTATCGTCGTCGAGCACCGTTACACCAATCAACACGACCAACTCTGTGTCCTGCAGCGCATGACCATAATCCGCTACTGAAAAGGAGTCGTGCGATGGCGGAACAGATCTATTTTGAAGATATCGAGGTCGGCCACGAAATCAGGGAACTCGAAAAAGATCCGACCACTCAACAGCTCGTCAAGTATGCCGGTGCGTCGGGCGACTTCTACCAGATCCATTACGACAAGGATTTCGCGCTCGCCAACAAGCTGCCGGGCGTTATTCTGCACGGCGCGCTGAAAAACGCATTTCTCGGCCAGCTCGTGACCGATTTCGCCGGCCCGCTCGGATGGCTCAAGCGGCTCGCAGTGCAATATCGCGGAATGGATGTGCCCGGCGTGAAGCTGTTCTGCCGGGGCCGGGTCGTGAAGAAATACGTCGAACACGCCGACCATCTGGTGGACTGCGAAATCTGGATCGAAAACGCCAAGGGTGAAAAAACCACGCCGGGAAGCGCCACCGTTCTTCTGCCCTCGCGAGCCCGCTAGTTCTGATAATCAAGTGATGAGGTAACGATCGATGCCGGTTCGGCGGCAGTTCGCACCAGGTACGGTCGAGGCCGGCGATATCCGCAATAAGCGCGTGGAGCCCCATTACGCGCGCACGCTTATCCGCCTGATGGCCGCGCAAGCGCTCGCCGAGGAGCTGACCGCGACTGGTTACGAACGGGCGCTCACCGTCGTCTGCGACCCCGGACTGTGCGCGATTGCTCGTCAGAATATGGCTGAGGAGCGTCACCACGCGACCCTGCTCTACGACGCACTCGCGGAAATCGACGTCAGCCGAGCGCAGGCTGAGCGCCAACTAATCGCGGTGCGCAGGAGCCCCTCGTTCGCGGCGCCGCGACGGTTCGCCGAAAATACGGCCGGAGAGCTCGACCTCGTGATGGGCAGTCTGAGTCTCGATATGACCGGCATGCTGATAATCGGGATTAACTATCGCGAATCGAGTTATGCGCCGCATGCCCGGGCCGCCGAGATAATCCTCGACGACGAGACGCGTCATGAAGATTTCGCTGCTCGCGCGCTAGGCGACGCGGTGGAACGGATGGGACGCGAGACCGTCGCGGCGGGACTGCGCGAATGGCTTCCGCTCGCGGTGAATTTCTTTGGTCCGCCGGGGAGCGGATTTACGTTCGATTGCTTGAGCTATGGTTTGAAATCGCGTGATAACCAGGAGCTGGCTGACCTGTATCTCGCAATTCTAGAACGTCGGCTGTCGCAGGTTGGTTTGGAACTGCCCGCCCTTACACCGGAATATCCTCATCTGGCGGTCTGATTTCTCGCGAATTCGGCGAAGGCGCAGGCTTATGCTCGGCCATGCATCCTGTCGTCATGATGAGCTGTCTTGTCGCCAATATAGTTGTTTGGACAACCTTAGACGCGCCATTGCCTCTACCGCTGATGCGAGCGATCATGAATCAAAGCCAGCTGCTGTACGTCTATGAGTTGATGCGGCAATTCGCGTACCGTCGCGCCCTTTCATCTTTGGAGTGGAAACTGTAAATCGGGTTTCGCGGCTTGTCGGCCCGAAACTTGATGAAAGGGGTATGCGGAATCGGGCAGCCGACTCACAGGGGACCAAAAGAGTGAAAACAAGAACTAGAAACATTGTCGTGGCCGCGACGGCGGGAATTGCGGTGCTGGCGGTTGCGGCAGTGGTCATCGGCCGGGTGACGGTCGAAGCGGGAATGCCGGGAATCGCCAAGATGATTGCCGATAACAACGTCCCCGGTGCCGTCAGGATGCTGGAGTCCGAATATCAGTTCGACAACCCGGTTGGATTGAACGCGCTCCATCAGTTCGCCGTTCTGGTTCTCAGGCAGAGCCTCAACCAGCCCGATCCTTTCGAGCGCTGCTACGTTGCGACGTCGCTGGTCGGCAACGGCGACTGGAGCGGCCGCGGCGCTATCGACAAGGCGCTCAACTCATCGAATTTTCTCGTCCAGAAGGCGGCGATCGAAGGATTGGCCGAAGCGGGCACACCCGAGGCAATCGAAGTTATCGAGCGCTTTTACCAGTCGAGCGGACAGGATGGTCAGCTGATGGCGATCCAGGGGTTGTCCGAAATTCGATCGCCAATCGTCAAGCCCCTGCTGATTGCCGCGGCCAAGGATCCCAACTCGAATCTGATCGTATGGAGCGTTAATGGCTTGGGACATCTCGGCGATCCCACCGCGCTGCCCTATCTGCGCAACGTGCTGGCCAAATCGACCGATCCGATGGTTCGCACCGAGACTGCCCATTCGATCATCCTGCTGGGCGACAGCTCCGGCGACATGGTCGCGATTATCGTCAAGGGACTCGATACCAATAATGTTCAGCAGGCATCCGAGGCCGCCCTCGCACTAGGTGACGTCAAGGCTGACAACGTCGTTCCCACGCTCAAGCAGTATGAGACCAATGAACGGGTGAACCAGCGCGTGCGGCTCGCCGCGGCCGTCGCCCTCACCAACCACAACAATTCCGACGGTCTGCCGCTGCTGAAAAGCGCTTTGATCGACGAGGATAGCGATCGCTATCTGCCCCCGCTGCTCGACCATCTCGACTTCACGCTCGGCCGCCCGCTGCTGGTCGGCGCGTTGTCTTCGTCCAACCAGGTCCTGCGCCTGGCGGCGACCGAGGCTATCGGCCGCAAAGGCGGCGTGCCCGAGATAGTCCTGCTCGAGCAATCGACCGACAAGATCGACGATCCGATCGAGATGGCGCAGGTTGCATGGTCGCTCGGACGAATCGGCCGACCGGAATGCATTCCGATTCTTCTAAAGATGGTTCAGAGTCCTGCTCCCGAGGTGCGCGATACGGCGGCCGATGCGCTCGCTCGAACCGCCGCGAAGCTGCTTGGCGCTAAGGGACAGAAGTTTAATTCGGAAGGATGACGAATGGGTGAGGTGACGGATGAGTGAATCGAGCTCACGGCCTGGTCGGCGGATAGTCTCACTGCTGCCGAGCGCCACGGAAATAGTTTGCGCGCTGGGGCTCGAGGCGAATCTCGTCGGCCGTTCACACGAATGCGACTATCCCGCATCCGTCGTTCGGCTCCCCGCGTTGACCGCGCCGCGGTTCGATCCGCATGGCTCCAGCCGTGAAATCGATGAGCGCGTGCGCGATATCGTCGAGCGCGTATTATCGGTCTACCAGGTCGATGCCGTCGCGCTACGCGAGTTGCATCCGGACTTCATCGTCACCCAGTCGCAGTGCGAGATTTGCGCGGTCAGCGAAGATGAAGTGATCCGCGCCGTCGATGACTGGACTGGCGCGCGTCCCGAGGTGGTATCGCTGGGCGCGATGACGCTCGAGGATGTCTGGCAGGATATCGAACGCGTGGCCGTACGGCTCGGCGTTGAGGATCGGGGAATCCGGCTTGGTGCGCAACTGCGCCAACGGGTCGGCGCGATCACTGCGCGGGCAGCGCGCGGTCCCGTCAGTCCGAAGGTCGTCAGCCTGGAATGGCTCGACCCGCTGATGGGGGCCGGGACCTGGATTCCGGAGATGGTCACGGCTGCGGGAGGCGTCAATCTGAAGGGCGCGCAAGGCGGCCATGCTCCGACGATCGCGCTCGCCGACCTGGCCGATGCCGACCCGGACATAATTGTCGCCGCCCCGTGCGGATTTTCGCTTGAACACTCGCTTGAAGAGACAATGCCGCTGTACCGGTTTCCGATGTGGCAGCAGCTTCGTGCGGTCCGAGAGGGCCACGTCTACGCCGTCGACGGTAACCAGTACTTTAACCGCCCGGGTCCGCGAATCGTCGAATCGATTGAAATTCTTGCCGAGATCTTTACCGATGCGTTCCAGTCCGGCCGGTCTGCCTACGGCCATGAAGGGATCGCCTGGCGCCGCGTCGTTGATCCGCCGGCTTTGTCAGTCGCGCGACAGATATGACATGCCGGCCTGTGGCGGCGTCAACGGCACGCCGAACTCGGCCAATAGCGGCGCACTGTCACATACATTGTCGGCGGTGAGAAATTCGACCGCGTCGCGCGAAAACAGCGGCCGCGGCATCTTCTCGCCGAGCAGTCCCGCCAGGCGCATCAGCTTTTCGGGCACGTGAACGATTGGCCGGTGCGATCCGGTTATCTCCATCAGCAGCTTGATGAACTGGTCAAAAGTGAGCGTGTCAGGGCCGCCGATTTCGAAAATGCGGTTAATTCCGCGCCCTTCTAACGCGAGAGTCACGCACTGCGCCAGATCGTTGACCAGCAGCGGTTGCAGCTTCTGACGGCCGTCCCCCGGAATCACGAACATCGGCGAGATTCGCAGCAGCCGCGCGAACATCCCGACGACGCGATCCCCCGGACCATAAACCAGTGACGGACGAAAGATCGTGTAATCGATGCCCGATTCTTTAATCGCCCGTTCGGCGCGGGCCTTGGTGCGGAACGCCGGATGGGAACTAGCCTCATCGGCCGCCGCGCCGCTGATATAGATGAACCTGCGCACCTTCGCGAGCTTGCCGGCCTCGAGCAGC
>Ga0302325_10002551_pt1 | contig 44056 bp, 29 predicted proteins | sample Palsa_T0_2_FD_201948 | JGI IMG/M metagenome (GOLD analysis project Ga0302325, IMG submission 201948) | Peat permafrost microbial communities from Stordalen Mire near Abisko, Sweden - Palsa_T0_2 | ecosystem: Environmental > Terrestrial > Soil > Palsa > Peat permafrost | place: Sweden: Abisko... | reverse complement strand
CGCAGGCAGCAGGGAGTCTCAGTCTTTCGGGAGGAGATGCGGAGTTTTTCAGTAGGCGACCGCATTCAGCTCACTGCGCCGGCCAACAACCTCAGAGTTGCGAACCGCGAGTTGGGGACCATCGAGAACATCGACGGAGACGGGCGGCTGCGCTTGAAGATCGACGGTGGGCGTATGGTTGAACTCGATCCGCACAAGCATCCGCATCTCGATCATGGGTATGCCATGACCAGCCACTCCAGCCAGGGACAGACTGCCGACCGTATCTTGATTCACGTGGACACCGAACTGGGTGCCAAGGATCTGCTCAACAGCCGCATGGCCTATGTCGCTGTCTCGCGTGGGCGCTATGACGCGCAGATTTATACGAACAATGCAGCAACGCTCGGGCAAGAACTCAGCCGCGATGTGTCCCATTCGCCCGCGATTCAGCAAGAGCCAGCAGCGCACAAGATGGAACCACAAACCAGGCACACGAACGAGATTGCTCAGAGTTTGGGTCTTGGTCTCTAGCGTTCCAAATCGAAATGATATCCGGGGAATTTCGGACGGTTCGACGAACCGGCGCCAAATCGAACCGCTGTTGAGTGCCGACCTCGTCGATCCTGGCTAAGGTCCGCGGCATCACAGATCGGTGCTACCGGCGACTGTAGTTATGCAGAGTATATCTCTGAAGCACACGGGCCCCATTAAAGACACAGCATGCAGAAACTTGCGCACTTGTCCACCATTCCCGAACGCGATAGTCTGATAGCGCTCTTTCCGCGGTGAGTTTAGTCCACAAATCACTTGGTATTGAGGCGCCTTGGAGGAATCGTCATGAATCGAATCCAACTCAAGCTCAGTCCTAGCCGGGGCGTGTGCAAACTATGTGTCTTCGGGGTAGCCGGGATTGTTCTTCTGCTCGGTTTAACGGACGCAAGCCGAGCACAAACCGTCAGCGATGTGTACGCTTTCAACAATAGCGACTCGTCCCAATACCCGTTGGCGACGCTAGTTCAGGGGCGAGATGGCAGGCTATATGGCAGCACCACAGGGTTGACTGATGGCTCGATATTTGGTCTAACCACGGCGGGGGCATTCACGGAACTCTTCGCGTTCGACGGCAGCGATGGCGCTAACCCTGATGCGGGGTTAACCCTTGCAGTTGATGGAAACTTTTACGGAACTTCGTTTACGGGTGGGAGCGCCGAGTATGGAGTGCTCTTCAAAATCACTCCTAGCGGGACTTACACGCCACTGCATGAGTTCGAAGGAAGCGCAGATGGTGAACTTCCCAGCGCTCCGCCGATTCAAGCATCCGACGGCAATCTTTACGGCACTACCCGTGGGAACTTTGGCGTTGAGGCTACGGTCTACAAGTATAATCTCGCTTCTGAGACGTTCACCACGATCTATCAATTCGATGGCACGCATGGCCAGACGGTACCTGCGGCCCTCACCCAAGGCGCCGATGGCAATCTTTACGGAACCGCGCAAGGAGGTGGCGCTTACGACTGTGGCACCATCTTCAAGATGAACAGGTCGGGCGTCATTCTGTATTACTACAGTTTTCCCTGTGGCACGGGCGGCGCACTTCCGTCCGCTCCGTTGGTGCAAGCCTCTGACGGGAATTTCTACGGGACAACATTCGAAGGCGGAGTCGGGCAAGGCCAGGGCGACGGAACGATCTTCAAGATGACCCAGAAGGGCGCCGTTTCTATTCTCTATAGCTTTAAGGGCGGTCGAGACGGGGCCTCGCCAAACGCCGGCTTCGTTCAAGCAACAGATGGCAAACTGTATGGTGCAACAGGAGTCGGTGGAACCTCGGGCTTTGGAGCCCTATTTCGGATTACCACCGCGGGTGCATACGAGTTACTTTACAGCTTTCCTCAGAACATAGGTAAAGTTCCCGAGTATAGCCTCACGCAACACACTAATGGACTGTTCTACGGAACCGCTGAGGGAGGCGGTGCAAACAACTACGGAGCTGTGTATGACCTCAACATGGGCCTCGGCCCTTTCGTCGCGTTCGTGATTCCCACGGGCGGAGTTGGCAAATCCGCACAAATCCTTGGCCAAGGGCTAACTGGGACGAGCAGCGTAACCTTCAATGGCATTGCGGCGACGAGCTTCAAAGTTCTCACTGATACATACATGACCGCAGTTGTGCCGAGCGGCGCGACGACAGGACCAGTCATAGTGACGACTCCCGGTGGAGCGCTGAAAAGCAACAAGAGTTTCAGAATCATCGGTGCTGCTAGCGCAGCAAGAACGAAAGCCGTACCGCTGATCTCTCACGCTGCAAGGAAGGCGAATTGAAACAGAGCATCGGATGGCCTAGATATGGAGATGAGTGCTGAGCCAATTCTGGGTCATTGGCCTGAACGAAGGAACGACACTGGACCAAGCCATACGTTCTACTGTATCGGTTTAGGTCTCGCCTCTTTCAAAGAGCTTCCCACCGCTCGGTTGCGACAACTCGGAAGCGTTGCCGCGCGAGTGAGCATGGTATCGACTGCCACAGCACGTTTTTATCGATGGTCACAACGTGATGACCTCCCGGCCCCGCGAAGCTGCCCCACAGAATAATTCCTTTCGCATCTCGTCAGCGCAGATAAACACGGCATCCACAAACTTCCCCTGAATGCGGTCGGCAGTGACGGCGTTGCCGCGGATCAATTGCTTGTAGTTCTCCGGCAGAGCGCGACCGTCCTGCAGATGAATGCGGCCGGTCCTGGCGCCCAGGCCGTTCATGCGCTTCGCAAACTTACAGGGGATCGGACCTTGGTCTGGCGCAGGGACGAAGCCCTTGTTAGGGCTCTTGCAGGGCAGGAACCCCGAGCCGTTTCGCGAAGGGAACTTTGGTTTCTACGCTATTAAGCGCGTCAGTTAACGATGAAATAGCTCAAACACGCCGGATGGTTCATGATTGGATTGGAGGATCCGATGGTAAAGCTAGTACCCGGGCTTCTGGCCGAAACGAAATAGGTATTCGCCGCTCCTGATGTGCTATTGCATTGCGTGATTCCCAGAGCACCCGCGAGGGACGCATCAAACACGACGAAAATCTGGCTTTTGGCCGTTACCGCGCTCGTGTCTACGACGACCGTCGATGACGAGACGGCAATCACGACAAAGCCAGCAGGGTCCGCCGAACAGGACGCGGGCGACGCTGACGACGCGCAGGCTGCTGAGGTTCCAAGGAGGGGATAAGTAAATGGCTGGTTGGCGGTCACCTGCTGAGGATTTGCGGTGAGGAAGGGAAAAAGCGAGAGCAGGGATAGAACGCCGACGGCGACTAGAATCTTGCGGAACGAGTTCGACATGGTTAGCTCCTTCAGTATTCAGTGAACAGCTGCCGTCGCGATCTCATTCGGCTTGAGTGAGAACAAATCGTCAGCTACTTCGCTATCCGGAAGTTGACATTGCTGGTCAGGTCCCCAGTTTGTGTCGCGACTACGACCTTTCCGCTGGTCGCGCTGCTCGGCACAACCGCGGTTATATAATTGTCGGACACAATGGTGAAGGTGGTTGCAGGAACACCGTTAAACGTCACAGAAGTCGTGCCGGTCAGTCCTTGGCCCAGGATCTCCGCCGTTTGTCCGATCTTGCCGATGGCGAGAGCGAAAGTGACGAACGGACCGAGCCCCGTGTCCAAGCTGAAGAACGTGCCATTCGTCGATCCGTCTCCCGTCGTGGTGCCGTAAAACATCCCATTTGTGGCTTGCAGCAGTCCCGCGAATGGGTGGATGCCGTCGAGGCCCCCATTAAATGCGGAGAGGGTTGTCAAGCTACTGCTCCCCACGGTGGTATCGAAGATCGTGCCCACGCCCAATCCGTCGACCGTTGTCCCGTAAAGATTGCCGTCAGTGGCCTGAATCATTGGGGAGTACGGCTCGAAGCCATTGCTCCAGTCGAGGTGATCCAACGTGACGAACTTGCCAGTTGAAGTGACCGCAAACAGTGAACCGCACCCACTGCCGCAGTTGTTGAGCCCCTTGCCGCCAGAGAACGTTGAGCCGTAGAATTTCCCGTTGCTGGCCTGAATTAACGAGGCGGTCGGATTTTGCCCGTCCCTAAAGTCGAAGCTGTGTAGCGTCGTGAGTATCCCATCGGCCGAGAGCTTGAAAACCGTGCCATAGCCATACGCCCCACCATCATAAGTCGTCCCGTAGAGGCCACCGTCCGCACCTGGAAATAGCCCACCGATCGGATCGGAGCCGTCCACACATGAGGCCAGAGCGCAAAAACTATAAAGCGTGGTGAGCCTGCCCTGTGGTGTGATCTTGAATATTGTCCCGGCGGCGTGCGCCCCGCCGCCTGACGCGGTCCCGTAGAAGTCCTGGTCGCTACCTTCGATCAACGCCGAGGACGGGAATTCGCCGTCAGTACAGTTTGCCTGGGCGCAAAAGCTGTAAAGCGTAATCAACCCGCCGTCTGGCGTGATCTTGAAGACGGTTCCACCGCACTCGATTGCCCCTGCGCAGTTGTGATCCCCGCCCGTGAAGGTCGTCCCATAGAAACTCTCATCTGTTCCTAGCACCAATCCGCCGAAGGGTCCGGCGCCGTCGGCGCAGTTCGTTTGGACGCAAAAGGCATATAGCACGGCCAGAGTCCCGTTAGGAGTCACCCGGAACACCGTGCCGCACCCAAGCGGCGGGTTGCATAAACTGTTCCCGCCGCTGACTGTCGTTCCGTAAAAATTGCCGTCTGTTCCCTGTACAAGGGAAGCATGCGGGTTGGAAGCGGTCCCGTCGAAGTTCGCCAAGGTGGTGAGCGTCTGTGCATGAGAGACCCCAGCGAAAGCGAACCATAGTGCGGCCACGGCGCAGCATGGCCAAAACAGGCCTGAGCCTGTGATGCGATCATGCCAAGTCGAATGGACCAAAACACTCTTTGAAAACTTAGCTTGATTCATACCGAAATCTCCTTGCTCAGGCTGGCGCTGTCACGACAGCGCCAGTTCACTGTAGCCGAATCGTGACGTTGATGTTTTTCAATGAATCACTGGCGCCAGTGCTGACCCTTATCGAATAGGTTTGCCCACCCGTGATTGTGAGGGTATGTGTCAGGTCTGCGCACTGCCCAGTCGTCGTCGGCGCACATGAGACTGGGGTTGTTCCCGAGCTACCGTTAACAAACAGAGTCACTGTATCGCCCGTGAGCCCAACGTGGCCGTAGTTCACATACATTTGACTAAACCTGTATGTGCCGGATGGATACGGCAGGGTAAACTCTACGGCGTCAGTACCTGATCCGACGGAACACTGTCCTCCGTTAAGATATATGGTGCTAGCGACGGTCGGAACCGCGCCGATGCACGTGAACTGCAAAATCTGCCCCTGAGCCGCCGCACCAGACACGCTAGCTTCTGGAACTAAATCTACAACGTGAGACGTGCCCGAGGATGGGTCGCCCACGGCGATGCCGATCGACTCGCCAACGGGACACGGAGTAGTGCTGTTGGTCACGACGTAGCTTGCGTTTGCGTCATCCTTGCAGACGAAATCTCCGGCGTTGAATGTCACCGCCGTACTGCCAGCCGTCTTGATGGGCACCCTCCCATACCTTAGAGGCGTGACGCTCACTCCTTGAGAGCCTGGTATGCTGTTAAAAACTCCAACCCAGTTTTCTGCTGCTCCAGTGGTCAGGCAAGGGATGACTGTCTGTGCTGCTACAGGGCAGGCTAGCGTCCCAACCGCCGTCGATGCCCCGCTCCCCGCAATATAACTTTGCAAAATCTGTAGCGGGCCTTCGGTCGCTCCCGCCGGTACGCTGCTTGCTGTCAGCTGCCCAGGTTCAAGCGTCACCGGCCCGGCGGCAACAGTCCCTGAGTTAACCTGGGTCTTCTGGCCCGTAAACGTACTCGGGATGCCCGATACGTTTCCGAGCGATGTGTCGACATTTGGGCCTACGGTTATCTGGCCATCGGAGGCTAGGTTGACGGCTCCTGGCCACAGCATCGTAAGATCACCGGTCGGGTTCCCATACCCAGTACCTGTTGGCCGTGTCCACTCAATTACATCCGGCGAGTCCGTCGTGCCCGCAGCACCGCCGCCTTTTACGTTGAGGCACCACACTGCGGCAACCGATGCGCTCGCGGCTCCGTTCCACTGGTTGCCTGAGATGCAGAAGAGGGGCGAATTTTCGCCCGCGCCGCTCACTGCCGGGCTATTCTGTACCAATAGCAAACCTCCAAAGCCGGTTCCCATGACACTCGAAAGGTTGGGGGGACTCGACGTCAGAGTGGACTGGCTAGTGACCTCGATTCCCTGCGTTGATGACACGGCACCACCTTGCAGCTCCAGAAGAGGAAGGAATGCACCGTCACTGGCAGAATCCTGGAGGACAAGCAGCGGATTAGGTATCGTTTGCGCAGCTGCCGACAGGGAGGTTAGCGTTAGGGCGAAAATCAGAAAATTGTGGTGAAACTTAAACAAAGATTTTTCCATCGCGGTTTTCCTGGGGCGAGCAGCGGCCGATCGCCCCTCGTTCTTCTGGGTGCGTCAGCGCCAACAAAAAGCGCGTCGTCCTCTTCTAGGCTCTAGGGAAGGAAACAGCCGGAAGCTTGCGAACTCTGCCCCCTCTGGAGAGTTCCTTCAAGCTGAATGCTAAGAATTATGGACTGATCGGAAGTCTGTGTCAACTAAGTTCGCTCATCGGTAGTGTCCTAATTCAAATTTAGGACACTACCCGCTCATCGGCAGTGGGCTATTTTAAACAGCCCACTACCCGCGCATCACGGGCCTATCGTGGGCGCTGCCGTCGACGGGAGCGCTGTCGTACTCTTTTGATTGCGAGGGCTCATTCAGCGATTCGATTGTGAGCGCGACAATTACGTGGGGAATATCTACGTCAGCCAACGTCACGATCCTGAACGCGGTAATGTTGAATGCAAACAGTCCATCCAACATAGCAACGGGCTCCCTCATGAATGCCACCACGGCAGGAAACAACACCATAGGCTCGCAGACACTCCCAAGCATGGGAGCAGGAGTCAAACTACACTGGCACCTCTCCGGCACGATAGAGAATCCAGCCACGACCGCCAACACTATCGACATTCTCGCAAGCACGGGTGGAGGGACGCTAACCGTCTACCGGGGCTCGTTCTGCTTCTTTACTCCGTAGAGGGGCCAGCACCTCGACCCGCAGCAGATTCAAACTCGATCCGCGAAATCCAGCGCAAGATCTCGCGGAAGGTCAAGTCCCCTTTCCAAGATTCGAACGCCTACGAGAGTAAGAGTAGAGGTTTCTTCGACAGCCTAACTGATCGCAAACACGGCCACCAAAATTCCGCATCCGGAGTATGTATAGTTTCTAGGCCACCCCTGAAAAGGCTGGATGCTCGATGCTTCGACGAAATGATTCCTCGCGTTACAGACGATCCAGTAACCAGAAGCCCCATTGTTCGAGAGGCTGGGTTCCGGGCACCCTCCGGGCACCCAGACGAATGTCTTGTTCGTATCTGCTTGATTTTGTTGTGTCGTGCATGGAGTAAGCTGGACGTGCAAGTTGTTGTTTGTAATTGGGTTGCCGACCCTTTTAAGGCATGGGTCGCAGGTTCGAGTCCTGCCGCGCTCACCAAGATTTAGAATACGGCGGCGCACTTTGAAATTACCCTACGGTTAGCGTCCACAGCAGCTTCGTGGATTCCCGTAGCCAGGTTTTTGCGGATCGCCGGTCATGCCACCATCCGGTGGGATGAAACTCTGGGTCTGAGACTCCATAAACCCATAACTGGACCGGCAGATGCTGTTGCCGGAGAGTCTTTTTCCAGATCATCCGCGCTCGCCGTGTTTGATAGTTCGAAGTTACCACCACGATGGAATGCCAACCGTGTTCGCGGATGCAGCTGGCGAGGGCTTGAGCCTCGTCTTCGGTCGAATTTCGCGAAACCGGCCGCCAGGGGCGTCAGTTTCTGCGTGTCGTGATATTCTCCCAGAACCGTAAGCGAATTCTACTTGATCAGAGATTATGAAACTTTCTGTCGTAATCCCGATTTATAACGAGCGGCCGACGCTGAGGCTGGCGATCGAGAGAGTTCTGGCGGTCCCGTTGGAGATGGAGTTGCTCTGTGTAGACGACGGCTCGACTGACGGCTCGCGAGACATTCTTGCGGAACTGACAAAGGAACACCCGCAGGTGCGCGCGTTTCTGCAGCCGCAAAACATGGGAAAGGGGGCGGCGCTCCGGAGGGGCATCAAGGAGGCGACTGGCGAATATGTTCTGATCCAGGACGCTGATCTCGAATATGATCCCTCAGAGTATCCGCTGCTTCTGGCGCCGCTGATCGAAGGTAAGGCGGATGTGGTCTACGGCTCGCGCTTCATCGGATCAGGGCCGCACCGGGTCTTATACTTTTGGCACTCGGTGGGCAACGGACTGCTGACTCTGGTGTCGAACGCGGTGACCAATCTGAACCTCACCGATATGGAAACCTGTTACAAGGCATTCCGGCGGGAGATCATCCAGAGTATTCCATTGGAGGAAGATCGATTTGGGTTTGAGCCCGAGATTACGGTGAAAATCTCACGCATGAACCTGCGCATTTACGAGATCGGCATCAGCTATTCGGGCCGCACTTACGCGGAAGGCAAGAAGATTGGGTGGAAGGATGGTGTGCGTGCGCTGTGGTGTTTGTTGAAGTACGCGGTTAAGGAACCGCCGCCGAGTCGCGTGGAAGCGGGGCTCAGACAAGATCATTCAAACTCGTTAAGGGAGAATCCGCATCCCCGGCACGAGTAGCGTACGGCGGGGCCGGGGCTGCGCTCCGGGATGCACTTTCACGCCGCAGTTGTCGATCATTGCTCCGTATCCCTACGCGTCGTCATCCTGCGCAGAGCTTGACGTGCGGCTCGATGTGCGGCTCCAGGAGGGAGAGCAGTTAGTAATGAAGGTCAGGCTGAACAGTCGGACAGTCTGCCGACGCTGCGTGGGATTGCCTTGGTGAAGCTCATGCGGATTCCGTGCTCGGGGCGCAGGATCACCATGGGGCGAGCTTCGATGGTCTGGCCGGGGACCAGGCTGAAATCGTATTTTCTGAGTAGAACACTCAGAATCATGAGCATCTGCAGCATGGCGTAGTTGCCGCCGATACATCCCCGAGGGCCGGCTCCGAAGGGCAAATGGGCGAAGGGGGTGTGCAGCTTCTCTTTTGTTTTGGAGAAGCGTTTCTGATCGAAAGTCTCAGGGTTCTCCCAGTACTGCGGGGAATGGTGCACGCCGTAAATGAACACAACGACTGTGGATCCCCGGGGAATGTCGAGATCGCCGGCGCGGTCGTCGGCGAGAGCCATGCGGTCGACCATCCAAAAGGGCGGGTACAGGCGCAGGGCTTCCAGGATTATCTGAGTGGTAAATTCGAACTTGGGAACGTCGGAAAAGCCTAGAGGCCGGTCGCCGAGCACAGAATCGAACTCCTCGCGTATGCGGTCGACACAGTCGGGGCGCGAGCTCAGCAGGTAGAGAAGCCATGACAAACCATTGGACGAGGTTTCATGGCCCGCGACCAGCAGTTGCATGCTCTCGCTGAGAACCAGGTCATCAGGCATGCCCTGGCCGTCGCTGTAGCGGGCGTCCATCAGGATCTGCAGCAGATCGTGGCCGGGAGACTCCTTGCGGCGGCGGCGAATATAGTCGCCCAAAATGCCGAAGGCGCGGTTGCGCATGTCCTCGTGGCGGCGCAACTCGCCGGAGACCGCGAACCAGGGATTCAGGTAGGGCTGAATGGTTTGACGAACCATGAATTCCTGGACTGTCGAAATGGCTTCGCTGACCACCTCAATGTCTTCCTGTTTGAGTTCGGCGCCGAACAGGGATTTGCCAACCATCGCGAAAGTGATCTTCATCATGAGGGGGTAGATATCGACCGGGCCGAGCTGCGCTTGGCGGTCGAAGTCCCGCAGAGAATCGGTGAGGGAGTCCTGCATGATCGAGGCCAGAACTTCGAGCTGCTTGCGCTCAAAACCAGTTTGGATGAGACGGCGTTGCGTTTTCCAGGGCTCGCCTTCGGTAGTGAGCAGGCCCTTACCCAGGAAATGGCCCATCCGCTTCTTTTGAATCTCGGATTTGTAGTAGTTCTCGGAATTGGTCTTCAGCACATGCTGAATGACGACGGGATCGATGGTGACGATGGCTTCTTTTACGCCGCCAAAATAGAAGCGGAAGGTGTCACCCTGGAGTTTGATGTACTTGGTGAGAACCCGCACCGGATTGTGGGCCATGGCACGGGAATCCAGGAAGGATTGGGAGCGGGAGACGGCGGGTATGCTATGCGGCACGCTACGCCTCGCTATCCAACGGCTTCAGGAGTGAAACATGATCCTGGTTTCCCAGCTGCTTCAAGAGGAGTAGATGATGTTTGACGGCCTGGGTCATGGTGGGATGTTGCCGATAGGGAATGCCATATTCCTCGGCGGTCTGCTTCACGATGCGGGTCAGTGGGGCGTAGTGAGTGTGGCAAACAAAAGGGCAGAGATGGTGGACGATGTGATGGTTCAGGCCGCCGACGAGCCAGCCGACCAGCGGGGTCTCAGTCGCGTAGTCGGCCGTGGTGGCGAAGATATGGTGGATCCAGTTATCGAATTCGTTGCGGTCGGCGGGGAAGTAGGTGCTGTCGATCACGTGCGTCGTCTGGAAGACGAGCGCAACGCTCAAGCCGATGATCAAATGAGAAAGCACGAAAGCCAGGGCGACGAGCAGAGGGGATTTTCGCAGCAGCACGACCGGCAAAATGAGCATGTAAATGACGTAAAAAGCTTTTCCGGCAAAAAGAGTGATGTATTCCCGCAGCGGATGCTTGGTGCGTTTCAGATAATCGTGGGACGGGAAGAAGAAGCACTCGAAGTCTCTCACGAACACATAGTCGAGAGAAAACACCGCGTACATGAGCAGCGCATAGATGTGCTGGAAGCGCTGCAGGCGCGTTCGGGGTTCGTGGGGCGTGAACCGTAGAACACCGCGTCCGGTAAGCGCGTCGTCTTCGCCGTGGAGATTGATGCAGGAGTGGTGGCCTCGATGATGGAGGATGCGCCACATGTAGGAACTGATTCCACACACATCGAAAACGTAGTTGAGGGCTTTGTTGACAGACCGCCTCGACGAGATGGCGTTGTGGTTGCTGTCGTGCGCGATGTTCAGCAAAAGGAAGGTTTGCGCGACCGCATTCAAGAGGTAGAGGCCGACGAACTTCCATGAATCGGGTTTGAAGGTGTAGAGGGCAATCCAGCTGCCGGCCAGCACGGCCAAACCGACTGCGATTTTGAGCCACATGGCGAAATCGGCCTTGGGAGAAATGTTCCCGGCGGAAAAGTAATCATCCAGGCGCCGACGCAGGACTTTAGGGAAGGAAGATTCAGGGGCCGAGGCGGAAACGGAGTCCCGCAACGAGGCCTCCGCTGGTACAAGATCATCAATCGCCGGATTCAGATTAATAACCGCCTCGTCTCAGGGTCAATTTCGTCACTGGCTCAAATGATGTCAGGCCGGATTGGTGCGTCCCGGGCCGGTTTGCGGAGGGGTCCACTCGGCCAGCGGCGAATTTTGTTGCCCCCACACCGCCTCCGGTGAAAAATGTCGGAAATCGATGTTAGCTCGAAAACTTGAGGAAGATCAAGGAAATTTCGGATCATGGGGAACGGGCGTAACGGGCTTGTTCGCGGAACGGGCCGGCAGCGAGGAATGCTTCCCAGCGTTCCAAATCTCTGTTAACATCGTGCGCTTAGTCCTATGGAAACATTATCCCGAAGTCGGATGATCCGACGCTGGGCGGGGCTATGTTCAAAGGACCGAGAAAGGCATGGTTTCAGGAGTGGCTCTGATTCTGTTCTCGAAGTCGGGCTGCCCCCTGTGCACGGGGAGCAGTGGGAAGTTTGTTTCTGGTTGAAGAGTTTTGTCGACACGGTTCGCAGCGTAGTTCTAAACATAGGAGGTTAGCGAAATGGCGGTGCCACCGCCATGTAGTATCGATCCGAATCTATGATGGCTTCGATTTTAGACAAGCTGGATAGTCTAGGGAATCAGCACCCGCACAGGCTCCTTTATTCGTACATTGACGTCAACGGCACTCCGATCGGAGGGTATTCCTACGAGTCATTTCTCCATCGGACCAAGGTGATCGCCGGACATTTGCGCAAGGAGCACGGTTTTAAGTCCCAGGACCGTCTACTGCTGGCCTACCCGCCGGGGCTCGAAATGATTTGCGCGTTTTTTGGCTGCGTGCGCGCGGGATTGATTCCCGTGCCCGTTTATCCGCCCAGCTCTCGTGGATTCCAGGGCGCCCTGTACAAGATGGTGCACATTGCCAAGGATTGCCAGGCGGCCGGCGTTTTAACCAGCAAAGACTACCTCGGATCCCTGAAGACAAATCTTGCCAGAAGCGGAGTCTCGGCATCCGCGGTCGACGTCGACTACATTTCCGGGCTTCGTTGGATTGCGACGGAGGATTTCGTCGAGAAGATTTCGGACGAAACCTTCAACGGTTCTTCCAACGGTGGTTCCAACGGCTCCTCCAACGGTGCTTCGAAGATTCTGTTTCTGCAGTACACGTCCGGGTCGACTCGAGATCCTAAAGGCGTGATGGTCACGCACGAAAACATACTGCACAACTGTCCGCTGGTGATCGACCATGACGCACCGGTAGTCGTGTCGTGGCTTCCGCAGTATCACGATATGGGACTGATTGGGTGCTACCTGTTTCCCGCGATTACAGGGGGCACGACCTACGGCTTCGCCCCCACGGATTTCATTCAGCGTCCAACCCTGTGGTTTGACGCGATCAAGAGGTATGGGGCCAGCGCCTCAGCGGCGCCCAACTTCGCGTACGACTATTGTTTGCGGGCCGGAAGAGTTTCGAAGGAGAGTTTGGAGAGTTGCGATCTTAGCTCGCTGCGGTTGCTGATGGTGGCCGCAGAACCAGTTAAGCCGGACACGTATACGCGCTTTCTGGAGGCCTTTCAGCCTCATGGACTGAAGTCGGAAAGCTTTTTTGTGGCGTACGGGCTGGCAGAAAATACGCTGGCGGTTTCGCTGCGCGGCCGCAACATTATTTCGGTCAACAAGAACGCCGTTGCTCTGGGGAAGGCCCGCGTGACCAAGGAGGTTTCCGAAATCGGCGGGGCCACGCAGATTGTCAGTTGCGGAAAGCCCCTGCCGGGGCTCACGGTAAAGATCGTGGATGCGGAGAAGCATGTCGCTCTGGAGCCGGGTCGCATTGGCGAGATTTGGATCGCGGGAGGGAGTAAATGTCCGGGGTTCTGGAACAATCCGGAGCTGACGCAGAAGCTGTTTCACGCCCGGCTGGTAGATGACAGCCCCTATGACGACGGTTATCTTCGGACTGGGGATATGGGCTTCCTGCATGATGGCGAACTTTTCGTCTGCGGCCGCATCAAGGACATGATTATTATCCGCGGGCAGAACTACTATCCGCAGGATATCGAAGCAGTGGTGGAGAAAGCGTCGGGCCTGGTGCGAGCGAGTTGCGTTGCCGCTTTCCAGATTAACGAAGACATCGAACCGGGATTGGCGATCGTGGCTGAGGTGAAAAATCCGAAGGCGTTGCCGGATGCGCTGCAGATTGCGGCCGCGGTTCGGAATTACCTTAACGTGGAAGTTGCGCTGATTTCATTCATCGCACCCCGTGCCATACCGCGAACCAGTTCGGGCAAAATCATGCGCCACAAAACCAAGCACATGTGGCTGCAGGGTCAATTTACCGTGCTCTCAGAATTTTCGCGGGAAAAAGAGACCGGACCATCAGCATCGGATGTGGGAGGCCAATCGCCTTTCGATATATTGAAGGCCCGTTACAACCTCACGGGCACGGAAGCGTACAACCTGGTCGAAGCTGGACTGGATTCCATCGATCTTGTGGTGTTCATGCACGAGATCAAAGAGCTTTTGAAGAATAAAGACGCCGATATGCTGGCGAGACAAGTGGATATCGGGCTGATTCAGCGGGTGAGTGTAGCCGAGTTGTTTCGACTGGCGGAACAGTTGGAGCATGCACCCGAGGAAGCGCTGGTCCCGCTGCGGCAATACCTGGCTGCCTTCCGCGAGGAGCAGCGTGTAGCGGAACAGAGGATGATGAGCAGCGACCGGAAGCTCATCTTTGAACCTCCTGCGCCGGCGTTATTACCCGCAACACCGATCGTTAATCCGATCATGAATAATGTTCTACTCACCGGCGGCACCGGTTTCATAGGGCCGTTCCTGGTAAAGAGCCTGCTGGAACAAACGCAGGCAAAGATCCACGTTCTGGTGAGAGCGTCGGATGAGGATCAGGGCAAGCAAAGGCTGAGGGCGGCAATGGAATCCATGGGACCGTGCCCGGCAAACCTGATGCGAATGTTCGAGAGTCGGGTGGTTCCGGTATGCGGAGATCTTGGCCAGAAGGGTCTGGCTTTGACGCGGGGCGTGTGGGATTTTCTCGCCAATGAAATCGATACGGTGTTCCACAACGGGGCCACCGTAAATTATTTACTCAATTACGACCGGATGCGTGACGCGAACGTTCTGGGGACGAATGAAGTCCTGAGATTGGCGTTCGAAGGACGCTCCAAGAGCTTCAATTATGTTTCGACCACCTTCATCTTTGGCTGGGCGGTTAAGAAGGTGCTGTATGAGACGGATTTCAACGAGAAAATGGAGCTTCTCGATTTTGGATACAGCCAATCGAAGTGGGTGTCAGAGCAAGTGATTATGGACGCCCGGCGGCACGGGCTGAGTACGCGGATCTTCCGGCCCGCTCTGGTGAGCCCGTCCGTTACTGGCGGAGGCAACAACTTCGACATTGCGGTTCGTCTCGTAGCATTCATGGTGAATCACGGCATTGGAGTTGATGCCCTGAACCAGGTTAGTTTCGTGCCGGCGGACATCACCGCGAACAACATTGTTGCGATTTCCGCCACTCCCGGCACGGATAACAAGAACTATCACGTGGTGCGGGACGACTATGCGAACATGCTGGATATTACCGGGCTCATTACCAAGGCGACCGGCCGGCAATTTGAAGTGTTTAGCCTTCCTGAATTCGTTCCTGAGCTGATCCGGCGATGCAATAAAGACGATTTACTGTTTCCGCTGCTGGACTTTCTGGTGGGCTCGGTGGACAACATCTCGTCGATGGAGTTCAAACGCTACGACAGTTCCAGCTATCAGGCAGCGCGGAATGCATCGGCATGGGGCCGGCCCGATCCTTCTCTGGAGGATACGGTTAATGGCATCCTGCGATTCATGCATCGCAAGGGGATCATCTCGGTTGCGCCTCGTGAGTTCAAGGCGCTGAGTAACTTGCTGGCAGACGGCGAAGCTGCGAGTGCAGCTGGTTTGGCACAGCCATAGTTACTGTTTCTTAAATACCAGGCTCTCTTTTATTTGTTGACCGCTCTCTAAGGTGCCGGTGGTGGTGAGGGTCATTTCTGCGCCATCGGCGGAAACCACCCAGCGATCCTTTTGGGTGATTTGATTATCTCGCCGGTAAATCGAATCGACCGTGTGGGGGTCGACGAGTTGCAGGGTCACGGTATCGTTGGGGGCGTTTTTCAGGTCGTATTCCTTGCCGTCAAAGCGGGCGCTGTAGCCGAAGTCTCCCAGGAAGCGGACTCCGCCGTTTCCATCCGCTTCGATCTTGAGCGTCATGCCTTGCCGCACTCGAGTTTTGCTGAGATCCTGGGCCCACTCACCGGAAAACAAGTCAACGGCCGATTTCTTTCCCCCGGATCGCGTCCACACGGTGATCTTGTCGGGGCGTCCTTTCTGCGAAGTCGTGCTGGTTAATTCATTTCCATCCTTCGACAGCTTGTCGTGAATCGTGGTTACTACGGCTCCGTCTTTCTTTTGGATGACTTCGACTTGATGCTTATCGATCCTCTTCAGCTCGATTTGATTAAATGCCGGATTGCCCTGTACGGGTGATTCATGGCCGTCCCGCTTCGCCGTGAACTCGATGTGGGTCTCGCCCGAAATGACTACGTGAACATCGCCGTTTAGAGATGTGACGGAGAGTTTGTTGGGAGGATCGAGGGAAGACTGCGCAGAGGTAAGCGTCCAGGAGCCGATGCGGGGGTCTGCGGCACCAATTTGAAGGGCGGCGAACAGCCCGAGCAAAGCGAGTTTGTGCAATGGTCCTCCTGGGAAGCCGATTTATCCTTTACCCACAATAATACGAACCGGTGCGGAATGCGAACTCATGCGCACCAGATTGTTGCAAAACAGAGCCTTCAAAGTTCGAATGAATACCGGTCCGGAAGTGGCACTCCGCGTTCCGGGGCGGGATGAGAATCTTCTTAACCGTAACGATTTTGAGTAGGGGGAGAATTCCGTATTGCTGATCTTTCCGCCGATCCTCTAGGATTCTGAACTAGACAACTGGTAAATGAAGAAGAATTAGTCCGCTATCCCGTTTTGCGTGACATTATGAATCTCATGCATCTGCGCCGTTTCTGGTTGGCTGGGATCGTTCTTGTCGCCGTCCTTGCCCTGGTTCCGTTTTCCTTTCACGCCGAGCGTCATCTGGAAACTGCGACGCGCATCGAGAGCAGCGAAGCGGGAAAAATTCCAGAGGAATTGGCTACTCGATTTCGTTCGCCCTTCGTGGACCGCGTGGTCCTGGTGATTCAGGGACTGCCTCCGGTTGATTCGGAGGAGGGCGAGCAAGCATTGGGAACGATTGAGGAGAGGCTGCAAAAGGAACCCGGCGTGTCCGGAGTGGTTTCGCATCTTGATCTTCGCGATCCGATTTTCGTGGGCAAGGGAGGAGGGACTTTTATTCTGGTGGGACTGGCCTCGACCGAGGGGCCAGTGGAATCGCTCGTCCCCAAGCTTCACGAACTGGAGAACTCGCTTCAAAACGAATTGCGCGGGCGCTATCCCGGGATCAAGCTCGAACTGACGGGTGAGACGCCGCTTAATTTCGACATTCGAAAAGCTAGTGCTGACGACGTGCAACGTGCCGAGACTCTCGCGATCCCTGCCACCCTCATACTTCTGCTGGTGGCATTCGGAAGCCTGGTCGCAGCCCTGATTCCGGTCGGCACCGGTCAGCTTGCCATTGCGACGGCTCTGGCGATTGCAGGGATTCTGGCCCTGCGTTGGCACTTATCCATATTGGTTCAGAGCTTGGCCACAATGCTGGGGCTGGGGTTGGGAATCGACTACGCGCTCCTCATGGTCAGCCGCTTCCGTGAAGCGATCGCGGCCGAGCCGAGCGGACTTAAGGCCTCGGCCATCGCGGGTCGTCAGGCGGGTCACACACTGCTGATTTCGGCTTCGACTGTGGCGATCGGATTTCTGGCCCTATTGACTGTCCCGATTAGCGAAGTCCGTTCCATCGGGTTGGCTGGAGTGCTGGTGGCGGGAATGAGTGTGCTGCTGGCGAATACGCTGCTTCCGGCGTTGCTGGCGGCTCTCGGTCCGCGAATTAATGCGGGCCGGGTGCCCTTTATCGCAAGTTGGGATGCGAACCGGGCAGCGCGCACGGAAAACCGCTGGCGACGATGCGGCAAGGTGATTGTCGCTCATCCCTGGCTTGCCATTTTGCTGGCGGGCGCGCCGCTGCTTTTGCTGGCCTCGCAGGCGATGCGGCTGGATACCAGTGTGCCGCGAGGGGACTGGCTGCCGTCACAGGCGGAATCGGTGCGCGCGCTGCATACCCTCGAACACATGGATCGGGTGGGCATCGTTTACTCGCTGCGCGTGATTCTCGAACTACCAGCGGATTCCATTGCGCAAACGGATGCAGGCTGGAATGCGCTCGATGGTCTGAGCAAGCGGCTGGCGAGCGACCCGCGTTCCTTCCGCGTGATTTCCATTACAACGATTGCGGAGAGTAACCGCTCCGGGCTCGGCAATCTTCCGCGGGAGACGCGTCGCACATTCTTGAGTCAGGACGGGCGGGCGGCGCTGATCGAAATCTTGCCCGCGACTTCGGTTTCGCTGAACGATCAGGTTGCCTGGGTGCGAGAGCTGCGGAAGGAAGGCGCGGCCGCACTCACTGGAGTGCCCGGCGCCACGCTGCGCATTGGCGGCATTCCGGCCCTGACCGCCGACTATCAAACGATTGTCCGCGACCGGTTCGTATCGGTACTGGAGCTGGTGGTGGGTGGGACGCTGCTGGCGCTGTTGAGCGGATTTCGATCGCTTTTCGCCGCGGTGAAGGCCATTGCATTGAACTTGCTCTCGGTGGGGGCGTCCTTCGGAGCGTTGGTGCTGGTGTTCCAGGAGGGCCACGGAGTTCGCCTCTTCGGAGTTCCGGAGGGAACGGGCAGCATATTTCCCATTGTGCCGATCGTTGCATTTGCGATCGTCTTCGGACTGAGCATGGATTACGAAGTTTTCCTGGTGGCGCGGGTTCTCGAGGCGAGGAGGAGCGGTCTGAGTGAAATGGAGGCGATCCCCGAGGGGATGGCCAAAACCTCCGGACTGATTACGAGCGCGGCGGCGATCATGATTGTGGTATTTGCGGCATTCACCTTCGGGAATTTCCTGGTGATTAAGATGCTCGGATTTACGCTCGCGATCGCAGTGCTGATTGATGCAACGCTGGTTCGCATTGTGATTGGGCCTGCGCTGCTTCGCCTGGCCGGCGCCTGGAACTGGTGGCCTGGAGGGCTGAACTCCGGACGCAGTGCAGCGGCGATCGACAAAGGCGAATAATGCAAATCGTGCAAATCGATTGGGGGCGTTCAGCGCATTCCGGCCTCGTCATGCGTCATCTGCTTGTGCGGACCACCGTCAGCGAGGCCCACAAATTGCCCGCTGCAGATAGCAGGATTTTTTCAATACTCACTCCCGATTACGCTCATTGACCCCGGCCGGCCGCCCGCCAAACCTCGATGAGTGTAATGGCCTTCCATCCATCTGACTACAATAGCTAGCTTCCGGGTTTTCGGGGGAATGGTATGCAGGCGAAACGAACGCGTTGGTGGGCGGCGTGTGCTCTCACGGCATATGGCGCACTTCTAATCAGGCTGGTGGTCTTCAAGGACATACCTGTCATTCGTATCGGACACCTGAGGTTCAGGTTTGCCGGTACTCACACAGGTCCTGGCAACTTCGTCCCGTTCAAGACCATTGTTCCCGAACTCCTTGGTCGGGGGAATCACTTGATCGACATGGTGAACTTCTTCGGAAACATCATCCCGTTTATGCCGATAGGACTTCTCGCTCCGCTTGTCGTTCGATCGTTTTCATGCTCATGGCAGAAGGCGCTCGCCCTCGGAGTTGTTACCGGGCTAAGCTTCGAAGTGATGGAGGTTGTCTTCCGCGTAGGCATCTTCGACGTTGACGACGTGATGCTGAACGCATTCGGCGTCATGGCCGGCTACGGAGTGTTCGTAATGTTCAAACGTCGGGCCCAACCTTGCCCAGGGTGAGCTCTTCAGTCCCGAGAAACGAACAATTCTCTGCTGGTATGTGGCTGAGCTTCTCGGCTGATGGTAGAACGGATTACAACTGAAGAAGAAATTACAACGTCGTTTCTGGTGCGGCCAAGGTCCGAGGGGTTAATCAACATGCCATCGAACACTAGAGTTAATGGAGAAGGAAGGAAGAATGACGCGATTCAAGAATTTTCAATTGCTGGCTGGCGTTGTTGTGTTGGGTGCACTGCTTTTTGCCGCGGCCGGAGTCAGTGCTCAGGCGACGCCGAGCCGGGCCTTGTTGGCGCTTTCCAAGCGTAACCACACGCTTGCGATCGTGGATCCGAATACGCTGCAGGTCATCGCGCGCGCTCCTGTGGGCGCTGACCCGCACGAGGTGATCGCATCTTCCGATGGGAAGACAGCTTATGTCTCGATTTATGGCGGGGGACGATACCATGCACTTTCCGTGATCGACCTGGTTGGGCAGAAAGCGCTGGCCGACATCGATACGGGAGCGTTGAATGGGCCTCACGGTCTCGCGTTTGTGGGAGGGAAGGTATGGTTCACGGCGGAAGGCGCGAAGGCCATTGCAAGCTATGATCCGGTCTCCGCGAGGATCGATTGGATCATGGGCACGGGGCAAAACCGAACGCACATGCTTTACGTTACTGCGGACGAGAAGAAGATCTACACGACCAATGTCAGTTCCGGGACGGTGAGCATTCTGGAAAAGGTCGCGCTGCCACCGATGGGACCTCCTCCGGGAGCGCGTCCGCCGCAGGGTTCCCAGCTTCCGGGGTCCCAGCCTTCAGGCGCGCAGCCTCCACCGCCTCCGCCGGGAGGGAATCAAGCGCGGATGGATTGGAATCAGACGGTCGTACCAGTCGGTAAGGGCGACGAAGGTTTTGATGTATCGCCGGACGGACGCGAGCTGTGGACGGCGGATGCGCAGGACGGAACGCTCTCGGTGGTCGACCTCAAGACGCGGACTGTGTCGGCTACGCTGGATGCGAAGACGTTTGGTGCGAATCGGCTGAAGTTCACTGCGGATGGAAAGCTTGCGCTGATTTCAATGCTGGGGAATGGGGACCTGGTAATTTACGATACGGCATCGCGCAAGGAATTTAAGCGGGTAAGGATTGGCCACGGAGCGGCTGGCATTCTAATCGATCGGGATGGGAATCGCGCGTTCATTGCGTGCGGGCCTGACAACTATGTCGCTGTACTGGACCTGAAGACCCTGGAGGTCACGGGTCACGTTGACGTTGGGGGCGAGCCGGATGGGTTGGCTTGGGCGATTCGGCCGTAAGGAGCCATCGAAGCTTATGATTCTGCGGCTGGGATATGACATTCAGTTTGAGTTTCCGGCTCCGGTGGCGGTGGTGGCGCTGCTGCACGTGCATCCTTCGCGAGTTCCCGATCTGCGCGGGACGGATGAAGTACAGGCCGAACCTGCGGTGAGAATGGAAACTTATATTGATAGTTTTGGAAATCGCTGTACGCGATTTCTGGCGCAGAAGGGCCGGCTGCGTTTGAGCAATACGACTTCGATTTATGACTCCGGACTGGCCGATCCGGTGAGCCTGGGGGCGCGAGAGGTTCCGGTGCAGGAGTTGCCGCATGAGGTTTTGAAGTATTTGTATAACAGCCGCTACTGCGAGGTGGACCGGTTCTCAACCATTGCGCTGGAGTTATTTGGAGCGGCGGCGCCGGGATGGGCGCGCGTGCAGGCGGTTTGCGACTGGGTGCATGCCAAAGTTGCCTTCGGATATCAATATGCGCGGGCCACGAAAACGGCATTGGATGTGTACACGGAACGGGTGGGGGTGTGCCGGGATTTTCAGCATCTGGCGGTTACGATGTGCCGCGCATTAAATATTCCGGCGCGGTATGCCACAGGATATTTGGGAGATATTGGGGTTCCGGTCTCGCCGGATCCGATGGATTTTAGCGCGTGGTTTGAGGCGTACTTGGAGGATCGGTGGTGGACGTTCGACGCGCGGCACAATCAGCCGCGGATCGGGCGGGTGTTGATGGCGACGGGACGGGATGCGTCCGATGTGGCTATTACGACTTCGTTCGGGATGGCGGATTTAAAGCATTTTAGTGTGGTGACGGAGGCGGTTGACTCTCCGTGAGGCACACTTGGGCGTATTCTCCTGACGCCTTCTTCATATTTGCTCTGCAGTTTTCCTCCACTGTTTATGGTTGTTTTGTTTCTGCCTTCTTTTCCGCGGCTTTCTTTTGGGCTGCCGCGGTCCAGGGCGGGACGATGCCGGTTTCACGCGCGTAGGCTACTGACTGTCCCAGGTGTTCGTGGGCATCGGCTACGAGAATGTACACCACGTCGCCGGCGTTTGCGTCGGGGCCCAGTTTTGGGAGGGGCTTGGCGAAATCGGCGTTGGTCATGGCGCTGATCGTCTTCTTGGCGAAGTCCCATGATTTGTTCAGTTCGTCCACGATTTTGGCCTGGTCGGTGGTGGATTTTTCGAAGGTCTTGCCGTCGAAATCGGCGGGAGGTTGCGTTCCCATCAAGGCCAGGATTTGGTAGCGCTCGCCGGCCACGTGCAGAAAGACCTCGGCGAAGGAGCGAGAGTCGGGTGAAGGGCGCCAGGTGAGTTTGTCGGCGGGGAGAGCGTTGGCCAGGTCGACAAACTTCTTCTGCATGGTTTCGAGGTCCAGAAGTGACTGGGGTTTCATGTCATAGCTGGGGGGAGTGTGGTCGATGTCGGGGGCGTTGGCTGCGCCGAATGCGAGTGCGCTCATGGCCAGCAGGGCTAGGCATGCTGTAAGAGCAGAGTTTTTCATGGGTTCATTCCTCCTGAGTAAAACGTTTGTTGGCTTAGACGAGCGGGAGGGGAAAATGGCGTTGTGGTTTGCCCAAATTGTTTTCTGGGGGCGCACAGTTCAATGTGAAATTGAGCACTTACGGATTGAGCACTTAGGATTGAGCAATCGATGCGCGGAGTGCCTGGACTGTATGAAACGCTCATATTCCCGTCCACGGCATCGTCAGCGTCGAGCGACGTAAGGTCCCTCGCCCGGCTGTCGCCGCGCTCCGGATGACATCGGGCTGAGGTAACTTTGAAGTGAGCCATTACTCCGGCCGACGGTGGCTTGCGTGGAAGGCTTGGGATCAATAAGATAGCTGCGCCTGCTCTTGGGCCCTTACGGAATGATCGGCCAGAACATTTCCCACTACCGGATTGTTGAGAAACTGGGTGGCGGGGGCATGGGTGTTGTTTACAAGGCCGAAGACACGAAGCTGAAACGCTTTGTGGCTCTGAAGTTTCTTCCTGACGATGTAGCGAAAGATCCGCAGGCGCTGACGCGCTTTCAGCGGGAGGCGCAGGCGGCATCGGCGCTGAACCATCCTAATATCTGCACAATTTATGAGATCGATGAGCACGATGGACACACGTTCATCGCGATGGAGTTTCTTGACGGGCAGACGCTGAAGCATCGCATTGGCGGGCGGGCGATGGATGTGGAGTCGCTGCTTGGGATCAGCATTGAGATCGCGGATGCGCTGGATGCGGCGCATACCCGGGGAATCGTGCATCGCGACATTAAGCCGGCGAATATTTTTGTGACCAAGCGCGGGCAGGCGAAGCTGCTGGATTTTGGTTTGGCCAAGCTGGCGCAGAGTACGGAGCATACGCTGACGACGCCGGAGGGGCCGATGACCAGTCCGGGGTCGACGATCGGGACGGTGGCGTATATGTCGCCGGAGCAGGTGCGGGCGGAGGAACTGGATCCGCGCACGGATCTGTTTGCGTTTGGGTCGGTGATGTACGAGATGGCGACTGGAGACATGGCGTTTTCCGGGAGCAGTAATGGCGTGGTGTTCGAGGCGATTCTGAACCGGATGCCGACGCCGGCGGCGGAATTGAATCCGGCGATTCCGGAGAAGCTGAATGATTTGATTTCGAAATCGCTGGAAAAAGAGCGCGAGATGCGCTACCAGACGGCGGCGGAGTTGCGCGGGGATTTGAAGCGGATCAAGCGCGGGCTGGAGAGTGCGAGAGCCGAGAGCCGGGCTGAGAGTGCGCGAGTGCGGACGGCGAGCGCGTCCGGGATTGCGGCCGTTTCCGGGACGGGTGGTCCGGCGCTGGCGGGGGGGGGGAATCTGGTGCCGCGTCGGCGAGTGTGGACGGCGGCTGGAGTGGTGGGAGCGGTGGCGCTGCTGGCCGGGCTCGGCGCGGGCGCGCTGTTGATGAAAGGCGGCGCGAGTAAGAAGGAGTTTGCCGAGTATCATCCGCTGACGTTTCGGCGGGGGATTGTGCATTCGGCGCGGTTTGCGCCGGACGGGAAGACGGTGATTTACAGCGCGGCATGGGAGGGCAAGCCGCTGGACTTATATACGACGCGTCCGGAGAGTCCGCAGTCGCAGTTGTTGGAACCGAAGGGAGCGGATGTACTGGCAGTGTCGGGGTCGGGCGAGATGCTGCTGGCGCTGCACAGCAAGCCGCGGGATTCGTCGTTCTTGTATGCGGGGACGCTGGCGCGGGTGCCGCTGGTGGGCGGAGCGCCGCGCGAGATTTTGAACGACGTGGAGTGGGCCGACTGGTCGCCGGACGGGACCAATGTCGCGATTGTGCATGACGTCGCGGCGCGGAAGCGGCTGGAGTTTCCGCTGGGCAAGGTGCTGTATGAGGCGGACGGGTGGATTGGAAATCCGCGGGTGGCGCCGGACGGAAAGAAAGTGGCCTTTGTGGATCATCCCCAGACAGGGGACGATGGTGGGTTGGTCGCCATCGTGGACTTGGCAGGGAAGAAGACAAATCTCTCCGACGGGTGGGACAGCATACAGGGGTTGGCGTGGTCGCCGGACGGAAATGAAATCTGGTTTACGGCCACGCATACCGGTGGAGACCGGTCGATGTATGCGACGGACCTGGCGGGGAAAGTGCGTCTGCTGGCGCGGGTGCCGGGCGAGTTGACGCTGCTGGATGTGGGCAAGGAAGGAAATGTGCTGCTGACGCGAGGCAACGATCGCGCGGGCATGATCGGGCTGGCTCCGGGTGAAAGCAAAGAGAGGGACTTGTCGTGGCTGGACTGGTCGCGGCCGGGAAGCTTGTCGCCCGATGGGAAGACGATTTTGTTTCAGGAGGCGGGTGAAGGCGGTGGTCCGAAGTACGCAGTGTATTTGCGGGACACGGATGGATCGCCGGCGATTCGGCTGGGCGACGGCAGCGGGCTGTCGTTGTCGCCGGACGGGAAGTGGGCGATGTCGCGGCTGAATATGATGCCGTCGCCGCTGGTGCTTTATCCGACGGGCGTGGGCGAGATGAGGCAGTTGAAAGACGATGGGCTGAATCACACGACCGCGATGTTCCTGCCGGACGGGAAGAGGTTTGTGTTTACGGGGACGGAGAGTGGACACGGCGCGCGGCTCTATGTGGAGTCGCTGGACGACGCTAAGCCGCATGCGTTCAGTCTGGAGGGAGTGGCGTCGGCCGTGTTGTCTGCGGATGGGACAATGGTGGCGGCGCGCGGTCCGGACCAGAAAATCTATCTGTTTCCGGTTGCGGGCGGTGAAGCGAAGCTGGTGCCGGGACTGCAACCGGACGAGTTTGTGACGGCGTGGGCGGCGGATGGGAAGTCGCTGTTTGTGATGACGCGGGGAGTTCCGGCGCAGGTTTTTCGCGTGGACCTGGCAACGGGACAAAGAAGTTTGTGGAAATCGTTCGAACCCTTGGATGCCGCGGGAATTGATAACATTTCGCGGGTACTGATGTCGGCGGATGGGAAGGCTTATGTTTACGGGTACATTCGGACGTTGTCGGATTTGTATTTGGTGGAGGGGTTGAAGTAGCGAGAGGCTGCCAGGCTTCTCTTTTGCCGGGGAGTGAGTCGGTTTTCGGGCTTCCTGTATATTCTGGGAGTGATCAAAACATATTTGCGGTGGGCGGTGCTGCTCTTGTGCGCGGAGTGCGCGCAGGCGCAGTCGTACAAGTATTTTCGGATTGGAAATAAAGAGGATGTTCAGACTCAGCCTATTGCGGGCGTTGCCATGATGGGCGGGGGGACGGATCTGGATGAGGCATTTCGCTGGCTTTGCGAGCGGGGAAATGGCGGAGACTTTCTGATTCTGCGGGCGCGGGGAGATGATGATTACAACCCGTATGTGAATGGGCTGTGCAAGGCGAATTCGGTGGCAACGCTGATTGTTCCGGATCGCGCGGCGGCGGAGGAGCTGGCGGTGGCGGAGATTATTCGAAAGGCGGAGGTTGTGTTTATTGCGGGAGGAGATCAGGCGAATTACATTCGCGGGTGGAAGGGGACTCCGGTCGAGAGCGCGATCAATGACGATATTGCGACGGGAAAGCCGATTGGCGGGACCAGCGCGGGGTTGGCGGTGCTGGGCGAGTTTGTGTATGGGGCGATGGGAGATAAAGAGGACGACAAGGATTTGGCGTCGGGACAGGTGTTGGCTGATCCTTATTTTGAGCGGGCGACGCTGGTTCGGGACTTCCTGAAGGTTCCACATTTGGAGGGGCTGATTACTGATTCGCATTTCGCGAAACGCGACCGGATGGGGCGGACGCTGGGATTTCTGGCGCGGATTATGAAGGATGGATGGAGTAGGTCTCCGCGGGAAGTGGCGATTGATGAGAAGTCGGCGGTGCTGGTGGAGGCGGACGGGAAGGCGACGGTGGTGGGCACGGGGAAGGGCGCGTATTTCTTGCGTCCGACGATGGCGCCCGAAGTTTGCGAGAAGGGAGTGGCGCTTACGTTTCGAGGCATCAGCGTTTATCGCGTTCCGGCGGGCGGGCATTTTAATTTTGTTTCGTGGACCGGGGATGGAGGGATGGCGTATTCGCTTTCCGTTGAGCGAGGGAAGATTGAGAGTACGCAGGTGGGGCACAGGATTTATTGAGGTCGCGGTTGAGAGATGTCATGAAGAAAAAAGTGGTTGGGTTGGGGGAAGTGTTGTGGGATCTGCTGCCGGAGCGGACTTGTCTGGGCGGTGCGCCGGCGAACTTTGCCTATATCACTACGCTGATGGGCGATCGGGGGATTGTGGCGAGCCGCGTGGGCGAGGATTCGCGCGGGATGCATGCGCTGCAGCGGATGAAGGAACTGAAGCTTGATGTTGATCATGTGCAGCGGGACCCGGAGCACGCAACCGGCACCGTTAGAGTAGAACTCGACAGCCGGGGAGTGGCTCGGTTTGAGATTGCGCATCCGGTGGCGTGGGATTTTCTGGAGTGGACCACGGACTGGCAGCAGTTGGCCGAGAGCGCGGATGCGGTTTGTTTTGGATCGCTGGCGCAGCGATCGGGGGAGAGCCGGGCGACGATCCTGCGATTTATTCGCGCGATGCGGCCGGGAGCGGTGAAAGTGTTCGACGTGAACTTGCGGCAGTCTTACTACTCGCGGGAAGTGCTGGCGGAGTCGATGCGGATGGCCGACATTCTAAAACTGAATGACGAAGAGCTGCCGACGGTGATGAGCCTGAACGGTTTTGATTTTTCGCCGGGAGATGAGTTGGGAGCGGCGCGGCGGTTGATTGAGGCTTACGATTTGAAACTGGTATGCATCACGCGAGGCGGGCAGGGTAGTTTGCTGGTGTCGGGCGAGTTGGAGCGCGGTGGCGAGGTCAGCGAACATCCGGGGTTTCAAGTGCGAGTGGGGGATACGGTGGGAGCGGGGGATGCATTTACGGCGGGGCTGGTGCATGAGTATTTGCGTGGGGCGGGGCTGGATCGAATGAATGAAGTGGCGAATCGCGTCGGGGCCTGGGTGGCAAGCGAGGTGGGGGCGACGCCGGTACCGAAAAGTAGGTTGGAAAGGACGCTGGCGGGGATTGGGTGAGAGTTGGAAGTTAAGGTCCCACTCTAACGTCGCAAAGAGCGCGACGTTAGAATGGGCCAGGGCCACCCTCGGGATACGCTGCGCTTACGGGAAAAAGGGCGGAAATCCTCAGGCTGTTGTATAGTTACGGAGCATATTACGAAAGGTTGTGATTGCTTTCGTTGCGCGACGATCTTACTCCGAGGGAAATATGAAGCAGATTGAAGGTTACGGCTGGAGCACACCTTCCCGGTTCCGCTCTTTCATTTTTGTGATGGCAATTGCTGGAATTGCGGGGCTGATGCTCAGCTGCAGCAAGCCGGCGTCGCAGCCGAAAGTCGCGGCGTCGCGGCCTTCCGCTATTCAGGTGGAGGTGCGGGGCGGCGGGCCGATTGTGGTCACGACCAGCAAGGCGGAGTTTCAGATTCTGGCTTCTGGATTTTTGCAGGCGACGCTGTTGAAAGATGGGAAGCGGTTGACGCTGGACGAGCCGGGGGTGGGATCGGCGGCGGGCAGTGACTACATTGTTCAGCAGGGGAATGATCTGGAGTTTGTGCCTGACTTTGGGGCGGCGAAGGTTCTGGAGGCGACGGGAAAATTGGGGCGCGGGAAGCGGGTGGAGATTCCGGCGCATCCGCTGGCTCCGGCGGGGATTGCGGTGGAGCGCACGATGGTGATGGAAGTGTACGATGACTTCCCGAATATTGCGCTGGTCAGTGTGGCTTACAAAAATGTCGGTACGACTGATTTTCAGATTGACCAGGTCGTGACGCAGCAGCATCGCTTCAATTCCAACGAGGTTAAGGCGCAGCCGTTCGATATGTGGTCGTTCCAGGGGTCGAGTTATGACTGGGGCGAAGATGATGTGCAGAAACTGACACGGACATCGGCGCAGCCGAACCTGATGGGCGAAGCGGTGAAAGGCGGCTATGGGGGCGGGATTCCGGTGGTCGCGTTCTGGACTGGCTCGGTGGGGGAAGCGATTGGAGACGTGGAGACCCTGCCGTGGACGCTCTCGATTCCGGTGAAGGTGGAAGGGGATGGGCGGGTGAAGGCGGGAGTGACGATTCCGGCGAATGTGGTGCTGAAGCCGGGAGAGATCTATTCGGCGCCGCGGACGTTTGTTTCGGTTTACAGCGGAGATTTTTACGAACCGCTGCGGATGTGGTCAAGCGTGCTGCAGAAAGAAGGATGGGACATACCGAAGCCGTCGAATGAGGCTTACAACGTGAGCTGGTGCGGGTGGGGATACGAGTTCAACGTGACTCCGGCGCAGATGCTGGGCACGGTGCCGAAGCTGAAGGAACTTGGCATCAAGTGGGCGACGCTGGATGATCGGTGGTTTGATACGTATGGAGATTGGAATCCGCGGGCGGATACGTTTCCTGGAGATTCCATCAAGAAGATGGTCGATGATTTTCACAAGCAGGGGATACTGGCGCAGTTGTGGTGGCTGCCGCTGGCCGTGGAGGATGGGCAGGGGAAATATGAGTCGCATAAGTATTCTGTGTCGAAGGTGGTGCAGGAGCATCCGGAGTGGTTGATTCTCGACAAGGATGGGAAGCATGCGCGGATGACGCGCGACTTGGCGGTGCTGGATCCATCGCTGCCGGAAGTGCAGGCTTTCTACAAGCAGCTCACGGAGAAATTTATTCGTGACTGGGGATTTGATGGGTCGAAGCTGGACAATATTTATAGTGTTCCGAAGTGCTACAACCCGGCGCATCATCACAAGTCGCCGCAGGATTCGGTGAATGCGATGGGCGAAGTGTATAAGACGATTTTTCAGACTACGCGGGCGATCAAGCCGGAGAGTGTGACGCAGGCGTGTCCGTGCGGGACGCCGCCGTCGCTGGCGTGGCTGCCGTTTATCGATCAGGCGGTGACGGCGGATCCGGTGGGAGGGGTGCAGGTGCGGCGGCGGATCAAGATGTATAAGGCGCTGCTGGGGCCGGAGGCGGCGGTGTATGGAGATCATGTGGAGTTGTCGTCGATGACGCCGCTGGGGCATGGCAATTGGAGCGAGCATGGAGACGATTTCGCTTCGACGCTGGGAGTGGGGGGAGTGCCGGGGACGAAATTTGTGTGGCCTGATCCGGGGGCGAAGTTCAGGCCGGTGGCGCTCACAGCAGAGAAGGACGCGCACTGGAAAAAATGGATTGGGTTGTACAACGAGAAGATGTTGTCGAAGGGGGAGTTTCGCGATTTGTATGTTTATGGGTATGACTTTCCCGAGGCGTATGCGATTGAAAAAGACGGGAAGATGTATTACGCGTTTTTTACAAAGGAGAACGGGGAGTTTTCGGGTGAGGTGGAGTTGCGGGGGTTGAAGGCAGGGAATTATCACGTGGTGGATTATGTCGATGGGAAAGATTTGGGGACGGTGCGGGCGGAGGCGGGGAAGGCTCCGCGGGTGAAGACGGAGTTTAAGGGGAGTTTGCTGGTGGAGGTGAGTGGGCAGTAGAGTACGGTAAGGACGCGAAGTTTTGAGCGATGACGCCGCCTGTGGCGGCGCGTGGCGTGTATAAGGGGATTTACCCTCGGAGATTAGCAATTAATGCGGCCAGCACTTGTCTTTCTAATTCCCTTGTTCGCGCTGTGTCTGGGCGAAGCGCAAGACACGACCACCTACATCGGGCACTCGCGAGCCTTTCCAGGCCCTCAGGTTTACAAAGACCCGACCAGCGGAACGCTGTTCTACATAGAAACAGACGGGCGGCATGTGGCTGCGATCTCAGGCGAAGGAAAACTGTTGTGGAGCAAAGATCCCTTCAAAGATGCGCATTTGCGGTTCTATCGGACGGAAAAACCTCAGATAGTCTATATTGGGCCACCCCCGAAAGGCGCTCGGCCAGCCGGAGAGAAGTCAAACGGGTTCATCTCTATTGAGTTCAATTCGACTCAGTCTGGATTGATGAGGATTAGCAACGGTGAATTCCTATTTCTTGGCCAAGATTAGGATGGCGTTGGCTAACGGTTGATGAAATCCGGATTTCACTCAGGGGCCTCGCTTCCGAAAAAACTCTTGCGATGCTCGGCGTCACGGAAGGCTTCGGTGCCGCCGGGGCGGGTGGTGGAGAGTGCTCCAGCTTTGTTGCCGCTTGCCAGGCATGTGGGTAAGTCGGAGCCGCGGACGTATTCGTGCAAGAATCCGGCGTCGAAGCTGTCGCCGGCGCCGACCGTGTCGACGGGGATGACTTCTTTCGATGCGCTTTGGAATCGCTCGGAGCCCTTCTGAGCGAGCGCGCCTTTCGGACCTAGTTTCACCACAACCAGCGGGACTAATTTGGAAAGCTTGTTAATCGCGGCTTCCACGTCATCGTCATTCGTGCCTGCGGCTTTGCAGGCTTCGCGTTCGTTGGGCAGGAAGACGTCGACGTGGCGCAGGACTTCGTGGAGGCCGCCTTCCCAGCGGTCGTCCGGATCGTCGTTGGTGTCGAGGGAAATTGTCAGGCCTTTCGATTTCAGGAGTTGAAATAGTTCGCCCACTCGCGGGCGCAGAGCGCGCTGCAAGTAATAGGACGAGAAGTGGAAGTGGCGCGAGTCGGCGAGATAGTCGAGGTCGAGATCGTCCCAGCAGGTTTCTGCAATCGTCCCGGAATAAGTGAGGATGTTGCGCCACTGCGCGTGGTGCAGGATGACGGTGAGGCCCGTCGTGGTTGAGCCGGGGACGCGGCGCACGCGGGAGACATCGACGCCGCCTTGTTGGAGGCGGTCGAGGGCGATTTGTCCGAGGGGATCGTCGCCGATGCGGGATTGAAAGCCGACGCGGCTGCCGAGTGCGGCCAGGTTGTGGGCCACGATGGCGGAGGACGAGCCGAGGGTGAGCATCATGCGGTCGGCGAGGAGTTCGCGCTCGGGGGGGAGTTGCTCGGGGAGACCGTAGAGGATCAGGTCGAGGTTGAGTTCGCCGGCGATGGTGATGTCGAAAAGGGGCATGGGGTTCTAGATTCAGGCTGCGCAGCGGATTATAGGGATCCTTCGACTGCATCACTGCTCGGCTTCACCGACCAGTGACTTCGCTCAGGACGACAATTCATTTTCCGTTAAACCAGTGTGACATCGATGCCGGCTTGTTTCAGGGCGCGGATGTCGGATTTGGGGACGGCGCGATCGGTGATGACTTCGTGGAGCGCCGAGGGCGGGGCGATCAACGACAGGCTGCGGCGGCCGAATTTGCTGGAGTCGCAGACGGCGACGGTTTTCTTGGCGATCTCGACCATCACGCGGTTTACTTTTGCTTCGAGCAGGTTGGGAGTGCTCAGGCCGAAGTGGACGTCGAAGCCATCGACGCCGAGAAATAAAAGATCGGCGCTGAGGCGGCGCAGGGTTTCTTCGGCGATGGGGCCAACCAGGGAAAAAGAATTCTTGCGCAGGGTGCCGCCGGTGAGGATGACTTCGACGGCGGTGCCGGCGAGTTCGGCGGCGATGTTGACCGCGTTGGTGATGATGGTGAGATTCTGAAAGTTGCGCAGGGCGCGGGCGATCGCGGTAGTGGTGGTACCGGAATCGAGAATCAGAACCTGGCCTTCTTTGACTTTTTTTACGGCGCTGTCGGCGATGCGAAGTTTTTCCTGGTGGTGGAGTTTTTCTTTTTCGCGCAAGGTGGGATCTTCAAGAGCGCCTTCACGCGAGGGGAGCGCGCCGCCGTGGGTGCGGTGAACGAGGCCGTGGGCGTGGAGGATTTCGAGGTCCTTGCGAATCGTAACCTGAGAAGTTTCGAACTGGCGGGAGAGTTCGGTGACCAGAACGCGTCCCTGGTGGGTGAGCAAATCGAGAATGGCGCGGCGACGTTCTTCGTTGAGCACGGGAATTAGGATTGCCGGCGGCGAATCCGTCGGGTAAAGACGGTTCGTAGGCCGCATTTCTTTTTATAGCGTTTTGTTTCGTTTGTCCACTGCAAAGGTGGACGTGGCATCGCTGGGCGCAGCGGCGGAATTCTGGAGGGTCAGCCCTTGATCCATGTCCAGAGCGGAAGCAATGTGCGCCCTTAACCCATCGTTTTATGCCTAGTTGGGAACCATTGCGGGTGATAACCAATGCAGTACCTGCCACCAAAGTCCGATTGCTCAGAGGGGGTGGTTTTGCCGTAGTCTCAGATTGGGACGAAACAGCCCCGGGTTTCGAAGCGCAGGTTTGTTACGAAATCCGGAACAGGAGGTGGCACCGTTGCAAACGACATTGTGGGAACAGAGTTTTGTGCGGTCGCAATCGGTCGTGGCGCGCGTGGTGGCGGGCGAAACGCTGCTGGTGCCGATACGCGCCAAGGTGGGCGATCTGGCTTCGATTTACAGCTTCAATGGGACGGGGTCGCTGATCTGGAAACTGCTGGAGTCGCCGCGAACGGTGGCGCAACTGGCGGCTGCGGTGGCGCAAGCATATGAAGTGGATGCGGCGCAGGCCGAACGCGATGTGACGGATTTTGTGGGCGAGATGAAATCAGTTGGTCTGGTCGAGGCTCCGGCCGCCGCCCTTGCGGCGATGGCGGGAGACTGAGAGAAGCGACCAGTGGGGCGGGAAGAACTGGTGGCAGCGGACGCGGGCCGAAATAAGGATTGCGTCCGCTGCTTCCGGACTTGTTTCCGGGGCATGGAGGGGGAATTTGGAGCAGTTAAGTTACGGCGCGTTTAGTGCCGATTTGCACCAGCGCCAGGCTGGTGAACGTGTGCCGCTGCAGGTTTCGATTGAGGTGACGCGGCGCTGTCCTCTGGAGTGTCTGCACTGCTACAACAATCTGCCCATGGGCGATGTGGAAGCCCGTCAGCGGGAGTTGACCAAGGAAGAGCATTTCAAGATGCTCGACGAACTGGTCGAGATGGGATGCTTCTGGATTCTCTACACGGGCGGCGAAATCTTCGCGCGCAAAGATTTTCTTGAGATTTATACCTACGCCAAGAAAAAAGGATTTCTGATCACGCTGTTCACCAACGGCACGATCATCAACGAACAGATTGCGGATTATCTGGTGGAGTGGCCGCCGTTTGCGATTGAGATCACGCTATACGGGCGGACACGGGAGACGTATGAGGCGCTGACGGCGGTTCCGGGATCATACGACAAGTGCTTGCGGGGGATTCGTTTGCTGAAGGAGAGAGGACTGCCGCTGAAGTTGAAGACGGTGGCGACCAGCATTAACAAGCATGAAGTCATGGCGATGCGGAGGTTTGCGGAGGAAGAGTTAGGAGTGGAGTTCAAGATGGACGGGCAGATTAGTCCGCGGATTGATTGTTCGCAGAGTCCGCTGGCGGTAAGGCTGACGCCGGAGGAAGTGGTGGCGCTGGATATGAGCATGCCGAAGGCCAGTAATGAATATCTGAGGTTGGCGAAGCATGATCTAGAGAAGCCATCGGGTTTGTCGCTCATCGACACGATGTATTTCTGCGGCGGAGGAATGAATTCCTTCGCGATCAATGCGTACGGGGAGATTGGCATCTGCGTGATTTCGCAGCAGGAGACCTTTGGGATTCGAGGCTCGGGAGTAAAGGAGGTTTGGGAGGAATCTCTCCTGCAACTGCGAAGTCGGAAGCGGACGCGAATGACGAAGTGTGTTGAGTGTCGCATCCAGTCGCTGTGCGGGATGTGTCCTGCGAACGGTGAACTGGAAAATGGGGATCGCGAGAGCCCGGTGGAGTTTCTTTGCCATGTCGCTCATTTGCGGGCGGCCACTGTCGGGGTGGAAGTTCCAGCGCACGGGGATTGCGAGTTCTGCGCAGGCGGAAATGAGTATGAGGCAATGACGGAATCGGCGCGCCGGATCGTAAGCAGGGAAATCGACGTGGAAGGCTGGGTCGGGCCAGGGCAGATTTTGCCGATCTTGAACAACCCGACGGTAACGGCTGGGGGCTGCGGGAGCTGTGGGAGTCACTAGGCTGATCCGGTGGAGGGATAGATGGACAACAGATTGACTCAACCCGACAGCAAAAAAAAGTATGATCCGCCGCAATTGACGACGATTAGTCTGCGCCCAGAGGAGGCAGTTCTTGGGCATTGCAAGACTGCGACAGGTGGCGGGATGAACGGATCGTGCCAACAGATCTTCGGGGGATGCCCCAACCAAGGATCGTAGTACAGGGGGAAGGCGTGGAATCCCAGGTCAGAGAGGATACCGACTGTTGGCGAAACGTGTCGCGCCAGGAATCCTGGGCACCGTATCGCAGTGGTTTCTGTGTGGGCGGAGTGTCGGTCGGAATCGCTGGCTCACGCGAGCAGGACGTGCTCCTTGGTCCGCAGCTAAAACCATTCCATCTCGCGGCGGCTTCTTACGATATTGGCATTCGCATTGAGTGGATCAGCGATCTTCCTCAAATGCCGGGTCGAAAGCTCTTCGATTCCGGTGCCGCCTGGCGACTCTATGAAGGACAGGAGGAGCTTCAGTTCGACTTCGGGTATCCGTTGCCGGGCAAGGCTCCACACAAGCGCCTGTTTGTCGACAGCAATTTTTGCCGCGCCACCTTGCAGATGAGCGAGGAGTCTTTTGCTGACATCCCCATCACTCCAGATCCCTTGGAGTATCCCCTGGATGAGCTGTTGATCATGCATCGGCTTACGCAGGAGAAGGGGATTGAGTTGCATGGGTGCGGGATTGTTCGGGAGGATGGGGTGGGGAATCTGTTTGTGGGGCATTCGGGGGCGGGGAAGAGTACGACTACGCGGTTGTGGACGGCGCGGGAGGATGTTGAGGTTTTGAGTGATGACCGGATTATTGTGCGGAGGGATGGGGGCGGGTCCGAGGTGAAAACGCCTAGCGGGGCTACGGGTGGCGCCGACGAACAGCAGGTCCCTCGACTGCGTGACTCGTCCGCTTCGCGAACGAATCACTTCGCTCAGGATGACAAAACTAAGAAAAGTTGCGGGATGAGGATGTATGGGACGCCGTGGCACGGTGAGGCGATGTATGCATCGCCGGGGAGTGCGCCGCTGGGGCGGATTTTTGTTTTGGAGCATGGGCGGGGGAATGTGGTGACGCGGCTTTCTCCGAGCCAGGCGGTGGGGGAATTGTTTGCGCGGAGTTTTGTGCCGTTTCACCGGCATGAGTATGTGGAGTCGGCGCTGGAGTTTTTGCACGAACTGGTGGGCGCGGTGCCGGTCTACCACTATGCGTTTGAGCCTGCGGAGGCGGCGGTGGAGAGGATTCTGGAATTCTGTGATTGAGGGATCGCTCAACGAAGGGCTCGCGGGTGGGGCTGAGGCGGTGGTGGGGACTCCTTTAGAAGGCGGTGATGGCGCTGGCGGGCATGGGGTCCCTTCGGCACACTCAGGGCAGGCTCTTCGACTGCGTGACTACTCCGCTTCGCGGGGCAGTCACTCCGCTCAGGATGACAGAACACAGGGACATCACGCGGAAACCGAGGTCCCTCGCGTTGCTCGGGATGACAACTTCGCTTGGGATGACAAGTTCGCTTGGGATGACGACGCTGGGCGGGCGGCGCGGTCGGTTCGGAATTTTGTTGAGGATCGTGGGTGGTCGCGGGGGTTTGAGTGCCTTAGTCGGGAGTTGCTTCGGTCGGGAACGGGGATTCGGTTTCAGGCGCGGGGGGCGAGCATGTCTCCGGCGATTCGCGACGGCGAGATGGTGATCGTGAAAGCGGCGCTGCTGGCGGAGTTGCGGCGGGGAGACATTGTTCTGGTAAAGGGTGAGATGGGGTTTCGGCTGCACCGGCTGGTGGTGGCGGATGCGGAGTGCGATGTATTTATCACGCGGGGTGATTGTGGGGAGCAGGATGATCCGGCGGTGAGCGGGGAAGAGATTTTGGGTTTGGCGGTGGCCAAAGAAGTGCGAGTGGGAGGGAAAAGCTTGCCGGTGAAGTTCCGGGGCCCCGGCGGACATTTGCTGCGTGGCGCGGCGCGCGGGCAACGGGTGGTGGCGAGAATCTGGAACAGCGCGAGATCGGGAAGGGCACCGAGTGCCACGAACGATCCTGCCTACGACATATCGCGCGAAAAGTCTCCCGAAACATCTCACGACGCATCTCACGAAACATCTCACGAAACGTCTCTCGACACATCTTGCAACACATCGCGCGAAGCATGTCGCCTGACATCACGCGAGAGTTCGTGCGAGAGTTCACACCGGACTTCACACCGGACTTCGCACAATATTTCGCGTAAGCGATCGCGAATCGCGCTGGGACTTCTTGGTTTTCTTTGGGTGCTGCTGGGGGCGCCGTATTCATGGGCGCAAGTTGCGGTGGATGCTTCGACTTCGGCCGCGGGCGAGTTCGCGGGCTCGGGCACTGGCGACTTTACTCACACGACCACGGCGGCAGCGAATCGGTTGCTGATTGTTGGCATCTCGATGAACATCACGAACTCCGCCACTGCCGCGATCAGTGGGATGACCTACAACGGCACGGCGATGACTCTTCTGGGAGCGCACAATGATGCCGGGAACACGCGTCGCGTAGAGATGTGGTATCTGCTCGCTCCGGCATCGGGGACGAATCTGACGATTGCTGTAACGCTGAACGATCCCGGGGGAGGGACGGTGGGGGTTGCGGCGGGCGCGACGACATTTACGGGGGTGGATCAGACTGTCCCTTTGGGGACATTTGTTTCGGCGGATGGCGCCGCAGGTACTTATTCGCAGCTGGATATACCCACCGTCGTCAATGGACTGGTGATGGACACGCTGGCCACCGGCGGAAATCAGACGGTGACTGTGGGCCTGGGCACGCAGGTCCAGCAGTGGAACCTGAACAGCGGGAATACGGCTTCTCCCGACGTGACTGGATGGGGCAGTACGCGATCGGGTGCGCCGAGTGTGCCGATGTCGGAGACTTTTAATGGCACATCGAACTGGTCGCTGGGGGGTGTGGGGATCAATCCCACCTCAGCGGATATTGGAGTTACGACCAGCGTTAGCGCGGTGGCCTTGGGGCAGGACTCCACTTACAACATCACAGTTTTTAACAACGGCCCGTCGGCCGCGAATGCGGTTACGTTGACCGATACTTATGCCGACACAGGGCTGGCGATCGTGTCGGTTACGGCGAGCTCGGGAACGACGTGCGTGACCGGCACCACAATCAATTGCACTTTGCCAACTCCGTTTGCCAGCGGAGCGACGGCGACGATCGCGGTGAAGGTGTCGACGACGAAGGCGGGCTTTTATCAGAACACGGCAAAGGTCAGTGACTCGGGCGCGCCTCCCGATCCGAATACTGGAAACAATACTTACGTCTCACTGGCTCCGGTGGTGAGCCTGGTTTGTTCCGGCGCCACGCTCAATGCGGGGGGAACGCTCAGCGGGGTCATTAATACGTACTATCCGGGAACGGCGAGTGTTGCAGCGGGAGCGACTTCCATTCCGGTGGGCACCGCGACGGGAGCGGGAGGGACGATTGCGAACGGCAGCCTGCTGCTGGTGGTGCAGATGCAGGATGCCAGCATCAACGATTCGAATACTGTCGCTTACGGCAACGGATATACGGGCGCAGGTTTTACGACGATCAACAATGCGGGAAATTATGAATTCGTGACGGCAACGGGGCCAATTGCAGGCGGGTCGGTGCCGATCAAAGGGGCGGGGCCGACCAATGGATTGGTGTTCGGGTACACGGCGGCCGCGGCGTCGGCGACTAAGGGACTCAGCACGTACCAGGTTGTGCTGGTGCCGCAATATTTGTCCGCGACGGTGGGGGCGCTGGTAGCGACGACATGGAACGGAAGCACGGGCGGAATCGTCGCGTTGGATATTGCGGGACAGTTGAATTTGGGTGGCGGGTCGGTGGTGGTGGACGGGCAGGGTTTCCGAGGCGGCGCCGGGTTGGAATTGACGGGAGCGACCGGCGCGAATACGGATTATTGGCACACTTCGCCCACGACGTACGCAGGCGTTGCCGAAGCCGGCGTGGATGCCGCCAAGGGTGAGGGCGTGGCGGGAACGCCCGAGTGGGTCGAGTCGAATGACACGTACTTGCAGACTACGAGCGGCTATCCGAGCGGCACCGCCGGGACGGATGGCAGTATGGCGCGCGGAGCGCCTGGGAATGCGGGCGGTGGTGGCACGGACGCTGACCCAGGTGCGAATGACGATAACGCGGGCGGTGGCGGCGGGGGGAATGGAGGAGCCGGAGGATTCGGCGGGGATTCGTGGAACTCCAATTTGAGTACGGGTGGCGCGGGGGGATCTTCGTTTCCCGCGACCATTGACCGTATTGCGATGGGTGGTGGAGGCGGCGCGGGAACGCGAAACAATTCCGACGGAGATAATCAGGCCAGCGGTGGAGCTGCGGGCGGGGGAATGATTTTTATTCGCACCGACAGTCTGACGGGCGTCGGAACGCTGACTGCGAATGGCGCGGCTGCTTACAACGGAACTTCCAATGATGCGGGCGGCGGCGGCGGGGCGGGCGGAACGATCGTCGTACTTGCTGCGAACGGCGGGGAGAGCGGACTGACCTTGCAGGCGAATGGCGGCAGAGGCGGCAATGCGTGGGAAAGCGAACCTTATACGTTGGCGAACCGGCATGGTCCGGGAGGGGGTGGCGGTGGTGGCGTGATTTTGGTTTCCGGAACGCCGGCAGGCATTAGTGTGACTGGCGGGGCGAACGGGTTGACGGAAAATCCCGGAGTCCCGTACGGAGCCACGCCGGGAGCGGCGGGAACAACGGCGACCAACGCGACGCTGTCGCAGGTGACCGGGATGCAGTCGGCAGCGTTTTGTGCCCCGGACATGACGATCAGCAAGAGCCATGTGGGGAGCTTTACGCGTGGGTCAACGGCGAGCTACACGATCACGGCTTCGAACGTGAGTACGCTGGGCGCGACCAGCGGGGTGGTGACGGTCAACGATACGCTGCCGCTGGGACTGAGTCCGGTGAGTGCGGCGGGAACGGGATGGACGTGCTCGATTTCAGGGCAGACGGTGAGTTGTGTACGGTCGGATTCGCTGGCGGCGGGCGCGGCTTATGCATCGATCACGCTGACCGCCAGCGTACTGCAGTCCGCTCCGGCGACGGTGACGAATACGGTGGTGGTGGGCGGCGGAGGAGAAGGGAACCTGCTGAACGACACGGCGACGGATACGGCCAACGTAATTTCGAGCGCCGACATGAGTGTGACCGATGCGGGCTCGCCCAGTCCGACGGTCGCGGCCGGTTCCAACATTACTTATACGCAGGTTGTGACGAATAGCGGACCGAGCGCGGCGGACAACGCAACCCTGGTGGCGACGATTCCGGCGAACACGACGCTGGTGTCTTTGGCGGCGCCAGTGGGATGGAGTTGCCTGAACGTCGGATTGGGAGCGACGGGTAACGTGGTGTGTACCAATGCCGACATGGCGGCTGTGACCGCGGGCACGTTCACCATGGTGGTGAAGGTGACGGCGGGAACCGCGAACGGAACTGTGATTGGCGAAACTGTGACGGTGGGCTCGTCGGCGCTGGATCCGAATTCCTCGAACAATACGGCTTCGGTGAGCACGATTGTGGGTGCGACCGGGCCGAACCTTTCGGTGACCAATGTGGGCACGCCGGTTCCGGTGCTGGCCGGGACTGACATTACTTATACGCAAGTGGTGACGAATACAGGGACGACGGCGGCGACGGGCGGCTCGTTCAGCCAGGCGATTACGCCGGCAGCGAATATGACATTTGTTTCGGTAACGCCACCGGCGGGATGGACTTGCACCGGTTTTCCGACCACGCCTTGCTCAAATCCGAGCGTGGGCGCGGGCGTTTCGGGAACGTTTACCGTGATTTACCTGGTGAAAGCGGGAACGGCGAGCGGAACGGCTATTGCGAACACGGCGACGGTGAACGCCACGAACCAGTCGTATGGAGCGAGTTCTGCAGTGGCGAATGATGTAGTTGCGACGGCTACGCAGGCGAATCTTGTGTTGAGCACGGCGGGGGCGCCGGGCACGGTGCTGGCGGGGAACGACATAACTTATGCGCAGACGGTGATCAACAATGGTCCGGCGGCGGCAACGACTGCAAACTTCACCGAGGGGACTCCGGCGAACACCACCTACCAGTCGGTGCTGGCGCCGGCGGGTTGGACCTGTACGACGCCGGCGGTGGGCGCGACGGGAAACGTTGTTTGTACGGATCCGACTTTCGCGGTGGGAGATGCGGCGGATATTGTGGTCGTAGTAAACGTTGCGCCGACCGTGACAGCCGCCGCGATTACGGCGACTTCGACGCTGTCGGCATCGAACTCGGTGAATACGAGTACGACGATGGTCGTCACCAACGTGAGCGATGTTTGCGATCTGATTGTAACCAACAGCGGGACACCAAGTCCGGTGGCGGCTGGGGCGAACATCACTTATACGCAGACGGTGTACAACTCCGGTCCCAGCAACTGCAGCACCGCAACCTTGACGGAGCCGACGCCAGCGAACACGACGTTTGTTTCGGTGGCGGCGGTGACCACGGGCGGAGGAACGTGGACTTGTCCGAACACGGGGCCGGTAAGTTGCACGAACCCCAGCGTGCCGCCGGGTTCGACGGGAACGATTACCGCTGTATATAAAGTAGCGGCGGGGACGGCAGCAGGAACCATTATTACCGACACCGTTACGGGCGCCAGCGCGACGCACGATTCAAATACCGCGGATAATTCGGCGACGGTGACTATCGCAGTGGCGTCGGGGACGCAGGCCGATTTGAGCGTGACGAACTCGGGCAGTCCCAATCCGGTGACTGCCGGAAATAACATCACCTATACGCAGAGTGTGACCAACGGTGGACCGGCTACGGCGAATGCTCCGGTGTTCACGGAAACGCTTCCTGCCGGAACTACGGGCGTGTCATTGATCGGGCCGGCGGGATGGACCTGTGTGCTGGCGACGCGCACTTGTACGGACACGACAACGATGGCCGCCAACACGACGGCGAACTTTACGTTCGTGGTTACAGTAGGGACAACCACGGCGGCGGGCACGATCACGCAGACGGATTCAGTCTCCTCTACGACGGCCGATCCGAACGGTGGCAACAATAGCGCGACGGTGAGTATCCAGGTCGCAGACTCGGCAGACCTGGCGGTGACGAATAGCGCGAGCCCAGTTCCAGTGCAGGCGGGCAACAATATTACTTATACGCAGGTGGTGACGAATAATGGGCCCAGCGCGGCTGCTTCGGTGACCCTGAACGATGCGCTGCCGGCGAACACGGCCGCGGTGTCGCTGAGCGGGCCTGCAGGATGGACTTGCACACTAGCGACCTTCATCTGCACCGATCCAAGTTTAGCGCCCGGCGCGCCCGCGACGATTACGTTTGTGGTGAAAGTGAATACGGGCACGGCTTCTGGGACAGCGATCAACGAAACGGCAACTGTCAGCTCTTCGGTCACTGATCCTAACCTGAACAATAACAGCGCAACTGCGGCCGACGTGGTTGCCACCGCGACCCAGGCATATTTGATCACTACCAATACGCCCTCCCCGACTTCGGTCGCGGCGGGAAGTAATGTGACTTATACGCAGAGCGTCACGAATAACGGTCCGGCGGCGACGGCAACCGGGATGACGTTTACGGAGGTCACGCCACCGAACACGAACTTCCAGTCGATGACGCCCCCTGCGGGATGGACTTGCGGCACCAAACCTCCAGTGGGCGGGACCGGCACTATTACGTGCACTGATAGCGGCGCGCTCGCGGTGAACGGCACTGCGAGCTTTACGCTGATACTGCAGGTGAATACGGGAACGCCTTCGGGGACGAACATTACGAACACGGCGACGGCCAACACAACGAACATGGTCACCGGGATCACGAGCAACAGTGCGAGCGCAACCGTGGTCGTGGCCAACGCCAACAGCGCCGACATGGCTATCGTTAAGATCGGTACTCCGAATCCGGTGACGGAAGGAACTCCGCTGACCTACACGCTGACGGTGACGAATAACGGTCCAGCGTCGGCGACGAATGTGACGGTGACGGACACACTGCCCTCGGTAGTGACGTATCTTTCGACCAGCACAACCCAGGGATCTTGTTCCGAAGCCGGCGGAACGGTGACCTGCCTGCTGGGTACCATGGCGAACGCGGCTACGGCGACGATTTCGATTCTAACGATTCCGAATGCTGCCGGTGTGGTAACGAACACGGCGACGGTCGCGGCGGATCAGACGGATCCGAACCCCACGAACAATACTTCGACGCAGACGGAGACGATTACGTATCCGACAAAGATTACGTTGCAGTCGTTCTCGGCGCATATTGGCACGGATAAGAATGGGGCGAGCCGCGTGGTGCTGACGTGGAAGACGGGCGGCGAGGCACACAACTTGGGATTCAATGTGTACCGCGAGCAGGGCGGAAACCGGGTGCGGATGAATCCTTCGATGATTGCAGGGTCGGCGCTGCTGATGAGCGGAGCGCTGCCGAAGCACGCGGGCCGGACTTATGCGTGGATCGATGCTGCGGCGGGAGTTGCGGGCGACGCTTACTGGCTGGAAGACATGGACGTGAACGGGACGCGGACCATGCATGGGCCGGTTACTGCCTCGACGGGAGTTCAGACGGGGAGCGACGCAGTTGCAGCTGACACCCGGATGGTGAGCCAGATGAATCAGGCGCTGCCTGCGTCGCGGGAAAGTGAGACGAGTCATCGTGTAGAGACATTGCCGATGGCTGCGGCGCGGACGCCGGCGCAGTTGCAGAAACAGTTTGAGCTGGCGGCGCATCCGGCGGTGAAGATTTATGTGCAGCATGAGGGTTGGTATCGCGTGGCGCAGCCGGACCTGGTGAAGGCTGGGCTTGATCCGAATGTGGATCCGGCGCTGCTGCATCTGTATGCGGAGGCGACGGAGCAACCGATTCAGATCACGGGAGCGACGGCGGGTGAGGGCGGATTCGGGCCGCAGGCGGCGATCAATTTCTACGGGACAGGGATTGATACGGTTTTCTCGGGCACACGAGTTTACTGGCTGGTGGCGGGCGAAACTCGAGGGGCGCGAATTCCGCAGATCGGGATTTCGTCGGGATCGAACCAGCCTCCGGCAAGTTATCCGGCGACGGTGGAACTGCAGCAGCACACCATTTACTTTGCGGCGTTGCTGACCACGAATGGAGAAAACTTTTTTGGCCCGCTGGTTTCGCCGACTCCCGTGGAGCAGGTGCTCGATCTGCCGCATCTCAGCACGACTTCCACGCAGACGGCAAATCTTGAAGTGGCACTGCAGGGCGTGGTTACGGCCTTCCCCCATGACGTTGCTGTAGTGCTGAACGGAACCGCGCTGGGGGACGTGATTTTCACCGGCCAGGCGCAGGGAACTCTAAGCGTGAGCATTCCGGCGGGAGTGCTGCAGCCGGGGAGCAACACGGTTACGCTGACTGCGCAAAACGGGGAATACGATACTAGCCTGGTCGACTACGTTCGGATCACGTATCCGCACCGGTATTTGGCGGACAACGATGAACTGAAATTTACCGGACGGGCTGGGGACGAGCTGATGGTGAGCGACTTCACCAGCGCGCCGGTGGTGCTGGATATTACGGATCCGAATCGTCCAGTGGAGCTGACGCCGCAAGTGATTACGATGAACGGAAAGTATGAGGTTGCAGTGCAGGTTCCGTTTACCGCGGCGAATGGGGCGTCGCCTTTGAAGCATACGCTGCTGGCGGTAGCGCAGGACCGGATTGCCTCCGCTGTGGGCGTGTGGCCGAACCATCCGTCGCACTGGCACAGCGCGCAGGCGGGTGCCGACATTGCCATGATCACATATGGGCCATTCGCGAGCGCGCTCGCGCCGTTGATTCAGGCGCATAAGGCGGAGGGAAAAAATTCTGCGGTGGTGCCGATCAATGATTTGTATGACGAGTTTAATTTTGGCGAGCGCACGCCGGTTGCGATCCGGTCTTTCCTGCAGACGGCGGAGCAAAACTGGAAGACGCCGCCGAGTTATCTGCTGTTGAACGGGCGGGCTTCGCTGGACCCGCGGAATTATTTGGGCTTCG
>Ga0302325_10002550_pt1 | contig 44082 bp, 33 predicted proteins | sample Palsa_T0_2_FD_201948 | JGI IMG/M metagenome (GOLD analysis project Ga0302325, IMG submission 201948) | Peat permafrost microbial communities from Stordalen Mire near Abisko, Sweden - Palsa_T0_2 | ecosystem: Environmental > Terrestrial > Soil > Palsa > Peat permafrost | place: Sweden: Abisko... | reverse complement strand
TTGTCAACGGCGCCCCGGGCATCGTCATCGCCCCTCAGGGTCGCGCGGTTGCCGTCGCCGCATTCACCGTCGCCGGCGGGCGGATCATCGGGATCGACGTGGTCGCGGACCAGACCAAGCTGCGGGGTCTGCGAGTCGGCTCGTAGCAACCTGTCTACTCGCCGGCGGCAACCGGCTCACCAGGATCCTCACCGCGGCCGGCGCCGTGTTCGAAGAACGCTGCGACCCAATCCGGATCGGCGGGCTCAAGCTGTGATCCGGTGAGCTGATCGTCGACATCGTCAAAGCCGGAAGCGCGAAGCTCGTCGACAGCGGCATCGAGGTCGTAGCCGGTCTCTCGAAGTTCTGGCACGCCCTGATCGACGATCAACCAGAACGCACCGGCACGGCCCTCATACGGGATGCCGACGCTGCCAGCATTGACGTAGGTAAGTCCGCTGCGGAGCTTGCGAATCACCTGCTGATGGGTATGCCCGCCAACGATCAACGGTTCCACGGCGCCCGCGAGCGCGTCGAGCAGCACCTCCCCCGACGTGACCCGGGTGAGGGTCTCATCGTCGCGACGCGGCGAGCCGTCGCAGAAACACACGTCGTCGAGGCTCAGGCTGATCGGCCACGAGGCAATCTCGTCGCGCCAGCGTCCGTCCAGGGCCTGCGCGCTCCAGGCCGCGGCTCGTCCGGGCGTGTCGTCCGCCACCGGCGCACCATCGTAAGCAGCCAGCGCCTCACGCTCACTGTTTCCGCTGATCCACCGCATCGACTCCGGTCGGAGCCGTAGGAGCTCAAGCGCTTCGCGGGGCAGCGGACCGCCGACCACGTCGCCCGCGACCACGATCGCGTCGACCGGGTCGCGATCGAGCTCGGCGAGCACCGCCCGCAGGGCAGGCAGGTTTCCATGTATGTCGGCTAACACGGCGATGCGCACGCGTTCACCCTACGCCGACGCGGGTCGTGGAGGTAGTGTTGGGCGTGTGACTTACGCTGAGCGCTTGATCGCGTCGCCGCTGGTGAGCTGCACGTGGGAGCAGGTCACGGCCACCGCCCGGCCGCAGCGCGTCGTGCCGGATGCCTGCGTCGACCTGATCTGGGCGGGTGAACGGTTGAGCATCGCTGGGCCCGATACCCAGGCCCGTATCGTGATGCTGGCGCCGGGGTCGCGACTGGTTGGGGTTCGGCTGCGACCGGGCGCGGCCGGCAATATCTTGGGGCTGCCGGCGTCGGAACTCCGCGACGCTTCACCGGACGCCGCCGATGTTCTGGGGCGCGACGTGGCCGCAGCGCTGCTCGAGACGGTGGCGGCGGGGTCTGACCCGCATGCGCTGCTCTTGCGAGCCGTCGAGCTCCGCGGGGCACACGGGCCTGACCCGCTCGTGAGTGCCGCGGTAGTGGCACTCGGGCGCCCCGGCGCGCGAGTCGAACGTGTCGCCGCGGAGCTCGGGGTGAGTTCGCGTCAATTGCAGCGCCGGGTCAGCGATGCCGTCGGGTATGGGCCGAAGACGCTGGCGCGCGTGCTGCGCTTCCGCCGGCTGCAGGCGCTTGCGCCCGCACCTCTGGTCGAGCTGGCACTCGATGCCGGCTACGCCGATCAGGCGCACATGACCGCCGAGGTGACGCGCCTGGCCGGCGTCTCGCCCGTCCGATTTCTCAAAGACCGGACGCCCACCGCGGCGTAGCGTGCTCGGGCGTGCCGATCGATCACGCCACCGCCGAGAACTTCATCTGGTCCGCCGCCCGCCTGCTGGACCGCCATCGCTACAGCTATCTGTTCAAAGGCGACCGGGCTGAGCAGGTGATCGACGCTCTGCGCCCCTACCGCAACCGGGACGGCGGCTTCGGCCACGCACTCGAGCCAGACCTGCGCGGCCCTAGCAGCCAGCCCGCGGCGACGCTGTACGCGCTCGAGATCCTGAACGAGGCCGGCGCCGCGGACGGGGAGCTCGGCCGCGCCGCACGCGCCTGGGTCGCGCGAGTCGCCGCCCCGGACGGCGCCATCCCCTCCGTGCTGCCAGGTTTCGAAGACTACCCGCACGCGCCCTGGTTTCAGCCGGAGCCCGGATCGGTGCTGACGCTCGCGCTGGCCGCCGTCTCACATGCCGGCGGCGTGACCGGCGATGAGTGGCTGGATCGCGCGACCGAGTGGTGCTGGCGAGCGATCGAGACACACGAGCGGCCCGGCGGCTACTGGCTGAAGTACGCCTGCGCGTTCCTCGACGCGGCGCCCGACGAGCAGCGCGCTCGTGCCGCGGTCGAATCGCTCGCCACTCAGGTCGATCCGACCGCGATCGCGCCCGTAGGCGGCGTCGACGGTGAGGCGCTGCGTCCGCTTGATCTCTCGCCGCGTCCGGGCAGCCCGTCGCGTGGCCTCGTCAGCGAGGCCGGGGTCGAGGCTCACCTCGAGCTCGTCGAGTCAGAGCAGCGCCAAGACGGTGGCTGGATGTTCGACTGGCTTGCTTGGTCGCCGGCGCAGACGAACGACTGGCGCGGCAACGTCACGATTCGAGCGTTGACCTGGCTGCGCGACAACGAACGTCTCTGAGGCGCGGAACGCCAAGACCCGCTTCGCTACGCCTACGCGACGGACAACCCGCTTGCCGGCTGTACTACTGCTCCGATCTGCCATATGCTTGACGCGGGCGATGGTGTACTTGCGAGTAGACCTGGGGATGGATCGAGACGGGGCGCGGTGGTTCGAGCGGTTATGCAATGGGTGAGTCGTCGATCGGACCGGACCGTGAAACTAACAATTGGCGAGGACTCGATCGAGCTTTCCGACGCGTCAGCCGAGGATCAGCGTTTGGCATGGGTCGCCGCTACGACCAGCGACGTCGTGTCGCCACACGCGTTACCCGGTAACTGACAACCGGGTCGCGTAACTGCCCGTATTTTCCAGTTATCCGCCCCGGTTCGCGATTCGCTACGGTCGCCGACCCGCCGACCCGCCGACCCGCCGACCCGCCGACCCGCCGACCCGACCCGACCCGACCCGAGCTGAGCTGAGCTGACCCCGGCGCGGGCAGACCGCCGGCTTCGGGTACGTGCTGAGGTGATCGGCCTCGCGTGCGAGCGGCCTACCGACCGCGAGGTGCCGCTGGCCCGCTGGCCATCGGCAGAGCTCGACGCGTGAGGCTGTCGCTCGCGAGGATCTGCGACCGGATCTCCGGGATCACCCTCTGGCGCTCGCTCTCGCAGGACGCGATCAAGCCCAACGCAACCCCGAACGACTTCCCGAAACCTCGCCAACCTCGAACCCCAACTACTCACGTTCGGCCGCCGCCGACCAGGAGATCGCCCAACCGTTCCAGTGGAAGCTCACCCGCGCCCACCTCGACCGCGTCGCCCAGCAACTCGACCAACCCGCCGCGCAAGCCGCCTAACCCGAACACGTCGGCGAACTTCCGAGCCACAGCACCAATCAAGCGGCATCGCCGCTGAGGGCCCGCGAACCCTAAGCCCGCTCGAGCGTGCCGTCCGCGAGTTGCGCCCGCAGCACCTTCTTGTTGAACTTTCCGACCGAGGTCTTCGGCACCTCGGCGATGAACTCGACGCGCTCGGGCAGCCACCACTTCGCCACCCGGTCACTCAGGAACTCGCGCAGCCCGTCGCCGTCGAGGTCACTCCCGCCCGTGAGCACGACGCATGCGCACGGTCGCTCCCCCCAGCTCTCGTGGGATACCGCGACGACCGCGGCCTCGACGACGTCCGGGTGGGCCATGATCGCGTTCTCGAGCTCGACCGAGCTGATCCACTCGCCGCCGGACTTGACAAGGTCCTTGGTGCGGTCGACGAGCTTGATGAAGGCGCCGTGCTTGATCTCTGCGACGTCGCCGGTGCGCAGCCAACCATCCTCGGTGAACTTCTCGGCGCCGCTCTCGTCGTTGTAGTAGGCGCTGGCGATCGTCGGGCCGCGGACCTGGAGCTCGCCACCGGCCTGCGCGTCGACGCGGAATTCCACGAACGGGACCACGCGGCCCTGCATCGCCCGGATCGCATACGCCTCGTCGGTGTTGGACCCACCCGTCGCCCCCGGCGGGATCCGCGAGATCGACGCCATCGGACTTGTCTCGGTCATCCCCCACGCCTGGATGATCGGCACGCCGAAGCGCTCGTCGAAGGCGCGGATGAGGCTCTCGGGCACGGCGGAGCCGCCACCGATCAAGCGCTCGACCGACGACAGATCGGGCGGCGGATCGAGCTGAAGCAGACCCTGCCAGATCGTCGGCACGCCCGCCGAGAACGTCACTCGCTCCTCGGCGATCAGTCGCGCGAGGTCGGCCGGGTCCATGCGCGGGCCGGGCAGAACCAGCTTGCTCCCGGCCATCGCCGCCGCATACGGCAGACCCCAGGCATTGGCATGGAACATCGGCACGATCGGAAGCACGGTGTCGCGTTCGCGCAGACCGATCGAGTCTGCTTGGTTGGCGAACAGCGAGTGCAGCACCGTCGAGCGGTGCGAGTACACAACACCCTTGGGCATGCCCGTGGTTCCGCTCGTGAAGCACATCGCCGCTGCACAGTGCTCGTCCAGATCGGGAAACTCGAACGCTTCGCTGCCTGACGCGATCAGCTCCTCGTAGTCGAGCGCACCCTCGCGCGCGGCACCGGCGTCGGGCATCAGCACCTCGTGCTCGACGCCGTCGAAACGCGGCATCCGATTGGCGAGCGACGCGTCCAGGAAGATCACCCTGTCCTCGCCGTGGCGCACGATGTAGCGGAGGTCGTCGTCGAACAACCGGATGTTCAGGGTGTGGAGCACTGCCCCCATCGACGGAACCGCGAGATAGAGCTCGAGGTGCCTGCGGGAGTTCCAGCCAAACGTCGCGACGCGGTCCCCGGGTCGGATGCCGAGATCGTGCAGCGCACTCGCGAGCCGCCGCGCACGCCGCACGACCTCTCCGTAGCTCGAGCGCTCAACTCCCGCGGCGGTCACGCTCACGACCTCGCGGTCGCCGAACAGCGCTCCGGCCCGCTCGGCGATCGAGCGTACGAGCAGCGGCGTGCGCATCATCAGTCCCTCGAGCGCGGTGCTCCGCTCGTAGGTGGTCATCGACACCTCTCCTTCCTCGGGTCAGCGCCAAGCCTACGCCGCCGCGAGCTCGATCGTGGCGCTACTGGCCCTCAGTCCCGGACCGTGGTATCGAACTCGAGCTGGAGAACGGTTGGCTCCAGCGGCTCAGTGGTCGCTCGCGGCCGACCGCGCTTGGCCCAGTGCGCGAGAACCTCGTGCGCTCGGCATGACCGGTATGTGATCCGTCGATCCAGCGGCTGGATGCCGAGCCCGTCCGGCGCGTTGCCGCTGACAAGTGCGTGAAAGCGCCGTCCGAGCCGGTCGACCTCGACGATGTCCCCTGCCTGAATGCCTTCGAGCCGCACAACGATCAAGCGTACGTGCCGGCGCGGCGTGACCCGCCCGGGCGCGCTGCAATAAAAGTCACACTTCTGCCGGCCGGATATGCGTAGGCTGCGCATAACGGCGTTGCCGGAGGGAAGGTCCAGCAGCGATCCGGGTCCCGTCGCCAACGGGGAGACGGGAGTCCGTCGCACCAGGGGAGGTATCTGATGGCATCCGAAGAGCAGGCATCCGCGGATCGGGTCGCGATCCCAGGCAGCGACCGCGAGCCGGTTTCCGGCCATCCGCGCGTCGGCGAGCCGGAGCCCGACACCGAGGTCGAGGTCACCGTCTACCTGCGGCCGGTGGCGCCGCTCGACTGGGTCGATCAGGAGGCGGCGCGGCCCCCGGACGAGCGCCGCACGCTCTCGAGGCAGGAGCTTGCCGAGGAGCATGGCGCAAATCAGGACGACGCCGATGCCGTGAAAGCGTTCGCCGCCGAGTACGGCCTCGAGGTCGCGGAGGTGGACCTCGCTCGACGCAGCGTAAGACTGCGTGGGAAGCTCGATGCGGTCGCGCGTGCGTTCGGAGCTCAGAGCCTCGGCTCGTTCGAGCATCCGACCGCAGGCGTCTATCGGGGTCGCCAGGGGCCACTCACCGTTCCTGCCCCACTCGCCGGCGTGATCACAGGCGTATTCGGTATCGACGCGCGGCCGCAGGCGTCTCCGCACCTGCGCATCCACGCTCATGCAACGCAGCCGACGTCATACACGCCCGTTCAGGTCGCGCAGGCCTACGATTTCCCCTCGAGTGTGACCGGGAGCGGGGAAACGGTGGCGATCATCGAACTGGGGGGCGGCTTCAGCGAGACGGACCTGAGCACGTATTTCACAGGCCTCGGTCTGACGGTTCCGTCGGTCACCGCGGTCGGTGTCGACGGCGGCACCAACTCCCCCGGGACCGACCAGAACGCCGACGGTGAGGTGATGCTCGACATCGAGGTCGTCGGAGCGGTCGCGAACGGCGCCTCGATCGTCGTGTACTTCGCGCCCAACACCGATCAGGGCTTCATCGACGCTGTCTCGACGGCGGTCAACGACACCACTCACCAACCGTCCGTCGTCTCGATCAGCTGGGGCGGGTCCGAGGACTCCTGGACCCAGCAGGCGCGCACTCAGATGGAGCAGACATTCACCGACGCGGCGGCGCTCGGTGTCACGGTGACGGTCGCTACGGGCGACAACGGCTCGACCGACGGCCAGACCGATGGCAAGCAACACGTCGATTTTCCCGCCTCGGCGCCCCACGCGCTCGCCTGCGGGGGCACGTCGCTGCAGGTCCAGAACGGCGCGATCACCAGCGAGACGGTTTGGAACGACGGCTCGGGCGGCGGCGCGGGCGGCGGCGGCGTCAGCATCGAATTCCCACTGCCGAGCTACCAGTCCGCCGCCGGCGTGCCACCGAACGTCGATACGGCCCAGACCGGCCGCGGCGTACCCGACGTCGCAGGCGACGCCGATCCGGAGACCGGCTACACGATCCTCGTCGGCGGGGCGCAGGAGACGATCGGTGGCACCAGCGCGGTCGCACCGCTGTGGGCGGGACTGACCGCGTTGATCAACCAGGCGCTCGGCAACCCAGTCGGGTTCCTCCAGCCCCAGCTCTACGCTGCCGCGACGGACACTGCATTTCATGACATCACGCAGGGAAGCAACGGGGCCTATCAGGCAGGACCGGGCTGGGACGCCTGCACCGGGCTGGGCTCGCCCAACGGAGCTGCATTGCTCGAGGCCCTTGGCGGCTCGGCGCAGTCCCCGGCGGCAACCCCGGCGCCGGTGCCGACGACAGCACGGTCCTGATCTCTGGAGCCCGTCCCGAGAGAACACCCAACCCGGAGGAGAACGTATGGCTCGCCGTTTCGGCATCCCCCCGACCACCGCCCGTGCGCAGGTGCACAAGCTGCAGACGCCGGCGGCCACAGAGGCGACGGCTCAGCTCCCGCCCCCGACCGGCCAGTCACCGTTCCGCGCCACGCCCGCGGACCTCGGATTCACCGACGCGACCCAGCTCACGTTCTTCGTGATCGGAGACTCGGGCGGAATCCAGGACCCCGACCCGCAGAACAACGTGTCGAACGCGATGCAGGCGCAGGCGACCTCGACGCCGGCGTTCGTCTACCACGTCGGTGACCTCGTCTACTTCAACGGCGACGAGGCCGACTATCCGAGCCAGTTCTACGAGCCCTACGCGCACCTGAACGTCCCCATCATCGGCATCCCCGGAAACCACGACGGCGATAACTCCGACGACACGAGCGTGCCGTCGCTGTCGGCGTTCATGGCGAACCTGTGCTCGACCACGGCGGCGGTGCCGGCGGGCAGTGAGGAATACAACCGCGATACCGAGACCCAGCCGAACTGCTACTGGACGCTGCAGTCCGAGGCGGTCACGATCATCGGCTGCTACTCGAACGTGCCATCCGGCGGCGTGATCGAGCCCGACCAAGCGGCATGGCTGCAGTCAGAGCTCGCCGCGGCGCCGACCGGCGTGCCGCTGATCGTGACGCTCCACCACCCGCCGTACAGCGCCGATGCCTTTCACGGCGGCTCGGCCAAGATGGGCGAGGTGCTCGACACCGCGTTCCAGGGCTCGGGGCGGACGCCCGATCTCGTGCTCTCCGGCCACGTCCACGACTACCAGCGCTTCACGCGCACGATGCCCGGCAGCTCGACAACGGTGCCCTACGTGGTGATCGGCAACAGCGGGTACCACAACCTCCATAAGCTCGCGCCGGGCGCGACACCGGGCGAGGAACTCGCCACCGGCGTGGTGTTCGAGGCCGGCGACGATTCCAACTGGGGGTTCCTCACCCTCACGATCAGCGGCACGCAGATCTCGGCCGAGTACACCCAGGTCGCCAAGGACGGCACCGTCACCCCAGGCATCGACTCGTTCACGGCGGGCTCGTAGGTTCGTAGCCGTCCGGGGGGTGTGCGCCAGGTCGACCGCTATTCTCGCCACCACGAATGCGGCGCGCATGAGCTCCCCCCCGGTCGGCCCGACCTCGGCGTACGGCGCTGCGGGCGTCGACTACCACGCGCTCGACGCCGGCAAGCGACGAGCGCTGAGCACGGCGCTCGCCACCTCGGGCCTTCTGGGCGCGCGTGGCGGTCGAGCCTACGACGAGTCCCGCGGTGAGCCCGCCTTCGTGTTCGAGCTCGGCGGCCAGACGCTCGCGTTCGTGGTCGAGGGTCTCGGCACCAAGTCGGTGATCGCGAGGCAGGTGGAGGACCAGCTCGGCGCCGACGCGTTCGCGAACGTGGCCTACGACACGGTGGCCGCGATCGTCAACGATCTCTGCTGTGTGGGCGCCCTCCCGCTCGTAGTCAACGCCTATTTCGCCACCGGCTCATCAGCCTGGTACGAGCACGAGGAACGGCACAGCGCCCTGCTGGCCGGTTGGCAGCGGGCATGCGTCGACTCCGGCGCGACCTGGGGCGGCGGCGAGTCACCCTCGCTGCCCGGAATGGTCGCGGGACCCGAGATCGAGCTAGCTGGAAGCGCGATCGGAGCCGTGCCGGCTGGACGGCGCCCCATCTTCGGGGCCGCACTGGCCCCGGGCGACGAGATCGTTCTCGTCCAGAGCAGCGGCCTGCACGCCAACGGAGCGTCGCTTGCGCGGATGGTCGCGAAGGATCTCCCGGACGGCTACGGCACCCTGCTCCAGAGCGGGCGGACGCTCGGCGAGGCTCTGCTCGATCCGTCGCTGATCTACGTACCCCTCGTCGCCGCCCTGACGGTAAGCGATCTGGACTTCCATTACCTCAGCCACATCACCGGTCACGGCCTACTCAAGCTGATGCGCCCGCGCCAGGACCTCGGCTACCGCGTCAACCGGCTCCCGGAGGTCCCCGAGGTGCTCGCGTTCCTCGTCAAGGCAGCCGGGATGTCCCCGGCGGAGGCGTACTCAACCTTCAACATGGGCTGCGGATTTGCCGTCTACTGCGCTGCGGGCGCCGGCGAGGACGTCGTCAGGTTGGCCGCCGAGCTCGGCCTCGCGGCCCATGTCGCCGGCCAGGTCGAGCCGGGGCCTCGGCGCGTCGTGCTCGAGGAGATCGACGTCGTGTTCGAGGACAGCGACATGGATCTGACGCCCGGGCGAGGTGCCTGAGCTGAGCGTAAGCTAACCGACCTCCAGCTCGAGGCCCGCACCGGCTCGCCACACCCCGCGCGGCATCGCCTCGGTCGTGAACGGCGTAGCGACGTTGCCGAGAGCGTCCACGGCGATCAGACCGCCCCCGCCACCAAGCCTCTGGACCTCGCCGAGAACGGTTTGCGCAGCGGCCTCGAGCCGAGCGCCCTGCTCGACCAGTGCGGCGAGCAGGCGTGCGGCCCCGACGCGGATGAACGCCTCTCCATCGCCGGTGCACGACGTGGCGATGCGCGGATCGGCCCAGGTGCCCGCTCCGATCAGCGGCGAGTCGCCTACCCGCCCGGGACGCTGCCCGACGAGCCCCCCGGTCGACGTGGCCGCCGCGAGCATCCGGTCACGGTCGACGCAGACCGCGCCGACGGTCCCATGCCCTGGCGAGCGATCGCGGGCTCCCAGCTCCGCGAGGCGTACCTGCTGTCGCTCGGTGACGAACTGGTGCGGCTCCCACTGCTCGGCGCCGTGCGCGGCCGCGTACTCGTCGGCGCGGGCGCCGATCATCAGTACCTGCGGGGCGTCCAGCAGCGCGTCCGCGGCGAGGATCGGATGCCTAGTTCGCGAGACCGCGGCGACAGCTCCGGCCGCTCGGTCGGAGCCGCGCATCAGCGCCGCGCTCATCTCGACCGAGCCATCCGCTGACAGTGCCGAGCCGTAGCCGGCGTTGAAGAGCGGAAACGCCTCGAGCACGATCACGGCCGCGCGCACGGCCGCGACGGCGTCCTTTCCATTCTCAAGCTCTGCGGCCGCCGACGCGAGCGCCCGCTCGAGCGCGTCCCTGCAGGCGGCCTCGTGCTCGCGGAGAACATCGCCGAACGCCCCGGCCCCCGCGTGGACCACCACGACCGGGAGCCCGCGGCTGCGGGTGTGCCTAGGCTCGATTACCGCCGCCGAACAGCCTCAGCAGCAACAGGAAGACATTGAAGACGTCGAGGAAGATGCTGGCGGCGATCGGGACCGAGCTCGCCATGTTGGCGCGGCGCAGACGGTTGAAGTCGAAGATCGTGAAGCCGCCGAAGATCACGAGTCCCAGCACGCAGTAGATCACGTTGGCGTGCGGGATCGAGACGAAGATCGCGACGACCCCGAACACGATCAGGGCCACCAGCGCCCAGAACAGCGTCCGCGCCCACGAGGAGAGGTCGCGCCGTGTCGCGTAGCCGAAGGCGCCGAGCGCCGCGACGAATCCGCCGGTGGCGCCCGCGGCCTGCCAGACGGCGGCGGGGTTCGTCTTCGCGTAGTAGGCGAGGACCGGCGCGATGAAGAGCCCGAGCAGCAGCCCCATGCCGAACAGAAGCGCGATTGCAAGCTGCTCGTGTCCGGCCCGAGTGGCGAAGTTGAGCCCGAAGATGCACGCGAAGGCCGCGAAGAAAAACAGGATCCCGCTGCCCCCGCTGAGGTTGCGCCCGAGGTAGGCGCCAAGCGCGGCACAACCGACCGTCAGCGCAACGAGGCCCATGACCTGGCCGAAGACGGTGCGCGTGTCATCCGTGGCGATCCCCGCGCGAGGGGCGTACCCGAGGTCGTTGTAGGTCGGCATTGCTCTCATCTCCTTGTCTGGTTACGTACAACTTAGGCCGGGATCGTGCAAACGGTAGATGATCCTGGGGTCGCCAATGTGCCCGGAGGAGCCGATGCGCATTCAAGGCCGCCGAACGAGGCGCCGATACCAGAACCAGCGCCGCAATCACGCAACCGAGGCCGCATGGGCGTAGCCACTACGGAGACCCTGAGCCAGACGCGCCGATGGTTTGCAGTCGGCCAATCCAACGACCGAGACGCCGTCACCGCGGGTGATGACGCGGCTGCGGCCGCGCTGGGAGGAGCAGACCCACAGCTGCTCGTTGTGTTCTGCTCGCACACCCTCGATCTCGACGCGCTGCTCGGCGCGATCAACCGCCGCTCCGGCGGGGTGCCGCTGATCGGTTGCTCGACCGCGGGTGAGATCGCCACAGGGGGGCCCGGCGACGCCGGGGTGGTGGTCACGGCGCTGGGCGGTCCGGGGTTCAGCGCCCGCACGGCATCGGCGGAGATCGTCGGCGGCGATCTCCGGGCGGCGGGCGCCGAGGTGGCCAGGTGTGTCGCGGGATGCCCCGAACGGGGTGGCCGTGTGCTGCTGCTGCTCACCGATGGTCTGGCCGGCGACCAGCAGGAAGTCGTCCGCGGCGCCTACAGCGTGGTCGGCGCGAGCACGCCACTCGTCGGCGGATGTGCTGGAGACGGTCTCGAGATGCAGCGGACCTATCAGCTCCACAACGACCGCGTGCTGACCCATTCGATCGTCGGCGTCGCGCTCTCTTCCGAGGGGCCGATAGGGATCGGCGTGCGGCACGGCTGGCGGCGGGTTGGCGAGCCTGTGCTTGTCACCCGGAGTGCGAACAACCTGGTCTATACGCTGAATGACCGGCCCGCGCTCGAGGTGTATCTCGAGCACCTCGATCCACCCGAAGACGTCCACCGCGACCCTGCCGCGTTCACCCGCTTCGCCCTTAGACACCCCCTCGGCCTGCACCGCCGCAGCGGCGAGGCGCACGTGCGCTTCGTGGGCGGAGCGGACTTCGAGAACGGCTCACTCGGCGTCATTGCCGAGGTCCCGCAGGGCGGCTTGGCGTGGTTCATGGAGGGCGACGAGGAGTCCGTGCTCGCCGCGACCGACGCCGCCTGCGCGGACGCGATGGCGCCCCTGCACGGCGAGCCGCTGCTCGGCGCCTTCGCATTCGACTGCATCGCGCGGCGCGGGATCCTGGGCGACGCCGGCATCGAAACCGAGGTGTTACGGGTGGCGCACAGCACCGGCGGCGCGCCGGTCTCCGGCTTCTACACATACGGCGAGATCGCTCGGATCCGAGGGCAAAGTGGCTTCCACAACCAGACACTCGTCGTGCTGGCTCTGGGCTGAGGGCGATCGTGACCGAGATCGCCGCGAGCTGGTCGACCCAGCAGCTGACGGAGTTCGTCGCTCTGGTCGGCGCCTTCGAGGACGAGGACGCTGCGATCCGCGGCGCGATCGAGCGGGCCGCTGAGGCGCTCGAAGCCGAGGTCGCCGCGGTTATCCGCGGAGGCGCGTTGTGCGCGTCGATCGGCTTCGCAATCGAGGACGTACCCGTCGAGGAGCTGATCGCGGCCGCTGCCGGCGAGCGCCCGACGCTCGAGGTCCCCGGCGTCGGCCCGTGCATCGTCATAACAGCCGAGCTGGGTGTCGGCGCCGACCGGCTGCTGCTGGCCCGTCACGGGGCGGAGTCGTTCAGCCACCATGAGGCCAACCTCCTACGCGGGATGGCACGCGTGCTCACGCTCACGCTGCAGTCACTCCACACGCTCGCGGCGGAACGCAGGCTCCGCGCGCAGAGCGATCTGCAGGCGCGAGAGAACGCCGATCTGCTCAAGTCGCTCAGCGAACGCCAGGAGCTGCTCGAGCGGTTGTCCAAGATCCAGCGGTCGATCGTCAGGCGCGCGAAGCTGGAGACCGTTCTGGACACGATCGTCGCCGGCGCGTCCGAGCTCCTGCGGGCCGAAGCCGTCGGCCTGCGGATGATCGACCCTCTGGATCCCGACTCGATGGTGCTGCTCGCCGTGCGCGGCCTCGATCCCGAGCGTTTCTACGTCGGCAGCCGTGTACACCTCGGCGACGGCCTCGCCGGGCGCACCATGCTCGCGGAGCGACTGCTCGTGATCCAAGGGAACGTGGCCGAGGTCCGGGCAGTGAGCATGGGGCGCAACGTCACAGCGGCGATGTCGGCGCCGGTGGTCGAGAACGGACGCGTCGTCGGCGCGCTGACCGTGGGCTCCCGTGAGCCAGGCCGGATCTACAGCGCCACCGAGCAGGAGGTCCTGCTCGCCTTCGCCGAGCACGCAAGCCTCGCGCTCACCGACTCCAAGAACTTCGAGGCGGCGATCCATCGAGCGCTTCACGACCTGCTGACCGGGCTGCCGAACCGAGCGTTGTTCCTCGATCGACTCGAGCAGGCGCTCAAGCACACCCGACGCACCGGCACACGCCCGGCCGTGCTGTTCCTGGACCTCGACGGCTTCAAACGCGTGAACGACAGCTTGGGCCACGCGGCGGGCGACCAGCTACTGATCGAGGTGGCGCGCCGACTCTCGCTCTGTATCCGCCCGGGCGATACCGCCGCTCGCTTCGGCGGAGACGAGTTCGCCGTTCTACTCGACGGCATCGCCGACGAGACCGAGGCGGCTGGGGTCGCCGAGCTCGTCATGGCCTCGCTGCGAGCCCCGTTCGTCGTCCTGTCAAAGGAGGTAACGATCACCGCGAGCGTCGGGATCGCGATCCCGAGCCATCCCGAGGACGACCTGCTGCGTGACGCGGACCTCGCGATGTACCACGCCAAGGGCATCGGCAAGGGCCGTGTCGAAGTATTCAATCCGAAGATGCACACCGCGCTGCTCGAGCGTCTGCGCCTCGAGGCCGACCTGGCCCGCGGCATAGCGAACGACGAATTCGCTGTCGTGTATCAACCGATCGTCGAGCTCGCCGGCGGCGCGGTCGCCGGCCTCGAGGCGTTGCTCCGCTGGCGCCATCCGACGCGTGGACTGCTGAGCCCGGAGAGCTTTATCGAGACCGCGGAGGAGACCGGTTTGATCCATGCGATCGGGCGCCTGGCGTTGGCGCGCGCGTGCGCCGACGCGGCTGTCTGGCAGGCACGCTTCGGCGCTCCGCAACCGCTCTGCATGGCCGTGAACCTCTCGGTCAACCAGCTTCAGAATCCCAAGCTGATCGAGGACGTGGCCGGCGTGCTCGCCGACTCCGGCATACCGCCGGGAACCCTGATCCTCGAGATCACCGAGACGCTGCTGATGGACGACCTCGCCGGCAGCGCCCTCTGGCGACTCAAGGAGCTCGGCGCGAAGATCGCCGTCGACGACTTCGGAACCGGCTACTCGTCACTGCAATACCTGCGGCGGCTGCCGATTGACGTCCTCAAGATCGCCAAGCCGTTCGTCGACGGTCTGGGTGAGGACGCAGACGGCGTGTCGCCGCTCGCGCAGGCGATCATCGATGTCGGTCAGAGTCTCGATATGCGCGTGATCGCCGAGGGCATCGAGCGGGACGAGCAGGCTGTCCATCTGCTCGCGCTCGGCTGTCGCCTGGGCCAGGGATACTTCTTTGCGCGGCCCCAGGAAGCGCCGCAGATCGACGCGCTACTCGCCGGCCGCGGAGTCCAGGGCTGGGCACCGAGCGCGCTTCCCGCATCCATAGTCGCGGCAACGTAACGTTCTTAAGAAGCTCTCACCAACACCTCCTACCTTGTCCGAGGGCGTATGAGCCCCTCTCCACGGCATCTATGGTCGGGCGACTGGCAGCTCGACTCCGCGGCCGCCGCGGAGGAGCTGGCCAACCGCCGCGCACAGGGCGGGGAGCCCGCGGAGCCGCAATCCGAGCTCCCATCTCCCAGATCGAGGGCCTCCGCGGCCACGCGTGTCGCGGCTCGGCTGCGGAGCGCGATTCGGCGTCTTCGGGGGACCCCCCGTCCGGGCCGAGCCCACCTCCGCGGGGCACTGCTCGTCGCAGCGCTCGTCCTGCTCACCGCGGGCGCGGCGTTCGGGGTGACGTTGCTGCTGAACGAACAGAGCTCGACAACGGCGAGCGGAGAGCATCCGTGGCTCGGCATCGACGTGGCCGGCTCGCCGCTCGGCGTCGTCGTCACCGACGTGGTCCCCGGCAGCCCTGCCCAGGCGGCGGGCCTCGAGCGGGGAGACCTGATCACAGGGATCGACAATCAGCCGGTCGGCACCGTCGACAGCGTGTCCGCCGCACTCGATGGCGCGCACACGGGGAGCCGGATCGAGATCCAGTTCAGCCGCGGCCCGGTCAGTTTCACGACGCAGGCGACGCTGGGCGCACCACCTGCCGGTAGTCCATGAGCTTCGCCGCGCCGTTCGTGCTGCTGGCGCTGCTGGCGATTCCGCTGCTGATCGTTTGGTACGAGAGCCAGCAGCACCGGCGAACCGCAGCCGCAGCCGCCTTCGTCGCCCCCGCCCTGACCGCGTCGGTCGCGCCGCGGCGCCCGCGCTGGCGCCGTCACGCGCCGATGCTCGCGTTCGCCGTCGCGCTCGTCGTCCTGATCGTGGCGGCGGCGCGCCCGCAGCGAAGCGTCGCCGTGCCGATCACCAACGGCGCGATCATGCTAGTCAACGACGTCAGTAACTCGATGAATGCAACTGATGTCACCCCGTCGCGCCGGGGAGCGGCCCAGCGCGCGGCCGCGCGCTTTATGGCAAGAGTCCCGAGTGCGGTTCAGGTCGGCTTGGTCGAGTTCGCGCGCAAGCCGGTCTTGGTGCAATCGCCGACGACGAACCACGCGCTCACGCTGTCCGCGCTCGGGACAGTTCCCTCGAGCGGCGGCACGGCGATGGGCGAGGCGATCGCGACAGCGCTGCATGCGCTGACGACCGTTCCTCGCGTGGCCGGCAGGCGCCCGCCCGGGGCGATCGTGCTGATCTCGGACGGCGGCTCCAACGAAGCTCCCGATCCCCGCGCCGAAGCTCGCCAGGCGGCAGTGCTCCGGATCCCGATCTACACCGTCGCGGTGGGCACGGCCAACGGCACGATCCCGATCAGGCGCGGCACCCAGACCGTCATCTCGCCCGTGCCCGTCGACCCGCAGGAGCTTGCTCAGATCGCCGCCATCTCCCGCGGCCGGGCATTCACCGCTGCCGACGCCACACGACTGAGCGCGGTGTACACCCATCTCGCGGCCCAGCTTGGTCACAAGCATGTCGAGCGGGAGATGACGGCGAGCTTTGCCGGTGGCGGCCTGGTGCTGCTGCTGCTCGGCAGCGCCCTGTCACTGCGCTGGTTCGGCCGTCTGATCTAGGCAAAAGACTAATCATGGAGAACAGATGAACGAGATCGAGCAGTCAGACGGGTTGCGCCGGCAGGCGCGGGATGCTCTGCAGGAAGCGTTGTATGAGATCAAGCGCGTGATCGTGGGGCAGGATGCGATGCTCGAGCGGCTGCTGGTCAGCCTGCTGGCCGGCGGCCACGTGCTGCTCGAGGGGGTCCCGGGACTGGCCAAGACGCTGACTGTGAAGACGCTTTCTGCCGTGCTCGGCGGTTCCTACAGCCGGATCCAGTTCACCCCCGACCTCGTGCCCGCCGACCTCGTCGGCACGCGCGTGTACCGACCCAACACCGGAGGGTTCGAGACCGAGCTCGGGCCCGTGTTCTGCAACTTCCTGCTCGCCGACGAGATCAACCGCGCCCCGGCCAAGGTCCAGTCGGCGCTGCTCGAGGTGATGCAGGAGCAGCAGGTGACGATCGGCGGCACGACCTACGAGGTGCCGCTGCCGTTCATCGTGATGGCGACCCAGAACCCGATCGAGTCCGAGGGCACCTACCCCCTGCCCGAGGCCCAGGTCGACCGCTTTCTGATGAAGATCCTGGTCGATTACCCGAGCGTCGGCGAGGAGGCAGCCGTCGTCGGTCGTAGCCTCGGCGCACCGGCGATCGTGCGCGAGAGCCTCTCGCTCGATCATCTGCGCCGGCACGCGGCCGCGGCCCAGACCGTGCTCGTCGACCGCGATGCGATCGGCTACGCAGTGGCACTTGCGGACGCAACCCGCCACCCGGCGGAGCACGGGCTCGGCGAGATCGCCCCCCTGATCGAGTTCGGCGCGAGCCCGCGCGGGCCGATCGGGCTCGTCCATGCGGCGCGCGTGCTGGCGCTGCTGCGTGGCCGCGGCCACGTGGTGTCCGACGACATCCGTGATCTCGCGGCGGATGTGCTCCGCCATCGGATCGTGCTCTCCTATGACGCCCTCAGCAAGGGAGTGACCGCCGACCAGTTGCTCGAGCGCGTGCTTGCGGCCGTCCCCGAGCCCGGCGCCGAGCACCTCACCCGCGACATGCCGGCAGCGGTGGTCAGAGCGCAGTGAGCACCGCGCTACTGCAGCAGCCCGCGGCCCGACAGGGCCCCGGTCCGATCCCCCAGCCGCTGATCGAGGCGATCGACCTGGCGGTCAGCCGCATGGTCGCGCGGATGCTGCCCGGCGACCGGCGCGCTGCCGGGGTCGGTGCCGGCACCGAGCTCGCACAGCTACGGCCTTACGAGATCGGCGACGACGTGCGCCACATCGACCCGGCGGCGACCGCCCGCACCGGCCAGCCGCACGTTCGCGTGCACGTGCCCGAGCGCGCGCTCACGACCTGGATCGTGCTCGACGTCTCGCCGTCGATGGCTTTCGGCACCGCGCGGCGGCTGAAAGCGGATGTGGCCGAAGGCGTGGCGCTCGTGTTCGGGCGCCTCGGGGTGCGTAGGGCAGGGAGCGTCGGGCTGGTTGCATTCGGAGCCGCCGCGCCGCGGGTGCTCGCGCCCCGCGGCTCGAAGCCCGGGATGGTCGCGCTGCGCCGGATGCTGGCCGAGGGCGTCGCGCCCGACGGGGTGAACGATGCCGAGGGGCTGGCGGGCGCGTTGCAGCGAGTGTCACGGCTGGCCGGCCAGCCCGGGCTCGCGGTCGTGATCTCCGACTTCCGCGATCAGCGCGGCTGGGAGCGGCCGCTCGGATCGCTCCGCGTCCGCCACTCGGTGCTCGCGATCGAGATCGTCGATCCACGCGAAGCGGAGCTCCCCGCGGTCGGGCACCTGGCGCTCGTCGATCCCGAGAGCGGTGCCCGGGTTTCTGTTGATACCTCGAGGCGCCGGGTGCGCGAGCGGTTCGCCGAGCTCGAGCGCGAGCGCCGCGAGGGCGTGGCGCGCGAGCTGAAGCGCCTGCGCGTCAACCAGATCACGCTGTCGACCGGCCAGGACTGGCTGCTGGCGCTGGGGCGCCACCTGCGATGATGGCCGTTCGCCTGACGGCGAATGGCTTAAGAGAATCGCCCGGGGGGCGATTCTCTCGGGCTGTGGGCAGGTCGCATCGGGGGCGATTCTCTCGGGCTGTGGGCAGGTCGCATCGGGGGCGATTCTCGTGAGCTTTGCCGCGCCGCTGTGGCTGGCCTCGCTGGGCCTCGTCCCGATCGCGATCGTCGCGTCGGTCGCCGCGCGCCGGCGGGGTGGGCGTTACGCGGTCCGCTTCCCGGCGGTGTCGACGGTGCAGCTCGCCGTCGGCCCGGGGACCTCGTGGCTGCGTCATCTCCCGGCCGCGTTCGCGCTCGCCGCGATCGCGGCGCTCTCACTCGCACTCGCCCGCCCGCACGTCACCTACGGCGCCCCGGTCGACGCAGCATCGGTGATACTCGTCACCGACCATTCCGGATCGATGGCCTCGAACGACGTGGCGCCGACACGTCTGGTCGCCGCCGAGCGCGCCGCCAACACCTTCATCGACGAGCTGCCCGCCGGGGCGCGGGTCGGCGCGATCGGCTTCGGGACAACGCCCGACATGGTGCAGGCACCCGTCACCAACCACAACGCCGCCCGGGCGCTGATCGACAGTCAGGTCGCCGGGGGCTCGACCGCCACCGGCGACGCGCTCGCGCTCGCGCTACAGCTCCTCCACGGCGCAGATGTGCATCATCCGCCGGCGGCGATCGTGCTCCTGTCGGACGGCGCCGCCAACTCCGGTCAGCCCGTCAGCACTGTCGCCCGCGAAGCGGGCCGCGACAGGATCCCGATCGACACCGTCGCACTGGGTACGCCGAATGGCACACTGCAACCCGACCCGTTCAGCCCGGCGGTGGCGGTCCCTCCCGATCCGCAGCTGATGCGCCAGATCGCCCAGCTCTCGGGCGGCCGCGCCTTCGACGCCCAGACCGCCGACCAGCTGAGCTCGATCTACCAGGAGCTCGGCCACGGGCTCGCAAGGGTGACGCGCAAGCGCGAGGTGACGGCGGAGTTCGCGATCGGGGGAGTTGTCCTGCTGCTGCTTGCGGGGGTGACCTCGGCTCGCTTCGCGGGGCGGCTTCCGTGAGGGCTTGGTCACAATGACTTCGGCAACCGCAAGGAGACTCGATGCAATACGCGCGATTGGGTAGGTCTGGACTGCGGGTCTCGCGGCTGACCCTCGGAACGATGGGATTCGGCGGCGGCGGGAAGTTTCGCGCCGTCGGAGAGACCGACCTCGCCGGCGCGCTACGCCAGATCGACATGGCGCTCGACGCGGGCGTCAACATGATCGACACGGCCGACGTCTACTCGACCGGGGCGGCTGAGGAGATCCTGGGACGGGCGCTGACGAGCGACCGCCGCGACCGGGTGGTGCTGGCGACCAAGGCGCGCTTCGCGATCGGCCCAGGCCCCAACGATGCGGGCCTGTCGCGGCACCACCTGATCGAGGCGTGCGAAGCGAGCCTGCGGCGGCTGCGGACCGACCACATCGACCTGTACCAGGTGCACGAGTGGGATGGGCAGACGCCGCTCGAGGAGACACTGGGAGCGCTCGATCATCTGCTGCAGAGCGGCAAGGTTCGCTACGTCGGCTGCTCGAACTTCGCCGGTTGGCAGGTGATGAAGGCGCTCGGGATCGCGCGCCAGAGGGGGCTTCCGGAATTCGTCAGCCAGCAGGTCTACCTCTCCCTGCACGAGCGCTCAGCCGAATACGAGATCGTCCCGTCGGCGATCGACCAGGGCCTCGGACTGCTGATCTGGAGCCCGCTCGCCGGCGGGCTAATGTCCGGGAAGTACCGGCGCGGGCAGCCCCCGCCCCCAGGCTCCCGTCACGCGAGCGAGTGGAGCGAGCCGCCGGTCTACGACGAGAACAAGCTCTACGACACGATCGAGACGCTCGTCGAGATCGCCGAAGCTCGCGGGGTCTCGGCCGCGCAGGTCGCGCTCGCCTGGCTGCTGGCCCGCCCTGGGATCACCAGCGTGATCGTCGGCGCCCGCACCGACGAGCAGCTCGCAGACAACCTCGCGGCGGCGACGCTCGAGCTCGCGCCGGAGGAGCACGCGCGGCTCGAGCGGGTCAGCCGCCCGACGTTGATCTATCCGTTCTGGCACCAGCGGGCAACGGCCGGCGACCGGCTGAGCGAAGCTGATCTGTCGCTGATCGGGCCATACCTCTAGCCCGAGGGTGCGGCGCGCCGGTGGCCTCGTGCTTCGGGTTCGGCCGCGCTCTGGCGGAGGACGCGCGTCGGTAACGTAGCGTCGGTGCGGATAGCGACGTGGAACGTCAACTCGCTAAAGCAGCGCTTGCCGCGGCTGCTTCCGTGGCTCGACGAGCGGCGGCCGGACGTGGTCTGCCTGCAGGAGACCAAGCTCGCCGACGACGCAGTCGCCGAGTTGCTCGGCGACGAGCTCGTCAGCCGCGGCTATGCCATCGCCGTCCACGGCGAGACGGCTTGGAACGGGGTCGCGATCCTCTCGCGCGTCGGGCTCGAGGACGTCGTAGCGGGGCTCCCGGGCGGGCCCGGCTTCCCGCATCCAGAGGCGCGCGCGGTGTCGGCGACCTGCGACGGGATCCGAGTGGTCTCGGTGTACGTACCCAACGGGCGCACGCCGGGCTCCGAGCACTACCAATACAAGCTTGCCTGGCTGGCGTCGCTGCGGGAGATGGTTGAATCCGGGCTGCCGGCCACGATCGTCTGCGGCGACATGAACATCGCGCCGACCGACGCTGACGTGTTCGATCCCGAGGCCTACGTCGGTGAGACCCACGTGACACCGCAAGAGCGGGCGGCGCTGTCCGAGCTACAGGCGGTCGGGTTACATGACGTGGTGCGCGATCACTGGCCGAATGAGCGGGTTTTCACTTACTGGGATTACCGGGCGGGAATGTTCCACCAGGACCTCGGGATGCGGATCGACCTCGTGCTTGCGAGTACGACCGTCGCCGATCGAGTTCGGGCCGCGTGGGTGGACCGAAAGGCCCGCAAGGGCCGCGGTCCGAGCGATCACGCGCCGGTCATCGTCGACCTCGACGAGGCGCCGGACGGCGACATCGGCCCCGTGGTGCCGCCGCCGTCCGCCCCCGCCGCCAAGCGCGGCTCGGTCAAGCTGCCTCAGTCACGGTAGCGACCCGCCGGCGATCAGTCGCGCGGGCGGTCGCGATCGCGCGAGGGCTGTACGCGCTTCGGCTCTCCGGGCATCTTCGGATAGTCGGGCGGGTAAGGCATGTCACCCCGTCCCTCGGAATCGTCGCTCTCGTAGATGTCGAGCAGCGGCTGCAGAGAATGGGCGACGTCATCAATCGCGGCGTGGCGATCGCCCACCGCGGCGAAGCGGGCGGGCATCGTCGCGACCGTGAAGTCCTCGGGCGCGACGTCGGCGAGCTCGTCCCATGCCAGCGGCGCGGAGACCGGCGCCCCCGCCTTCGGCCGGATGCTGTAAGCCGAGGCAATCGTGCGGTCGCGGGCGTTCTGGTTGTAGTCGACGAAGATCCGCTCGCCGCGTTCCTCCTTCCACCATTTGGTAGTCACCTGATCAGGAAGCCGCCGCTCGAGCTCGCGGCCGAACGCGATCGCGGCGTGGCGCACGTCGGTGAACGTCCAGCGTGGCGCGATCCGAACGTATATGTGGACACCCCGGCCCCCCGACGTCTTCGGGAAACCCGCGTAGCCAAGCTCGCCCAGCAGCACGCGCGCCTCGGCGGCGACGCGCACGGCATCCGCGAAGTCGGTGCCCGGCTGCGGGTCGAGATCGATCCGCAGCTCGTCCGGATGGTCAACGTCGTCGCTGCGAACCGGCCACGGATGAAACGTGATCGTGCCCATCTGAGCTGCCCATCCGACGACCGCGATCTCGGTCGGGCACACCTCATCTGCCTGCCGCCCCGACGGGAACTCGATCCGCGCCGTCTGCACATAGTCCGGAGCTCCGCGCGGGATGCGTTTCTGAAAGAACGCGTCGCCACCGCCCTTCTCGCGTGTCGAGAGGACGATGTCCGGATGCACGCCCTTCGGCCAGCGCTCGAGCGTCGTCGGTCGCCGCCCGAGCGCCCGCATGATCCCGTCCCCGACGGCCAGGTAGTAGTTGACGATCTCGAGCTTCGTGACCGCGCTCGAGCGCTCGGTCATCGGGAAGATCACGCGATCCGGATTGGACACGCGCAAATCACGCCCGCCGGCGTCAACGATGGCCGCCTCAGTCGCGGCCATAGCCGAACGTTCTCAGCGCTCGAATCGAACCACCTCTCCCTCGTGGAAGAGGCCTTTGTCCACGTCCGGGCCGAGCACGAGGCCGACGTTCCGTGGCGGCTCGACCCACTCGAGGTTCTGCTTGAACACCTCGATTCGCTTGATCGGGAAGCGGCCCGCGGTGCAGATGACGATGTCGCCGGGCTTCAGTATTCCCGCACCGATCAGCTCTCCGGTCACGATCGTTCCCGGAGCCTTCTTCGCGAGCGCCGCCTCGATCGCGGTCGGCTTCGAGGTCGCGGTGCGACCGACGAAGAACGACGACTCGAGCTTCATCGAGAGGCCGCCCGGCGACCCATCTGGCGCCGCCGCCGAATCGTCTGACCGTCGGTTTCGCCCCAGCAGGCGCATCTCCGGCGAAAAGGTAGCGGACGATGCCTGCGGTCACTTGGATCGATGCGCTCGCTCACCGTTGTTCAAGCCGAGAGTGGTGCTTCGTGACGTCGCCGCGGGCGAGGGTCTTTGAGCGGTGGCGCGGAGGCGGCGGTCCTGGTGGTTGGGCGGGCGGTGACCTCGAGTGGCTGCTGCCAGTGCTTCGTTATGCCCCCCGGGGTGGCGGCGTGAGCTGCGTCTGAGCGCGGCGCCGAAGCCGCACGCGAACACGGCGGCCAGCGCGTTGGGGGGAGACGAGCGGGTGCCCCGCGGCATAGACGCCGCGGTGGATCGGGTGGAGGCGGCCGATCGTGACCCTGGATGTCGTCTGCGCTCAGTCCCAGGGCGAGGAGGCGGCGCGGCGTGATCAGGCCGTGCTGCCGGCCCGGCGATCGCGGCGATCGCGTTGTCGATCACGCTCGCCATCACACGACCCACGAACGCCGAGGCCCGCGCTGCGTTCCGCCGGACCATCCGGCGTTTCGCATCACGCCCCCCCAAGGTTTCGGACGGGACCGCCGCGACGGGGGCTAAACCGTCCGAAGAGTCGCAGGCGCGAGGTGGACATGTGACGCGCCCGTCACACCTCGCGCGTGCGGCGCCACCACCCGCCCGCCACCACCACCCCTCGACCCGGGCCGCAAGGAATACGCAGCGACTACGTCGCCGACACAGCGCATCGCCTGCGGCCGGCCCACTCGAGCCATGGAGCTCAGAGTGGGTAGGTCGCGCGCGATATCGCTTACGCTTACGAGATGGATGCCTTCCTGGCGGTCACCAGTCGGCGCGAGGTGCGTGAGTACGCGGACCGCGCGATTCCCGACGATGCAGCGCTGAGGATCCTCGAAGCGGGACGAATCTCCGGGAGCTCGAAGAATCGCCAGCCGTGGCGATTTCTCATCGTCGAGGACCCGGAGCGCCGCGAACGGGTCGCCGAAGCGGTTTATGCACCCGGCAATGTGCGCGGCGCCACACTCGTAATCGCAATCGCCGTGAGCGGCAAGGGGCCGACGACCTTCGACGCCGGCCGCGCCGCTCAGAACATGCTGCTGACGGCGTGGAACGACGGGATCGGCGCATGCCCGAATGGCATTTCGGACCCTGAGGCGATGTCGGGCGCGCTCGGGCTTGCGGAGGACGAGCACACGGTAACGGTCCTCACCTTCGGCTACCCCGTGCACCCCCGCGAACCAGCGCGCCGCTCGCCCGAGGAGTGGATCGCCCGGGCCGACCGCAAGCCACTTGACGAGGTCGTCCGGCGGCTGTAGCCGCGGTAGGACTGACGGACCTGTGGCGCACGGATCTTGGCCTTCTGGACATAGATCGGCCGGGCGCTCCGGAGCAGAATCCGCAGGCTACGCGCGACGATGGAGGTGCCTGTGAATGAGGAGAGCGTCGCCGTACTGGACTCCGCCGCGTCCCGGTCCGGAACGGCATCGGGCGGGTCGGTCGCTGAGGAGCCGGCGTTCGAGCAGCGCGGGATCGATTACATCCCGATGTCTGAGCGTCGGGGTAAGCCGCTTGATCTGACGTGGATGTGGGCGGGCGCGCTGTTCAACGTGGAGTACGTCGTATATGGGGCGTTGATCATCACGTTCGGGCTGTCGTTCTGGCAGGCGGCGCTGGTGATCGCGATCGGCAACTTGTCCTATCTCGTCGCCGGTCTTGGGAGCCTTCAGGGACCCGCGGCGGGCATGTCGGCGTTCGCGATCACGCGCGCGTCGTTCGGGCCCAATGGTGGGCGCGGTGTGTCCTTGTTCAATTGGCTGACGCAGGTCGGCTACGAGACCGAGGGGCTCGCTCTGATCGTGCTCGCGGGGATCGCGCTTGCGGATAAGGCAGGGGTGCACTCCTCGACCGAGCTGAAGGTGGGGTTGATCGTCGCCGCGGCCGCTGTCCAGCTCGTACTGCCGCTGATGGGGCACGGCACGATGCTGCGGATCCTTCGCTTCCTCGTGCTGCCGTTCGTCGCGCTGTTCGTTGTGCTCGCGGTGCTCGCGCTGCCGAAAGCGCACCTGGGTGGCGGATCGAACGCAAACTGGGAGACGATGATGGTCGCGCTCGCGTTGATCCTGTCCGCCGGCGGGTACGGGTGGGTGATGAACGCCAGCGACTATTCGCGCTAACCACCGACCAACGCGAGCCGGAAGAGGATCGTCTGGTCGGTGGCGCTCGGCGGCTACATCCCGAGCACGCTCCTTGGCCTGCTCGGTGCCGCGGTAGCGACCGCGGTCCCGTCCGCTAGCGACCCGATCTCCGGGCTGCCCCACGCCTTCTCGGCCTGGTTTCTCGTGCCGTACCTGATTCTTCGTCATCTTCCAGCTGTTCGCGATCAACAGCATCGACCTCTACTCCTCGGGACTGACCCTGCAGGCGATGATCCCGAAGATCAAGCGCTGGCAGTGCGTGCTGATCGACACCACGTTCGCGGGCGCCCTCACCGCCGTCGCGATCTTCTCCTCGTCGTTCAACACGTTCCTGACCGACTTCTTGCTGTCCAGGATCATCTGGATCGCACCGTGGGTCGCGATCTTCCTCGTCGACTGGTTCATGCGCCGTGGCAGCTACGACTCACGCTTGCTGCTGAATGGCCGCGCCGGCATCTACTGGCGTACCGGCGGCATCCACATCCCCGGAGTCCTCGCCCAGATGATCGGAATGATCGCCGCCGCATCATGGCTTGACACCACGGTCTGGAAGGGCCCGCTGTCCACGGCCACCCAGGGCGCGGACTTCAGCGTCTTCATGGGCGCCCTGTTCGCCGGCGCCGCCTACTACCTCCTCGCACGCCACACCGTTCCCAACGAGGCCGGAACCACCGAAGAGCCAACCCCGACAGTCGCCGTCTCCACGCACTAGAAGATGCCGGGCCATTCACGCGCGCGTGAATCATTCGGTCTTGACGTACGCCCGCGAGCCGTGGCTGCTGGAGTTTCTCGGAACACCGGACCAGGGCATGAACCCGCCTGGGCAGTCGCAGATGACGGCCTTGTAGCCAGGGCGCTCAGGGGGCGCAAGATGACGTGGCTTGACCCGCGCGTTACCACGCGGAATCATCTACCCCGTTAACCGCGCTTCGCTCGAGCTCGTGGACTATTGGCACCACGTATCGGTGACGGGCTATGAGGCCGTCTCTTGCCCGGTCTATGCGCTGTGATACGGCGACAGGTGTGCGTGCGCCACGCCCCCGGTCGAGTGGACGGAGACGGCGGCGTGGCGGCTCGTGAATCGCTGACGGGCTCACAACCCTAAGAGTGAGCAGGGCCTGTCCAAATACCTCTCCCACCCGCGGCGCCGCGAGCGCCGCAGATACCAGCGCATAGGTATCAGCAGCGAACGTGGCGCCTCTTACCGCTAGAGATCTAGCCAGAAGGGGAACGCTATGGGGACTGGGACACTCACCGTTGACACGCGAGAAACGACTCGTGCGGCTCCGCGCATCGGCGGTCTATCGACGCTCAAGGGTCTGGTGCTCTACGGCGCGATCCTGACCTTCGCCGGGATCTACATCGATTTCATCGTGAAGATCAGCTTCGCGAAGGCCGGCACCCATCCCGTACTCGACGCAACGTTGATCTCCACAGCCGCTGCGCTGTCCGGAGTCCTCGGATCCGCGTTCGCGCTGGAAATCGGCACGACAACCGACGATGGCTCGACCAATCCGACTCTGAGTGCCGCGATCGACGGCGCAAGCAACAAGCAACAGAAGACAGTCGCGCGAATCTGGCAGGCGCTTTCGCTCGATCCTCGGGACGTCAGCTCGGCGAGCTGGCCCAAGACGTTCGGAATCTGGGTCTACGCGATCGTCGCTTCAGCGGTCGCGGTCACCTACGTCCTGAACCAGAACGAGACCCCATCCGCGATCAAGGCTCTGGCGGTCGCTTTCGCCGGCTACGTGATTGCGCTCGTGACCGCGGCTTACAAGACTGCCGGCTGATCGCGGGCGGCGAGAGGACGCCGCCGCACGCGACCAGCCTGCGTGCCGAGGACATCGTGTACGCCGGGTAGATTCCAGCTGTGTCGGCTGTGCGCTCTTCAATGTTGATGTGGGGCGAGTCGCTCGACCGCGAGGCGCTGGCGGCAGACGGGTACGAGGTGGTCAAGTTCTCGTCGCTGTGTCGCGAGGCAGTGGCGCCCGCCCAACGCGCGGCTGGTCAGCGTCAGAGCCTCGCGAACCCCGCCCAGGCTTGGCTCTCCCGGGTCGCCGGAGTAGACAAGCTCGCAGTGGTAGAAGTGCGTCTAGGCGACCTGAACGACCTGAACACCCTGCACGGGCTCGTCCTCGAACCGGCCTTGCGGTCAGGTACCCCTGTAGCGATCGAAAGCGAGCAGCGCCTCACCCGTCTGCTACCCGAGCATTTCGTCGATCCCGGATTCGGATATCCATACACGCTCGAGCGGGCGCTCGACGTGGCGATGAGACTGCATCGCGGTTCCCCCGACCGGCCTGTCGAGCGGCCCGTGCCGCCACCGGCGCTCGCACTCGACGGAGAGCAGCGGCAAGCGGCCGAGGCGCATGACGGGGTGGTCCAGGTGATTGCGCCGGCCGGAAGCGGCAAGACCGCCGTCCTGATCGAGCGCGTGCGCGAACTGCTGCAGCGCGGGGTCCCCGCCGAGCGGATCCTGTGCACGACGTTCAACCGCGACGCCCGGGTCGAGTTGGACGAGCGACTCCGGGCCGCCGGGCTGCGTCCGATAGCTGCGCGCACTTTTCACAGCATCGGCTGGTGGCTGATGCGCGACGAAGGTCTCGCGCGCCGCGGCGGCCCGCGCGAGCTGTCCTTCAACCAGTGGAAGCGTCTATGTACGGTAGCCCTGCGCGAGGAGGGGTTGTGGATCGATCCCGGCGACGCGCGCGCGGCCATCGGTCAGATCAAGCTGGGGTTACTGGCCTCGCCGCGAGAGTTCAGCCGCCGGCACGCCGGTCAGCGAGCCGATGGCCCGGCGCTGGCCCGCATCTACGAGCTGTATGAGCGTCAGCTGGCCGAGCAGGCGATTCACGACTTCGACGACCTGGTGCTGGTCGCGGTGAGGGCGCTGCGTGAGGACGCCGAGCTCAGGCGGCGCTGGCAGAGCCGCTTCTGGCAGGTGCTGATCGACGAGTACCAGGACATCGAGCCCGCCCAGGAGCTGCTCATGCGGATCCTGGCCGCACCCCAAGACGGCTTCTTCTGCGTCGGCGACGAAGATCAGACGCTGTACGGGTGGCGTCGCGCGAGCGTGCGCCGGATCATCGATCTCGACGTCGCCTATCCGGGCCTCCAGCGCGTGTCCCTCGCACACAACTACCGCTGTCCCAAGGAGATCGTCGACGCGTCGCGCCGGCTGATAGAACACAACAAGGTCCGCTTTCCGAAGCAGATCCACGCGAACGCAGCCCGTCCGGCCGGGGACGGGCAGGCCCTTCAGCTGCGCGAGCACGCCAGTCAGCTCGATGCGGCGTCCGAGGTCGCCGGAGTACTCGCCGGCCGCCGCCGCGGGCAGGTCGTCGTGCTCGCCCGGACGACGAATCTCCTGCGAACCACCGCCCTTGCCTGCGCGGAGCTCGGCGTCAAGATCGCCGCGCCTGAGCGGGTTTTCGAGCCACACGGCGCCCGCGGCGCACTGGAGTCATATCTCCGGCTATGCGCAGAGCCCGAGCAGGCGCGGCCCGACGATGTCGCGCTCGTGTGCCGCACGCCGAGCCGCGGCCTCACGTACGGGACCGAAGAACGGGTTGCAACGTCCCTGCGCGGCGGCCTGACGTTCACCGAGAGCCTCGGCGGCGTGGCCGCCGACGCCGGTCAGCGCTCCCGGCTCGAGGATGCGGGCCTGATCCTCGATGCCTTGGCGGCGATCACCGACGCCCGGCGTTTCATCGTCCACCTCCGCGGTCCCGGCGGCCTCGACAAGTACTTCACCGACTACGAGCAGGCGTTCGGCGACACCGAGAAGATCGAGCTCGAGGTGCTCGAGCAAGCCCAGCGGGACGCTTCGGGCAAGAACGTCGCCGATTACGCCCGCCTGCTCCAAGGCCGCAGCGACGCCCTGCGCGCGATCCGCGACGATCTGAACGGGATCGAGCTGAGCACGATTCACCGCGCCAAGGGCCGTCAGTGGCCGGAGGTGCACGTATTCGGCTGCGAGGAGACCCAACTCCCACATCAGCGCGCGCTCGACGTCGGCGAGCAGGAGCGCGCTGCGGGAGAAGGCCTCGAGGCCGAGCGCCGCCTCGCATACGTTGCCTTCACCCGCGCACAAGACACGGCCGTCCTCCACACGACCGAGACCGCCGCGAGCCGTTTCCTGAGTGAGGCCGGGCTGACGCCGGCGCGCCCCTACGGATCGCCGGCTCCGGAGCTGGTCGCCGGCGGGCGGCCGTCACGCCTGCCGAAGGCCGTCGGTAATGGACGGGTCGCGGCGATCCTGACCGAAGCCCATCGCGTCGGGCTCGGCTACGCACTGAGGACCGCGCCAACCCGCACGGCGGGCCTCGCTGCCGCCGCCGCCGCGCTGGAGCACAACCTGATCGGGCCGAGCACCGCGTCGGATCAGATGAGCGTGGCGGAGATGCTGACCGCAATCGAGGAGCTGAGCGAGTCCGATCGGGCTGCCGTCCTCGGCGCCGCCTGCCTCGGCGACGGCGACCAGCGAGTTGCACGACTCAGCAAGAGTGCGCGCAAGCGCCTTCTCCGCGCGCTGCGCAGACTGGCCTCCGGGCCGCGAACCTAGTGCTTTGTGTGTCGCGGTGTGACTTTGAGCGGTGGGTGCGGAGGCGGCGGTGCCGGCGCTTGGGCGGGGCGGTGAGCTCGAGTGGCTGCTGCCAGCGCTTCGTGATGCGCCGCAGGGTGGCGGCGGAGCTGTCGCTGAGCCGGCGGCGGCGGCGCGCGAGGACGGCGGCGATTGCGTGCGGGACCGGCCGGTGCGCGACCGCGTAGACGCTGCGGTGGATGGAGCTGGCGCGTCGTGATCGAGCCGTGCTGCCGGCCCGCGATCGCGGCGATCGCGTTGTCGATCACGCTCACCATCACATGACCCCCAAACGCCCGAGGCCCGCGCTGCGTTCCGCCGGACTATCCGGCGTTTCGCATCACGCCCCCCAAGGTTTCGGACGGCCCGCGACCGGGGGCTAAACCGTCAGAAAAGCCGCAGCCGCGAGGGAACACGTGACGCGCCCGCCACACCTCGCGCGTGCGACGCCCCCACCCGCCTGCCGGCGAGCCCCGCCCCGCCGGCGCCCCCCGAGCCTCAACCCTCGAACAGCAACCGCGGGCCGGCACAGCGCGCAGCGACCGAACTAACCACCACACCGGATCCCACGGACTGTCACCGCCCGTGCCCGATCAACCCCCGCAGATACGTGCCGCCGCTGAACAACTGCACCGGCCGGTTCACCGCCCCCGCCAACACCGCCGCCGCGAACGCCTCCACCAGATCCGCCACCACCGACGCCGCGGCGATGCTTGGGTCACGCCGCGTGAGGAACGCCGCGCAGCCGATCGAGATCACCAGGGTTGCCAGGGCCACGTATTGATACCAGCTATATGGCGCTGCCTGAGGCGCGCGGCGAGCAAGATCTGTCGGGTTCGCAAGTAAGCTGGTAACGCCCGGATAGCGCCAGATCACCGGTCCTCGAGCACCAGACCACTCTTGCTTCACGTCCACCGAGCCGAACGGGCTGACCGTCTCGCGGACGCGCTCGCCGCGATCCTGGCTGAGCCGCCGGAGGACCCGTTCGCGCCGGAGGTGATCGCGGTCCCGACGCGAGGGATGGAGCGCTGGCTGACGCAGCGGATCTCATCCCGGCTCGGCGTGACCCCGGGGCGCGGCGACGGGGTGTGCGCCAATGTCGAGTTCCCGTTCCCCGGCAGGCTGATCGGCGGGGCGATCGCGACGGCCTCGGGGATCGAACCGGATGACGACCCGTGGCCGCCGGAACGGTCTGTCTGGCCGTTACTCGAGGTGGTCGAGCGGTGTCTGGCCGAGCCGTGGCTCGCCAGGCTTGCGACGCACCTGGGCTCGACCGGGGCGCATTCCGACGGGCCCAGACGCCGGTTCGGGCGGCTCCGCCTGATCGCCGACCTCTACGACCAGTACGGAATCCGGCGCCCGGCCATGCTCCAGGCGTGGGCGCGGGGCGTAGACAGCGACGGCTCCGGCGATCCGCTTCCGCCGGGGGCGGTCTGGCAGGCGGCGCTCTGGCGGGCTCTACGCGACGCGATCGGCGTCGCCAGCCCGGCCGAGCGGCTCGATCCGGCGTGCACCCGGCTCGGCCTGACACCGGAGATAGTCGACCTCCCGGCGCGGTTCTCGCTGTTCGGACTGACGCGGCTGCCGGCCAGCTACCTGCAGGCGCTGGCCGCTCTGGCCGTCGGCCGGGACGTTCACCTGTTCCTGCTCCACCCTTCCCCCGCGTTGTGGCACGCGGTCGCCGACGCGTTAGCCACCGGCGGCCCCGTCGTCACCCGCTCGAAGGACACGACCACCGACGTCCCCGCCAACCGCCTGCTCGCATCCTGGGGCGTCGACGCACGCGAGCTTCAGCTTGTGCTCGGCGGCGCCGGCGAGTACCGCGATCACCACGAGGCCCACGGCGAGGACGCCGACGACACGCTGCTCCGGCGGATCCAGGCCGACGTCCGCGCGAACCGCCCGCCGCCCGGCGTTCCGCTCCCTGGGCGGGCCGACAGACGTCTGCCGCTGAGCGCCGGGGACCACAGCGTCGAGATCCACTCCTGCCACGGCCCGGCACGCCAGGTTGAGGTAATGCGCGAGGCGATCCTGCACTTGCTCCAGGACGACGACACCCTCGAGCCGCGCGACATCATCGTGATGTGCCCTGACATCGAGACGTTCGCGCCGCTGATCCAGGCCACGTTCGGGTCGATCGAGGCTACTGACGAGGACGTTCCGGCCGCCGATGTCCGGCGCACGGATCTCAGGGTCAGGCTGGCCGACCGATCGTTGCGCCAGACAAATCCGGTGTTGGGGGTCGTCGCACAGCTGGTCGACCTGGCGGAGCAGCGGCTGACCGCTTCGCAGGTACTCGATCTCGCCGACAGCGAGCCGGTTCGCCGGCGATTCCGGTTCGACGACGACGACCTCGCCCGGATCCAGGATTGGGTGGCCAAGAGCGGGATCCGATGGGGGCTCGACGCCGCGCATCGCCTCGAATACAGACTCGACTCGTTAACCGCAGGAACGTGGCGCGCAGGGCTCGAGCGGATCCTGCTCGGCGTGGCGATGAGCGAGTCGGGCTGGCACCTGTACGAGGGCGTGCTGCCGGTGGACGACGTCGAGAGCGGCGCAATCGATCTCGCCGGGCGCTTCACCGAGTTCATCGCTCGCGTCGGCAGATCGATCGACGCCCTGCGAGGGCCGGGCACGATCAACGACTGGGCGGCGGCGATCGGAGCCGCTGCCGACGCCCTCACCGCAACAACTGATCGCGACGCATGGCAGGGCCACGAGCTCCGGGGAATGCTCGCCGAGATCGTCACCGAGGCGAACGGCGGGGCGTACAAGATCAGCCTCGGGCTGCCCGAGGTCCGCGCGCTGCTCGGACACCGGCTCAGAGGCCGGCCGACGAGGGCGAACTTCCGCACCGGTCACCTGACCGTGTGCACGCTCGTACCGATGCGCTCGGTGCCCCACCGCGTGGTCTGCCTGCTCGGTCTCGACGACGGCGCCTTTCCGCGCAAGTCACCCCGCAACGGCGACGACCTGCTGCTCGAGCGCCCGCACGTCGGCGATCGCGACCCGAGAACCGAGGACCGCCAGATGCTGCTGGACGCGCTGCTCGCCGCGCGAGACAGGCTGATCATCATGTTCAGCGGCAACGACGAGCGAACCAACGCACCGCGGCCGCCCGCCGTGCCCGTCGGCGAGCTGCTCGACGCAGTCGACCGGACTGCCTACGCAGATGACGGCCCGGCCCGAGACCGCATCGCCGTGCGCCATCCGCTGCAGCCGTTCGACCCGCGCAACTTCATGACCGGCGAGCTCGTGCAGGGGACTCCGTGGGGGTTCGACCAGACGGCGCTGGAAGGAGCGGTCGCGCTCAGCGGAAAGCGCAGCGATGCGCCGCCGTTCCTGACGGCGCCGCTACCCGCTGTCGCAGCGTCGCGGATCTCGCTCGATGACCTCGTGCAGTTCGCGGAGCGTCCGGTGCGCGCGTTCCTGCGTCAGCGGCTCGGCATCTCCCTAAGCGGATCGGACGACGAGGTCGATGACGGACTGCCGGTCGAACTAGACAACCTCGAGCAGTGGAGCGTGGGGCAGCGCCTGCTCGAGGGAACGCTCGCGGGGATGGACGCGGACACGTGTGTCAGGGCGGAGATCGCCCGCGGGTCGCTTCCGCCGGGACTGCTGCGGATCCCCGTGCTCGAGCGCATCGGACCCGCCGTCGAAGCGATCGCCGCGTGCGCGAAGTCCTATGGCGGTAGCGAAGCACCGCGGTCCGTCGAGACCAACGTCGCGCTCTCAGGCGGCAGGCGGCTCACTGGTTCGGTCTCCGGCGTGCGCGGCCAGGTACTGCTGAGCGTCAGCTACGCCAGACTCAACCCCCGCCACCGCCTCGCCGCCTGGGTTCGTCTACTTGCGCTGAGCGTCGCTCACCCCGAGCAGCCGTTCGAGGCCGTGACAGTCGGGAAGGCCAGGTATCGCGCCGAGGCGGACGTCACGGTCGCGCGGATCGGGCCGCTCGGAGCCGACCGGGCTACGCGACGGCAGCGCTCGCTCGCGCAGCTCGAGGCGCTCGTCGGTCTCCGCGACCGCGGGATGCGGGAGCCGCTGCCGCTGGCGCCGCTGACGTCAGCCGCATACGCGCACGCCGCCGCCACCGGCGGCGATCCAGAAGCGGCAGCGAGCCACGCGTGGACTTCCGGATTCAATTTCGCCGGCGAGGACGTCGACCCCGATCATCAGCGCGCGTTTGGGGGCGTCCTTGTGCTTGCCGATCTGCTGGGCACGCGCCCGCGAGACGACGAAGACGGAGAGGGCTGGGACGAAGCCGACCCGTCGCGGTTCGGCCGGTATGCGCGCAGGCTGTGGGATGGCCTGCTCGCAGCCGAGTCGGTGAGCGACCTGTGAGCTCGGAAGGCGCCACGACCGGCCAGCCGTTCGATCTTCGCGGCCCGTTGCCGACCGGCGTGACAGTGCTCGAGGCGAGCGCCGGCACCGGCAAGACCTTCACGATCGCCGCGCTCGCGGCCCGCTTCATCGCCGAGGGCACGCCGCTCCACGAGCTGCTGCTCGTGACCTTCACGCGGATGGCTACCGGCGAGCTCAGGGAGCGAGTCAGGGAGCGCCTCGTCAGCGCCGAGCAGGAGCTGGCGCGTTGCCTGGCGGGCGCCCCGGTGCGCGGAGCGGACGAGGTAGTCGCGCTCCTGGCAGCGGGATCGCAAGTCGAGGTCGAGAGGCGGCGCGACCGGCTCGCACACGCGATCGAGAACTTCGACGCCGCGACGATCGCGACCACCCACGGGTTCTGCCAGGAGGTTCTCGGCGAGCTCGGCACGCTCGGCGACCTCGAGCCGGACGTCGAGTTCACCGAGGATGTCGCCGACCTCGTCGAAGAGGTGATCGACGACCTCTACGTCCGCCGCTTTTACCGCCAGGGCGGAGCTCCGTTCGACCGCGCCGAGGCTGGGCTGATTGCGCGGATCGCGATCGAGAATCCGACCGCCCCGGTTCACCCCCTCACCGCGGACGTCGATAGCACCCCCGCGATGAGGCAGCGCCTCGCGGTGGCCGCGCGCGACGAGCTCGAGCGCCGCAAGCGGGCGCTGGCGGTGATGACCTACGACGATCTGCTGACGCGTCTGCGTGACGCTCTCACCGGGCGGGGTGGCGCCGCCGCAGCCGCCCGCCTGCAGGCGCGCTACCGGGTCGTGTTAATCGACGAGTTCCAGGACACTGATCCCATTCAGTGGGAGATCGTCGAGCGCGCGTTCGTCGACGGCGGTGTCACGGTTGTGCTGATCGCCGACCCGAAGCAGGCGATCTACGCGTTCCGGGGCGCCGACGTGTATGCATACCTTGACGCGGTGCAGGCCGCTCAGACGCAAGCGACGCTGCGGGTGAACTGGCGCAGCGATCAAGCGCTGATCGACGCCTACGACGCGCTGTTCGGCGACGCGAAGCTCGGCCACGAGGGAATCCGATACCGACGGGTCAGCGCGGCGCCGGCCAACCAGACACCGCGCCTGTTCGGAGCGCCGTCGCCGGCGGCGCTGCGGGTCCGCGTCGTCGATCGCCGTGACGCTTTGATCAAGCAGACGCGCGGCGGCTACCCCGAGGCCAAGTCCGCCAGGGAATATGTCGCCAAGGATGTGGCCGCCGACGTTGTGTCACTGCTCTCCTCGAACGCCGAGATCGAGGTCCGCGCGGATCACTCCACGGCGCCCAGTCGCCGGCAGATCAGTCCCGGCGATGTTGCTGTCCTGGTCCAATCGCACACCAACGCGGGACTCGTCCAGGCGGAGCTCACCGCCGCCGGCGTCCCGGCCGTCATCAACGGCGCCGGCAGCGTGTTCGGCACCCCGGCTGCCCACGACTGGCTGGCTGTGTTGGAAGCGCTCGAGCGTCCGGCGTACTCGGCGCGAGCGCGGGCGGCCGCATTGACGCCCCTGCTCGGATGGACCGCCGAGCAAGTCGCGCTCGCCGGTGAAAGTGACCTCGAGCAGCTCCATCAGCGACTGCATACGTGGGCACGGATGCTGAGGCTCCGTGGCGTCGCGGCGCTGGCGGATGTGGTCTCGCTTCGCGAGCATGTGCCTCAGCGGCTCCTGGGGCGTGTCAACGGGGAGCGCCGGATCACCGATCTTTCGCATGTTGCCCAGGTGCTGCATGAAGCTGCCAGCGCTGAGCAGCTCGGAACGGCAGCGCTGACGTCCTGGCTGCGCGAGCGAATCGCCGCGTCGAGGATGGAAGGCAACCGAGATGACATGACACGCCGACTCGAGTCCGACGCCGCCGCGGTGCAGGTGCTTACGATCCATCGCAGCAAGGGCCTCGAGTTCCCCGTCGTGTACTGCCCCTTCCTCTGGGAGCCAGGCTGGATTCCCGACGGTGCCCGTCCCGTGTACTTCCACGACCCGGAGGCAAACGACACCCGCGCGATCGACGTCGGCTTACAGGGTCCTGACTATGCCCGCCACAAGCGCCAGAACAGAGACGAGGAACGTGGCGAGGATCTGCGGATGATGTACGTCGCGCTCACACGCGCCAAGCACCAAGCGGTGATCTGGTGGGTCGGTTCGTACAACAGTCGCGACTCACCCCTCGGCCGGCTTCTGTTCGCTCAGGACGATGACGGGAACATCGCCCCCGAGGGGTCGGTGAGACCGGCCGACGACGCCGTCGCCGTTCGGCTGGGCGGCCTGACGCAGCAGGCCTCCGGGTCGATCGCCGTCCAGCGCGCGGCGCTCGGGATGCCCGCGGGCTGGAGCGGCGGTCCGCGTTCTGTCGACGAGCTCCGGGCTGCCCGGTGGGACCGGCGGCTCGACTTGGGGTGGCGGCGGACGTCCTACAGCGACATCACTGCCGGCGCGTACGAGGCGTTTGTTGCCAGCGAGCCGGAGGAGGTGGTTCTGTCAGACGAGGCGGGCGCATTGGCTCGTGTTGGCGCCGCGGACGGGACCGGGGCCGGGCCGGTCGGCGTTCTGTCGCCGCTGGGCGCAATGCCCGTCGGGGTGCGGGTCGGGACGTTCGTGCATAGCGTGCTTCAGGCGACCGACTTCGCCGCGCCGGACCTGCGCGCCGAGCTGGTTTCGCGGATCGTTGCTGAGCAGCAGCGCGGCCGGGTCGAGATCGGGGAATTGGCGTCCGCCGCGGTTGGGTTGGCCGCCGCGATCGAGACTCCGCTCGGTGGCGTCTCGGGTGCGCTGCGGCTGCGCGACCTTGGGCGCGCCGACAGGCTCGACGAGCTCTCGTTCGAATTGCCGCTCGCCGGCGGTGATGAGCCAACGGGGCGACTCACGGTTGCGGCGATCGCCGACGTGCTGCGCTCCCATCTCGCGCCTGGGGATCCGATGTGGGCTTATTCCGAGCGGCTCGCGGATCCGATGCTGCGCCGCGATGTGCGGGGTTACCTCACCGGGAGCATCGACCTGGTGCTGCGCTCTCTAGGCACCGACGGCGAGTTTCGGTTTGCCATTGTCGATTACAAGACGAACTGGCTCGGCGGCCTGGAGGAGCCGCTCACGACGTGGCACTACCGGCCGGAGGCACTGGCTTCCGAAATGGCTCACGCGCACTACGGTCTTCAGGCGCTGCTTTACGCGGCCGCGCTTCACCGCTACTTGCGCTGGCGTCTGCCGGGCTACCAGGCTTCACGAAACCTGGTAGGCGTGCACTACCTGTTCCTCAGGGGGATGGTGGGAGCGGACACTCCGGTGCTCGGCGGAGCGCGATGCGGGGTGTTCAGCTGGCACCCGCCGGGAGCGCTGGTGGAAGCGCTGAGCGACGTACTGGAGGGCGCGTGACCGCGCTCGGGGGCGGGGGGCTGTTACTGCCCGTCGACGAGTTCGGTGCGGCGCGCGTCCTGCGAGCGCCGGAGCCGCTGCGGAGCTTCAACGAGATCGGCGTGCTCGCCGCCGCCGACGTGCACGTCGCGCTCATGCTGGCCGATCTCGCCGTCGAGGTTGCGGGGTTGGTCGCGCTCGCGGCCGCGCTGGCGGTCCGCGCGCCGCGCCTCGGCCACGTGTTCGTCGATCTCGCGACCGTGCGTGAGACGGCGGTCGTCGAGTCCGACGAGGTGGTCGACCTGTCTGCGCTGCCGTGGCCATCGGTTGACACATGGACGGGAGCCGTGGCCGAGAGCGACCGGCTGGTCGCAGTCGGCGAGGAGGACGAGGAGCCGCCGCGGCCGCTGCGGCTGATCGGCACGAGGCTCTATCTCGACCGCTACTGGCGCGAGGAACGCCAAGTCGCGGCTGACCTCGTCGTGTCGGGCGACGGTTTTCAGTTGGGCATCGACCTGCCGCGATTGGCCGAGGGCGTGAGCCGGCTGTTCGGTGAGCGTGACCACCTGCAGCGGTGCGCGGCGGCATGCGCCGTCCTCTGCCGGCTCAGCGTGGTAGCCGGCGGGCCGGGTACCGGGAAGACGACCACGGTGGCGCGGATCGCGGCACTGCTCTACGAGCAGGCGCTCGCCGCTGGGCGTGCGCTACCCCTGATCGCGCTCACGGCGCCGACCGGCAAGGCATCGGCTCGCCTACAAGAGTCGGTCGCCGAAGAGTCCGCGCGTCTCCCGGTCGAGGAGGCGGTTCGCGCGGGGCTGCTCGAGCTGCGCGCGAGCACGATCCACCGTTTGCTCGGCTCGCAGCCAGGAAGCCATAGCCACTTCCGACACAATCGGGCCAACTGCCTGCCGCACGACGTCGTGATCGTCGATGAGACATCGATGGTGTCGCTGGAGCTGATGGCTCGGCTGCTCGAGGCGGTGAGGCCGGACGCGCGCGTCGTACTCGTCGGCGACCCCGGCCAGCTGACGGCGATCGAGGCCGGCGCGGTGCTCAGGGATATCGTCGGTCCGGCGGCGGACAGGCCGGTCATGAGCGCTTCGATGCGCGTCAGGTTGGCCGCGGCGGTGGGGCGCTCGGTTGTCGCTTCCGATCCACCTGCCGGACTGACGTTCGGAGATGGAATCGTTGTGCTCGAGCGGGTGCACCGGTTCGGCGAGGGGATCGCGGCGGTGGCGGATGCGATCCGCCGGGGTGACGGTGACGGGGTCCTCGAGGCGCTGCGGGCGGCGCCTGCGTCGGAGGTGACTTGGATCGCGGCCGATGTCGGAGGTGACGCTTCTGGAGGGGGCGGTTCTGGGCCGGGGGATCGCGGGTTCGACGCGGCGCTTGGCGCTGTGCGCTCGGGCGCCGTCGCGGCCGGGCGTGCTGTGATCTCGTCGGCGCTCGCCGGCGACGCGACGGCCGCGCTTGCGGCGCTCGGCTCCTTCCGGGTGCTCTGCGCGCACCGCCGTGGGCCCCATGGCGTGACGACCTGGACGGCACAGATCGAGCGGTGGTTGGCTGGCGCAATCGATGGATTCGACGCCGCCGACCGTGACTACGCCGGCCGCCCGCTGTTGATCACCCATAACGACTACGAGCTCGGGCTGTACAACGGTGACACCGGCGTGATCGTCCGGGCGGATGGTGACCGGTTGCATGCTGTCTTTGAGTGCGGCGGCGAGCTGGTGGCGTTCACACCGGCCCGCCTGGCCGCGGTAGAGACGGTATACGCGATGACGATCCACAAGAGCCAGGGCTCCCAGTTCGACACCGCCGCCGTCCTGCTTCCCGATCCGCGGTCGCGGATCCTGACTCGCGAGCTGCTCTATACGGCGGTCACGCGGGCGCGCGAGCGATTGATCCTGGTCGGGACGGAGGAGGTGGTGCGAGTGGCGGTCGGGCGCCCGGTGGCGCGGGCGACGGGGTTGCGGGAGCGGCTGTGGGGGGCGTGAGACCGGCCGTGGTTTGTCTGCCCGTGCCCGGGGCGACCGCCTGATTCCGGCCGGCCCGGGTCAGTGGCGGACGCGCGACACGGGTCCGCCGCGCCGGGACCGGCGCCCTACGGCTCACGCTCGATCAGTTCAGCTCCGGCCCGACGTAGTAGATCTCCTCACAGATCGACGCAGTGGCCTGCTTGACGATCGCGGCAGCGACCTTGATGTCCCGCTTGGAATGTCGCTTGCCGACGTCACCGAGGACGCTGCGAATCACCGAGTGGGCGACCTCGGGGATCGGCGCGGCGTCCGGAGCGGACCGGCCTGCAGCTTGGAACTCGACCATGTGACTGATCATCTGGCTGAGTACGCCGCCGCAGTCGAGCAGCTCCGTGACGAGCTGGTCGAGTGCGTCCGGCGGGTGGGATGAATCAACGTTCTCGTGCATACGACCCTGAGGCACGAGCCGCGGTCGATTCACCCCCCGCGGCACTGAGATGGATTTTTCGCCCTCGCCGGTATCAGGCCGGGTGCCACGCGCTCTTGGATACGTCGTACTCAACCAAGCAGAGACCGGGAGACGCAGATGCGCACGTTCGACAACACCAGGGCCGAGAGCTATCTCGTGGCCGACATCGAAGTGGTTCGCTGGGAGCAGTTCGGCCTGGGTGACGCAATGCCCTTCAGCGCCATGTGGTACACGGTGCCGCCCGGGTCCACGAGCCCGACCGATTGCCATCCCGAGCTCGAGCTCTCAGTCGTGCTCAGCGGGTCCGCGACCGTAACGGTCGACTCATCGGTGGCCGTCGTCAACGCCGGCGGCGCGATTCTCATCGAGAGCGACGAAAGGCACTCGGTCCACAATCATTCCGACGAGCCGGTGCTTGTCTTCAGCGCCTACTGGATGCCGGGTGACGAGCACGTCGGCGCTGAGGCGACGGAGGCGATGGCCCATGTCTGAGAACGGCGTCACGGTCATCATCATCCCGCCGCCGACCGCGAACGGACCGCTCCACATCGGCCATCTTTCCGGCCCCTTTCTCGCCTCCGACATCGCCGCGCGCGCGGCGAAGGCCCGCGGCGAGCGCGTGCTGGCGATGGCCGGCGTCGACGTGGGGCAGAACTACATCCCGAAGATGGCCAAGGCCAAGGGTGTCGACGTGGAGGAGCTCATCGACCGCAACCGCTCGGAGATCCTCGAAGCCTTCCACCGCGGCCACATCCATTACGACGCCTTCGTCGATCCCCAGGAAGGGGAGTACCGACGCGTGATCGCAGAGATGCTCACCGACATGGTGCGGCGTGGCGGCGTGACGATGTCCGAGGAGACGCTGTACGGGTGCGCGGACTGCGGTTCCACGCTCCATCACTCGTATGTCGAGGGTCTGTGTTCGTGGTGCGGCGAGCCGTCGAGCGGAGGATCGTGCGAGCGTTGCGGCGGATACACCTCTACGGACACGCTCGTGGACCCTGTGTGCGCGTGCTGCGGAGGCGCGGCGCGTCCGTTCGTGGCGTCCGTGCCGATGCTGCGGCTCGAGGACTTCCGCCCCCAGCTCGAGGAGATCTGGCGCTCCGCCGAGCTTCCCCGGCCGGTGCGCGACCTGATCGCCCGCTACTCCTCGACGGAGCTGCCGGCGATCCCGCTTGCCTACCCGACGGACTGGGGCATCGAGGGAACAGGCCCGCTCGCGGGGATGCGCGTCGACGCCTACGTCGAGGTCGGGCTGAGCTGGCTCTACGGGGTGGCGCGAGCGCTCGACGAGACGGCCGACACCCTCGACGCCTGCGTCCAAGCGTGGAGCGAGGTCGACGCCCTGTGGCAGTTCCACGGGATCGACAACACGTTCTGGTTCATCGCCTTCTGGCCGGCTCTGTACGCCGCGGCGGGCCTCGAGCGCGCGCCCTTGCGCGGCCTGGTCGTGAACGAGTTCTACACGCTCGACGGAGAGAAGTTCTCCACCAGCCGCAACCACGCGGTGTGGGCTCACGAGTTCCTCGCCTCCGAGGATCCGCGGCTCGTTCGTCTCTATCTGGCCTGGGATCGGCCCGACCGTGCCCAGACGGACTTCACGCGCGAGTCCTTCGAGGCCTTCCGCGACTTCGCCGAACCGCTCCTGTCGGACGCGGGAGACAGCGAGGTCTCGGTCGCGCAGCTGCCGCCGTCGCTCGTGCCGGCCGAGCGCCAGCGGGGCGAGCGGGCGCTCGAGCTCGTCGGCTTCGATGTCGCGCTGGCGGCGCGCAGCCTGCTCAGCCTCCTGGCCGCAGGGACGCGCGAACGCGGCCCGCTGCTCACCGCCCTCACGGGCGCCGAGGCGTGATCTCGCCGTGTCCGCGCTGCTCGAGAAGACTGAGACGGACGCGCCGCGCGCGCCGGGGATCCTGACCATCCTGAGGGAAACCGGACCGTCGGTCCGGTGCCTGCTTGTGTGCGCCTTCGTCAATCAGGCGGGCGCCTTCGTGCAGGCCTTCCTTGTTCTCTTCCTCGTCGCTCATGGCGTCGGCGCGAGCCAGGCCGGTCTCGCGCTCGCGGCCTACGGCCTCGGCTCCGTGCTCGGGGCCGTGTTGGGGGGCGATTTGGCCGATCGTATCGGCCAGCGAGCGACGATCGTGCTCTCGCTCATGTGCACGGCGTGGCTGACCGTGTCGCTCGGCTTCCTCGGGAGCCCCGCGGCCTACCCGGCGCTGATCGCCGTGGTCGTCGCCAACGGGGCGATCAGCCAGACCTATCGCCCCGCCGCGATGGCGATGCTCGCCAGCCTGGTGCCCGACGACCGCATGCTCATGAGCTACTCGATCTACCGCACGGCGCTCAACCTCGGCGCCGTGATCGGGCCTCTCATCGCCGCGCTGCTGCTCACGGTGTCGTGGAACCTTCTCTTCTGGGTCGACGGGATCACGACCCTGACCTGCGGCTTGGTGGCGATGCGGTTCCTCGCGCGCGCGGCTCCGGTCCTCGACGCCGGGGAGCCGGCCGAGGACGAGTCAGCCGAGCGGCCTGATGCAGGCCCGGGCTACCGGGCGCTCCTACGCGACGGCCGCTTCGTCCTCTACCTCCTGGCCATGTTCGCCAGCGCCCTCATCTACATGCAGTACTTCTCGGTGCTGCCGCTGACGCTGCGCTCGGAGAACTATTCGCGCGCCGTCTATAGCGCCGTCCTCGCCCTCTCCGCCGGCCTGGTGATCACCTCAGAGCTGTTCATCACCAGCCGGGTGCAGAGGTGGCGGACGCCGTACGCGGCGGGGGGAGGCATATTGCTGCTCGCCGCGGGCCTCGCGGCCTACGGTCCCCGCGCCGGGCTGACGCTGCTGTTCGCGGCCACGGCCGTCGGCGTGCTCGGCCAGATGATGAGCGGGCCGACGATGTTCGCCCATCCCCTGCGGGTTGCGCCTTCCGGCGCGGGCGGCCGTTACGCAGGCGCCGCGCAGGCGATGTTCGGCCTGGGCTGCGCGGCGGGGCCGTTCCTCGGCGTGCTTGTGTGGCACCAGGTCGGCGCGGGCGTGTGGGCCGCCTGCGGCGCCGTCGGCGTGCTGGCCGCGGTGGCGGCCGTGATTGCCCTGTCGAGCGGCCGACCCGAGCCGCTGTGGCGTTACCGGATCAGACCAAGAGCGGCCCAAGCCGGCCGAGTGACCGAACTAGAGGAGTGCTGAATGACCGACCACCCCGTACAACCAATCCTGCTCGTCGGCTACTCGCTGGCCTGGCAGCACGCCCTGGCCGCAAACGACGCGGCGGGGCGCTACGTGTTCATCGAGGAGCCCGACGTGGTGCGCAAGCGCGAGATCGCGCCTCAGCTCGAGTCGGGCGGCAGCGCGTTCGAGCTCATGCCCTGGGAGTATCAGCTCCCCGCGGCCGCCGACCGCTTCTATGTCGCCCACCCCGACCTGGCACCGGCCGCGATCGTCCCCGTGATCGAGTACAGCGTCCCCTTCGCGGCGCGGCTCGCGGAGCGCTACGGAACCCCGGGCGCCGGCCTGGGGGCGGCGACGGTGCTTCGCAACAAGCACCTTCTCCGCCAGGTCAGCGCGCAAGCGGGCGTCCCGAACCCGAGGTCGCGCCCGGTCTCGGGCTCTGGCGCCGTGCGGTCGTTCATGCAGAAATGTGGGCGCTCCGTCGTCCTCAAGCCCGCCAACCGTCAGGCGTCGGTGGGCACGCGGGTGATCGAGCAAGTGGCCGACGTGGCCGGCGCCTGGCACGAGTGCATCGAGCAGGACGAGGGGGTTGTTGTTCCCGATCGCCCGATGCCGCTCGAGATGCTCGTCGAGGAGTTCGTCCAGGGCGATGAGTTCAGCGTCGAGATGGTGGTCCGCGACGGCGAGCCGCTGTTCACCAACGTCACGCGCAAGCTCCTCTTCCCAGGCTCCCGACCGGTCGAGCTCGGCCACCTGGTACCGGCGGACGTGCCACGCGAGGTGACCGAGATGCTCGGTGACCACACCCGCCTGGTGCTCGACGCGGTCGCCTTCGGCAGCGGGTACGTGCACTGCGAGTGGATTGTGTCGGGCGGCGTCCCATACCTGGTCGAGTGCGCCGGCAGGATGCCGGGCGACTACATCGTCCCCCTCATTGACCAAGCCTGGGGGATCGACACCCTGTCCGTCTTCCTCTCCGTGATGCGCGGCGAGCCGCTCGCCGTGGCGCCCCCGCGCGAGCCTCGCGGCGGCGCGGCGATCCGCTATCTCGAGGCCGAGCCCGGCACCGTCGTGAGCGTGAGCGGAGTCGA